>VOFK01001038.1_pt1 | contig 167432 bp, 229 predicted proteins | sample 5384121 | NCBI WGS metagenome assembly VOFK01 (sample SAMN12384730, study PRJNA508395) | human gut metagenome | isolation source: healthy gut J | host: Homo sapiens | reverse complement strand
TTCCCGTTGTGTACAGTAATAATGCCTGTATCCAAATCGACATCCTTCACTCTTAGCCGGAGCACCTCACCTATACGAAAACCACAGCAATATAAAAGCCGGATAACAGCAGGTATGACCAGATGCCTTGTTGGCGCATTATTCCTGACCGGCAGATTATCTGCTGCATATAATAATCGCCGTATTTCTTCAACAGTAAATATATGCGGGGTAAAAGTCGAACTGTTCTTTAGTTTGCTGTTATCCGGGACATAGGAGATTCCGTCCTGCGTGTATGCAAATTTTGCAAAAAGCGCGTATCGCATTATGTCTGACTATTTTCGAACGGTTTGAAAGATATGGCTTTAATAAATCCCATGCGTCAATAAGCTCTTTTGTCACCACGGGGGCATCCGAGAGTTCCTTTGAAAGGCAGTCCAGTTCCTGCATATAATAGCCGCAATGCACGGAGGTATATCCCTCATTTTGTCGAGATTCCAGATATTTCCATATTATTGGCGCAAGCTGGCTTGTGAAAGTAAATTGTTTCATAGTAATCCCTCCAAACTCAGCGAACATAACCGCATATGTTCAATATCGACCCGCAAGTAGGTTTCTGTTACACTGATGTTACTGTGACCGAGGATTTGGGACACATCCTGCACCGGAGTGCCTTTTTCTCAGCATATTTGTGGCAAACGAATGGCGGATAGTGTGTACGCCTGTGTGCCTCTTTGTTGGGATAGCAATCCCTGCTCTGCGTAAATACTTATGAAATTCCGGATTGAAATTGTTATGCTCACCCAATGGCTGAAACGGTGCGTTATGGCTCAGAAAGATAAAAGCCGAGGAGGACTGTGGGCGGCCATCTTGCAAATAAGAAATAATCGCCATACCTAGCTCTTTTTGCTGAGTGGCAGACTCAAGGCGTTCCCTGTCTTCTGCTGAGAAAGTGAAATGCAGTTTTCCTTCCAGTTAATATTTGAAAATTTGAGTCCCAAAACGTCGCTTATCCTTAACCCTGTTCTTGCAAGAAGCAGAAAAAAATCGCGTAATTCCGCCTTCCAACTGGATTGGCAGTATCGATGACTGCAAGAATCTTGTCGATTTCTTCAGGACTCCATACCTGTGGAATCTGGGGTGCAGTGCGTTTGAAGTTTGGGAGTTGAAGGGAATAATCCAAATCCGTATATTTGTGGTCATAAAGCCAGTGCAGGTAAGCACCAACTTGTCGGCATCTTGCTCTACGAACATTCATGCATATTTCTGAAGCATTGCTCATAGCCGTGGAAAAACAGTTGATAGTCTCCGCATTTATGCTTTTGATGTTCTGTGTGTTTGATGAATGAACAGCAAGCAAGAAAAAAGCCTCAATGCTGCTATTGTGTTGTCCATCCACGATCTCGAAAAATTCTGCATTTTGCAATAACTCAAGTAGTCGGAAAAAAACTTATCGAAACAATCGTCGTCATCAATAGAAGCAACGCCATAAACTTTACGGCGGCACACTGTTCCCGTGCGAAAAAAAATCGTCCAATGCATTCATGTGACGCCGTGCATGGCGCATTCGACCGTCAAGAGTCTGATCTATAGCGTGGACATCGACTCCGAAGTATTGAAGCAAAAACTGCTCTGCAGTTTCACGGCTATAAGCGGGAGAGGCTGAATACGAAAGAAATCTGTTCCATGTAGCTCTATAAAACCCAAGAGTACTTTTCTTGTAACCCCTGACCGAGTAGCCATTGCTCGGTCTTTTTTCCATCAATTCCTTGATTGGTATTGTTGCTTCAGACATTATAAAACCTCCTGATGTTATTTGCAGAGCATTGTGTCTCTACATTATGTAGAGTATCACAAAAAGCTACCGGCTAAAATACAAATGAAATCAGGAGGTACGAAAGGAGATGTCAATTATGCTACACATAACATAACATCGCTTGACAAGGGCACACAGAGAAAAACAACTGAAAATGAGCTGCCAAGCCTTACACAATGCACCGCCTAACAGGACATAGGCGGTGTTTTTGTATGCAGACAGCGTTTTCTCTGTGTGCCGATATGGGCCAGCCGTGCGGCATGGCCTAAATTCTTGTCAAGGAGGTTATTCGTGTCATGGCAGAAGAAAACAAGCATCCCCCTACCACGGAGGAACAGGCTCCGCCTGAAATGCCGGGAAAGGCCCCAAAAATGGAGCAGGCCGAAATCCCTGATGTGGGCGGCGGCCCTGCTCCGTCCGCAAAGGTGATTGACCTTTCCGCTGTGCGTTCCACGCCGGAAAAGGATGCTCCGACGGACATCCCCAAGGAGCCGGAAGCCCAGCCTGTTTCCGTCACCGAGTACAACAAGCAGGAATGGAAAAAGCCCATGCCGGAGCCAGAGAAGCCCAAGCCCAAACGGGGCCGCCCTGCAAAAAGCCGAAAAAGCTACGCCCACCGAGCCGGGGGCCAAGAAAGAGGTAAAGCGGAAAAAGCCCCGCCGAGGCCGTCCGCCCAAGGCGGAAAAAGCGGCCCCGGAGCAGGGCAAGCCGCCCAAAGCTGGCAAGACCCATGCGGCCCCCGAGGAAAAAGGCAGCACCCACCGGCCCCGGAAGTGCCGCCTACGCCCCGTGACGCCACCCGCGCCGAAAAAGAGAGAGAGATCGTCTATCTTGACCTTTCCGACCTGCACCCGTTCAAAGATCATCCTTTCGGTGTCCGTGACGATGCGGAAATGAAATCTCTGGTGGAGAGCGTCCGCAACGGCGGTGTCAATCAGCCCGCGCTGGTGCGTCCCCGTGAGGGCGGCGGCTATGAGATCATCGCAGGCCACCGCCGCCAGATGGCCAGCCAGCTTGCCGGGTATCGCAATATGCCCTGTATCGTCCGCAATATGACGGATGACGAGGCCATTCTCGCTATGACGGATGACAACCTCCGTCAGCGCGAAACGATTTTGCCCAGCGAAAAGGCTATGTCCCTGAAAATGCAGTATGAGGCTATCAAGCATCAGGGAGCGCGTGGTGACAGCGCCGAGGCTGGAAAGCTCTCTCTTGAAAGCGTGGGCCAGCGCAACGGCATGAGCGTGAAAACCGTACAGCGGTATATCTGGCTCAATGATCTTGTGCCGGAATTGAAGCAGACGATGGATGACGGAAAGTTGTCTTTTACCCCGGCTGTGGAAATTTCCCGTGTGCGGCCCAAGCACCAGAAGTATATCGCCGTGTCCATTGAAGGCCAGCAGGCTTCGCCCTCCAAGGGTCAGGCAAAGCGGCTCCGTGAGCTGGACAAGGAAAACAAGCTCTCCCCGGACGTGATCGACGGTATTTTGTGTGAAGAAAAGAAAAAGGAGGATCGTGACGTGATTATTACTGGCGCTGAACTGGAAAAGTTTTTTGGTAAGGAGGCCACGCCCCGGCAGATGAAAGACCAGATCATGATGCTGCTGGAGGACTGGAAAGAGCGGCAGCCGCCCGAGCTTGCCAAGCCCGACAAGAAAATGGATATGGAAAAGTAACGACCTCTGGCCACCATGACCAGAGGCTTTTTGCTGCCCTGATAGGACAGGCTCTTTGGGTTATATCCCCCGTCGCCGCCCGTAATCGAGCACAGGCGGGAGTGGGCTGTCAAGGGGGCTTCGCCCCGCCGTGTGCGGCGGCCTTGCCCTTGACCGCCTGCCCCGGCTGTGCTTTTTCTCCGGCAAGCGGCGGGGGTATATCCTCCAGAGCCGCCCCCTTTTCCAAGATTGGAAAAGGGCGGGGGAAAAGGTTGACCCACTACATTATAAAAATGGAGGTTTTCAAAATGAAACGACCCCTTGCGTATATCACCGCCGCGTGGAGCGGCGATCCCTGCGAGGCGACGGAGCAGGCCGCCAAGTATTGCCGCGCTGTCTATGAGGCGGGCTTTTCGCCCATCTGCCCCACGCTCTATCAGCCGCTTTTCCTGAACGACGCAGTTCCCGAGGAGCATAAAAGCGGCATCGACATGGGCCGTGACCTGCTCCGCCGCTCTCATGTTCTGGTGGTGTGCGGCAGTATCTCCACGGAAAGCATGAAAAACGATGTGGCCGTGGCCCAGCGGCTGGGGATCACGGCAACCACGCTGGACGGCATCCTGACCGTAAAGCGTCAGGGCCGCCGCTGATATGAGCGAGATCCGGCTGGGGAGCCTGTTTGACGGGATCGGCGTGTTCCCGCTGGCGGCAGTGCGCTGCGGTATCGTGCCCGCATGGGCCAGCGAGATAGAAAAAGCGCCTATCTCCATCACGAAACGCCATTTTCCCGGTATGGCGCATTTAGGGGATGTGACAAAGCTGAACGGCGGCGACATTCCGCCTGTCCACATTATCACCTTTGGCTCACCCTGCCAGAACCTCTCACAGATCGGCAACAGGGCCGGTCTTGCCGGGGAAAAATCCAGTCTGTTCTTTCATGCGATCCGTATTATCCGTGAAATGAGGGAGGCGACAAATGGTATATTTCCAGCAATCGCTGTTTGGGAGAACGTCATGGGAGCGTTTTTTTCAAATGACCGGATGGACTTTAGAGCCGTGCTCTCAGCGTTCACAGCCGCCGACATTTCAATGCCTGCTTCTGGAAGATGGGCAGGAGCCGGAATGGTGCGAGGGCATACGCCCGATCTCGCATGGCGGCTCATGGATGCCCAGCATTGGGCAAGCCCCGATTGGCACGACGGCAGCGCGTCTTTGTTGTGGCAGACTTTGGAGGACAATGTTCCCACGAAATACTTTTTAAGCCCCGCGCAGTGCAGTCAATTTCTGCGTCTGGCGGAGATTGCTGGCTGTCCGCCGCCTGCGGAGATCGAGGCTCTTTTATTGAAGCAGGGCGGCGTGTACCGATCACCAGACCCTTTCAATGCTACCGTATGCGGGCATCGGCAAAGGAGCGGACAACGGAGGCGTTCCGAAACAGCTTCGGACTGCCAACTGACCCTTTTCCCACTCTGTTAGCCAGCACGGTCAGTCCCTTTGCCTTTTGGTATGAGACGATCCTGCCGGGGGCTGTGTCCGCTTTCCCACGGAAAGAGAATGTGAACGGCTCATGGGGTTGCCGGAGGGCTGGACAAAGTGCGGCGCGGATGGTGAGGAAATCCTGTCCGCCCACCGTTACCGGGCGCTGGGAAATGCTATCGCGCTGCCCTGCGCCGAGTACATTGTGCGCGGCATATACGATGTTCTGACAAGGAGGTGCTGAAAATGTCATCCCTGTTTGAAGCCTACATTACCAACCTCGGCAAATACAACGAGGGGCGGCTTGTGGGCGAAACGCTGAAATTCCCGGCCACCACGGAGGAGGTGCAGGCCCTTTTGAAGCGCATCGGCGTGGATGGGGTACGGTATGAGGAAATCTTTATTACCTCATTTGACGGTGATGTGCTGGGCCTGTATGACCATTTGGGCGAGTATGAAAGCATTGACGAGCTGAACCATCTGGCCCATGTGCTGTCTGACCTCGACCAGAGCGACATTGAAAAGTTTGAAGCCGTCATTGACAGCGGCGAATACACAGGCAGCGTCCATGACCTGATCAATCTCGCGCAAAATCTGGATTGCTATGACTTCTACCCCGGTATCGACAGCGAAGAGGCGCTGGGCCGAGCCTACATTGAGGAAATGGAAATGCTGGATGTGCCAGATAATGTGCTGCCCTACTTCGACTTTGAAGCCTACGGGCGGGACGCACGGATCAACGACGGCGGCCATTTTGCCCCCGGCGGCTATGTGTTCAATAACGGCGGCAAATTTGTGGAGCGGTATCACGGGATGGAGGATATTCCCCTGGAGCACCGTATCTTCGCCTATCCCAAGCTGAATATCCGGGAGCAGATGGCGGCGTATCAGGAGGTCATAGACCGTTCGGCGCTGAACGAGGAAAAGCAGCGGCTCCCCGCCAGCCGCGAGGAAAGATAGGCCGCTTCTGGTCACGGTGGCCAGAGGGCAAAGGAGGTGTAAGCTATCGTCGGAGATGAAGTGTCCCGGCAGACCATCGCCGTCAGCGTCAAGGCGTCCAAGCTGACCGCCCGTGCGCTGGCCTATGTGGTGGCCGCTGTGGGCCGGAAGATCGCCAAGGAGCACCGCAAGGCGCAGACGCCCCACGGCAAGCAGAGTGTGCGAAAGCTCATGGGCCACGGCGGGGACACCAACGCCATCGAGGTGGACACGCCCAAGCTGTTTGACAAGGTAGCCCGGAAATGGGGCGTGGACTATGCCATCCGCCGTGTGGGAGAGGAAAAATATCTGCTTCTGTTCAAGGCGCGGCAGGCCGACGCCATCACAGGCTGCTTTGCCGAGTATTCCCGATTGGAACTAAAACGGGCCAAGTCCCGGCAGACGCCGATCCGGGAGCAGCTCCGGCAGGCAGAGGAACAGGTGAAAAAGCAGCCCCAGCGGGAATTGACAAAGGAGGCGGCGCATGGCGACAGATAAAATCAGGAAGTATGTTCTTCCGAACATCCCGTACCTGTTCATCGGCTGGTTCTGCCTGAAAATCGGCACGGCGTACCGTCTGGCCGCTGGCGCGGGCTTCGGGGAAAAGCTGCTGGGGCTGGGCCAGACCATCGGCACGGCCTTTGCCAGCTTTGCTCCCGGCCTTGCCCCGCTGGATTGGTTTGTCGGCATTGTGGGCGCAGTCGGCTTCCGGCTGCTGATCTACTGCAAGGCGAAAAAAGCAAAGAAATTTCGCCGCGATGCCGAGTACGGCACAGCCCGCTGGGGAAACGAAAAGGACATCAAGCCCTTTGTCGATCCCAAGTTTGAAAACAATATGCTGCTGACTGCCACGGAACGGCTCACTATGAACACCCGCCCGACAAATCCGGCCAACGCCCGCAACCTTAATTTCTGCGGCATCGGCTCTTCTGGCTCCGGCAAGACCCGCTTTTGGCTCACGCCGCAGCTTTTGCAGGCTCATTCTTCCTATGTGGTGGTAGACCCCAATGGTAATTTACAATAAGGATAAAGGGAGCGCGCACCCTCAAGAAAGGAGGTTACACCCCATGAAGAAACAGCCGGACAAGGGAAAAATCACAGCCCTGTACGAGCGTCTTTCCCATGACGATGAGCGAGCCGGGGAAAGCGTGTCGATAGAAAACCAAAAGCGCATTTTGGAGGACTACGCCCAAAAGAACGGCTTTACGAATATCCGGCACTTCACCGATGACGGAGTGCGGGGAACGACTTTCAAGCGTCCGGGGCTGGACGCTATGCTGGAAGAAATCCGGGCGGGAAATGTGGCTACGGTCATTATCAAAGACCAAAGCAGGATTGGCCGTGATGTTGTCGAAGTGGGGCTTTTGAAGCGCACCTTTGACGAGTACCATGTACGCTTTATTGCGGCAAATGACAACCTTGATACCGCCAACGGCTTTGATATAATGTCCATTTTCCGAGATGTGATAAACGAGTGGTATGTTGCCGACACCAGCCGGAAAATCAAGACCGTTTTCAAGTCGAGAATGGAAAAGGGCTTGCGCTGCTCCGGCAGCGTCAGCTATGGCTACCTTGCGTCCAAGGAGAACAAGGGCGAATGGGTAATCGACGAGGAAGCCGCCGCCGTTGTGCGCCGTATCTTCCACAGCGTTGTTGCCGGGGAGAGTATCGCCAGCATAGCAAGGGCACTCCGCGCCGAGAAAATCCCTATCCCGTCCGAGCATTGGAAGCGGATAGGCGCACCCGTCCGGTCGGCGAAGTACACAGACCCCTACGCATGGTCAACAACAACTATCAGCTATATCCTCAAACGCCCGGAGTACACAGGGCGCAAGGTTTTAGGGAAAACCGTCTGCGAGAACTACAAGACCAAAAGCACCCGCAAGACCGCGCCGGAGGAACAGTATATTTTTGACGGGGAAATCCCCGCCATTGTGGACGAGGAAACATGGAACACCGTCCAGCGGCTTATGGGAACAAAACGCCGCGCCCCCCAAGCGGCAGAACACCCCAAACCGCTTGACCGGGCTTCTCTACTGCGCCGACTGCGGCGCGAAGCTGACCCACCGCAGCAGCCTTGTGCAAGGCAAGTATCTGGACGACGCTTTTGTGTGTTCCAGCTACCGCCAGCTTACCCGCGACTGCACCATGCACTATATCCCCACCGCGAAAATGGAAGCCGCCATTCTTGCCGCAATCCAGCGCGTGAGCTGGTATGTACGGCACAATGAAGCGGAGTTTATCGAGCGTGTGCGGAAAGCCACCGACCAGCACCAAGAAAATGCCGTCAAGGAGTACCGGCAGAAAGTGAGCAAGGCGCAGCGGCGGTATAAGGAGCTGGACGGGCTTGTAAAAAAGCTGTACGAGGGAAACGCCACAGGCAAGATACCCGATAAGCACTTTACCCGTCTGCTTGCCGAATATGACGAGGAACAGACCGGGCTGGAAGCCGCTATCGCACAATGGCAGGAAGCAATCGAGAGCTGGAACGCCGACAGGCTGAAAACAGATAAGTTTATCGAGCTTGTGAGCCGCTACACCGACTTTTCCGAATTGACAACGCCCATGCTCAACGAGTTTATCGAGAAAGTGGTTGTCCATGAGGGCGAGGGGCGCGGGAACAGCCGCCGCCAGCGGATAGATATTTACCTCAACTTCATCGGCGCGTTTGAAGTCCCCGCCCATATCGTTACCCCAATGGAAGCCGAGGAACAACGCCGCCAGCAGGAGGAACAGGCGGCAAAGGAAGCCCGTTCACAGGAGCTTGCCAAAGCGCGGGAGGAAAAGCGCAAGGCAGAGAAGCGGGAGTTTACCGCGAGGAAGAAAGCGGGCTTGCTGACCCCGGAGGAACAGGCGGCAGACGAAGCGCGGTTAGCCCATAACCGGGCATGGCAAAAGGAATGGCGGAAGAAACGGAAAGCCGCCGAGCCGCCCAAGCCCCCGAAGCCGAAATCCTTAAAGGAGCTTGCCGCGCTGCAAAAGGCCGGAGCCGACCTCACGCCGGAGGAAGCAGAACGCCTTGCCGCTTACCGCGAGAGGAAAAACCGCCAGCACAAGGCATGGTATGAACGGCAGAAAGCAGCGCAGCCGCCCAAGCCCCGGACGCTCAAAGAGCTTGCCGCCGCGCAAGTCGCGGGACAGCCCCTCACGCCAGAGGAAACAGAACGCCTTGAAGCCAGCCGGAGCCGGAAGAAGAACGCCTACCAAGAACTGAAAGCCCAAGCGGAAACCGACCCCGCCGCAGCCGCCGAGCTTGCAAGGCGGCGGGCTTACCACTCGGAAGCCACCAAGAAATCCCGCCAGAAGATGTACGAGGAAGCCGCAGCCGGAAACCCCGCAGCCCAAGCCCGGTATGAGAACTTCCTTGCTGCAAGGCGGGAGAACTACCACAGGAAGAAGCACGACGAGAAAGGAGAACAAATCGCATGAGAAGATTGATTGATAACGGGAACCGCCCCATTACCCCAAAGCCCCATATCGGCCACTACGGGCGGCTGCGGAAAGCCTATCTGGAACAATACCGCCACCGCCTTTATACCGCCCTTGTAGCCAGCGAGAAGCTATACCCCCACCTTGCGGAAACAGACCGGGCGGCGCGGGATATGCTGGACTACCTCATGCCCCGCCTTGCCAGAGAAGCGGGAGCCACCGAAGCCCTCAAAGCCGCCGACCCGATGAAATGGGTAGGTTTGATGAACAACTGCAAGGCGATAGCCGAGGAAATCGTAATGCATGAGTTAATCTATGTTTAACGGTCAAGAGCCGGAAAAATCGGAAATCTTGCGATAACAGCCGCCCTGACGAACCATTCCCCGTCCGGGCGGTTTTTATCGTCAAAAACGCCGTTTTCTCCAAGTCAAGAGCCGGAGAAAACACCCGAAAAATGCCCCTATTGCATAACAGGGGCGCAGAAAGGAGAGCTTATGAGAACAGGGCTTACCAAGCGGGAAAAGACCACCGACATTTGGTTTGACGAGAAAGACCCCCTTATCCATATCCGCACCCACAACACCGCCTTGAAGAAGCGTCTGCTTGCATACAGCCGCCGTTATCCGGCGATCTGCCAGCAGACCGACGCAGACCCGGAAACGGGCTGCATGGAGTTTGATATTGAGAAAGGCCGCTTCTCTTTCCGTCTGACCGCCCCATACAGTGAGGAACGGCGGGAAGCAGCGCGGCAGTTTGCCAAGGAAAACAATGCCGCCAGCAGACTGAAATGAGGTGGATTTGTTCATAATCCTGTGCTATACTTCTCTTGAAAAAAGAACAACAAATCGAAATTTTGAGGAGGTTTACTATGATATATAAGTTTACGGAAGTATTAAACGATCTTGTTAATTATTTTATTCTTGGTGACATTTTACTACTGGAAAGTTGGAAAAGAGCCAATAATCTTTCAGACGATTTGGCAACGGAATTTACCACAAATGAAAGTGGGGATAGGGCTTTAGTGAAGGTATTGTTATCCCCATGAGTGGCATTGAAAACTATCCTTATACCGTATTGTTTAATCTCTCTGGTGATAAACCGGAGTTGTGCAAAGGGGAAAGCCGATTGCAGTTTAGAAGGAGTGGTTATTCCCTCAAAGTGGATAATAATATGCTTATGCTTTTTACATGGCACATATTAAAACAGTTTACTCCCGAAAAAGTGAAAACTCTAATTTCTTATTACAGACAGAATAAAAAGCCAATTGTCGAACTTGCAAATGGCTGGTATCATATCGAGATTTTGGGTGGAGAAACCTTGCAGGACGGGGACTATGAGCCTACATTTGAATTTGTGATACAACCAATAGAAAATGAAGAAAAAGCCGCAAATGCTGATATGAATTTAAGCTTTGAAATTATAAGTTCTGCTTATTAAAACTAAATATATTATCCACAAGGGCAGCCGAGAAAATCGACTGCCCTTTTTCCATGCCTACGGGCAGAAAGGAGCGACCAGCTATGACGAAACCGAGGGAGAAAACCCGTGAGGAATTGACCGCCGAGATTGAGGAAGGCAAGAAGAAAATCCGGCAGTTTGAAAACCGGGAGAAAATCATCAAGCAGAAGCTATCCGTTGAGGAACGCAAGGCGAGAAACCACAGGCTTTGCAAGCGCGGCGGCTTCATGGAGAGCCTTGTGCCGGAGCTGATTGCCATGCCGGACGAGGACGCGAAAGCCTTTTTACGGCTTGCCTTGATGAGCGAGCCAGCACAGGAGTTTTTGAAAAAACGAGCCGGGGACGGGGAATGCGGAGTAATCCCTTTGGAACAAAGGGCGCACTTATACACCCTTGCGGGCGTGTGCGCTCTGCCGAGGGCTCATCTCCGCACAGGGAACTTTCCCCGCGCTCCGATATGGCGACTTTGCCGCAACAAGGGGCTGCACCCCTTGCGCCGCTTACGCGGCTATCCCTGCACACCCACAAAAACAGTACACCCGCCGTTGGTGTCTGTACCATTTTTGCGGGTCTTGTTATCCTATCCGGGAGGTGATACCCATAGCCATCTATCATTGTAATATCAGCATTGTCAGCCGGGGCAGGGCAAATCAGCCGTTGCCGCAGCCGCCTACCGAAGCGGCGAGAAAATCACAAACGAGTGGGACGGAATGACCCATGACTACACCCGCAAGCGCGGCGTTGTCCATACGGAAATCCTATTGCCGCCCCATGCCCCGCCCTCTTTCTCTGACCGCGCTACCCTATGGAACAGTGTGGAGCTTTACGAGAAAGCCGGGAACGCCCAGCTTGCCAGAGAGATTGACGCAGCACTCCCCATAGAATTATCCAGAGAGGAACAGATCCGGCTTGTCCGGGAATACTGTTCCTCTCAATTTGTTTCCCAGAGGAATGTGCGTTGACTTTGCCATTCACGACACTGACAGCGGCAACCCCCATTGTCATATCATGCTTACCATGCGCCCCCTTGACGAGCGCGGCGCATGGGCGGCGAAGTCCAAAAAGGAATATGACCTTGACGAAAACGGCGAGCGCATACGCTTGCCAAGCGGCAGATATAAGACACACAAAGTTGACCTCACAGGCTGGAACGACAAGGGCAACGCGCTTGTGGCGCAAGGCATGGGCGGATATTTCAAACGCCTACCTTGAACGCGCCGGACACCCGGAGCGTATCGACCACCGCAGCAACGCCGAGCGCGGCATTGACGAGCTGCCTACCGTCCACATGGGCGTAGCGGCTTGTCAAATGGAGAAGAAAGGCATAGCCACCGAGAAAGGCGAGCTGAACCGGAATATCCAAAAGGCAAACCGCCTTATCCGGGAAATCCGGGCGCAGATTGGAAAGCTCAAAGAATGGATTGGCGAACTGTTCAAGGCGCGGGAAACTGCCCCGGAGCAGCCCCCGCAATCCCCCGGCCTTGCAAATCTGCTGATGAAATATTTAAGCGTTCAGAGAGAAAAGAGCCGGAAGTATTCGCAGAGTTGGCAAAGGCAGCACGCCGCCGATGAACTGAAAACCGTTGCAAAGGCGGTCAACTATCTTTCCGAGCATGGCATTTCCACCCTTGACGAGCTGGACGCTGCTCTTTCCTCTGTCAGCGATAAAGCCTATTCAATCCGGGAGGGAATGAAAACCGCCGAGCAGCGCATGAAAGAGCTGCAAAAACTCATGGAGTACGGCAGAAATTATCAAACCTACAAGCCCATACAGGACGAGTATCGGCAAATCCGCTGGAAAGGAAAACAGGAGAAGTTTGCGGAAGCCCGCCGCGCCGAGCTTACCCTATGGGACGCGGCAAACCGCTATCTCCATGCCCATTTGCCGGAGGGCGTGAAAACCCTGCCGATCTCCGCGTGGGAGAAAGAATATACCGCCCTCAAAGCACAGCGGGAAGCGGAATATGAAACGCTGAAAGATACCCGCGCCGAAGTTGCCGAGCTTCAAAAAATCCGCAAATGCGTGGATATTGCACTCCGCGCCGACCAACCGGCACAGACGCAGAGCCGCACCAAGCGGCAGGAACAGGAGCGATAAAGGAAAGGACGGGCAAGCTGTTCGGCTTGTCCGCCCTCTGTACTATTGGATGGATAAAAGGCGACTCATTTCTTTTTGAATTTTGTTACAATCTTATTTACCCATATATCTACAATTATATCACCTATGGTTGCAAGGAAATCAACTATTAAATCAATCATAAGATCACCTCTTAAATCCAACTTGCTAACCCCGTTATATTTGAAATCTGTGAACAATTCAACCACAGAAAGAGAGGTATCAACCATGTATTACACCCAAGAACAGATAGACCGGGCGAACCAAGCCGACCTTGTTTCTTTCCTGCAATCACAGGGCGAGCAACTTACCCGCGCCGGGAATGAATACCGCTGGAAACGGCACGACAGCTTGACCGTCCGGGGAAACAAATGGTACAGGCACAGCCAGAGCAAGGGCGGCGGCCCCGTTGATTTTATCATGGAGTTTTTCGGCAAGAGCTTTACCGAAGCCGTGGAACTTCTCACAGGAGAAAAGGGAGCCGCACCACCGCCGGACAAACCTTGCCCCGCGTCCCTCTCTGACTTCCGGCTACCGCCCCCAAACAACGACAACAGAATAGCGAGGAACTACCTCACAGCAGCCCGCCGCATTGATGAAGATGTGACGGGCTTTTTCTTTGCCCGCGGCGATATTTACGAGGACACAGCCCACCACAACGCCGTATTTGTGGGGCGGGACGAGGACGGAATACCGCGCTACGCCCACAGCAAGGGAACGGCGGGAAACTTCCGGCTTGATGTGAAAGGCAGCGACAAAGCCTTTAATTTCTGCTACCGGGGCGAGGGTGACAGGCTTTTTGTCTTTGAAGCCCCCGTTGACCTGCTCTCTTTCCTCTGCCTGTTCAAAAAGGCATGGCAGAAGCAGAGCTATTTGTCATTGGGCGGCGTGGGAGAAAAAGCCCTGTTGCGTTTCCTCTCTGACCGCCCAAACATCAAGACCGTTTACCTCTGCCTTGACAGCGACCAAGCGGGAAACGACGCTTGCAGCCGCCTTGCGGAGCTTGTGCCGGAGGGATATACCGTCCACCGCCTTGTGCCGCTGTTTAAGGACTGGAACGAGGTATTGCAGCACCGGGCAGAAATCACAGACGGGAAGTATATCCGGGAAGCGGTTTACGGCTTGAAAGAGCCGCCGCAGGAAGAAACCGTCGAGATTATTCGCATGAGCGAGGTTGACACACAGACCGTTGAATGGCTATGGGAGCCGTATATCCCGTTTGGAAAAGTAACCATTGTGCAAGGCAATCCCGGCGAGGGCAAGACCACCTTTGCCCTACGCCTTGCCGCCGCCTGCACCACCGGGGGAACGCTGCCGGGAATGAAGCCCTTGCCGCCATTCCAAGTGATTTACCAGACCGCCGAGGACGGGCTGGGCGATACCGTCAAGCCCCGCTTGATAGAAGCCGAAGCCGACCTTGACCGCGTGCTTGTGATTGATGAAGCCAAGCGGGAGCTTACTCTCTCCGACGAGCGCATAGAAAAGGGCAATCACGCAGAACGAGGCGCGGTTGATTATCCTTGACCCCATACAGGCGTACATGGGCGAGAAAACCGACATGAACAGGGCAAACGAAGTGCGCCCCATGTTCCGCCGCCTTGCCGATGTTGCCGAGCGTACCGGGTGCGCCGTTATCCTTATCGGACACTTGAACAAAGCTGCCGGAGGGCAGAGCGCATACCGGGGCTTAGGTTCTATCGACTTCCGCGCCGCAGCAAGGAGCGTCCTGCTGATCGGGCGCGTGAAGCGGGAGCCGAATGTGCGTGTTATCGTCCATGACAAATCTTCCCTTGCGCCGGAGGGCAAGCCCGTTGCCTTTTGCCTTGACCCGGAAACAGGCTTTTCATGGATAGGCGAATACGACATAACCGCCGACGAGCTGCTATCCGGCGCGGGCGGGAACACCACCACCAAGACCGAGCAAGCCGAGAAGCTGATACTTGACCTACTCGCAGACGGGAAAGAACTTGCCAGCGAGGACATTGTAAAGGCCGCAGCCGAAGCTGGAATATCCGAGAGGACGGTTAAAAATGCCCGCCGCAATCTTGATACCCGGATAGAAGTCATACGCCGGGGAAATCAATGGTACTATCGCAGGAACGAAGCCAAGAGTGCAAAGTAAGAATGCAATCCGTAGATACCTTTGCATTGTTGCACCCTTGCACCCTTACCCGATATGACCGCCTCATGTGCCGACCACATGGGGCTTTATCTTTGAAAGGAGAGCCTATGAACAATGAAACCAGCAAGACCAGCACCCCCGCAGCCGTTTCCCCTCTGACCGCCAAACCCGACCTTGTGAAGAACATCGGCGGCACGACCTTTGACATTCATATCCATTTCAGCGAAACCAGCCGGGAAACCTTTACGGACAAGGTTGTGCGCCTTATCCAGAACGACAGCGGCGATGAAACCGCTTAAAAGCAAGATACTATTTTCTTGTTCCTTATTGACAAAACCCGAAGGGCGGTGTGCTGGGACAGGTCGGCTCGTTCTTGCAAAAGTGTGGGTACAAAATCAAGGTGTTCAACAGCATAGATTTTTCCAAGTCCATGCACTACAACCCTTTATCGTATATCCGCAACGAGGCCGACATCCTGAAATTCGTGAACGCCCTGATCACCAACACCAAGGGCGAGGGCAAGGAGGGCGATCCGTTCTGGACGAAAGCGGAAACGCTTCTGTACTGCGCCCTGATTGCCTACATCATTTTCGAGGGGCCTGCCGAGGATCGGAATATGAATACGCTGGTGGACATGATCTCCGGCATGGAGGTCAAGGAGGATGACGAAAACTATAAAAACGCCGTGGATTATATGTTTGACGGCCTTGCCAAACGCAAGCCGGATTGCTTCGCCGTGAAGCAATACCGCAAATTCAAGCTAAGCAGCGGTGATATATGCTCTAAGTGACTTCTTAATCATGATTTTGTCATGGTTAGTGAAGCAATCACTTAGAGCATTTTTGTTTCAGGAGGTACAACCATGAGAAATGAAAAAATTACCCCACTGTACGAGCGCCTGAGCCGGGACGATGAGTTACAGGGCGAGAGCAACTCCATATCCAACCAAAAACAGATGTTAGAGGATTTTGCCCGCCGGAATGGGCTGCCCAACCCTACGCACTTTACCGATGATGGTATCTCAGGCACCCGTTTTGACCGCCCCGGATTTTTGGCGATGATGGAGGAAGTGGAGGCAGGGCGTGTAGAGGCAATCGTCATCAAGGACATGAGCCGGTTAGGACGCGACTATCTGAAGGTCGGTCAAGTTATGGAGATTTTGCGGCAGCGAGGCGTTCGTCTGATTGCCATCAACGACGGTGTGGACAGTCTGAAAGGCGATGACGATTTTACCCCGTTCCGCAACATTATGAATGAATTTTACGCCCGTGATACCAGTCGGAAAATCCGCTCTGTGTTTAAGTCAAAAGGCATGAGCGGCAAGCACCTGACCGGCACTGTGATTTACGGCTACTTATGGGACGAAAAACGGGAGCATTGGCTGGTAGATGAGGAAGCTGCCGAAGTGGTACGCCGTATATTCTCCCTCACGCTGGAGGGATATGGGCCTTACCAGATCGCCTGCAAATTATCCACAGACCGGATTGAAATTCCTGTCGTACACCTTGCCCGCTTCAACGAGGGTGTGAACCGTTCAAAGCCGGTCAAAGACCCTTATGGATGGGGATCATCTACCATCGTGAACATTTTGAAAAAAAAACGAGAGTATTTAGGGGCATACCATCAATTTCAAGACCCGCAAGCACTTTAAGGACAAGAAAAGCCACTATGTTTCTGAGGACGAATGGACGATCTTTGAGAATACCCATGAAGCCATTATCGACCAGCAGACCTTTGATTTGGCGCAGAAAATTCGCAGCAATGTACGGCGTTATCCAAACGGCTGGGGCGAAGCAGCTCCCCTCACAGGATTACTCTATTGTGCCGATTGTGGCGGCAAGATGTATGTCCACCGCACCAACAATGGCAAGAGGATTTCTCAATATACCTGTTCCAATTATACCAAAGTTCCGTGTGGGACACTATGCCCTACACAACACCGTATCAATGAGAGTGCTGTTCTGACATTGGTTTCCGACACGCTCCGGGCTATCGCTGAATATTCCAGAAATGACCGGACGGAATTTATTCACACTGTTCAGGAGACGCAGGTTGCTCAACAGAGTGCCGATATATCGAAAAAGCGCAGGCATCTGGCTACTGCCCAAAAGAGAGCCGGAGAACTGGAAAAACTGATTTGCAAAATCTATGAGGATAACGCCCTCGGCAAGCTGCCGGATACACGATATAAGGCGCTTGATGCACAGTATGCCAAAGAGCAGGATGCACTTGAGATTGAAATTGCGGAGCTGGAAAAGGCTATTACCGGCTATGAGCAGAGCCAGAAATCAGCGGAGAAATTTATAGCCCTGATTGATAAGTACGAGAATTTTGACACGCTGACAAACACCATGCTCAATGAGTTTGTAGAGAAAATCCTTGTCCATGAACGCGCCCGAAAAGGCAGCCAGGATACCACGCAGGAAATTGAAATCTACTTCAATTTTTTAGGACGCTATATCCCACCATTCTTACAGCCGGTTCCTTTAACACCGGAGGAACAGGAAGAATTGCGAAAAAAGAAGAACGCAAGGACAGGCTCCATCAGAATTATTTGAAGCGGAAAGCCAGCGGCGCACAGAAACAGTATGAGGACAAAATCAAGGCGAAGAAAAAAGCGGAAATGGACGCTAAGAAAGCCCTGATCCGGGCTGAGGATATGAAAAAAGGTGTTTTTTCTACTATCGGTCAGCTACCAAAAGAAAAACCGCGCAAAGGCAGCATAGCAGCCAGCGCAGCAGTCTAATCATCACGAAGTAAAGGAGAATGAATATGAGTAAGTTGACTTACATTCGTTGTGGAGATTATGATATACCCAACCTAAAACTTTCTGAACAGCCGGAAACTTCTATCGGCAAGTACGGCAGAATGCGAAAATCCTACCTAAAGGAACATCGCCCCATTCTCTACAACCAACTGCTGATGAGCGAGAAGCTGTATCCACACCTGTTAGAGATTGCCCGGACAGCGCAGGAGCGTGTGGAAACCATGTTGCCTCACATGATGGAGACTGCGGGTGTCACGGAAGAACTGAAAGCCTGTGACCCTATGCGTTGGGTGGGGCTGATGAACACATTAACGGCACAGATTGAGGAAATTTTAATCAGGGAACTGATTTGCAGCTGAATGGGAGGTGCGGGAAATGCTGACCTTTGAAAAGATTTTGAAAGTGTTTCAGGCATATCTGGATGATGATCCACTGTATGAGGTGGTTCAGACCAGCCACGGTTATACATTGATGGCATGGGAACCCCACCGGAATGACTGGTACAGCGCTGAAATACAGAAAACCCCGGAGGATTTACGGAACGCTTTGTTGGGTACATACGCCAACTTTCTGGAAGATAAGATTACTGGAAATGACCGTGACCTGACTGTGACAGAAACCGAAGAAATCCAGCAGAGGTGTCGGGAACTTTTGGAAAAGTGCCGGGAACCTTGATATAGAAATGCCAGAAGGAGGCCGCGATTATGCGTCCTCCTTCTGCTTCGCAGTCTGTTCCATTTTGAGCGCCCCGTCTATGGCACCTTCGATAATCGGCAGGTATTCTTCAGGGCAAAGCTTCAGCTTGTGGCTGACCCGTTGCCGCTGTTCGCTTTCTTCCCGCATGATCTCCGGGTTAAAATACCGTTCCACGGGAAGTCCGCAGACCTTAATCAACTGGATCATCACAGGCAGGCTCGGAATCGCACCTTGATTCTCAATGTTGGCAAGATACCGCCATTCAATCCCAACCATTTCTGCCAATGTTTTTCGTGCCAGACGCTTTGCCTCTCGTGCGGCTTTGACATCTGCGCCGAAGGTTTCAAAACCGGGACAATCTTCAACTTTCGCCATATAACATCACCCATCTACATTGTATAATTCATACTTTGCCCGTGGAATGTTGCTATATGTAGGTTAGTTGAAGTTTATAATTCATATTCGCGCTTGCTTTGCAACACAGAGGTAACTTATAATTACAATAATCTTTCTAAATCTTGAGTTCTCCATAATAGATACATATTTCTCTGCTATACTTGAAAATTGGAGGTAGAACAATGCAGAAGATTTTAATTGTCGAGGACGATATTGACATTCAGGATATATTGAAAAACCATCTGATTGATGTGGGATATGAAGTCGCTGTCGCTTCTGACGGTGTGGCGGGCATTGCAATGTTTGATGATACCATCGACCTTGTGCTGTTAGACATCATGCTCCCTAAAATCGACGGCTATGGTGTGTGTGAGGTCATTCGCAAGCGGTCACAAGTTCCTATTATTATGCTTACTGCGCTTTCGGATGAAGAAAATCAGTTGCGGGGTTTTGAACAGCAGATTGACGATTACATTCCAAAGCCCTTTTCGCCCAAAATCCTGCTGTGCAAGATTGCGGCTATTCTTCGCCGTAGGACTGCGGAAAATCAAAATCAATCCCTGCTTACTTATAAAGAGCTGAGTATGGATGTTGACGGATTCCATGTATATCAAGGCGGAAACGAGGTTGTTTTGACCAGCAAAGAGTTTGCGCTTCTTAGGCTTATGCTTGAAAATCAGGGAAAGGTCTTTACTCGGCAAATGCTACTTGACCGATTGTGGGCGGACGATTTGGAGGTCGAAGATCGGATCGTTGACAGTCACATAAAGAACATTCGCAAAAAGTTAAATGCTGACTATATAAAAACAATTAGAGGGGTGGGATACAGAATTGATAAGGAAAATTAAAACGAGCCTAACGGCAAAGCTCTTTTTAGCGACAACGGTTCTTTTGATTTTGGTATGTTTGCTTTCTGTTTTCAGTATGGCGAGATATATTCCCCAAACTTATAGCAATCGACTTAGTGCAGAATTGCAAAAGCAAGCAAATGATTTAGTGCCAGTATTGGAAAAGGCTGGTTCCTTAGAGGAATGTTATTCACTTGTTCAGCAATTCACCGCACAGACAAAAGCAACTGCCTATATTGAAGATGATTATGGAGATATTTTGTATTCAAGTGACAAATTGACGATAACAACAGACAAGGATTCTATTGCTACGATTCAAGAAAATCCTGATAGCGCAATTATTACAAGTGACGAATTACTGACAGAAGCAGGCTATGTGTTCACCCTGTTAGGTAGCGACTATACCCTTTATGTGCAAAGTGATACGGTGTCCGTCAATCAGGCAACAGAGGCGATTTGGCAAACCGTTCCGCTGGTTATATTGGGAATCTTCTTTATGTCCATCTTGTTTTCTGTCATTTACTCACGCTATATAACAAAACCGATTATTGAATTAAGCAGCACATCGCAAAAAATGGCCCAGCTCAATTTTGAGCCGCACGGAAATTCTAATCGTTCAGACGAGATAGGAATACTCTCGGACAGCTTAAATACTTTGGCGGATAATTTACAGCATACATTGGCAGAACTGAAAAAAAGCAATTCCGAGTTAGAGGCCGAAATATCAAAAGAGCGAGAACTTGAAAAAAAGCAACAGGAATTTTTCTCGGCGGCATCACATGAACTGAAAACGCCTTTGACAATTCTGAAAGGTCATTTAATGGGGATGCTCAATAAGGTCAAAGGATATGAAAATCAAGAGTCGTATATGGAGCGGTCGCTGGCCGTTGTTGAAAAAATGGAAACATTAGTGAAAGAACTGCTCTATGTATCTAAAACAGACGGAAAACAGAGAACAGAATATAAGACGATTGATTTTGCAGAGCTTCTTCGGGTACAAATAGCTGATGTGACCGATTTGCTGTCTGAAAAAGAAATCTCCCTTTCCGTGGATATTCCTGACAAAATCCTGTGTGATGCAGACCCGGCACAGATGGAACGAGCCATTCAAAATGTTTTGGTAAATGCCATTCGCTACTCACCGAATGGCGAGGCAATCTATATATCCTTATCGAACGATAAAAATACCGTTTCCTGCAAAGTTGAAAATACAGGCGTCCATATTCCAGAGGAAATGATACCCCATCTATTTGAAGCATTTTACAGAGCGGATACCTCCCGTAATCGTAATACTGGGGGAACAGGCTTAGGACTTTATATCGTCCGCAAAATCATGGAACTGCACCACGCAAAATATGGTATCCAAAACACAAGCAGAGGTGTGGTGTTCTGGCTTGAAATGCCGCAAGAAAGAGGTGCTATCAACTCCATCTAAACTCCATATTCCTTGCAAACTATATCCAAATCATTTTGTTATCTTATAGCTGTCCTCAAGAGGACAGCTATAATTTTTGAAAGCGAGGCAAAGCAAAATGGTAAAAGCTAAATTCGGAGCATTGGCTCTGACGGTATTGATGGGACTGGGTGCAGTAAGTCCCTTGCATGGGGTCACAGAAGCTCATGCGCTAAACGCACCTGTTGCCAATTCTGCACAGCAGAAAACGGTCGTGTCCACAACGGATGATTCCGATGGCGTTATGAGCTACAAGGACAAGGAGAGCGGAAAGACCTTTGTCAGCGAGGACAATGGCGCAAGCTGGATGTCCGAAGAAGATTATAATAACAGCCATCCCGCAATCAACTACGAGTGGTGGACTTATGACGAGTACAAGGAATGGCTGGAACAGGAAAAGAAAACTCTTCAGGAAATGGCCGACGAGCACGCAATAGCCGAAACCAGCGAGGGCTCTTTCGAGTGGACGCAGGAAATGACAGACCAGTACATTGCCGAATATGAGCAGACCCTGGAGGACATCAAAAATGGGCTTCTCGTATCTAAGTCTGTGAATGGGGACGATGAGTGCATGACAACTTTCAATCCTAATTGGGTAGGCAGCACTACCGACTAACAGCCTATCATGTTGATTTAGAAACTGCCACACGACGGCAAAAGAAAAAAAGCCGTCGTACAGCAGCCATATCGACACGCCCATTTGAAGCGGCGGCTTTGATTTTCAGAGCCGCCGTTTCTTTTCGTCTACGCTAAACCAACGACGACCTAACACCGTGTAAATCCACGGCGGCACATAGGAGGATTGCCGCCGTGTCTATTTTTGCCTTTTTTCACAGTCCCCATGACCTGCACCAGCTAAAAAAAGCCTGTTCCCAGCAGCGGAGCAATGCGGTCAGAAGTATGCACTATACCATGTAACTAAACAGCAAAATATACTCTATTACGCTCGTATGGCTTTATGCCGTCCGGGCGCTTTTTTGTCTCTATGGAGCCGGAACATCGGGTCAGCATGGCCCGAACTTTATCCCCGGTGCCGTTCTCCGCCGCCCCATTCAGATTTTCCCGAAAAAATCTGAATGGAGGAAAGGCAGATGGAAGTTACCATCAATTATAACGGACAAGCTGTGGGCTGTGGAGGTTACGCTGGAAGTCTATGAATTTCTTGACCTGGCCGATCACAAAACGGAGAACCTGTTCCATGAACAGCGGCGGCATTGGGATGGCCGGGAGTTTGACGAGTACATCATTACCACCGAGGGTGTAGGGGTCTACGGCGAAACGCCGGAGGAATACCTTTGCCGCATGGAAACGCTGCATGAGCTGATGGCTGTTCTGGACACCTGTACCGAGGCCCAGCGCCGCCGGTTCCTGCTCTATGCGCTTGACGGGCTGAGCCTTGCAGAGATCGGTGTGCTGTGCGGCTGCTCCAAAGTGGCTGTTTATCAAAGTGTGGAGGCGGTCAGAAAAAAATTTATAAATTTCTTTGAGAACAGGCTTAACGAATGACCTGTTTTCTGGCTACCAAGTGAAAGGGATCATTTCCCTTATCTCAGCGAGGGGCGGACAGCGGACAAGCTGCCCGCCTCTCCGATTTTCAGGAGGTAAGCCTATGAAAACAATCAATCTGCGGTGGATGTATCCCCACTACCGGCATGACGAGTTTGTGGATGTTACGGACGAGGTATGGGCAGCGATGTATCAGGCCAAGCGGGAGATGGAGAACTATGAGCGTCGGAAAGTCTACCACCGCGCCTACTACTCTCTGGACGCATACAGCTGGCTGGAAAATTACGCACTGGAACACAGCAGATCGCCGGAAGATATTTTGCTGGAACGAGAAGAAATGACCACCCGCCTATACCTAATTGCAGCTTTGCCGGTGGCTCTGGCTCATGCCACTCCGACACAGGCCCGCCGTGTTCACGCCTACTACATTGCCGGTATCAAGCAGCCGGAAATCTCCCGGAGAGAGGGCGTCCACAGCAGCAAGGTCAGCGTTTCCATCCGTCGGGGGCTGCGGAATATGCGCCGTTGCTATGATGGCCTTTTCCAAACAGAGTGAGGGCGTGCCTATGCAGACCATCAATCTCAAACAATATTATCCATTTTGCAAAGAGGACATTTTTGTGGAGGTGTCCGATGAGATCGTCGAAGCGTTTCTTCTGGACAAGAGAGCCGAGGCCGCCAGAGATCGCAAGATGTTCCGGTATAAGGCGTTTTATTCCCTCGATTGTAACGATGGAATCGAAAATGCCGCCATCGGCTGGGCGCAGCCATCGCCGGAGGACTACCTGATAGAAAAAGAAGAATTAGCCGAATACGAAGAACTGATACGGCGATTGTACGAAGCCATTTCTTCCCTGCCGCCTATGCAGGCTCGCCGTGTCCACGCCCGCTATATGCTGGGTATGAAAGTGAAAGATATTGCCGCAATGGAGGGTATCACGCCATCACAGGCGGGAAAATCCATCCATGCCGCACTGCGGAGGCTGCGCCGGTACTTTGCGCGTCAGAAATGGACGGTCAATCTATGAGTATTTCCAAAGAAAAGAGGTGCCTGACATGAACGAAAAAATTACAGCCCACCCCCAAAAAGAAGAACGGGAGAAAGTCCTGAAGGAGATTCGGCGGCTTGAAAACCGAAAGAAGATTTTGGAGAACAAGCATCGGAACGAGGAACGCAAGGCCCGCACCCGCCGCTTGATTGAGCGCGGAGCCATTTTGGAGGGTATTTTTCCGCTGGCTTCCAACCTTTCCGGCGCAGAGGTCAAAGCATTTCTGATTGCCCTGTCCCATCTTCCGGGGGCTGCGGAATTGACTGCAAACCTGCCAAAATCCGGGGACACGCCATAAGTCCCTTGTTTACAAGGGCGCACTTATACACCGTTGCCGGTGTCGTGCGCCCTGCCAGGGCTGTTGCGTACTTCGTCCGCGATGGGGCGCTACGCTCCCCAAACCCCTTGTGCGCTCTGCGCAGCCAGACACCCGCTTTGCGTTTGTCCGGCTCCACAGAGACTGTTATCCCCTCACTGAAAGGAGGTGTTCCCCATAGATTTCTGTCATATCCCCGTCAGTATCATCAAGCGCAGTGCGGGCCGTTCTGCTGTTGCCGCAGCTGCTTACCGCAGCGGAACCAAGCTGACAAATGAATGGGATGGAATGACCCACGACTACACCCGGAAAGGCGGCATTGTCCATGCGGAGATCATGCTGCCTGCCCACGCCCCGCCAGAGTTTGCAGACCGCTCCACCCTCTGGAACAGCGTGGAGCAAATCGAGAAAGCAAGGGACAGCCAGCTTGCCCGCGAGATCGAGGCAGCTCTGCCCCGCGAACTGTCCAGAGAACAGCAGCTTGCCCTTGTCCGGTCCTATGTGAAGGACAACTTTGTAGACAAAGGAATGTGCGCCGACTTTGCTATCCATGACAAGGGAACCGGCAACCCTCATGTCCATATCATGCTGACGCTCCGGCCTTTGAAAGAAAATGGACAGTGGGGCGCAAAGTGCCGCAAGGCATACGACCTGGACGAAAACGGCCAGCGTATCCCGGACGGGAAAGGCGGCTGGAAGAACCACCGGGAGGACACCACCGACTGGAACGACAAAGGGAATGTGGAGATTTGGCGGGCGGCATGGGCGGCCTGCACCAACCGGGCATTGGAGGCTGCCGGTCAGCCCGCCCTGGTAGATCACCGCAGCTACAAGCGGCAGGGCATTGATAAGATTCCCTCTGTCCATATGGGGCCAGCCGCCAGCCAAATGGAAAAGCGCGGTATCCGCACCGACAAGGGCGAAGTAAACCGGCAGATCGCCGCCGACAACAAGCTGCTGAAAGAAATCAAAGCCCGCATTACTCGGCTTTATCGCTGGTCGAAAGCCGAAGCGGAAAAACCACAAACACAGCAAAGCAGCTTGACCGCCTTGTGGGAGGCTCAGCAGCAGTTGGACGCTCCCCGCACCCGCACCGGCAAAATCCGGGCTTTGCAGGAAAGCGCTGTGCTGTTCAGCTTTTTGCAGGCAAACGGCATCCAGTCTATGCAGCAGCTTCATGAAAAAATCGCTGATATGAACAGCCGTTACTATGACCTGCGCGGAAAGATTGTCAAGGCCGAGCGCCGGATCACTACCCTTACCGAGCGCGGGGAGATGTGGGAACAGTACAACCAGTACAAGTCCATCCACAAGCAGCTTGCCAAAGTAAAGCCGGAAAAACGGGAACAGTTTGAACAGCGCCACAGCCGGGAACTGATTCTGTATGACGCAGCGGCCCGGTATCTGAAAGAACTGAAAGACAGCGGCGAGGCAATCACCCCAAAGGCATGGCAGCTGGAAATTGACCAGCTGGCCGCTGGAAAGCAGACGGACACGCTTGCCATGAAAGCCCTGCGGGAGGATTTGAAAGCAGTGGAACGGCTCCGCAAAACCGCCGAGCAGCTGTCCAGACAGGAACGGGACAAGTCTCACGACCGTGGGTCGGATCGGTAAAGGATACTGCGTTTTGGCGTACCCCTGTCAAGTGCGTCGCATTTCACGACATACTTTTGCACACAGAAAAACCGCCGTACAGGTTTCCCCATACGGCGGCAGACTGTTTATTTGCCGAACAAGTCGCTGTGTGTGCCGGTGCGGGCCAGCGTCAGCACCAGAACATCATCTTCTATGCGGTAGACAAGCAGCCAGTCCGGGAGAATGTGACATTCCCGATGGCCTGCCCAATCGCCGGATAGGTCATGGTCACGGTTCTTATCCGGCAGCGGTTCGCCCATCGCCAGCAACGCTACGACCTGCTCCAGCACCTCGATCTTCAAGCCACGCTTGATGGCTCGTTTGTAGTCTTTTTTGAAACTGGTCGTGTACTTGACGGTATATTTGGTTTCTTTCATCTTTTCAGGTCAGCAAACAACTCGTCAAGGTCATTGTAACCCTTTACAGACGGGTCTTTTGCAATCCTTTCCGCTTCCAGCATGGCAGCAACCGTTTCTTTGTTCGGCTGTTCCAGCCTTACCTCAAAGGGAATGCCGCCTTCACGAAGCGACTGGCGCACAAAGATGTTAAACGCCGTAGTCAGGTTCATGCCAAGTTCAGTAAACAGTGCGTCCGCTTGCGCTTTCAAATCTGCGTCCATGCGGATACTGATGTTTGTGGTATTTCCAGCCATACGATCAACCCCTTTCTGCTGGCAATTATAGTATATGCCATTTGCACGAAGAAAACAATGCTTTGCACGAATATTTAACAATAAATTCATTCAAGGAGGATACCTGCTTTATGAAAGAAATCATTTATGAAGAACAACAAGTCTGAACCTATCCCCGTCATGGATTACCGCCAGTACCGCAGAGTGCGGAGGCTGGTGCATGAGTGCTGTAACTACATCGACGGAAACTGTATCGCCCTGGACGATGGGGAGAAATGTGTCTGTGTCCAGTCCATTTCCTATTCCCTGTTGTGCAGGTGGTTTCGGACGGCGGTATTGCTGCAGGATAAGGAACTGGAAACGGCGCTGTTCCACCGGATGAATGCGAAGAAATGCGCCGTATGCGGGGCGCTGTTTACCCCCGGTTCCAACCGGGCCAAATACTGCCCGGAATGTGCCGCACGCATGAAGCGGATCAACGCCGCAAAGCGCAAGCGGAAACAACGGGAGAAATGTCACGCTTTAGGGGCTGAAAAACCCTTGTAAATCAAGGATTTTTTCGAGGGTGTCAAAGGCAGGCTGATAGATTTATCCTCCGACCCCTAAAACGGCCTTAAAACGCGTACAGAATCCCAAGAGAAACCCCAAGGAGGAACCCTATGTCAGACAACCGAAAATATTATTACCTGAAACTCAAAGAAAACTATTTTGACGATGATTCCATCGTGCTGCTGGAAAGTATGCAGGATGGTGTGCTGTATTCCAACATTCTGCTCAAGCTGTATCTGAAATCGCTGAAACATGGCGGGCGGCTCCAGCTTGACGAGGACATCCCCTACACGGCGCAGATGATCGCCACCATCACCCGCCAGCAGATCGGCACTGTGGAGAGAGCCTTGCAGATCTTTTTGAAGCTGGGCCTTGTGGAAGTGCTGGACAGCGGCACATTCTACATGAGCAACATCGAACTTTTAATCGGCCAGTCCTCTACCGAGGCTGAGCGAAAGCGGGCTGCGAGGCTCCAAAATAAGGCTCTTTCTGCGCCCCGGACAAACGGCGGACATTTGTCCGACATTCGTCCACCAGAGATAGAGATAGAGTTAGAGAAAGAGATAGAGAGAGAGATAAAGAGAGAGATAGAGAAGGGACACCCCGCCCCCGCCTATGGCCGTTACCAGAATGTTTTCCTGACGGACGGGGAACTGGCAGACTTACAGGCCAGCTTTCCCACTGTATGGGGCCAGTACATCGAAAAGCTGTCCGAGTACATGGCTTCTACCGGCAAGCGGTATCAGAGCCATGCCGCCACCATCCGGCGCTGGGCCGGTGAGGACGCGAAGAAAGCAGCCCCGCCCACCCGCAACCGGGATTACAGCGTAAAGGAGGATGAAACCGTATGATTGAGATTACCGCAGAAATCCGGGCGCTGATCGACAAGGCAGCCGCCGGTGTGGAACTGGCCGGGGACGAGTACATAGACCCGGCAGACGGCCTCATTCACTGTAAGAAATGCGGCGGCCAGAGGCAGACCGTTGTGCCATGCTTTGGGAAATCCGGCTACTTTATGCCGCGCTGCATCTGCCAGTGCCAGCGGGAGGCCGAGGAACAGCGCAAGGCCGCCGAGGAACGGCAGCGCCGCATGGAGCGTATCAAACGCCGGAAGGCCCAGGGCCTGCAAGACCGCTATCTGTACGACTACACCTTTGCCAACGACAACGGCCAAAACCCATTGATGGACAAGGCCCGCGCCTATGTGGAGAACTGGAAGGAGGCATATAAAAACAACACCGGCCTGCTGTTGTTCGGGGATGTGGGAACCGGCAAGTCCTTTTTCGCCGGTTGTATTGCCAACGCCCTGCTTGACCGGGATGTGCCGGTGCTGATGACGAACTTCCCCACCATTCTGAACCGCCTGACCGGGATGTTCTCTGAGGACAGGTCAGAGTTTATTGCCAGCTTTGACGAATATGACCTGCTTATCATTGACGATCTGGGTGTAGAGCGCAGTACCGAATATGCCATGGAGCAGATGTTTTTCGTCATTGACAGCCGCTACCGCAGCCGCAGACCTATGATTATCACAACAAACTTGAAACTGTCCGAGCTGAAGAATCCGCCTGATCTGGCCCACGCCCGTATCTATGACCGTATTTTGGAACGGTGTGCGCCGATCCTCTTTGACGGGAAGAATTTCCGGGAAGAAAATGCCGGTGCTACCCGACAGACAGCAAAGACATTGTAAACAGTAAGCACGACTGATTTTTTACCGGGCGGCACAGACCCGTTCGGAGAAAGGAGCGCCATGAACAAAGAACCCCGTACTATGCAGGTGGCAGATGCCGTTACTGCGTCCAGAGCGCCGGAAAACACGCCGGCGATGGTAAAGAAAATCGGCAAGACAACCTACAAGGTTCATGTCCATTTCAGCAATACCAGCACAGAAACCATGAGCGATAAAATCAAGCGTATGCTCAAAAATGAAATTCAGCAGATGTGACAGACTGATAAACGAAGCCGCCTTGTGCTAAACTGATGATGGTACGCACCAAAATTTTTGTCAAGGAGGACACGAAAATGCTTTACACAGAAAAAGAGAAGCATGAAATTGAACGAGTAAAGGAGGTCTTTGCGGAACATCTGCGGCAAAGCCCTGATTTTGAACTGCTCTGGTCGGACAAGGTAGGCTATGTCTGGCTGGCGATTGGCGTAAATCCAGTCTATGTGGATACCGGTATCAGAATCGAATCAGCCGCCGATCTCTGCGGCAGGTGTTTGGATGATGTTGCTACGGATGTTTTATATATGACAGGCAACGATCATGCACTGGAAGCAGCCGATCCGCTGGAATTGGCCGAAATCAAGCGGCGCTGGGAGCCATATATCAACCAGCTGCCAGACTATGCGTATCTCTGCAAAGATCTGCTGAACGGAAAAATGTAATCTATCAAACGAGGTGTCAGGAGCCATACGGTGCTTCTGGCACCTTTTTTGTAGATTTTTGTGAATTTGATTAAAAAGTCCTTGACAATTTGTCTCCGGCAAGACCGCAAAAAGTATCCTTATTTCCTGCGGTGCGCGTCTGGCTCCCTTTGATATTCCCCAGCTTCGGGAGATCATGTCCTATGATGAACTGGAGCTTGACCGCATGGGAGATCGCCGGACGGCAACATTCTTCTGCATCAGCGACACGGACAGCACCTACAATTTCCTTGTGGCGCTGGCCTTTCGCAGATGTTCAACCTCCTGTGCGAACGGGCGGACAATGTTCACGGCGGCAGGCTGCCCCATCATGTGCGGGTACTGTGGGACGAGGCGGCCAATACGGGACAGGTGCCCCAGCTTGAAAAGTTGGTGGCCGTCATCCGCTCCCGTGAGATCAGCCTGTGCCTGCTGTATCAGCAGTTGGCCCAATGCAAGGCCATCTACGATAAGAACGCGGAAACCATCCTCGGCAACATGGATAGTGTGCTGTTCCTCGGCGGACGCGAAAGCTCCACCATCAAGGAAATTTCGGAAAACTGGCTGGGAAAGGCCACCATCTCCATGCAGACCGAGGGCCGCTCACGGGGCCAGTCCGAAAGCTACAGCCAGAACACCCAGCGGCTGGGCCGGGAGCTGATGACCCCAAGCGAGCTTGCCACCATGCCCGGAGATCGGTGCATTTTGCAGCTTCGGGGCCTGCCGCCGTTCTACTCCAAGAAGTACGATTTGAAGCAGCATCCCAACTACAAATACACCGCCGAGGCCGACAAGGTGAAAAACGCTTTTGACCTCAACAGTCTTGTGACGCGGCGGATGGACAAGCTCAACCCCAACGAAACCTATACCGTTTACAAGGTGGACGTGCCGGATGAGGCGATCACAGGCGAGGACGAGGACATCCTCAACTATGACGATCTCGACGACCCGGATGCCTTTGTATAACCTCTGGTCACGGTGGCCAGAGGATTAGCTGCCGCCAGAAATGGCGGCTTTTTTCATGGCCGGGGCTTTGCCCCCCGGAGAAATGGAGGACTTATGCAGTTTTTTGCTTCTGCCGTTACTACCCTGCAAACTCTCGTCGTGGCGCTGGGCGCTGGCCTTGCCGTGTGGGGCGTGGTCAATCTGCTGGAGGGCTACGGCTCGGATAACGCAGCGGCCAAAAGCCAGGGCATCAAGCAGTTCATGGCTAATTAAAGGGAGCAAAAAGAAAGGAAAAGCCAATCCAGACGGTATCAGCGGCAGGCTACAAGAATAAATTGTGATTTCACAAGATTGGTGCTATAATAAGAGAAAAGTTCCTGCCGGGGCAGCCACCCCGGTGGTATGGATAGGAAGGCGGGAAAGCAATATGCACATCAGCTATAAACCACTCTGGCATACACTGTTAGAGCGTGATATGAGAAAAGAAGATTTAAGGCTTGCTGCTGGTATGACAACGAATATGATTGCCAACATGAGCAAAGAGGGAAAGCACATCAGCATGGACACATTAGCCCGTATCTGCGAAACGCTGAATTGTGAGATTACCGATGTAATTGAGTTAGTACCAGACGAGCCTGCTTCCACAGGAGGTAAGGAACATGAGCGAATTGAAACCAAGAATAACAGAAAACGGAATTGATTATATCCTTGTTGGAGATTACTACATCCCAGACTTGAAGCTGCCGGAAGAACACCGCCCCATCGGAAAGTACGGACGGATGCACCGGGAATATTTAAGAGAAGTCCACCCAGCCAGATTGAACACATTGACCTTGACCGGGGAGTTATGGACATACCTTGCAGACCTGAACGAACAGGCACAGGAACGGTTAGACACCATCATGGAGCAGATGAAAGCCACCGAGGGCGTGACCGAGGAATTGAAGCGTACCCGTCAAATGGAATGGGTGCAGCGTTGCAATAACATTCACAACCGAGCAGAAGAAATTGTTTTGCATGATATAATTTATTCATACGGGAGTAATTAAATCGGAGGTATATAAGATGATTGAAATTGTATTTGGTGAAAGTGCCTGTGGAAGTTTGAAAATTGCCCAAACTTACGGTAAGGGAAAATATAGAGGAAGTGCAGTTTCGGTCTTTATAAGGCACGAAAACGGGAGTGTTCCATCTTCAAATGAAATGAAAGAAGCACCACTTCAAGCACAAGAACAAGAATGTATTGCTTGGGAAAATGCTATTCCATTGGGAGGCAAGAGCAGTGATGTTTATTGTTTTGATATGGCTCTTAGTGTGGGAGATATTTCTGATAATGGAATTGGCGAACAGAGGAAAAATGTTCTCAAGAAAATGCTGTCTGTCTGGTTTGTAGAGGATTTAGATTATCAGGTTGAAGAAAAAATACAGAAAATTAAAACTACATTGTCCTCAGTTATTGAACGATATGTAGCTGGGGAAGAAGTTCGCATTTGGTATAGCTATAATCCGGATGAACTTTGCGGTATGTACTGGCTTATGAAACAACTTCGACCATTAAACTGTCAGACAACAATTTATTTGGTTAAATTACCTACATGGGAATATGGAAAAGAAAATACTATGACATCCAAAATAGCATGGGGTGAGGTTTCTCCTGGCGAATGGGGAAAATATATAACTCTACAAGAAAAAGCTAAGCCTGTATTTCTTTCAGCTTGTGCTATGAAATGGAATCAACTTCAAAATGAAAATGCACCTTTGCGTGCAATGCTAAATGGTAAATTGCAAAGTGTTTCAGAAGATATATATGATAGTTTCATTCTTCGTGAAATTGCGGAACAGCCAGAGCAATTCAAAATGGCTATTGTTATAGGTAATGTTTTAGGAAAATATCAACTTGGAATTAGTGATGTATGGATTTCTAATCGCATTGATAAAATGCTTGAAGATGGTGTGTTGGAAATTATACAGGACGCACCAAAGGGAGAAACAAATTATCGCCGGATATTAAGAAAACGAATGAAATAATAACCACAGTAAGAACCGCTGCTACATGGAAGGCATCCCAACCATGCAACAGCGGTTTTTCTGTTACCGTTTTTTCCTCTGGCTGATAGGCGTTCCCATTTTCTTTGATTTTTTGAGAATCCGAATCAGCCAGCGAAATTCTTCGTCTGACAGATTTTTATAGTTGATACCAAGCTGCTTGCAGTAAAGAACAACCAGCTTTTCATCCCGGCTGCCCTTGAAATTTTCGACCGCTTCCAGATTTTCTTTCAGTTCATCAGCAACGGTGGTCTGGGGTGCACTCTCACTGTCCTTTTTGTGAGCTTCCCGAATATCCCGGATAATGAGATTGAGGTCATCCAGAACCATGTGACTAAAATACTCATCATCGCTGATATGGGCGGCTTGCAGCACTTTCAAATGGGGGTCATCTTCGCCGGGGCGATACCGTTCAATGATTTCATGCCGGACGGTATCGACAAGGGCGTTGAGGTTCTGAATCTGCATGGTGGCAATCCCATCCACATAAATCTCAATATCCGCAAGAAACTTGATAAAGTCCTTATGGGTGGCAAGTTCGCACAGCAGACGGTTGTTAATCCGACCGCTTTTCAGAAGTACTACCATCTTATCACTCAAATGCAGCTCCCTTAATGGCGTGTTGATCTCCGCCCGGTTCTCTGTCCGGCAAAAGAGATAATCGAGGGACACCCCATAAAAATCTGCCAGCAGGATAAGGTTGCCATGATTGATTTCCTTATAATCCTCTTTTTCATAATTCCCAAGAGCTGATTTGGAAATGCCCGTCAGCTTTGATAATTCTTCCAGATTTAAGCCTTTGTCCTTGCGGAGTTCCCAAAGGCGTTCCTGTATGCTTGTTGCTCCTTTCATGGGCGCACGCTCCTTTCCGGTGGTTTGATTGCTGCCGCTTATCTGGATTATATCACACTTTCCGCAATCGTGGAAATTTCTGATTTTTACCCCTGATTCCTACTTTGTGGATATACGGCACAGGGCACAAAAATGTTCTATGATACAGGTAGTTCATCGATGGATTATTCCAATCGAATGACCAGCCTGTGTGGGATATGCTTCCCCGGCGATGTAGTGCCATGACTTTTGGCAGGGATATGGAGGAACCCTGACCGAAACGAGCATACCAAAGGGAGCGATACGCCGCTGTGAGATTCAGGGGAGGAACGACACCGGGGAGAACTGGCGAACTGACACCGAAATGATACCGAAACACGACAATCTGATAGGGGGACAATCTACCCTATCGCTGATACTTCGGGAGATTTTAAGCGGCTCTATGACCGTAATTTTGCCGAAAATCGCCCCGAAACCATACACTAAAACGGGAGGAAGCGCAATATGCCGAGAATGAGCAAAAAGAGAAGCATGAGCTTTCCTTTTTACCTCAATGACCGGGGGCGTGTCACTTACAACGAATTATGCCGGAAATGCCAGCATGGGTGCAGGCAGAGCTTCCGGGCGGTTGTGGTTGACTGCCCGCGTTTTTTATCCAAACGAGCAAAGAAAAAGGAGGAACACACCGAATGAATTTTGAATTTATGACGATAGACACACCATTGCCGCCGTGTATGCCATTTCCCATAGCGTTGACAGGATTTCCAGTCAGCAGCACCGCAAAGGTCATGTACTGCCGGATGCTGGACGCTATGCTATCCAAAGGGCAGGAGGACGAAAACGGAATCCTGTTTGTCTGCTTCCCTGTCACAGCCATTGCTACAGTCCTGTCCCGCAACTCCATGACGGTCAAGCGTTCTCTGAATGAACTGGAAACCGCTGGGCTTATCATGCGGGTGCGTCAGGGCGTGGGAGAACCAAACCGGATTTATGTGCTGATACCGGGAAAGGAGGACGCTGCCCTTGCCTGAGACCTCAAAGCTGGAAAAACTCAACTGGGAGCTGGAGAAAAGCGAAAAGAAACTGCGGAAAGCCATCAATGATGAAAAGGCATTGCAGTACCAGTTAAAGCAGCTTAAGCTCATACGCCGGAAATACCTGTTGCTTGGTGGTCTGCTCCTGTTGGGGTACTCCTCATTTATGTTTTTTTCCTGTTGCATGAACTCATCCCCCACCTTTCCAGTGGAAACTGCTGACGGTGTGGAAGTAACAGGGCGTGCGGCGGCACTTTACAACAAGTCCGTTTATGAGCAATACGCAGGAGAATTGACAGACGAGGCCGTTGCTCATGTGTTGGATGACTTTGTAGATTTGCGGGATGCTCATGGGGAACATTCGTTTAACTGGCCTGTCATTTATGACAATTTCTCAATTTTTCGAGCTGCTGATCAGGCTGACCGTGAGCGTTCAGAATATGGATATATCAGCGTTGCTGATGCGGGAGTCCTATCCTTTCATTCGCCTTTAGTCTTTTCTTTTGATTATACTTGGCAGACTGCTTTTAACATTCTGTTTAACTCGAATGTAGTATTTGCCATTTTTCTTCTGATCGTGTTGGCCCCTGTCTTTTCTGAGGAGTACAGTAGCGGTGCGGCAAATGTCATTCTCTCCACTCGTTATGGAAAGAGCAAGGTGATAAAAGCAAAATTTACCGCCGCTTTTTTAATTGCAGCCATCAGCGCAGTTATATTTTGTGTGGTCATCCTTTTAGCCTGTGGAGCCTATTTTGCTGGGTTCGAGGGTTGGAATGCGGATATTCAAACGCAGTTTATGTCAAATCAATCGCAAATCCCCATCCGTATGAACAACTTGCAGTTTTTCCTTGTTGTTATGCTTTTCTATTGGCTATCCGCTGTTGGAACTGCTGTGCTGGCCTGTTGCTGTTCGGCTCTATGCAAGAAGTCACTCATAGCGTTGATTATGAGCGGTGTGCTCTATTTCCTTCCCTATTTCCCGATGAAGTTAGGCGGTGTACTTGGTGAGTGGATGTTCATATTCCCCATTTGGTCTGCAAAAGCACAATGGGTATTGAGAACCGCAGAACATAAGTTAGTCAACCTATTGCCGCTCTCCTGTGAAATGCCTGTTTGGATTGTAATATTTACGCTGATTTTCACAGTAGTATCGTTTCTAATCACTTGTAAATCGTTTTCAGAATATCAAGGAACATAAGCCCTTTAATAACAGAACAATCTGCCGGACGACGGCAAAAGAAAAAAAGCCGTCGCAACGCAGACATAATTTCATGCGCCCAAGAAGCGGCGGCTCGATTTTCAGAGCCGCCGCTTCTCTTGTTACCTACAAAATAAAGCCATGAGTACGGCGGCACATAGGAGGATGCCGCCGTGTTCATTTTTGCTTTTCACAGTACCCATGATCTGCATCAGTTAAAAAAAGCGTAGCTCCCCCTCCGGGTTATTCCGGCTATGGATGCGAAATATGGCAGTATATTAAGGAAAACGTATTTTCATGCGCTCGTATGGCTTTATGCTGTGCGGGCGCTTTTATATATCCTCCCCCTCGCTTCTGGTCACGGTGGCCAGAGGCTCCCCGGTGCCGGGGGCCGCCTGTTCTCCATTTCAATCTGCTCCAACCAACAATTTTGAAACGGAGGACATAGCTATGACCATTATCAACCTGAAACGGTATTACCCCTATATGACCGAAAATGTGATGCTGGAAGTTTCGGACGAGATCGCCGCCGCCCTCTCGATGGGAGGCCGTCTGTGCGACAGCTACAAGCGGCAGAAGCGCAGAAATGGCGAGTGCTCGCTGGACACCGATCCCGGCTTTGAGGCCGACGTGCTCCGCCAGCCCATGACCCCGGACGAGCACATTGAGGCACGGGAAACCACCTTTGCCCTCTATGACGCGCTGGCCCAGCTCCCGCCTACGCAGGCTCGGCGTGTGTACCAGCATTATCTTCTTGGCATGAGCAAGGCCGAGATCGCGGCAGCCGAGGGCGTTGGCCGGAGCCGCATCTGCTGCTCCATTGAGTGCGGGCTGGCCTCTATGAAAAATATTTTGAAAAATCTCTGTAAGAGGGAGTACATTTGCCCCCGAAACCTCCTGATAGGTGAGAGGAGTTTTCTTCCTCGCCTTGAAAACTGAATAGACAGTATTCCCGATACGAAATCCGCGTGATAGCGACGTAAGGCGCGCCGCCACGACAGCCAGTTCAGGAGGTGATGGACAAGCTGGCCGAGCGATCAACGCAGCCTTTGACCCGGTGTTGGCAAACCGGGCGCGAGGACAGCGCGGAGGATAATGAAACTTGCTCACGCCCTCCCACAGACTTGAGGGGGAGTCCCTGCGGAATGCGCCGCCCGTTATGGGCGAAACGGTATCGCGGGGCTATGCAGCCGAAGCCATCGGCGGTCTGGAATACTCCCCGCGCCGGGGATGCGTGGCAAATACGGCGTACATATATGGCAATCAGGGAAGCCGCCCCGCCGGGGCCTTTCTGTCTTGCGACAGGCCAAATTAGCCCGGCGCGGGCGGCTTCCTCTCTTTGCGGATTGAAATGGAATACAGCCCTTGTAGCTTCTGGTCATCGTGGCCAGAGGTGGGGCAAGGTCGAAGGGCGGCGCTTCTCTGCGCCGCCTTTTAGCGTTTCCCCACAGGACAACGGGAAGCTGAAAAACATATCCACCCATCATTTCATATAGGAGGTTTTCAGATGACGGAAACAAGAGCCGCATATCATAAGGAAGTCAAAACGGCCTCTTTTCAGGGGGAAGTCCATCACCGTGGAAAACCTGACCCCGGTATTATCCCCCAAGGCGCGGGACAAGCGCAAGCGGGAAATCGAGAGCTGTCTTTATGAGGTATTCGTCAAGTACGCGCCGGGCCGGGCGCAGATGCACTAATGCGGGACATCCTTGTGATACGGGGCTACCAGAGGTATAATATAGGTGTAAGGTTTGGTAGTTCCTACACGGAAAGGAGCACCAAATGATTATTCGTGAAGATGCCATTTATGGCAGACAGTCCGTTGACCGCAAGGACAGTATCAGCATTGAAAGCCAGATTGAGTTCTGCAAGTATGAATTGAGAGGAGGCAATTTCCGCAAGTACACCGACAAGGGCTATTCCGGCAAGAATACCGACAGGCCCAAGTTCCAAGAAATGATGGCCGATATTCGCCGGGGCCTGATCAAGCGCGTAGTGGTCTATAAGCTGGATCGTATCAGCCGTTCCATTCTGGACTTCGCAACCATGATGGAAACTTTTCAGGAATACAATGTTGAGTTCGTATCTTCCACGGAGAAGTTTGACACGTCCACCCCGATGGGGCGGGCCATGCTGAATATCTGCATTGTGTTCGCCCAGCTTGAACGTGAAACCATCCAGAAGCGCGTGACCGATGCCTACTATTCCCGCTGCCAGCACGGTTTTCACATGAGCGGCGCGGCCCCCTACGGCTTCCAACTGGAGCCGACCACCATTGAGGGCATCCGCACAAAAATGATGAAGCCTGACCCGGAAACGGCAGATATTGCAAAGCTGATGTTTGAAATGTACTCTCAGCCCGCAACCTCTTTCGGGGACATCGCCCGTTACTTTGCCGACGAGGGCATCCTGATCTACGGCAAGGAAATGACACGGGGCTTTATCTCCCAGCTTTTGAGAAATCCCATTTACGCGCAGGCCGACCTCGATATGTACGAGTTCTTCAAAAGTCAGGGGACGGTGGTAGTCAATGAAGCGACAGATTTTGCCGGAACAAACGGCTGCTATCTCTATCAGGGCCGGGATGTGCAGGAAAGAAAAAACAAGCACCTGAAAGATCAGATACTTGTTCTTGCTCCCAGCGAGGGGCTGGTATCGTCTGATACATGGCTGCGCTGCCGGAAGAAGCTCATGGCGAACAAGACGTTCCAAGGCGGGCGAAAGGCAAAGAACACATGGCTTGCCGGAAAGGTCAAGTGTGGCCGCTGCGGATACGCGCTTATGAGCGTCGGCAATCCGACAGGCGTTCAGTATCTCCGCTGCTCCAAGCGGGCCGACAGTAAAAGCTGTGACGGCTGCGGGACGCTCCGTACACGGGAATTTGAAAGGTTCCTGTACGGCGAAATGGTCAAGAAGCTGTCCGAGTTCCAGACGCTGACGGCAAAGCGGGAAACGGTCAATCCCAAATTGACCGCGCTGAACATGGAGCTTGCCCGCGTGGAGGAGGAGATTGAAAAACTGCTGAATACTCTGACCGGGGCTAATGCTGTGCTGCTGTCCTATGCCAACAGCAAAATCGAGGAGCTGGACACACACCGCCAAGCCCTGACAAAAGAGATTGCGGCGCTGTCGGCGGAAATCATGTCCCCGGAGCAGATCGAGCGGTTGTCGGTCTACCTCAACCAATGGGAAGAAATTGACTTTGAGGACAGGCGGCAGGTTGCCGACGGCCTGATCTCACAGATCCGCGCAACCGACGAACACGTTTCGATTGAGTGGAAAATTTGACTTTTACTTATCCATCGCACACGACAAAGGGCTGTGTGCCCTTGTCAAGCGATGTAATCATAATCGTATAACGGATACCTGTTCCACCAACTTTTGTTGCTGCGGTTTTTGAATATGGCGGGTGTTACCCCACAGCCGGAGGACTACACGGGCGAGGACGGACTGCTTTACTGCGGCAAGTGTCACACTCCGAAAGAAGCCTACTTCCCGGAAAAGCAAGCCGCCCTGTTTGGGCGTGACCGGCACCCGGCAGAATGTGACTGCCAGAAAGCCCAGCGTTTGGAGCGTGAAGCCGCCGAACAGCGCAGAAAGCACCTTGACACCGTGGAGGACTTGAAACGCCAGGGATTTACCAATCCTACCATGCAGGAATGGACTTTCGCCAACGACAACGGGAAATGCCCGCAAATGGAGATTGCACACTTCTATGTGGAGCATTGGGAAATCATGCGCGAGGAAAATATCGGCTATCTGCTATGGAGCAAAGTCGGCACAGGGAAAAGCTATTTTGCCGGGTGTATCGCTAATGCCCTCATGGAGCAGGAAGTCGCTGTCCGCATGACGAACTTCTCTGCGATTTTGAATGACCTGACCGCCAGCTTTGAGGGGCGCAACGAGTATATCGAGCGTCTTTGCCATTTTCCTCTGCTTATCATTGATGATTTTGGAATGGAGCGCGGCACAGAGTACGGTTTAGAACAGGTCTACAATGTGATTGACAGCCGCTACCGCAGCCGCAAGCCCCTGATCGTCACTACCAATCTGACATTGGACAGCCTGCAAAATCCGCTGGACACCGCCCATGCCCGGATTTATGACCGCCTTTTGGAAATGTGCGCCCCTATCCTCTTTACGGAGAGAACTTCCGCCGTGAAACGGCGCAAGCCAAGCTGAACAGACTAAAAAGAATTGATGAAATGAAAGGAGTTGCCTATGGCAGAGAACAAGCAGAACACCACCCCGGAACGCCGCCCGGACTGCGTGACAGAGATCCGCATGGGCAACACCGTCCTTGTCGTTTCCGGCTTTTTCAAAAAGATACCACCGACACCGCAGCCGATAAGATGATGAAAGTGCTGGAGGCGGAAGCCGCCGCAGGACACCAAAGCCCAGCTTTCGCCCTAACGCTACAAGCCGCACAGAAAAAATCGTCATTTTACCGGGCGGTAAAGAAGCAGAATCCGCTATACAGACAGCCGCCCAATGTGGTATAATCGAAATACGGAATAGTGGGGCTGGCTGTCGGAAACGGAGGATTTTATGTTAAGACAGACCACCCAGAAAATCACTGCCCTTTATCCAAGACTATCCCATGAGGACGAGCTGCAAGGCAAAGTAATTCCATTTCCAACCAAGAGTTAATATGTAAAGGGTGGTTTCTCCCACCTAATACATATGACTGCGGCTCATTTGTGGTGAATGGAACAGCAGTTATAGGAAAGGAGTAGAAAAACCTATTAACCGCTGAAAATCAACACAAATAGGAGCTGATTCTTATGAAATCTCTATTTGAGGAAATGGGTGTCACTTACCGACAAGAGGGAGATTATCTTATTCCCAATCCTTACGCTGCCGGAAGAACCGGAATACCAAATCGGCAAGAATATGGGTGTATGCGCCGCAGCTATCTGAAAGCTCATCGGCCTGTTCTCTACGCAAATTTGCTCACAAGCGGAACGCTACATCGGCACCTTGCCGAGATTGACCAAGCCTGCAACGAGCGTATGGAAATCATCGTTTCTGCTATGGCAAAGCAAGAAAGTGCGACTGAAGCCCTGAAAGCTGCTGACCAGTTGGAATGGGTACGCCGCATGAACAGCATCCGCAGCCGTGCTGAGGAAATTGTTCTGACTGAACTTGTATATAACTGATGAATGCCCGTTATTGGCTGCATGGCCGATAACGGGCATTATCTTTTATTCTTTGGGCAATACGAACTTATATTTGCCCTTTTCCAAAGCCCGGTAACAGGTTCTATTAGTCCTGCGCTTTTGAGTTTTGTAATGAGATTCCCCGGTGAGGCAGTAACAGAATCTTTGTGATATCCGCTCGAAATCGGATCGTCCAAAGAAATTTATGATACGCCCATTGTTTCCTTGCAAATACTGCTTTTTCGCTTTCAGCCCTAAAAAAGAGTGTTTCAAACAGCTGGTTTTTCAACCTCAATCGCAACTGCTTTTGCATCTTCAAACAACTGGTTTTCATCCGAAATACTCGTTTTATCAATGGATTGCCCATAATTCAGGTTGTACAGCGTCACTTGGAACGAAGTAACGTCCGAATAGAATTTAGGCTCCAGCTCAGTACGGTAGTTATGAGCCGCATGGTAGGATTCGGTAATCTTCTTAAAGCCGCTGCCTTGCCGCTCCATATAGCCCAATCTGCCGAAAATATCCGCAAGGATGGGATTGCGGCGTGTGGAGGAAATGCTGGACAGATCCCGTTCCTGTATCCGTGTGCCGTCGGGCATACCACCGGGAGAATAGATGGTGAGACGGTCATCGTAAATATCAATATGGACCTCGCTGCCCAGTATCAGATAATCACGATGGATCAGCGCATTGACAAGCGCCTCGAAAACGCTTCGTTCGCAGTAATCCGGCATTTCAATGCGGGAATCTGCGGTTTTCTTCCAGCGGGTTTTCATATTCCGCTTGACAAAGCTGACACCCTCATTGAGCAGGATAATAAGACTGCCGGAATACTCTGCGCTGTCAAGCGCATCTACCATGCCGCCGCTTTTATCAAGACCGTTCCAATGAGTGCAGAACAGGCGGGAATGCCGGATGGGCGAATCGTCCGCAAGCAGAGCGCCTGCATTGGTCAGCTTGCCGTTTTCGTCCCGCATATCAAAGGAATCGAACAGCTTTTCTTCCATGCTGTTGCCCGTCCACGCCTTATATCGCTCCCGCAGCTTGGAAAAAGCGTAATCCTTAAAATCATACTCGGAAATCAGCTCGTCATAGGTGCGGTGCATCCCTTTGAGAATCAGCTGATTAAGGACATAGGATGGGGCAATCACGCTTTCATTGCCCATTCGGATGTAGGCTTCCATGATACCGTCCGCTTTATAGTAATATGGAGTAGACCGCCCTGCGGACACAGACAGCACAAGAATATCCTTGCCGTCCTCCCGTTCTGGCGTGAGGATAAAACTCGGATAAGGCGTGATACGCTCTTTGATCAACCGGCTGATCATCTCTGCATCGGTCTGCGCATCTGACAAGCCTATCACGTTTCTGCCATCATCAATCCCGAAAAACAGCGTGCCGCCGATGCCGTTTGCAAAGGCGCTGACGCTTTTCAGCCAGCTTTTCGGCTTCTTCACTTCCAAGGCAACCTTGAAATCGCACTCTGTTGCCTCTGCGATCCAGCGGTCAATCATTTTCCTCACCGTCCTGTCCTTTATTCTTTCCCCTGCTCTTATAGACATTATACTGATTCTTGCACCGGGCGCTGCAAAATGCGGAATTGGAGCGGCTGCTCAAAAATACCTTCTGGCAGTGCTTGCACAGCCGCAGGGGCTTCTCTCCATCCACCAGCATGAAGCTGAACATCATCTGGATGCCCAGCAGCAACGAATGGAAGTCCCAATAGATGGTCGGTTTCTCCAGCAGTTCAATATGATAGCTGGGTGCAATGCCGCCGAAAGCGGCCATGCCCTTGCGGTACAGATTTCGGGTGTCCTCGTCGATCAGGTCATAATCGTTGTAATACAGAATGGAGGTGGTCAGCGTAAAGGCCCAATCCTTGAACTGCTGCGCTACCCAGTCATAGGCTTCAGCATACTCCCGCTGGAAGCTCATGGTTTTCGCCATAGGTTCGTCCGCAAAGGTCATGGTCAGCGCCACCATTGTTCGGTCGCCGGACACGCTCCAACTGGACTCAACACCTTGTTTCACCACGTCGAGATGGTCAAAGGGATAGAATAGTGCCAGATAGTCCTCTGTTTCCATGGATTCCTCTTTGATAAAATGATTTTTCGGCAGATACACCGACTCATAGTCCATAAAGGACGGCGTGGTGGGTAGCGCCGTCATCAGACCCAGCAAACCGTAATGGGTCACAAATTCCAGAATGGCCTTTTGCACTTCTTCCTCCGGACTGCGGTTCATCATCAGCATTCCCACATTCAGCGCATCCAGCACGATTCCCGGCGCTTCCTTCAAGGGATTATAGATGTCGGGTTTGGCATTCTTCCCCGGCGTGATGTACCGCTTGCCGTCTGCGGCGGTTTTCAGTTCATAGCGATCATACCGCACCCAATGGGAACGGGACTGCGCAAACAGATTGTTCATGACGCTGTTCCTCTCAAATCGTAATCTATCTATATATTAACCATATTACTATTGTATCAACCGTCCTTGGTATCGTCAAGGGCGGCTTTCTTTTTCCTCGGCTTTGTTTTGTTCTCTCGGCGGATCACGGCATCTTTGCCCATGGTTTGTAACAGTGCTTCATATTCCTCTACGAACTCGCGCTCCCGCAGGGTAAGGCCATGATCGTTTTCCAGCTTTTCGCTCAGATGCTCATACATCCGCTTTTGCAGCTTTTTCTGAATGGTCATCCGCAGCTTTCGGATATTTCGGTCGGACTGCCCGCGGATGGCAGCAAGCCTTGTGGTGCTGTATTGCTTGACGAACAGGTAATACAGTACCTCCTTCTGCTCATCACTGAGTGTGAAAAAGAGCTTGGAGAGAAAACGGTTGGAAGTCAGCTGGTGCAGCTCGTAGGGACAGGAGAAGATGATGTCGAGAAAATTTCCCTGACAAAGCTGGCGAAACTTGGCAGATTCATCCAGAGGGGAGCAATCTTCGGATCAGGCACAGCCTGAAACTCCAACGGAACGTCCCCGCGCAGGTTTTCGTGGTCACGCTCTCGGCGTTCCCGATTTCTGTCCAGCTTGTTCCACTCGTCCACCACAGTCAGAAAGTCGGATTCCGTCCGGGCCGCTTCCTCCAGCCGCCGCAGAGCCTCAGCGCGAATTTCCCGCTTAAGTCGCTTCTCACTGGTAGGCGCGGCTTCTTCCTCCTCGTCCTCCAGCTCGGCATGATAGTCTCTGGGATGCTCGTCCTGCTCCAGCTCGCTCTCCAGCTCCAGCGTGCGTTCTTCTGCAAGCGCTTCTTCCAGCGTCTCATCCACCGGCGCAGCGTCAGATGCATCCTCCCAATCGGCAAAGCCGTCCGCAGCCGTTTCAAGGCCGGCTTCCTCTATTTGTTCTTCGGTATCTTCTTCCTCGTCGGAAAAATCATCATCCCACAGCAGTTCATCCTCCCATGGTTCCACGACAGCTTCACCCCCCCGAAAAAATATTTTTCTTTTTTTCAAAAACAGTTCCGATTTACACCCCGTATTTCTCCTGTTAGTAGAGGAAGTAATCTTAGCACAAGTTACACAGATTACTTATGAGGCGGTTTGCAGAGAAAAGGAGGATATGGAGCATGGAAAAAGCCGTGGAAAAGACACGGTTGGATTACAGCCAACGGAACCAAACACATTATATCAAAAACCAACAAATCACGCAAGGAGGATGCCTATGGAGCAGAACAAAAGAGAGCAGTTTATCATTCGCCGGATTGGTGGTACCACCTACAAGGTCAGAGTCGTGTTCAATGAAAGCGGCGGTGAGACCATGGAGGATAAAATTTTACGGATGATACGCAACGAAACGGTTACAACTGGCGGAACTTGTGGTATAATGGATTCACCACAAATGAGCCGACAGTCTGAAAGGAGCGCATCATGAGCGTAAAACAGACTGAAAGCAGAATTACCGCTCTTTATGAGCGGCTGTCCCGCGACGATGACAACGCCGGGGATAGCAACTCCATCGTGAATCAGAAAAAATACCTCGAAAGCTATGCCCAGCAGAGAGGCTACACCAACTGTCGGCACTATACGGACGACGGCTGGAGCGGCGGCAATTTCGAGCGTCCGGCATGGAAACAGCTTATTGCAGACATTGAGGCAGGTAGGGTTGCCCATGTGATCGTCAAGGATATGAGCCGGGCGGGGCGTGACTATCTGCAAACCGGATTTTACACGGAGGTATTCTTCCGTCAGCACCGTGTTCACTTTGTCGCGATTGCCAACAGCGTGGACAGCGACGATCAGAACAGCAACGAGTTTGCCCCCTTCCTCAACATCATGAACGAGTGGTATCTTCGTGACCTGAGCCGCAAGCAGAAAACCGCCATTCGTGTCAAAGGGGAATCCGGCAAGCCAACCACCAACTGTGCTATCTATGGCTACAAGAAAGACCCGGAGAACAAATACCACTGGCTGATCGACGAGGAAGCGGCTGCCGTGGTACGGCGTATCTTCCAGCTGACCATTGAGGGCAAAGGCCCCTACGACATCGCCCGTATTCTCTTTGAGGATAAGGTGGAGACGCCTGCCGTGTACTTCGGCAAGCAAAACAAGGGCATCTGGAAAAGCAAAGAGGAATTTTCCAATCCCTATAACTGGAGCGGCTATGTCGTGGGACAGATTCTCTCCAAGCCGGAGTATATGGGGCATACGGTGAATTTCCGTTCTCACAAGCAGTCCTACAAAGATAAAAACGCCGTGATGAATCCCAAGGAGGATTGGCTCATCTTTGAGGACACCCACGAGGCCATCGTGGACAGGGAGACATGGGAGCTTGCGCAGAAGCTCCGCAAGACGCCAAAGCGCATTGACACGCTGGGAGAAGCGAATCCGCTGACCGGGCTTTTGTACTGCGCTGACTGCGGAGAAAAGATGTATAACCATCGCTCCAAAGGCGGCACAGAGAATAATCCGTACCCATCTGACTTTTTCGACTGCTCTGCCTATACCCTGGCGCATCAGAAACGGACAAGTGCCTGTTTTGGTCACTACATCTCCACCAAGGCTCTGCGCACCCTGATTCTGGACACCATCCGCACGGTCAGCACCTTTGCGATTTCCAATCAGGAGGCGTTCATGGAAAAAGGTGCGCTCTGCCTCCCAGCTCCAACAGGCAGAAGCGGCCAAGGATGCCAAGCGAAAGCTGAGCAAGGACAAAAAGCGCATTGCCGAGTTGGACACCATCATCAAAAAGCTCTATGAATCCTTTGCCGTCGGGCGCATTACCGATGAACGCTTTGACCGCCTGCTGGCAGATTACGAAGCCGAGCAGAAAGCGCTGCAAACTGCTGTCGCAGAAGCGGAAGAAAAAGCTGTCCGCTTTCGCAGAGGACACCGCCCGTGTGGAGCAGTTTCTGGAGCTGGCAAGGAAGTACACGGATTTCTCCGAGCTGACCACGCCCATGATCAACGAGTTTATTGAGAAAATCATCGTCCACGCCCCGGAGCGTATCGACGGCGACCGGGTGCAGGAGGTGGAGATCCACCTTCGCTTTATCGGGCAGTTTGAGCTTCCCGCACCGGAGCTGACCGAGGAAGAAATCAAGCGGCAGGAGCAGCTCAAGCGACATCGCATTAAAAGCCGGGAACGGTATCAGAAAATCAAGGCTGGTGAACACGCTGTCGGTCAGCCTTTCATGCTGACCTGCAAGTGCTGCGGGCAGGAATTTGCATCCAAACGGACGAACACCCTGTTCTGCGGTCCCAACTGCCGGGCAAAATTCTACCGGCAGGAGGCGGCAGAAAGCCGCAGCCGGGAGTGTACCTGTGAAAACTGCGGCAAGGTGTTTCCTACGACACGAAGCAGCGTCAAATACTGCTCCGATGCTTGCCGGTATGCAGCACAGATCAAGCGGCAGGGCGCACGGAAGAAAGCCTTGCGAGAAGCCAAGAATGAGGAAGAAATCAAAACATCATAAGAAAAGACACAGACGGCGGCTTGCCCCAGATCGGGCAGGCCGCCGTTTTTGCGCAGAAATGGAGGTATCATGCGTATTTTTGAAATCGTAAAAGAAAACATCAATCTGCGGGAAGCGGCAGAGCTGTACGGGATCGATGTGAACCGATACGGCAAAGCCCTCTGCCCGTTTCACAATGACCGACATCCCAGCCTGTATGTGGCCGACGACCACTATTATTGCTTCGCCTGCGGGGAGCACGGGGATGTGATCGACTTTGTGGGCAGGCTGTTTCAGCTTTCACCCTACGATGCGGCACGGAAGCTGATGACAGATTTTCATCTCAGCCCGGACAAGCCGCCCAGCGCAGCAGCGCTTCACGCAAAACGCATCCGAACAGAAGCACAGCAGCTCATGGAAAACGAGCGGCTGTGCTTTTCTGTTCTGTCTGATTACGCCCGTGTGCTGCGGAACTGGAAGGTGCGGTATGCGCCGCAGTCACCTGATCAACCTGTTCACGCACGGTTTACGGAAGCCTGTCGCAAGCTCGATGAAACGGAATACTATCTGGATATTTTGTGCGCCGGGGATTCCCACGAACGCGCCGAAGTGGTGCAGCACCAGATGGAAGACGGCAAGCTGGACAGGCTGCGAAGAAGATTAGAGGAAATTCACAAGGAGGAATTGGAAGATGGAAATGACACCGCAGGCGTGGCCTGACTGGTACGATGGCAGGCATATCAATGAAGTGCTGTTCTGCCAGCAGTTTTTGGACAAGCACCCCATGAAATGTGTGCGCGGGCGGCTGTTCACGGTAGACGGGTTGATAGAGGACGAGGGGCAGATCGGCAATCTCATTCTGGAGGAAATCTCCGGTGTGCTGACCTCCGGACTGTCCAAAATCGTGACAAATCTGCTTGCCAGCATCAAGCTGCAAGCCTATTCACCGCCGCTGCCCATAGAGACGGATCGCATCCATGTTGCCAACGGAACGTATTTCATGGATGGCAGCTTCACCGCCGACAAGAGCTACTGCAACAACCGGCTGACGGTCGCCTACAACCCAGACGCGCCTGAGCCAAAACGCTGGCTGCAATTCCTGTCCGAGCTGCTGCAACCGGAGGACGTTCCCACCTTGCAGGAGTTTCTCGGCTACTGTCTGCTGCCAACCACCAAGGGACAGAAGTTGCTCATGCTCATCGGCAAGGGCGGCGAGGGCAAAAGCCGCATCGGACTGGTCATGCGCTCCCTGCTGGGCGACAGTATGAATACCACCAGCATCCAGAAGGTCGAGAGCAACCGGTTCAGCCGTGCGGACTTGGAAAACAAGCTCCTGATGGTGGACGATGATATGGACATGAGCGCCCTGCCCAAGACGAATTATATCAAGTCCATCGTGACCTCGGAGTGCAAGATGGACATGGAGCGCAAGGGCGTCCAGAGCTATCAGAGCCAGCTTTATGTTCGCTTTCTCTGTTTCGGAAACGGTGCGCTGACCGCCTTGCACGACAAGTCCGACGGCTTTTTTCGCCGCCAGATCGTGCTGACTACCAAAGACCGGCCCGCAGGCAGAGCGGATGATCCGTTTCTGGTGGACAAACTGCTGCGGGAAAAGGAGGGTATCTTTCTATGGTGTCTGGAGGGACTGCACCGGCTGATCGGGAACAACTATCAGTTCAGCATTTCAGGCAAGGCCAGAGAGAATATGGAGACGGTCAAGCGCAGCAGCAACAATGTGATCGAGTTTCTGCAATCCGAGGGCTATATCCGCTTTCGGGCAGACGGCGAGGCCAGCTCCAAGGCAATTTATGAAGCCTACACCCGTTGGTGCGACGACAACGCGCAGAAGCCCATGTCTGCCAACCGGGTCAGCTCCGAGCTTGCACAAAATGAGCTGCTTTACAATGTAGAGGCCACCAACAATGTCCACGTCGGCGGTAAGCGGGTGCGGGGTTTTGTGGGTATTGAGGTGATCAATCCGCCGCCGTATTGAAAATGAGAAACGGACTTCAAAACAGCCGTACACGCCGTACACTCTGTACGGCTGTTTTTGATTTCATTCTTAAAAACCGCTTTTGCTTGTGAGCACCGTGGAGTATTTCACGTCATCGTGTAAAATCTGCCGCTGAACCGACGGCTGGTACACAAAACCGGCGTACAGAAGCGTACACAAGAGGGCTCTTCTGTACCGAGCCGTACACCGGCGGCTCAATTTTTGCATTCCAAAATCAATGCTTGTGAAATCCGTGAAGATTTTCGCCGTAGGTCGAACGCGCTGCACCATCCGGTGATTTACCGAAGCGTGAAGCCGCCGCACCTGGACTGTGGCATATCCTGCCATTTCGTATGCTCTCACACAGAACGATGAAGCCGATAGGGCGAAGTTGTGAACAGGGCATCACGGACGGAAATCTGAGCGGATTTGCGGCATGGCAGATTTTTCACTGCAAAGCGCACACAGTTCACTTACTCAAAAACCAATATCACGAAAATATGGAGGTAAAAAGTTGATGAAATCCAATCTGAGAAATGAGATCAAGTCGTACATCGTCCGTCAGGGCATGACCATGCAGGAGGTGGTCGATCTGCTGCGGGACGAACACGGCTGGTCTGACAGCGTTTCCAACCTTTCAAACAAGCTCCAGCGGGAGTCCCTGCGCTATGTCGAGGCTGTCCAGCTTGCCGACGCGCTGGGCTATGAGATCGTCTGGCAGAGGCGGAAGTGAGGAGGATGTTCACATGACGGATACGGAAAAGAAGCTGTTGCAGGCGCAGCACCGATTGGAGGAAGCACAGGCGCGGGATCGCGTCAAGGAGCGAAAAGCCCGCACTCGCAGGCTCATTCAGGAGGGTGCAATTCTGGAAAAGGTGCTGCCGGAGGTGCGGACGATGGAGCTGCCTGCGCTGGAGGGGTATCTTTCACGGAAGCTGGGAAAAGAAATCTAAATTTCAGATGGGAGGTCTCCGGGAAACCGGGGGCCTTCCTCTTTTTTCTCCCGAAGGGCGCACTTACTCACCACCCTGAAGGGCAGTGGTATTTCCTGCGGAAATCGTGCGCTCTGCGAGGCGAATGCGGCTGCTGCGGCAGCCTCCAGACAATGCCACAGCACCTGCGGGTGCTGCTGCCATCGTCTGCGCAGACGGCAATTCCCTGCGATGAACGCAGTGAAACAGGGGTAGATATTCTCTACCCCTGTTGCCGCCTGCCTGCGCAAACCTGCCACCGGCAGCTTTGCCGCAGAGAGGGCTATCACGATGCGTTATAGCCCTTTTCTCTTTTGCGAAAGAGAAACAGAAAAAGAAAGAATGAGGTGAAAAAGATATGGCGATTTATCATTTGGAAGCGAAGGTGGTCAGCCGTGGCGCAGGGCGCTCCGCCGTGGCCGCTTCCGCTTATCTGAGCTGTTCCCGTCTGTATAACGATTACGACGGGATTCAGCATGACTACACAAAAAAGCAAGGGCTTGTCTGGCAGCAGGTGTTTCTGCCGGAATATGCCCCGCAGGAATGGCAGAATCGTGAAAAGCTCTGGAACGCCGTGGAGGAAGTGGAAACAGCAAAAGACAGCAGACTTGCCCGTGAGTTCGTCGTGACCCTGCCCATTGAGCTGAGTCGGGAGCAGCAGATCGAGCTGCTGCAAGACTTTATCCGGGAGCAGTTTATTTCGGACGGGATGTGTGCCGATGCTGCCATCCACGACACGGACGGCCACAATCCCCATGCCCACATTCTCTTGACGGTGCGCCCGCTGGACGAACAGGGCAAGTGGCAGTACAAAACCGAGAAAGAGTATCTTTGCGCCAAAAACGGTGAGGAACGAGGTTTTACCGCCACTGAATTTAAGGTAGCACAGGCAGAGGGCTGGGAGAAGCAATATCCCTACAAGGTCGGCAAAAAGAAGGTCTATATGACACCATCTGCCGCCGAGGCGCAGGGGCTCATCCGGGCTGATAAGCATCCGAAAAGCACCCGCTACGGCAGGCAGAATCCCATCTCCGAACGCTGGAACAGCGAGGGGCAACTTTCCGCGTGGCGGGCAGCATGGGCGGATGTGACCAACTGCTATCTGGAACGCGCTGGGCGAGAGGAACGCATTGACCACCGCAGCAATGCTGCCAGAGGGCTGGATGAGATCCCTACCATTCATGAGGGCGTGACGGCACGGGCGCTGGAGCGGAAAGGGATCATCGCTGACCGCTGCGAGATCAACCGGCAGATCAAGGCGGACAATGCCCTGCTACGGGAGCTGAAAGCTGAAATCAAAAAGTTGACCGCACTGGTCGCCCGCACCGTACCGGCCATTGCGGAGGGGCTGGAGAAGCTGCGCAGCCGGGTGCTGATCTTCTGTTATCAGCTCTCGCATATTCGCAGCGGCAAATCGCATATTCAAAAATCCCTTGCCGTATGGAAGCCGGAGCTGGAGCGTTACACCGGTCTGGTGCAGCAAATCAAGGAAAAGAGCAAGGAGCGCAAAGCGCTGGTTGCCGAGAAAAAGGAATTGCCAATATACCATGTGAAACGCCACAAGGCGCTGGCTGTCCGCATTACAGAGCTGACGGAAGAACTAGAGGAACTGCGTTCTGAAAAGGCACTCCTTGTGCAAAGATTTGAGTATGCGGAGGATGCAGGCGCTGAGGCGTTCCGCAAGGATATTGCTACCATGGAGGCTGGCCTGAAAAAAGCTGGAGACGCAGGAGCAGAAATACTCTGCCGAGTTAGATAAGGCTTTGGATGAATACGCTGAACTGAAAGCGCAGGCTGCGGATTTCGACTCGGTGGAGCTGTACCAAGCACGGCAGGTCCTCCGTCCTGCGCAGGAAAAGGCAGCGGAACAGCAGCTGGAGGATACCTTGCAGAAGAAGCCTTCGTTCAGTTTGCTGCTCAACGCCAAGCAGGAAGCATCCCGACTGCTTGGAGAGGACACAGAAGAGCGGCAGGTACGGCAGATGCTTATTCGCCGGCAACGGTCAGACCCGCAAAAGCCCAAGCACTTCCAGCGCTAAGTGATAAAATGCACATTTCCCCTATTGACTTTCCAGCTCTAATCCGTTAGAATAATACTAACAGATTAGAATGAAAGGCCGCTAGAATGAGTATACCAAAAGTTTTTGAAAGCGAATACCGTTTTTGTCTGATCCTTTGGGATCATGAACCCATCAAGAGCAGAGATTTAGCTCAGCTTTGTGCAGAGCAGCTGGGCTGGAAGGTTACTACCACTTACACGGTAATAAAGCGCTTATCAGAGCGTGGCGTGATAAAGAATGAGAATACGATCGTTTCTTCGCTGGTATCTAAGGAGCAGATACAGACAGCTGAAATTGAGGAATTGGTTGAGAAAAAATTTGCCGGTTCGATTCCGGCCTTTTTGACTGCATTTACCAAAAGCCAACAGCTCACGGCAGATGAAATTCAAGAGATGCAGCAGATGATCGACCGTTTTCGGGAGGAGCATCCGGATGACTGAATTGTTTATGAAGCTGCTTAATATGAGCATCAATGCCGGATGGCTTGTACTGGCTGTCCTACTTGTCCGCATCATATTCCGCAAGGCTCCAAAATGGCTGTTCCCCTTATTGTGGAGCTTTGTTGGATTCGGCTTCTCATGCCAAACGCATTGGAAAGTCGCTTGAGTATCATTCCTGATATAAGTGGCTTTTTCGGCATCCGCGCATGGACTGCTTTCTGCTGAAAGCTTCGCTGCTCCTGTTCCTTATGTTGGAATCGTCTGGTGTACTGGTATGGCAGCAATGCTTCTGTTTGAAGCGTTAAGCTATATACATCTCCGCAGCAAAGTGAAAACTGCTGTCCGGCTCTCGGCAAATGTGTATCAAAGCGAGCATGTGAATGCTCCGTTTATTCTTGGCCTGTTTGCGCCGCGCATCTATATTCCGTTCCATATAAAGAGCAAGGAATTGGATAGCATAATTGCACATGAACGTGCACATATAAAACGCCGCGATCATTGGCTAAAGCCCATTGCGTTCTTAATTCTTTCTCTTCATTGGTTCAATCCTTTGATTTGGATTGCGTATTATTTCCTTTGTAAAGATATTGAGTTGGCATGTGACGAATGTGCTGTCAAGAATATGAGTGATTCACAGCGCGCTGCGTATTCGCAGACGTTACTCTCCTGCACTGCAAACCAGAGTATTTTTGCAGCCTGCCCGCTGGCCTTCGGCAGTAAGAATGTGAAAACACGAATCCGTGCTGTACTTTCTTATCGAAAGCCTCATACTTGGATTATAACCGTGACCGCGATACTTGTTTTGGTAGTTGCCGCCTGTTTTATGACGAACCCGAGACAATCAAAAGAAAGCACTGCTCGGGAGAGCAACTATATTGATCTAAATCAGCCTCCAACATTGGACGTGATTCAAAATGGACAAACTATTTCGGATAGAAGTAGTAGCGAAGATCGGCAACGTGAAGTAGAGCTTGAGAGCGCTTTGCTGGGAGAAGCGATAAAGAAGCAAGAGTCTCTTACTCAAATTCAAACAACTGATTTTTACAGATGAAAAGGTCTACGTTATAGGATATTGCATCCTGCCCCAGTCTGTTTTCCCGGTTTTGACAGATAAGTAAGTGACAGCTGAGCAGCGGCATGGGTGAATATTTCTCCCATGCCGCTGCTTGCATTATTGGAGTGCAGTTAAATGATTGTTTTCTTTTACGAAAAGGTGCGCTTAAAGCGCGGCGCTTGGCAGACGGTGAGTATTGTATTGCTGATAGCTTTCCTTTGTGCATTTTTTACTCTCTTTGGTGGCTTCATTTGCCAGAAAGAACAGGATATGGAGAGCGCCTACGCAGTGATTCCCGTAACTGTCGTCGTATCCAATCTTACCGGCACGAAAACCGATGACCTGAAAATTACAGACTATATTATCAACTACTTTCTCTCTGACAAATATGCTTATGGCGGGGAGCTTCAGGAAAAAGCATTTTCCTCCTATGTGAAGGATGTTTGCCTGAAAGCATCTGTCTATTACAGCCAAGGGACGGGTTTTCGAGTCGGCAAAATCTGATTGGCATTACTTCTGTTGATGCCGCATCGGAATTGGCACCCGTTTCAGGAAATTCGATTACTTATTTTGAGGGATATGACGAATCAATTTTTACCTCAAATAAAGCAGAGTGTCTTGTTTCGACCGCAGCGGCAGAAGAACTGTCGCAAGATACTGATAATAGTGGTAATGTCATATTGACGGTTCAGATGTCGCCTGCTGCGACCGGTGAAGCTTCCACACAGATTTCGCTCGAAATTGCTGGGACGTATTCGTCGAAATCTCAAACGATCTATTGCCCATTCAGCTGCGTTGCCGCAGTACAAACAGAACTGGATGGGAAGATTACGGGGATAGCTTGAGCGCAACAGTGCGCGATAATCATGAGCTGGACGAATTCCGGCAAATACTGATACGTCACTTCGCAAATGTGGACCCCTCCGGGCATCAAGAAGAAATCAATAATTCTCCAGCTCTCCGATATCAGCAATTTGCCATAACAGTTCATGACGAAACACTCCGCGAAACCCTGAATGCTTTGAATCGAAATCTGCAAACACTGTATCGACTAAAACCAATTTTTGCCTGCATAGAGGTCATGATTGGTGCTGCCGCAGGTTTTTTCTATATTCATATCCGAAGGCGGGAATTTGCCATTGCACGATCTCTTGGTACAAAACGCATTGAAACAGTCATTATGGTATTCGTCGAGATATGTCTGATGTTTTTGGTTGGCGCAGCTATTGGAACAATTCTCATCCTGGTTGTCCAAGAGACTGCCATCCAATATGCCATGGCCGCAGCACTCTTTTTTGCTATGAATGTCGGGGCAATTACAGCTTGCTTGATGGCAACTGGAAAAAGCGGAATCCGATTACTACGGGAGGTTGAGTAGTATGTCCGTATTATCTGTGCAAAGTGTTTCTTATTCATACAAAACAAAATACCAAACTGTTCAGGCTGTAAAAGACGTCTCCTGTGATTTGAGTGCTGGAACTTTTTATGCGTTAGTCGGCAAAAGTGGAAGTGGGAAGACAACGCTGCTTTCATTACTGGCAGGATTGGATACGCCGCAGAGCGGAGACATAATAGTCGGCGGCCAAAGTTTGCGGGAAATCGACGTGGATATCTACCGTCGCAAGCAGGCGTCTGTGATTTACCAAAGCTATAATTTGTTTCCACTTATGACTGTTTGTGAAAACGTCATGTATCCCTTAAAACTGCTGAGGCATTCCGATGCCGATGCAAAAAAAGAGGCGCAGATTGCTCTTGAAAAAGTAGGTCTGGGCGAAAGCTATTGGAAGCGACTTCCTGCCATGCTGTCAGGCGGCGAACAGCAACGAGTCGCAATTGCCAGAACATTAGCCGTTCATGCGCAGATCATTCTCGCAGATGAGCCTACGGGAAATCTGGATACAGAAAACAGCACACAAATTATTCAGCTGCTTTCCAGACTGGCACATGAGGAAACCTGTTGCGTGGTAGTTGTCACACATGATCTGGAGGTAGCCAAAGCAGCGGATGTTGTATTCCGTATGGACAGCGGCAGAATCAAGGAGGAAACTGTATGACCCCTTTGAAACAGCTCTTTCGACAACCGGTTCGTTTGTTTGCAATCTTCCTGCTGGTGGGAATGGCCTCCGCTTTTATCTGCCTGAGCGCAGGCGTATTTTCATCTGCAAAGGCAACGCTTGCGCAAATTGAAGAACGTTATGTAACAATTGGCATCCCCACAACGGAGACAGAGGGTGTAACAACAGAGTACAACGGGCTGACGCTCCATCATGAAGAAAGTATAATAAGTCAAGATATGTGGGCATATATGGATCAGCTTGCTGCTGATGGAACAATCATAAAAGGCGCGTACCAACAAAAATATATCAGTGCTTATTGCCCCTCCATTCAGAGCGTTACCAGCGGAAAGGAAGACGGCACATATGTGCCAAGCCTTGATTCTCCGTATAACAGGGCAATTATGATCGTTCGGGTTACATCGGTAGATAAAACGAATCTGCCGGAGTCAACCGAACTTGCTTTAGTATCTGTTACTGCTTCGATTGAAAACGTTGTTAAAATGCATCCAGACTATGCTGTTCGCAGCACACTTCGCCTCATCATAGGGTGCAACTCTCAGGAAGAGTTAGATGCTCTTGATATCCGTCCCGGAGGGCGGTATTTGGCCTTTGGGGCAGATTATATTGACCGTGATTTGGAATTGCGTACAACGTTGGCAGGAACGCACCGATGCTCTGTGGAAGATATTGATTTGTCTAAAATATCCTATGATTTGACAGAGGACGAAAAGAAAACAGCTTCGCCAGATTTTCTGCCGGTAGCAAAATATTCCTCTGGTGAAAAAACGACCATTTTAGGGCAAGACATGGTTGATGCAATAGATTCCTGCACAATGACCGTTACGCATTGGCATGGCTTGTATTCTGAAACACAGCTGGACTATGCAATTGACGGCTCCGAAACAGGTGTGTTGCTAAACGACCAATACCTTGATGCATACATGACCCCGTTGGAAACTGATCTGGATGTCTTTCTAAGTTCAAATGCGGGAATTGAATGGCGGAGCGCAGCCCAAGAATTGGATACGCAATATCATACTGTCAGTGTAATTGGTACAGATCTTCTGGAAAGCATGTATTGTTTCCATCAAAAGGACTCTTTCGTAACAGAAGGACGGAGTTTTGGGGCGGACGATTATAAAAATGGCTCTAATGTCTGCCTGATTTCTGAAACAACTGCCATTGCAAGCGGACTTGGTACAGGAGACTGCATTGATTTGTCGTTCTACTGGGGTCCAAATCCTCTTGCCGATTTAACAGCTCCGGAATGGAAGGTGCAGCCACAGCTTTTTTCCCAAAAGATTGGGGTTTCGGGTGATGCGAAAACGTATCAGATTATAGGGATTTACCGACAGTCAGACTTGTGGGATACCGCAGACTATCGCTTCCTTCCGAATACCGTCTTTGTCCCTAACACTTCTCTGCCAGAAAACTGCTATAGTAGTCGAAATGGCGTTTTCTTTACATACGTTCTGCAGAACGGAAAGGTATCTGCGCTCCAAGCTGCACTGGAATCGAATGGATATCCGGCAAACATTCTGTTTTGCTTTGATAACGGGTACACTGAAATCGCCGAAACTTTGCATGGATTTTACAGCAGTGCGCAGCAGCTTCTTTTCGCTGCCTGCATAACAGCGAGTGCGGCCCTGTTCGTATTTCTTGCTCTGTTTGTAAACCGTCAACGGCGGACGCTTGGCCTGATGCTCTCGCTTGGTTCCGGTAAAGGACCGCTGTGATGTTTAGCTGGGAGGTAGCTGCAATACCTATCATCCTTGCGACAATAACTGGGATCATTGTTGGAATCCTTACAATGAATGCTACGACACTAAATCTGTTTTCCTCCGTTTCAGAAGTGCTTAATACAAGTTTGAGCGGTGCAGCCACGATTGGATATAACGATATGATAACGGAAGTCGTATCAATGCCAATTGCGGTTATTGTGGCAGGTGTCCTGCAACTGATTGTTTATATTGTGGCGACTTACCTGCATTTGCAGCGGTTGGCGCAACGATCCCCGCTTGAGTTAGTGCGGAAAGGCTAAGTTTCAGTATTGACAAGAAAAAGCAAACTTGATTGGTTATCAATTCCAATACTTCATTTAGAGAGCGCCCTGTCATGATTATGTGCAGGGCGCTCTCTATGAGGAAAATACCCTTGACAAATCTCGTCTCAAAAGAAACTGCTCACCAAAGTTGCAAAGGAAAAAGGCTATACCAATCTGGTTCACTTTCTGGATGATGGCATTTCCGGCGTGACGATGGATCGCCCCGGCTTCGTGGAAATGATGCAGCAGCTCGAACAAGGGAAAGCCTCCGCTGTGTTCGTCAAAGACCTTTCCCGTCTGGGCCGAAACTATATTGAGGTCGGACGGCTGACAGAAGAATTTTTCCCGGACCATGATATTCGCCTGGTGGCCGTTTCGGATAACGTCGACACGGCGGAGGGCGAAAACGAACTGGCACCCATCCGAAACCTGTTCAATGAATGGTATGCCCGTGACATCAGCAAGAAACGCCGTATCAGTAATAAAATCAAAGGCAACTCCGGCGAACCGATGGGACTTCCTCCCTATGGATATATCAAGGATCCGAACAATCCCAAGCAGTGGGTCATTGATGAAGAAGCTGCACAAGTTGTCCGGCGCATTTTTGATATGACGTTGGAGGGCTTCGGCACAGAACAGATTGCCACCCAGTTTGAAAAGGAAGGCATCATTCTGACACCGCAGGCCTACTGGATTCAGAAAGGCATCGGCCGTCCCGGAAAGACCAAGACGCGCCCCGCCACCAAGTGGAATGGCTCCACGATTACCCATCTTCTGTATCAGCAGGAGTATTGCGGGGATATTCTGAACTTCAAAACCTACTCCAAGTCCTACAAGAACAAGAAGCGGATTCATAACGACCCGGAAAATTGGGTAGTGTTCCAAGATGTTCACGAACCCATTATTGAACGTGCCGTGTTTGAACAGGTGCAGCAGAAGCGCGGAAAAATGCGCAAACGCTGTACCAGCAACGGAGAACACAATATGTTCTCTGGCTTACTTGTCTGTGCAGACTGCGGCTGCAATCTGCACTTCCACTTTAATCAGGGCAACCCGGAGATCAAGTATTTCAACTGCTCCAACTACAAGGGCAACCGCGGTACCTGTCAATCCACCCACTACATCCGGGTAGACTTTCTGGAAGAAGTGGTGCTGGGCGAAATTCGGCGACAGGCTGACCAAGTTTGCCAGCCTCTATGAGGACGACTTTTTGAAGGCTGTTATCGGGCACTCCCAGCAGGCAGACGAAACCGACCGCAAGCTGAAGGAGAAGGAGCTGAAAGCCCTGCAAGCCCGCGATGAGGAGCTGGACGGTCTGTTTGAGCGGATCTATGAGGACAATGTTTCCGGCAAGCTCTCTGATGAACGCTTTTCCAGAATGTCCCGGAGATATGAGGACGAGCAAAAGGAGCTGACCGAGAAAATCAAACAGCTCCGCTCCGAAATCGAAAAGCAGAGCAGCCGTACCATGACAACGGATATGTTTATCAGTCTGGTTCGCAAGTACACCAGAGCAAAAAAGCTGACACCCCGGATGCTGAATGAACTGGTGGAAAAAATCGAAGTGTTCAATGCAGAAAAGGTCAACGGTGTATGGGAACAGCGGCTCCGCATTCACTACAACTGCGTGGGCACCATCGAGATTCCAAGCGCACTTCCTTTACCGACACCCGATGTGTCGGTAAAAAAAGGCGTAGTTGTGAACTACGCCCCCTGTGATATCGCTATTTAGCAAATAAAAAAATGACGAATGTTCTTTGACAGCTAAATGCTGTAAGAACATTCGTCATGGTGCGGATGAAGGGATTTGAACCCACACTCTTTTAAGGGAACTAGAACCTGAATCTAGCGCGTCTGCCAGTTCCGCCACATCCGCTTATTTTGTTTGGCCGCCTCACCGGCGACGAGTATTATTATAACCAGCAGTACCACTTTTGTCAACAGATATTTTCATATTTTTTTTAATTTTTTCAAATTTGTTTCGCAAAGCAAGAAACAAAACGGTAGAACGTCGCTTCCCGCTTGCCTATCTTTTGCTTTTGCCTTTTCTTTCACACAAAAGTCTTTCCTTTACTTCGTGTGTGACTCCGGGCTGCTGTCAATCAGAGCTTGGCGCAGCGGAAGGAAGCTGAAATGAAAGTCATCATACCCGCTCTTGCACTCCTGCAGATAGCGGCGGGAAGGAACACCCAAGGGGTGGCTGGCGGGCAGGGTGTAAAGGATTGCTTCAATATTATGCAGAACTTCCGTCGCGTAGTGACGTCCCAGACACACTGTACCTGCATTGTCTGCTTCTGGTAGAAATAAGGAACCCCCGCATAGACATCCAGAGCCTGCTCGTCTTTATCAGAAATCTCATAAACCCCGCAGCCCACCATAGACGGGCACCAGGGCTGCTGAAAATCCGTGGTCAAAAAGCAGCCGTTCTTGGAACCACGGAAGACCAGGCGCACACCGAATAAATATGTATACCCGACCACACGGGCATTGGGGCAACGCTGGCGCATCTGCACCAGGTTGAGGTTGGGACCGTAAGCCAAGTAATACTTCATTTTCAGTTTGCCTCCATTTTACAATTCCGTAATAATTATATTGTAATTCTGATATGTCGATAACGCAAGGCACCAAGTTACACAAACTTATTACCTTGGGATTGTTAGGGTTTCTGTTGTTCTGCTGTTTTTATGGGCAATTACGGTATAAATAGTTTAGATTGTGAGATTTCACCTCAAAATCGGACGGCAACGGCATGACTGGATGGTTCTAAGATCATATCGTTTTTTAATGTGTTTACAGCTTTTCAGGCTGGTGAAAATATGCTATGATAAAGTTGTTCATTTTGGATTGCGGCGTTGGAAAAATCGGGGCTCTGTCCCCTGCCGAATCCGCAGCAGGCCGTGGTAGTGGCGGCTGAACATCATGATGGCCAGGGCCAAAGTTAGAATGCCGCTTTCTGGGCCATAGGAAAGCCACGCGGGCAGGATGGCTAGCGCTGGGATCACCACAGCCCCCAACGGCAGGTAGCCGAGCCACAGGACCAGTGCCCCGCCAGCGATGCAGCAAAGCGTGCCCCAAAACGGAAGATACAAAACGAGCCAAACGCAGGTTACCGCAACCCCCTTGCCGCCGCGGAACCTTGCCCATGCGGGATAGTTATGGCCCAGCACTGCGCCAAGCCCGGCATATAAAATCGACGCCTGCCCGATCAGTGGTGCCGTAGCATAATACGCCGCACCGCAGGCAGCAACCGTTTTTAACGTATCACCTGCCAGGGTTAGCAGCCCGGCCCCCTTGCCCAGTTGGGCCATGATATTAGCCATGCCGGGGTTGCCGGTGCCAAGCTGCCGCGCGCTTTTGCCGGAAACAACGCGGGCGACAACTTCTGCCGTAAGAAAACTGCCGAACAGATAACCCAGCAGGATACAGGCCAGCCGGGCGGCCAAGGCGTCTGGATGCATAAATGATAGCTCCTTTTTACCACTGTTTGGGCAGCGGTTGTCTTTTATTATATTATAGTCCCCTGTGCAAGGGGGCAATACGAGGGATATTCATGAATTTTGATGAGCTGAAACAGCAATGCCTGGCGTGCCAGCGCTGCGGATTGTGTGAGACCCGCACCCATGTGGTGTTTGGGCAGGGTGTGCCGGACGCCGAGGTTCTTTTTGTGGGCGAAGGCCCCGGCGCCAACGAGGACGCACAAGGCCTGCCGTTTGTGGGCCGCAGCGGCCAGCTGCTGGACCATTACCTGGAAGCGATTGACCTTGACCGCAGCAAAAAATATTTATATTGCCAATATTGTTAAGTGCCGCCCGCCAGAAAACCGCGACCCTGCCCCGGAAGAATCCGCCGCCTGCCTCCCGTGGCTGCGCATGCAGTTCCGGCTGCTGCGCCAAAAATTGTGGTGTGCTTGGGCCGCATTGCCGCCCAGCAGATGATTGGAAAAGACTTTTCCGTCACGCGGGACCACGGTAAGTTTTTTGATAAGCAGGGCACATTGTTTATGGCAACTCTGCACCCGGCAGCGCTGCTGCGCAACCCAAAAAGCAAAATATCCGCGTTTGAAGATTTTGTAGCCCTGCGCGAGAAAATTGAGCAGGTGTGTGACCATACCTATAACCGCAGCTGACTGCCCCTGACAGGAGGACGAGCCCTTGCAGGAACCTGTATCCCCAATACAAATCACGCTGCCGGTGCGCCGGCTGGTGGAATTCTTGCGCCGGGTTGGCAGCATTGACAACCGCTTTTACCGGCTTTGACCGCGCCAATGAGGGCGCACGCATCCACCGCAAATTGCAGCGCGCCGCTGTAAAAGAACATGCCGATTACGCCGCGGAGGTATTTCTTCGCGGTATTTTTTTTGCGTATGAAGAAATTGAATTTACGCTGGAAGGCCGCGCCGATGGCATTTTTACCGCAGCGGACGGTGTTACCGTGGTGGATGAGATCAAGACCACCGCATGCCCGGCGGCAGATATTACCCCGGATTTTGCACCGGAGCACTGGGCACAGGCTATTGTGTATGCAGCAATTTATGCGGCACAGCATGAGTTGGAAGAGATGCGGGTTCAGCTGACCTATTTCCAGGTAGATGAAGAGCTGATTCTGCGGTTTGAGCGGCATTACACCGCGCAGCAGCTGCAGGAGGAAGTGGAAGCCCTGCTGGCGGAATATGCCCCCCTGGGCGCGGCGGGCGGTTGAGTGGAAAAAGCCCGGAACTCGGATTTGCAGGCCATGCAGTTCCCTTTCCCTGCGTATCGCCCCGGGCAGCGCGCGATGGCGGGCGAGGTATACAAAGTGTGCCGGGACGGCGGCCAGCTTTTGTGCCAGGCACCAACCGGGATTGGTAAATCCATGAGCGTGCTGTTCCCTGCCCTGAAATCTATGGGCAATGAGAGGGTGGGACCGATTTTTTATTTAACGGCCCGCGGCACAACCCGTACGGCAGCGGAAAACGCACTGGCTATCCTGCGCGATACTGAGCCGGAACTGCACCTGCGCAGTGTAACGCTGACAGCGAAAGACAAGATCTGCCTGTGTGAGACGCGGGGAGTGTACCCCGGAAGCCTGCCCCTATGCCAACGGGTATTATGCCCGCATCAAAGGCGCTCTCTGGGATGTGCTGGATGTCCCCTGCCTGACGGCGGAAACCTTGCAGGAATATGCAGAACGCCACACGGTATGCCCATTTGAGCTGGGGCTGGACAGCAGCCTGTGGAGCGATGTGATTATTGGGGATTACAATTATCTGTTTGATCCGGTTGTACATCTGGTGCGATTTTTTTGAATCTGCCGGGGATTATATCTTCCTGGTGGACGAAGCGCACAACCTGCCGGGGCGTGCGCGGGAAATGCACAGTGCTGCCCTGACCAAAACCAGCTTTTTATGAAGCGAAGAAGCTGTTGGGCAAAGGCAAAAAGCAGCCTGAAAAACGCTCTGACCAAAGTAAATGATGTATTTATTGAATGGCGCCACCGTGCCGAGGAAGAAACTGCCGCCAGAGATGGACGGTTTGGCAAAAACATTCTTTCTAAAAAGAGCGCAGCGAGGAGTTTGATCACCTGCTGAACCGCCTGTGTGAACCGTTGGAAGCATGGCTGGATGACCATCGAGAACCGGATGAAACCCACACGGCACTGCTGCAGTTGTATTTTTGATGTGCGGGCCTGGCTGCGCGTAGCGGATACCTTTGACGATCATTTTGTGCTGCAAATCACGGCATCCGGCAGCGAGGTGCGTGCAGCGCAGCTCTGCCTTGACCCCAGCGCCTTTTTGGCGGATAGTTTTGCCCTGGGGCGCGCCGCGGTGCTGTTCAGTGCAACGCTGGCCCCGGCCAGTTATTATAAGGACCTGTGCGGCGTGCCGGAAGCACGGGCCGTTGCCCTGCGCAGCCCCTTTCCCCGCGGGCAATCAGGGACTGTTCTGCATCGGCAATGTCAGCACCCGGTATAAGGACAGGGATGCAAGCCTTGCCATTGTGGAGGAAAGCCTGGCGACGATGGTGCGGGCGCGCTGCGGGAATTATCTGGCGTTTTTCCCCAGTTATGCGTATATGGAGCAGGCTTATGCACAGTTCAAGCGAGCACTGCCCGGAAATCAACTGCATCAAGCAGGAAAAACGCGATGGATGAACAGCAGAAAGCGGCCTTTTTGGCCCAGTTTGTGCCAGGCCCCAGCCAAACCCTGCTTGGCTTTGCCGTGATGGGCGGCGTATTTGGGGAGGGCGTTGACCTGACCGGCGACCGGCTGATTGGTGTAGGCATCGTGGGCCCAGGGCTGCCGCAGGTTGGACCCCGGCAGGAGCAGCTGCGGGACTATTTTGAGCAGACACGCGGTTCCGGCTTTGACTACGCCTACCGTTACCCCGGCATGAACAAGGTGCTGCAAGCCGCCGGGCGTGTGATCCGCACCCCCGCGGGACAAAGGCGTGGTGCTGCTGATCGATAACCGCTTTGCCATGCCGGACTACCGCCGCCTGATGCCCCCGCATTGGAGCCACCTGAAAATGATTTATGATACAGAAAAGCTGGAACGGGAACTCTGGCGGTTTTGGGAAGAATAAAAACAAAACAGCACCGCAATCTTTGCCGTGCACATCGTCTTACTTGACTGTGTGCAACAAACTGCGGTGCTGTTTTTGCTTTGCTATTTAGAAGGTGGATTATTTCAGGGTGCTGGCCCACTCGTCAGGCTTGAATCCGACAAGGACAAAATCATCCCCGACCACCAAAGGCCGCTTGACAAGCATGCCATCTGTGGCAAGCAGGTGCAGCTGCTCATCCTCGGTCATGGTGGGCAGTTTGTCTTTCAGGGCAAGCGATTTATATTTCAGGCCGCTTGTATTAAAAAAGCGGCGCAGGGGCAGCCCGCTGCGAGCGTGCCATTCTTTCAGCTCTTCATAGGGTGGGGGGCTGCTCCAGAATATGGCGGTCGGTGTAAGCAACGCCGTTTTCATCCAGCCAGCATTTGGCCTTTTGGCAGGTAGAGCATTTGGGATATTCAATAAACAGCATGATAAGCTCCTTTGGGTTATTCAACCGGGATTTTGGCTAGCTGGGCATCCAGCTGATTCAATGCGCTTTCCGGCAATGCCGCCTGCAGGAAGCCGGAAATTTCGCGCAGGCTGATTCCCTGGGAAAGTGGGTTAGACACAATGGCCTGCCACATATCCCCCCAGCACAGCCTGCAGCAGAGCGCTGGCCTGCGGGTTCTTCATCAACCTGCGCACCGGCATATTCAGGCTGAGCGGCCCGGCGGCAAGCTGGGCGGCAAGCTCGGTATCCGGTGCGGTAACGCCCAGGCAGCCCCACAGCTTTTGCAAAAAGTCAACGCTCATCGGCAGCCATTGGGCGGTTGCCGGGTTGACACGGGAAGCTTCCGGCCCGGAGGTACAGGCAGTGGCAAGGGAAATGCCGTGTGCTCCGGTCGGGAAGATGTGCAGCGCAAACGGGATGCTGTGGTCAGCCAAAGCATCTGCAAAAACAAGGCTGTTCTTAACAGGAACCAGCGCGTCCCCCTGGGTAGCAAACAGGAATGTGGGCGGGGTGTCATCATCAACCAGCGCGTGCAGGTCGGGCTCCTGGCGGCCAGCGACGGTCCACATTGCGCCCAGCGTTGCGGCATAGCCCAACACAAAGGGCGTTGGGCGCGCTGTGCCTTGGGCAGCAGTGTGCCCAGCGAAGCAACCAAATGCCCACCGGCAGAAAAGCCAACGGCGGCGATCTGCTGCGGGTCAATTTCCAGCTCCGCGGCGTTGGCGCGCAGGTAATCCATTGCGGCGGCACCATCCTGTAACGCTTTGTCAATCGGGGTGGTTGCATCTGCCGTATAGCGCAGAACAAACGCATTGAACCCCTGTGCCATATAAGCCAGGGCAACCGGTTCGCCCTCACGGTCAGAGCAATACTGGTAGCCGCCGCCGGGTACGACCAGCATAGCCGGGCGGATGGCGGCATTTGGCATTTTGGGGCTTTGGTCCTGCAGATAGCAGGTCAGAACAGCCTGGTTAGGAGCAAGTGTAACGGTGATGATTTTCACGGAAATCCCTCGCTTTCGCGCACATATTTAACATTTGACTGTATTGTAGCATTTGTGCCGGAAAACGACAAGCAAGATTGCGAAAGTTTTGTTCAAATTTTATATATTGTCCATATCACTTGTGATTTAAGGGGTGCAGTTCTTCCTGCTGCTCCTGCAAGGTTTTTGCCGATGGTGTGCTCCATGGCTTTTACATCCTGGTGCAAAGCGGCGGCTTCTCGCTGCAGTTCAGGGTTCTCTTCAATGTCTTCACGGATAAACATGAAGCTAAGGCTGACCAGCAACGAAGCACAGCAGAACCAGATCACACGGTTGCCAAAATGGATGGTCAGCAGACTGCCGGCAGCGGCCCCCACAGCAAACAGTGCAATTACAGCAAAATACTGCATGGCGCGGCGCAATACAGCGCGGTCTTTTGTGTGCAGGCCGGTGTACAGGTACTGCATACCGCTGCGCATGTTGCCAATGCACATGGTGCTGGCATATGCATTGCCGTGCACCTTGCGGAAAGATTGTACCTGCATGGCGCAGACAAAGCTGACCAACATATTGGCCAGCCAGTCCAGATTGTTGGGGATAAAGCCAACAACAAACAACAGTGCAATCTCAATCAGCAAAATCAGCTGGCGCCAGTGGAATTTCTCCATCAGGTGGTAGCGGTTGCGGATGCCCTCGGCAAAATAGACACCGGCGGCAAAGGCCAGCAGCGGCAAAAGATACCGCAGCGCTTTGGCAAAATCACCCTCGCAAAAATTGGTGGCCATCAGCACGATATTGCCGGTTTGAGCGTTGGCAAAAAACTTTGCCGCGGCCCATGTAGGTGTAAGCGTCCTGAAATCCGCCGGACAGGGTTAGAAATACTGTTGTACGGAATGCATCGGACATTTGGCGGCTATGTGTAGCCATGATGATACCCTCTCCCCGCCTGCTGTTTGGGCAGGCTGTTTTTCTCTTTTTCTGGTTGTCCTAAATACTTTTAATTTCTTATTGCCTGGTGCGCTTCCCTGTATGGAACTGCGCTGCGGCAAACTTAAGGCAATACCGCATAATTCTAAGTGCCGATACGGCGAGCGAGGTGCGGCAGCTGCTAGGCCAAAAGCGCAGATAATACTGGATGTCTTATCGAGCATTTTGGCAACGCAGATGCCGTGCCGCAGCCGTCGGAGCGGTGCTTTAAGCCGTAAGGCGGGAATTGTGCGGTGTTGCCTTAAAATTCAACGCCTTTTCTTGCCGGAATGCCTTTTTCGTATGGGTGGCGGCGGCAGCACATTTCAGTAATGTAATCTGCGGCATCCAGCATCCAGGGGGCCGGGTCGCGGCCGGTCATTGCCAGTTCCTGCTCGGCAGGCTTGTGCAGTACGGCGTTTTGCAGCAACTCTCGGTCCACCATGTTCAGATTCCACGCGGCGCAGGCTTCGTCCAGAATCAAAAGGTCCGCCGGGTCGGCAAGCGCCCGGCGCAGGTTTTCAGTTTGCAGGGCACGGGTGGCGGCCTTTTCTTCCTCATTCATCTGGAATACAAACTTCTGCCCGGCTTTGCCGCGGTAGAAGGTAGCGCCAAGGGTTTGCAGCGGTTCCAGTTCCCCGGTTGCACCGCCTTTCAAAAATTGCACGATCACCACGCGCCGCCCGCAGCCCAGCGCCCGCACAGCCAGGCCCATGGCAGCTGTGGTTTTGCCCTTGCCGTCACCGTGGTATAAATGAATCAAACCATTGCTCATAAGGCTGCCTCGCTTTGTGTGGCTTTGGTATACTGCACGGTTTCCAACAGCTGCAAGGTGTGGTCTGTTTGCCAGTTGGCGGCATCCAGGCGGTAGCCGCCCGCGTTGGGACCGCACCAGTCGTGATAATCCCGCCGCGGCAGACCGTAACGGGACATAACCGCCATCTGGATGCCGCCGTGCGCTACAATCACCAGCTGCTGTTTGTGCTGCGCAAGGCTTTCTTCCACCAGTTTGGCAAAGGCGGCACAGCTGCGGTTACAAAAAATCCTGAATGCGCTCCCCATCCGGGCGGGCAGCAGTCTTGTTGGCTTCCAGCCAGGCAAGGTAGTCGGGGTCGTGCTCAATGTGGATATAATGCCGCCCCTCAAAACTGCCAAAGCACATTTCCCGCAAGTCCTGTACAATGATCTGCGGGCAGCCGGGGAAAAAGATTTCCGCCGTCTGCCGTGCGCGGATGAGCGGGCTGACATAGACAACATCCGGCATAAACCCGGCCGGGCGCAGCTGGGCGCGGCCCGCGGCGGAAAGCGGGATATCCTGTTGACCCTGGTACCGGTGTTGGGCGTTATATTCTGTCTGCCCATGCCGCAAAAGGTAAATCTGCATGATTTCACATCCTGATATCAATTCTTTATCAAACTGGCAGTTGCTGCCAATCCCTGCCCGGCTCCGGCGCAGCGGGCCCAAAGCCGCCGGAAGTCGAAGTATACAGGAACAACTTTATTATAACATTTTCCCCTTCCTGTGCAAGCCCCGTTGGTACATTGTGCGTATAATGCACCGCTGGTGGGGCCACAATAAGGTTACCATGCGGGTTGCATGGCAAATGATAAGGGAGCGGATGGGAAAGATGCAGGCAGTGCAGGAAATTATCAATGTGTTTGTTGCCAGTGTGGTTTCGCTGGCGGTACTGTTTATTTTAACGCGGCTGGGCGGCAAACGGCAGATTGCCCAGATGAACTTGTTTGATTATGTCAACAGCATTACCATTGGTTCCATTGCGGCAGAGATGGCCACCAACCTGGAACAATGGTACCGCCCGCTTACCGCCATGATCGTGTATGGTATCGCAGCTTTTGCGGTGCATTACGGCACCTGCAAAAACCGGAACGTCCGCCTTTGGTTGAGCGGACAGGCCATTCCACTGATGGAGAACGGAACGATTTATAAAGCGGAGCTGGACCGCGCCAAAATAGACCTGAATGAATTTTTAGCACAAGCCAGAGTAGCCGGATATTTTGATTTGAATGAAGTGCAGTGTGCCATGCTGGAAACCAGCGGCCAGATCAGCTTTTTACCCAAAAGTTTCAACCGCCCGGTCACCCCGCAGGACCTTGCCATCCAGACAGATCCGGCCAGCAAGTGGTATGACCTGGTGTTGGATGGCAAGCTGATTGAAGAAAACTTGCACACCAGCGGAAAGGACCGCACCTGGTTGAACACCCAGCTTTCCCGCGCGGGCATCGGCCAGTTGAGCGAAACGTTTTATGCTGCCTGTGATAATCAGGACAACTTTTTTGCCTGCCGCGGAGAATAAATACAGGGCAACACCGCACAACCCGCCTTGCGGCAGCACCGCCCGGCAGCTGCGGCACGGCAGCTGCTGCCAAAATGCTCGATAATGTCGGGTTGTGGTACCCGCATCGTGCTTCGGGGGACAAAAAAGCCCCTCGCACTTCTGCGACCGCTGCCCCTGCTTCGGTTCGCTTGTTTCCGCCACTGGCGGCGCTCACCTTTGCAGCATCCAGTATTATCTGCGCTTTTGGCTTAGCATCTGCCGCACCTCGCTCGCCGTATCGGCACTTAGAATTATGCGGTATTGCCACAGAAAAAATGACAGCAAAAAGGGGCCGGTGTTACCCGACCCCCCTTGCGGTTTAGGAATTCAATTATTTGAAGTAACGGTCCAGCAGACCCTGCATACCGCGGCCATGGCGGGCTTCGTCCTTTGCCATTTCATGCACGGTGTCATGGATGGCATCCAGATTCAGAGCCTTTGCCTTCTTGGCCAGCTCCATCTTGCCTGCGCAGGCACCAGACTCGGCATCCACACGCATCTGCAGGTTCTTTTTGGTACTGTCGGTCAGGACTTCGCCCAGCAGTTCTGCGAACTTGGAAGCATGCTCAGCTTCCTCAAAAGCGTAACGCTTCCAAGCTTCGGCGATTTCCGGGTAGCCTTCACGGTCGGCAACGCGGCTCATGGCCAGGTACATGCCAACTTCGCTGCACTCGCCGTTAAAGTTCTCGCGCAGGCCCTGGATGATATCTTCCGGAGCGTCCTTGGCGATACCGACAACATGCTCAGTCACATAGGAATTATCGGTCTTTTCAATGAACTTGGAAGCGGGAGCCTTGCAGACGGGGCAGAAATCGGGGATGGAGCCCTCAGCAATGTAGCCGCAGACAGTGCAAACATACTTTTTCATAAGAAATACCTCCGAATCAAAAAATAATGGTTTGTTCTTGGTTTTTAGTTTTATGAGCCGCACAAGACGTTCACTTTTTTGAACTTGTTCCCTGTGCTATGGTTATATTATAGCCGCAGAAATGTGAAATGTCAACACTTTTTTTAAAAAATTTTTAAGACGCTATCTTAAAATGTAATTTTGCTTTCCGCTTTGCTCTTCGGCGGAATAATTCTCTTGACAGCGGGAAAGATCAGGCGCGATACCATATAGGTGCAGGAACCAACGATAAGACCCGCTATCAGCAGTATCGGCGCATAGGTGATTGCCATTTTGTCTGAAAGCAGCGCTGCAGCCCCCAGCAGCTGGCCGCAGTTATGCGCCAGTGCCCCGCTGACCGAAAAAATGTAGCCTGTGATGGTGAATGGCAATGCCAGAAGCAGGCAGAACACAGCCAGGGAAAGCGCGCCCCCGCACAGCGAAAGAAACCCGGCTGTAACGCCGCGGGTAAGCAACGCAAACAACGCCTTGAGCAGCACAAGATAAAAGCGCCGAACGGCGGTTCAAAAACAAAACGGCGTACATGACAACAATATTGGAAAGCCCCAGCTTCATGGCGGGCATCAGGCCAAAAAACGGGGTAAGCATGGATTCCAAAAAAGAGAGCGCCATGGAAAGGGCAAACAGCATGCCAAGCAGGGCGGTTTGTCTGGCTTTGTAGTTCTGCAAGGGGGATTCCTCCATTATTTTATGGCAATACCGCATAATTCTAAGTGCCGATACGGCGAGCGAGGTGCGGCAGATGCCGGAGCGGTGCTTAAGCCGCAAGGCGGGAATTGTGCGGTGTTGCCTTATAAGTTACATGGATTCTGTATTTCAAAGTGTAAGGTGGCGGGCGAAGTTTGTCAAGCGCCGGTATTTTTGCGCAAAATTGTGGATGTGAAAGTGTGTGAGATTTACCCTGCGGGACTTGAAAAACAGGTGTAAATCGTGTATCCTATATAAGTACATTATTCTGGTGTACTATAGTAGGTGATCTAAATTCCCAGAGGGCCAAAGAGATAAATTTGAACCCCGAACCAACAAAGGAGAACTATATTATGAAAAAATTGATTTCTGCCTTGGCGGCAGCCGTTTTGTTTGCCACCCTGCTGGCTGGCTGCGGCAGCGGCGCTTCTTCCTCTGCAAGTGCTTCTTCGGAAGCTGCCAGCAGCACGGCTTCTGGAGGCAGCCAGCACCGATGCTTCCCACCACCGAGGAAGCCACTGCCAGCGTGGATTTGGGCGCCATCGTGACCGCCATTGAGGCTGTGAACGAAGTGCCCAATGCCCGTGCCATCGATGACTTCTCCATGGAGAACGAGATGAACCTGACCCCGGATAACATTGTTGCTTTCCAGGGCGATGTGACCAACGACCAGGCAGACTGTGCTCTGGTATTCGCCGCCCAAGTCAAAGATGGCACCGCTGACGCCGTGAAAGCTGAGCTGGAAGCCTATAAGGAATCAATGAGCAGCACGCTGTATGCTGACTTTGCCGATAAAGTTGCCAAGGCACAGGATGCACGCATTGTGGTAAAAGGCAATGTTGTGGTCATGGTCATTGCCGGTGTGAATGGCCCGATTATTCCGCAATCGACACCGCCATTGACGGGGCACTTGCCTGATAGCACAAACCGATACCAAACAGGCCGCGCCCCAACAGGCTGCGGCCTTGTTTTTTTGGTGGGCTGTTCCCCACACTCCCTGAACCAAGAGAGGAGGAACCGCTGTGAATTTTAACAGCGTTGTCTTTTTATTCTGTTTTATGCCGCTGGCGCTGGGGCTGTATTACCTTGTGCCGGGCAGGGTCAAAAATGCGGTGCTGCTGGTGGAAAGCCTGCTGTTTTTTCTGCTGGGGCGGCATTACATGGCTGCCGCTGGCCGTGGGCATGGTTGCCATCAACTATGCGGCGGGGCTTCTGCTTGCCAGCCTGCCCGCCGGGAGCAAGCGAAAAACTCGTGCTGATTGCTGCCATTGTGCTGACGGCAGCGGCGCTGGTCTACTGCAAATACACGAACTTTTTGCTGGACACGCTCAACGTTATCGCTTCCACCGGGTTTGCCAAGCTGAGTTTTTTGGATGTTTTGCCACTGGGCATCAGCTATTATACGTTTAAGCTCATCAGTTATACTGCGGATGTGTATACCGGCAAGGTAAAAGCGGAACGCAGCCCGGTGGTCTTTGCGGTATATGTTCTGATGTACCCGCAGCTGATCGTTGGCCCGATCGTGAAATACCGGGATATGGCGGATGTCCTACACCAGACACAGGGACGCTGCACCCTGCAAAAAGCGCAGGATGGTGCTGAAATGTTTGTGTTCGGCCTTGCCAAAAAGGTGATTTTGGCGGATTCCATTGCGGCGCTCTGGCAGGATATCATCGGAACGGGCGGCATTGGGCTGGCGAATGCTTCCCTGCCGCTGGCATGGCTGGGCATTATTGCGTACTCTTTGCAGCTGTACTTTGACTTTGCGGGTTACTCGGAGATGAGCAACGGCCTGAGCCTGATGATGGGCTTTGAATGCCCGGCGAACTTTAACCTGCCGTACATTTCAGGCAGTATTACCGAATTCTGGCGGCGGTGGCATTAGCCTTTCCGGCTGGTTCCGGGATTACATTTATATCCCGCTGGGCGGCAACCGCTGCAGTGCCGGGCGCCAGATGCTGAACATGCTGGCCGTCTGGGCGCTGACCGGCATCTGGCATGGTGCGAACTGGAACTTTATCTGCTGGGGCCTTTACTATTTCGTGCTGCTTGTCATCGAAAAGAACTTTTTGATGAAGTACCTGAAAAAAGGCAAGGTCTGGCCGCACATTTACACATTGTTCCTGGTGGTGCTGGGCTGGGGGCTGTTCACCTGCAACGCCCCCGGTGCACCGCTGGGGCTGCTGCTCAGCCGGTTGTTCATCCCGCAGGGCGGCGTTTCGGCGCTGTATTTCCTGCGCAATTATGCGGTGCTGCTGGTTGTGTGCTGCGTTTGCTCCACCCAACTGCCGGGGCGGTTCTGGCAGTGGTGCAAAGGCAAAGCCCCGCTACGGGCAGCGCTTTGCGGCGTCTGCTTTGTTCTGTGCACGGCGTATGTGGTAGCAGCAACGGGTTCCACCGCACTGTATGCAAACTTTTAAGGGGAGGGATGGCTTTATGGAAAAATATGTTCACCGCAGATCCGACCGTCATCTGCCGCCAGCTTCCCCTGATTGTTTTTGCCGCCTTGCTGTGCGGGTTTGCACTGGTCAACCTGTTCTGGCCCAAGCGCGAGAACTCGGAGCTGGAAAACCGCAAACTGGCGCAAATGCCAGTGTTCAGCGTAAAAACTTTGCTGAACGGCAAATGGCAGGATGATTTTTCTACCTATCTGCAGGACCAGGTTGCCCTGCGCGATGGGTGGATCAACCTGGAAAGCGCCGTCAATGCCCTCGCGTTTGGCAAAACGGAGGAAAGCGGCATCCTAAACGGCAAAGATGGCTGGATGTTCACCAAGCTGTTTACTGTCAGTACGGATACTGAGAAGCAGCTGGGGAAAAATATCAGTGCCGTCACAAACTTTGCCCAGCGCTACCCCGGCCGGGTCACTTTTTTTTGCTGGCACCTTCGGCCAGCGATATCTACCCGGAAATGCTGCCGGCCAATGCCCCCATGGTGGACGAAGATGCCATGCTGGATGACATTTTTTGCCCAAGTGCAGGCCAGCGGGGCGGATGTGATCGATATGCGCGACGATTACCGCGCCAATAAGGACCAGTATCTGTACTTTAAGACCGACCACCACTGGACACCGGATGGTGCTTACCGTGCTTATCAGCAGTTCTGCACGCTGAAAAATCTGACGCCGTTTGACTGCAATGCCTATACCAAAATTACCGTCCCCGATTTTTTACGGCACGCATTATTCTGCTACGCGGCGCTGGAATGCACAGGCGGACAGTTTCAGCTATTATGATCTGCCCAACCAGATGACGGTTTATAAAGTAAACGGCGAAGCAGATTATGAACCGGTGAAAACCGAGGGCCTGATGAACCTTGCCAAGCTGGATACTCGTGACAAGTATGGAGCTTTTTGGATGGCAACAACGGTTATTCGGTGATTGAGGGCAACGGACGGGCAGCATCCTGGTGGTAAGGACAGTTATGCCAACAGCTTTATCCCCTACTTGACGGCGAATTATGCGAAAATTGGCGTGGTGGATTTCCGCGGGCTGGCCTATGGGTTAGATTCCACGATTAAAAAAGAGGGCTATGACCAAATCTTGATCCTGTATAACTTCCAGACTTTTTATTTCTGACAACAAAGTGATTTATCTGGACCGCCCCACAACGCTGAAGTAAAAACGCCGCAGCCCGCCTGCATTTTGCAGGGCATCCAGCTTGTGCCGGGGAAATGTGATTTTGCGGGAACCTGCAGGAATCCATTTTGAACAGGCGGCCAATAGAAATGCCGATGCTTTAGCCTACGAATCTCACTGTGAGGTATACCGCATGGAACACCAACCTTTTACCATTGCGCAAATGCGCCCCATCCGTGATTGTATGACAGTCTCCCGCCCGGCAAACCTTGGCAAAGAGGTGCCGGTCACCTGAATTTTTTCCTTGGGGCGGGTACTACCATTACGCCGGAAAGCTATGACTGTACGACCCTGTATGTGGGTGCTATGGGCAACGGCCGCTTTATCTTAGGCGAAGATGGCCGGGCAGTTCCCTTTGCGGGGGGATGATTTTCTGGCTGTTCCGCCCAAAACACTGTGTGGAACCAGCACGGATATCGGTATGATCTATACTGAAATTTTTTGAAAAAGGAGAATACTATCCTGAACAACATCATCAAAGCTGGCCAGCCCACAGCCCTGAAAGATCTGATTTCTTACGAAGAGGGCAGCATCACCAATGTTGACCTTGTCCACGCAGACAACATGAAGTTTGTGCTGATGGCCTTTGACGAGGGTACCGGCCTGCCCCGCACCGCGCCCCCGGCAACGCTATCCTGACCGCCCTGGAGGGCAAAGCAATCATTGACTATGAGGGTCAGGATTACGAGAGCTGAACGCAGGCGAAAGTTTCCGCTTTGACAAAAACGGCCTGCACAGCGTTACCCCGCAAGGCAAGTTCAAAATGAGCCTGCTGCTTGTGATTGAGTAAAATCAAACCATAAATCGCATTCCCCCGATGCAGAAGATAAGCCTTTTGCATCGGGGGAATTTTTATTGGGAAAGCAGCGTGGAATAGTACGGTTCAGCCCTTTAGCCTAAAGGTGTTGTTTCGTGCCTTAAAGTGCCTGAATAAGATAAAGGCAAAACCGCACAATTCCCGCCTTGCGGCTTAAGCACCGCTCCGGCAGCTGCGGCACGGCATCTGCGTTGCCAAAATGCTCGATAAGACATCCAGTATTATCTGCGCTTTTGGCTTGGCATCTGCCGCACCTCGCTCGCCGTATCGGCACTTAGAATTATGCGGTATTGCCTAAAGCAATAACAGGTGTACCGTGTAGGTTTTGACAATTCCGGCTTTATTTCTTATAGCAAAGCCGCTGCTGTCAGTTCGTTCTAACTCTTGTGCGTGGTAACATTGTGCGGATTGAAATGGTATAGGAGAGTGCTCCCCTGCCGGATGCCATTGATAGCGGCTGCCAGCGGACGGAGGGTGCGCCAAATGAGGAAACGCAGCATGTTTTTTTTGAAAATACCCTATTTATGCGACCTTGACACCGCTCGCTATAAAGGAAGGCTGCAGAGCCGCAACCCCGGAATGACCGGCATCAGCTTACACATTGATCAACATACAAAACAATAAAACCCCTGCCGCCGTAGAACAATTACATTCTACAGCGGCAGGGGCTGCTGCTTTGATTGGGCTATTTACTGCTTGATGATTGCCTTATTTTTATAGCGCTTGCGCACGGCACCATATTCCAGGTGCGGCTGGCCGCCATTCACTGTGTCCGCATCAATGGTAACACGGGTAATAGTGGGGTCAGACGGAATTTCGTACATGATGGGGATCAGGATATCCTCCACCACGCTCCGCAGGCCGCGGGCGCCGCTCTTGCGTGCAATGGTCTTTTTTGGGCGATAGCACGCAGGGCAGCATCCGTAAAGGACAGTTCAGCGCTGTCCATAGCCAGCAATTCTTTGTACTGGCGCACAATGCTGTTTTTCGGCTCGGTCAGAACACGGATCAAAGATTCCTCGTCCAGCGGGTCCAGCACCGTCACAACCGGCAGACGACCGATCAGCTCCGGAATCAGGCCAAACTTGACCAGATCGTCCGGTTCCACTTTGCGCAGCAGCTTTTGACGGGTTTCCTCGCTGTCCAGGTTGGTGCGCAGCTGGCTACCAAAGCCGAGGGTGCTCTTGTCGGTACGGGTCTGGATCAGCTTTTCCAGGCCGTCAAAGGCACCGCCGCAGATGAACAGGATGTTCTTGGTGTTGATCTGGATGAATTCCTGCTGCGGATGTTTGCGGCCGCCGTTGGGCGGCACATTGCTGACAGTGCCTTCCAGAATTTTCAGTAATGCCTGCTGCACGCCCTCTCCGCCAACATCGCGGGTGATGGATGGGTTCTCGCTCTTGCGGGTGATCTTATCAATCTCGTCCACATAGATAATACCAACTTCGGCTTTGGGAATATCAAAGTCCGCAGCCTGAATCAGCTTGAGCAGAATGTTCTCAACGTCCTCGCCAACGTAACCGGCTTCGGTCAGGGTGGTGGCGTCCGCAATCGCAAACGGAACGTTCAGCATTTTGGCAAGCGTCTGGGCCAGCAGGGTTTTGCCGGTACCGGACGGGCCAAGCATCAGTACGTTGGACTTTTGCAGCTCTACATGGCTTTCCTGCCCGGAAAGAATGCGCTTATAATGATTGTAGACAGAAACTGCCAGCACGCGCTTGGCATCGTCCTGACCAATGACATACTGGTCAAGGCCAGCTTTGATCTCAGCAGGCGTCATGATGTTGACATCCGCCAAAGGGTCAACGCCGGAATGCCCGCGAGAAGCCGCAGCGCGGCGTTCCGGCGTTGCGCGCGGCGGTTCGGGTACGTTGCCATCCTTATACAGGGCACTGTAGCACATATCAATGCAATCTTTGCAGATGTTTACGCCGGGGCCGATGATAAGCTGATCCACCTGGCTTTGGGAACGGCCGCAAAAGCTGCAAATCATTTCACGTTTTCCGTCCTTGCCGGAAATCGAATTTGCCATTTCCTAATTCCCCCGGTTTTAGTGTTTTACAATGATCTCATCGATCAGGCCATAGGCCTTGGCTTCCTCTGCGGTCAGGTAGTTATCGCGGTCAGTATCTTTCTCCACAACCTCAAGAGGCTGGCCGGTATACTCGCTGAGCATGCGGTTCATCTTTTTCTTGATCTGCACAAGGTGGTTGGCATGGATCTGGATGTCGCTTGCCTGGCCGGAAAGGCCACCGCCCTGGCCGCCGGAAATCAGCGGCTGATGGATCAGGATCTCAGAATTCGGCAGGGCGAAACGCTTACCCTTTTGGTGCCGCTGGCCAGCAAAAATGCACCCATGGAAGCAGCCATGCCCACGCAGATGGTGGAAACATCGCACTTGATATACTTCATGGTATCGTGGATGGCCATACCGTCGGTAATGGAACCGCCAGGGCTGTTGATGTAGAAGCTGATATCTTTTTCGGGGTCCTGCCCTTCCAGATACAACAGCTGTGCAATGATCACGCTCGCGGAATTGGGGTTGACATCCTCGCTCAGAACGATAATACGGTCGTTCAACAGGCGGGAGAAAATATCATAGCTGCGCTCACCGCGCGCAGTCTGCTCAACAACATAAGGTACCAGGCTCATTCGGTTCCCTCCTTAAAACAATGGTAATGGTTCCGGGCTGTTACAGCCCGGAGAGCGGAGAACAAATCTCCATGATTCGATAAGAGCCGATACAACGGCAAAGCACGCTGTATCGGCTTTTATACAATCTTGCTATCGGGCAAAGCCAGGGCTATGGATTAGTCCTGCTTTTCCTCTTCTTTGGGCTCAGCGGTCACAACGTTAGCCTTTTCCTTAACAAAGTCGATTGCCTTATTGATTGCCAGGTCAGCCTTAACAGCAGCGGCGTCCACAATGCTCTTAACCTTGTCGGCTTCCATCTTGTAAGCGTCAGCAATGCGCTTAACTTCTTCCTCGAACTCCTCGTCAGAAGCGGTGATGCCTTCCTTGGCAACGATAGCTTCCATTGCCAGGCGCATCTTGACCTGCTTGTCAGCCTGCTCCTTGAACTGTGCACGGAACTGCTCGATGTTCATGCCCATATACTTCAGGTAGTCAGCCAGCTTCAGGCCCTGCTGAGAAATGCGGTACTCGAAGTCCTGAACCAGCTCGTCGATGCGGCTGTCAACCATGGCGTCAGGAATATCAGCCTTCATGTTGGCGATAACCTGATCCATCAGATCGTTCTCGACCTTCTGCTCAGCCTGCTTGTCCAGGTTGGTCTTGATGTTGTTGCGGATGGAATCCTTCAGCTCGTCCAGGGTGTCGTACTCGCTGACGTCCTTTGCAAAGTCGTCATCCAGAGCGGGCAGCTCCTTGTACTTGACTTCATGCAGCTTGATCTTGAAGGTTGCATCCTTGCCAGCCAGCTCGGCAGCGCCGTATTCCTCGGGGAACTTGACGTTGACGTCGAACTCTTCGCCAGCGGAATGGCCAACAACCTGATCCTCGAAACCGGGGATGAAGGAGCCGGAGCCCAGAACCAGAGAGTAATGCTCTGCCTTGCCGCCCTCAAAAGCCTTGCCATCAACAAAGCCCTCAAAGTCGATATCAACGGTATCACCGTTCTCAGCAGCGCCCTCACGGGTCAGCAGACGGCCGTTGCGGTCCTGCATGCGCTTCACTTCGGCGTCAACATCTGCCTCGTTGACATTCTTTGGCTTCTTTGGTCACAGTTAAACCGGCATACTCGCCCAGTTCAACTTCGGGCTTGACAGCAACCTTGACCTTCAGCACAACGCCATCAGCCTCAGACATGGAAACGACCTCGGGATCGGGGCGGCCGACAACATCGATCTTTGCTTCCTTCACAGCGGCCTCATAAGCCTCCGGGAACAGATCATTGACAGCATCATAATGGAAAATGTCAGAACCGTACATCTTCTCGATCATATGACGGGGGGAGCCTTGCCCTTTGCGGAAGCCGGGAATGGCATATTTTTTGCCTTCGCGCTTGAACGCATTGTTCACAGCGGCCTTGAAGGTCTCAGCGTCGATAGAGAACTGCAATTCTACCATGCTCTTTTCGAGCTTTTCACAGGAAATCAGATTCATTTGAAAATCCTCCAAACATAGAAATACAATGTATTATATCATGTACCGGCAAAGAATACCAGCCCATTTTGAAATAAAATTCCCCTTACAGGCAAAAAAAAATTGAAAAAAAAGCTGCAAACAAATGCTTTAATCACAGATTTTATAAGGGCAAAAATGCAAACCGTCCGCCGAAACCAGCTTGTAGCGGATACCATCCACTTCGCGCTGGATAGCCCCGCGGATGGACTTTCCGTGCAGGTGGCCGTAATAACATTGCTGCACGCCAAACTCATGCAGGATATCCACCAACGGCTGTGCGCACCCGCCGGGATAAACTGGCGGGTAATGCAGAAATGCAATTTTCTGTGCGCTCCCCCCCTGCCTGCAGCGACATGCGCAGGCGGCCGGCTTCGCGCGCCATGATCTTGGCATCTTGGGCGTTGGTATCGTCAAACGGCCAGCCGCGGGTGCCGCACAAGGCATAATCCCCCACCATGCAGGCATTGTTATGCAGGATGTGCATGGTATCAAAGCCGTTTTCTGTCAGGTAGCGCTCCATCTTGCGGGCGGTCGTCCACCAATAATCATGGTTGCCCTTCAGCAGCCATTTTTGACCCGGCAGGTTTTGGATAAACGCAAAGTCGGTTTTGGTGTCCTCCAGCTTCATGGCCCAGCTGGTATCCCCCGCCAGAATGACTGTATCCTGCGGGGGAGATCAGCGTGCGCCAGTTTGCTTCCAACTTGGGCAGATAGCCTTCCCAGCCTTCAAAAACATCCATCGGCTTATCCCCGCCGAGAGAAAGGTGAAGATCACCAACCACAAAAATTGCCATATGCACCCCCGGCAGTATATTCTGGTGTATTCTGCCCATACTGATAGAGCACGCAAAAGCAAACGCTTTTGTGCCTTACCAAGAAAGGAGAAGCACCATGATGGAAGAAAACGTAATCAACGGAATTTGCTGTGATGTAGAAAACTGTGTGTACAACAACGGCTCCTGCTGCTGCACAGCGCATGAGATTCACGTGAACCACCGCGCCAACAACGGCACAGAAACAATGTGCGAAACCTTCAGCGAAGTATAACCACAGTTTACCGGCGGCTGCCGGGCTGCGTTTGCGGGCCTGGCAGTGCTTACTTAATGCGTGTAATGCACGCCCCTAATGCCGCTTATTTCAGCGCGGCATCCCGGATGGCGGCAGGCTCAATGACGGTATTGAACCGCACCGGCAGGGTGTTCAGCACGCTGAGGGAAGCCGGAACCGGGCAGCCGGTTTTGACATTCAGAGCAGCCATGGCGGCAAAGTCACTTTCCGGGGCAGTTTCACCCAGCGCGGCCAGCACATCGCGCGGGAACTTGTACGGGCTGGCGGTGGAAAGCACCACCATAGGCGCCGCGCTGCGCACCGTCTCAGCTACGCAGAACGCAACGGCGGTGTGGGTATCGCAGAGATAATTGTCCTGCTCAAAGCGGGCATTGATCTCTGCAGCGCCAGCTGTATCATCAGCACAGCCGCAGGCAAAAGATGCCTGAATGCGGGCCAGGGTCTCGGCATCGACGGTGTACATACCGGTCTTTGCCAGGTCAGCCATGCAGCCTGCCACTTTGGCGCTGCTGCCGCTGACATGGTACAGAAGACGCTCAGGTTGCTGGAAATCAGGATATCCATGGACGGCGAAGTCGTCTTGTAGAAGGTGCGGCGGGCATGATAGGTACCGGTCTTGATGAAGTCGGTCAGGACGTTATTCTTGTTGGAAGCGCAAACCAGCTTGCCCACAGGCAGGCCCATCTGCTTGGCATAATAACCGGCCAGGATATCGCCAAAGTTTCCGGTCGGCACGCAGAAGTCCACCGGCTGTCCCCAGGCAACATTGCCCTGCTCCACCAGGCGGAAGTAGGCATAGAAGTAGTACACGATCTGCGGCACCAGGCGACCCCAGTTGATGGAGTTTGCGCTGGACAGGCAGATATTGCGCTTTTCCAGTTCTTCAGCAACCGAAGCATCGCCAAACACGCGTTTCACGCCGGTCTGGGCATCGTCAAAGTTGCCGTTCACGGCATAGACGGATACGTTATCTCCTGCCTGGGTGGCCATCTGCAGGCGTTGGATTTCGCTGGTACCGGCATCGGGATAGAACACTTCGATCTCAATGCCCGGCAGGCCTGCATAACCAGCCAGTGCAGCCTTGCCGGTATCGCCGGAGGTTGCCACCAGAATGCGGGTCGTTTCGGTACGACCCAGGTTTTTTTTGGCCTGAACCAGCAGTTTGGGCATCAGCTGGAGCGCATAGTCCTTGAAGGCGCAGGTCGGGCCGTGCCACAATTCCAGCGAGTACAGGCCATCGTGAACCTTCTGGACATAACCCGCCTTTTACCGGCAAAGGCATCTCCATAAGTTGCAGCAGCAGCTTCACCCAGGAAAGCCGGGTCATAATCTGTCAAAAAGCCAGCCAGAACTTTCTGGGCAAGCTCCGGGTAACTGAGGGATTTCCAATCTTCCAGCTCTGCCTTGGGGAACGCGGTGGGAACGAACAGGCCTCCGTCCGGTGCCAAACCGCGGAGAATGGCCTCCGACGAAGAAACGATGGTGTTGGGATCGCGTGTGCTTTGGAACTGCATAATCAAACCCCCTATATATTTTTCATCTCTATCAAACCTTTCCGCACAGAAAGGCCTGTTTTTTCCGGCACAGCAAAAAATAGGTTGCACATCCTGTTTTGCTGTATCCCAAACAGCTCAAAAAATAGGCCCCGCATCATTCGCTGGCAAAAAGCATCCCGGATGCAGTGGACCTGCCAGCCGGAACCGGCAGGCAGAACTTCCACCACATCAAAACGGATGTTGGCATCAGCATACGGGCTTTGCTGAAGATACTGGCCTGCCGCGGCAATCAGACGTTGCTGTTTATAATAGTCCACCGCTTCGGCCGGGGCGGCGCGCTGGGCGCTGGTGCGGGTCTTGACCTCGGCAAACACGATGGTATCTGCTTTATATAAGATCAAGTCCAGCTCCCCCATGCGGGTGCGGTAGTTATGGTTCAGCAGCAGGTAGCCCTGCCGGATGTAATACTTAGCGGCAACGGCTTCGCCCGTATGGCCCAAATTGGCGCGGTTCATGGCCAGTAGCCCTGCTTTTTCAAGAAGCTGCGGCGGTAAAAATCCTGAATGCCATATTGTTCAATCAGCTCATAATGGAGCTTGGTGGGATAACCTTTATGTTTGGCCAGCTGGTATTGCGGGTACTGTTTATCCAGCTCCAGCATGTACCGGTCACGGCTGACTTTGGCCAGAATGGAAGCCGCCGCAATACTGGCGCTGTTGGCGTCACCCTTGACGACAGCCTCGGCAGGCTGGGCCAGATTGGGTGGGCAGCGGTTGCCATCCACCAGAACATAGTCCGGCGTAACGGCCAAACCGGCCACCGCCTGCTCCATGCCGTCCATGGTAGCCCACAGGATGTTGCGCTCGTCAATTTCCTGCGGGGAGATAAAAACGATCTGGTAGCACAGAGCGCGGGCAATGATCTCGTCAAACAAGGCTTCGCGGCGCTTCTCGCTGAGCTTTTTGGAGTCGTTGACTCCTTCAATGGGGTCATCCGGGTTCAGAATGACGGCGGCTACGCAGACCGGCCCGCACAGGGGCCGCGTCCAGCTTCGTCCACGCCGCAGATGTTGCCATGCTCGGCGCGCTTTGCTGCGTCAAACGTATACAACGCGGGGTTACTGCTCGTCCTCATCGGCATCATCGCCCTCCCCCAGTCTGTCACTTCTGCGCGCTGCGGCGGGCGTTCCAGCGAGATACGGCCCCACTTGCTGGCGCGGAATTCCCCGACCAGCATTTTGGCGGCACGCTCGATGTCAACCTCGCCGCCGGAAATCAGCATACCGCGCTTGGCACCGATGGCCTGCAAAAGGTCATATGGCGGCAGAGCCAAAGCCTGCTCATCCAGCTTGTAGCGCTCCATCAGGCGCTGCGGATAGATGGCCCGCACGCCGGACAGCAAACCACAGGCAAGCTCCTCGATATCCAGGATATCATCTTTGATGGAACCGATGAACGCCAGATTGGTGGCGGTTTCCAGACTGTCAAACTTTTTCCAAAGCACGCCGGGCATGTCCATATCAGGTCGTAATCATCCACGGTGATCCACTGTTTGCCGCGGGTAACGCCGGGTTTGTTGGCCGCTTTGGCGCGGGCAGCACCGGCAAAGGAATTGATGAAAGTGGATTTGCCCACATTGGGAATGCCCACCACCATCACACGGATGCGGGCACCGATCATGCCTTTTTGCGGCGGCGCTCCATCAGGGCGGAAAGTTCTTTTTCAATGGGGCCTTTGACTGCACCTGCCTTGCCGCTTTGTTTGGAGTTCATGGGCAGGCAGCCAGCCCCGGCGCTTTTGAAGTAAGCCAACCACTGGGCAGTGATATCCGGGTCCGCCAGGTCGGCTTTATTCATAATATACAGGTGCGGCTTGCCGGAGGTGATGCGTTCAATTTCCGGGTTCAGGCTGGAAAGCGGGATGCGCGCATCCAGAATTTGTAAAACACAATCCACGTTGCGGATCTCGGTTTCCATCAGGCGCAGGGTTTTGGCCATATGGCCGGGGAACCATTGGATCGCGCGGCGGTTGATGATATCTTCGCTCATCTGCTTCTCCTGTCAGTATTTTTGAATGGTTTTGCCCATCACATCCCGGATATCCACAAAGCCGATATCGGAACGGCGGCTGTCCAAAGAATTGTTGCGGTTATCCCCCATCACAAAGATGGTGCCTTCCGGCACGGTGACGGGGAACGTCATATCCAGGCGGGTGTAGGTCGGTTCCGCGGTATAGGGTTCGTCCAGTGCTTCGCCGTTGCGGTACACGGTGCCGGTGGTAAAATCAATGTCGATCGTATCACCTGCCACGCCAATGACGCGTTTGATAAGCGTTTGGCCGTGCGGGGTGTAGGCGTCGATCACGACGATATCCCCATGGCTGGGCTGGTACGGCAAACTGTTGATGATCAGCAGCTGCTGATCATGCAGGGTGGGGTCCATGGAATGCCCGTCCACACGGATGGCCCGTGCGGCAAAGGTGAACACAAGAGAAAGCACAGCAACCGCCAGAATGATGGAATCCAGCCATTCCAGCAGGTTTTTGTTCTTTTTGCAGCGCTCTGTTACAGCGGCACTTGCCATAGCCAATCAAGCCCCCTTGCCTGGCATAGAAATTGATAAAACAAAAAGGGAAGAACGCCAACCGTCCTCCCCTTTTGCTGCATATTGGCCGATAATCAGACGCGAGCCTTGACCTTGGCGGCCTTGCCGGTGCGGCTGCGCAGATAGAACAGCTTTGCACGGCGAACCTTACCGCGGCGAACAACCTCAACGTTCTCGACGAACGGGCTGTTGACCGGGAACACACGCTCAACACCAACACCATAAGAGGTGCGGCGGACGGTGAAGGTCTCCGCGATGCCGCCATGCTTCTTAGCAATAACGGTACCTTCGAAAGCCTGGATACGCTCCTTGTCGCCTTCCTTGATACGGACGGACACGCGGACGGTATCGCCGACTTCAAACTTGGGCTGGTTCTCTTTGATCATGCCCTCGGTCATTTTCTGCATTGCGTTCATTGATGAATTCCTCCATTGTTTTGCGACGTTCATACCCGCTTACAGCGGCAGAGGACCGCCTGTATAATGATGTGTCATTACCCCGCCGATGGCTCGGCGGCACTAACGCTTAAAGTATAATAACATACACTGGCAGATTTTGCAAGGGCTTTTTCGGCAAATTAACAAAATTCTTCGTTGTTTTTTGTGTAAAGCTTCGTGCGCAGCACGCTGCATAGCCAGGGCGGGATGTTGTACTGCTGCTGCAAATAGCCCAGCAGCAAAGCAGGGTTATAGTTCGGTGCTTCGCCGGAGCCGCAGGGCAGCACCAGGTTAAACTGCAGCTGCTCCCCTGCCTGTTCATATTCAACATGCGGGATAATGGTTTTCAGGTCCAGCTCTTTCTGGCCGCGCTTGGTCTTTTGACCACCATGGCGTTTTCGGCTGCGTTGTAAGCATCCAGCGCAGCGGCGGCGCTGGCGGGCAGAGTGACAAGATAAGAAGCATGGTCGATCTCCGCTACCTTATTCTGCGCCTGCTGGGCGCTGAGCACCTTGATACCGCGCGGCATGTAGGGCTGCAAAACATCGCACCAGGTATCCAGCTGGGGGTCCTCAGCTTCGGTTTTTACCTCGCAGCACTCACATAGGCTTTCCTGCCCCAAAGACAGCGGGCACGCAAAGGAAAGATAGATATGCGGGTTAAAGCCTTGGGTGTAATACACCGGCAGACCGCTGCGCTTTAAGATGCGATGGAACACGCGCTGCAGGTCCAGCAGCGAGATATAGGCAGCTTCGCCCGTTTTTTCAAAGCGAATTCTTACTGTAATCAAAGCAGGGTCCTCCCAGCAGTTTATTGGCACCGCAGGCCGAGCACTGGCGGTTGCAGGGCTGTGTGGTCTGCGCCTGCAGGGCCTTTTGGTATTCCCGCACCAGGTGGGCATGGGTCACACCCACATCCAGGTGCGACCACGGGGTTACTTCATCCAAGCCCAAGGCGCGGTAGTTATAAAAATCGGAGGGTCCAGGCCGCAGGCAGGCAAATGCTTCAACCAGCGGTCATAGCTGAAGAACTCCTCCCAGGTATCAAAGAATGCGCCGTTGTGATAGGCAGTTTCGATCACGCGGCCCATGCGGCGGTCACCCTTGGCAAACACACCCTCCAGCACGCTGGTGGCGCTGTCGTGATAGTTGACCTTGATTTTGCGCGAGTGCACACAGCTGAGCAGGTACTTCTGCTTTTCGCGCAGGGTTTCGCGGCGATCCTGGGCGCAGAACTGGAACGGGGGTATCCGGCTTGGGCACAAAGCAGGCCACGCTGATGGTAACCTGGACGCCCTTGCCTTTGGGGTGCTCCATGCTGTAATACAGGTCCACTACCTGCTGGGCGGTATCGGCAATGCCTTTGATGTCTTCCAGTGTTTCGGTGGGCAGGCCCATCATAAAGTAGAGCTTGACGGAGGTGTAGCCTTCCGCGAAGGCAATGCGGCAGCCGCGCTCGATCTGGTCCCAGGTAACGTTTTTGTTGATGACATCGCGCAGGCGCTGGGTGCCAGCTTCCGCCGCAAAGGTCAAGCCGCTTTTGCGCACCTTAGTGGTTTTTTCCACCAGAGACTGCGAGAAGTTGTCCACACGCAGAGACGGCAGCGACAGGCTGACATGGTCGGTCTCCGCCCAGGTATTCAGCTCGTCCAGGATATCCTCCAGACGGGAATGGTCGGAGGTGGACAGGCTGGAAAGGCTCAGTTCATCGTACCCGGTGTTGCGGCACAGCACACGGGCGCTTTCGCTGATGAGCTTGGGCGAGCGCTCGCGGAACGGGCGGTACAGCTGGCCTGCCTGGCAGAACCGGCAACCGCGCACACAGCCGCGCAGAACTTCCACACAGGCACGGTCCTGCACAGCACCCACCATGGGCACAACAAAATTTTCCGGCGGAACAAAGCTGTCCATGTCCTTCACAATGGCCTTGGTCACACGTTCCGGCACACCGGGGCGGTTAGGCTTGATACTTTCCACCCGGCCATCCGGCAAGTAGGTTACATCATAGAAGGACGGCACATACACGCCGGGAATTTTTGAAAGTTCAAACAGCAGCTGGTCCTTGTTCCAGCCAGCCTTTTTACCTGCTTCCACGGTGGCGCAGATGTCCTGCAGCATCTGTTCGCCTTCGCCCAGCTGCATGATATCAAAGAAATCCGCCATCGGTTCGGCGTTGCAGACGCAGGGGCCGCCGGAAATGATCAGCGGCCAGCGCTCGTCACGATCCGCAGCGCGCAGCGGAATGCCTGCCAGATCCAGCATGGCAAGGATATTGGTATAGCAAAGCTCGTATTCCAAGGAGAAGCCAACGATATCGAAATCCGTCAGCGGGTCCTTGCTTTCCAGGCAGTAGAGCGGAATATGCAGGCGCTCCATCTGCTCTTTCATGTCCACCCAGGGCATAAAGGCTCGCTCGCACCACCAGTTTTCGTGGCGGTTGAGCAGCTCGTACAGGATTTTTTCGCCCAAAAAGGACATGCCGATCTCATAGGTATCAGGGAAGCAGAACGCCATGCGCACATCAACGTTTGCTTTATCTTTATAGGTACAGCCCGGTTCACCGCCGGTATAACGGCCCGGCTTTTGAACCAGACTGAGCGCTTCTTTCAACTTAGGGGAAAATTCGGCCATGTTGCCACCCTTCCATACCCTGCAGCACAGGTGTTGACCGCAGGCAGTTATTGTTCATTTATTGCTTTACACAACTTTTTCTATTTTATATGATAGCCCAAAACAGCGCAAAATGCAACCTCAATTCACGCAGGAATGCTTCTGGGTTTGGATCTTGGAATGAAACAGGATACCCAGGTTGGAGTTGATCTGCCAGCCATCCAGCCCATGGATCGGCAGCAGGTTGAATGCCCCCAGAAGCAGATTGGCCGCGATGAAATAACACAGGCGGTAACTGGCGGGATGGCCCTGCAACCAGGCAATGCCCCCTGCCGCCAGCACCAGATTGACCGCTGGCCCCGCAGCGGCAAGAATGATAAACTGCTTTGGCGTCAGCACCACCCCACGCAGGGAAAGACAGAAACCGGTTGGACAGATAATAAGCATTGGGGGCAAACGGGTCAGCAGTACCCACACCAGCAGGTGGCCGCATTCATGCAGGCAGGAGCACAGAAGCCCCTAGGCGGACAATGCCGGTGTGGTCAACGGCCAGCGCCAAAGCGAGGAGAAAGAGTGTCCAGACCGGGTGCGCGATACGGACGGCTAAAATGTGGTGCGGCTGCTTCATGGTTCCGCCTGGAGACCCGCTTTGGCAAGGGCCCGGGTTGGGTCATACCGCACACCGGCGTGCAAAAGCTCAAAGTGCAGGTGCGGGCCGGTGGCGTTGCCGGTCTGCCCCACGGTGCCCAGGCACTGCCCCGCCTGAATCTGCTGACCCTGGCGGACAAACAGGTATTGCAGATGGGCATAGATCGTTTCATCCCCGCCGGGGTGCAGCAGACGGACATAATTGCCATAGCTCGCATGATTCCGGGCTATGCGCACCACCCGCTTGCGGCAGCATAAACCGGTGTTCCCTGCACAGCGGAAAGATCCGCACCGGTATGGAACTCCTGTGTTTTGCCCTGCACGGGATCAATGCGGGTTCCGTAAGCGGAGGTTTCAACAGCAGGTTTGCCCGGCAGAGGATATTGGAGCATAACCCCCGGCAGATACGCTTCGGCGCTGGCCAGCGGCTGGCCGTGGGCAGTGCCGGTGCGGGCGGCGGTTTCCGGCGTTTGGGCGGCGACTTGCCGCAGCACCCCGCGCAACTCGGCAAAAGTTTCCTGTGTAAAGCGCACGACATTGCGGGAGCCATCCGTGTTCCAGAAATCGGGGCCGGGCTGGGCCAGCGCATAGCGGTAATCGGTGCGCAGCGTGCTGTACAGCGGCAGTTCCAGCGCGCGGGCAGCGAATACCCCGGCGGCAATCAGCACGCACAGGATGATCTGTGCCCACAGCAGCGTATCATATTCGCCGGGCTCCGCCGCAGCGGGTGGCGCGGGTGGTGTATCAGTATGTTTGGCGGCATTCTCCCACATAGGCAGTCCCCTTTCTTTGCATTGCGGCATATTTTGTATATATGCAGCGGGGGCGGGTGGGTATGCAAGAAAGCGGGGCGCAGCATCACAAGTACCGTGCAAAGTTCTGCGGACAGACTTCCCGAAAAAGCAGCTTCCGGTATAGAAAAACGGAGCACCGCAATGCAGTGCCCCGCTTTATCTGTTTTATCAATTTACCAAAGATATTGTGAATCTGATTCTGGTTTAGTCACCCAGTACTTTGCGCAAGGTTTCCAGATACGCTTCCAGCTTTTTCTGCGGCTTGGCGAACAGACCAAGACCTTCCACATCCAGCGTGCATTCCAGGCTGGTGGAATCGGCGCTGCCCAGCAGGATGGCGGTAAAAGCGCCGCGGATCTTGCCGCGGGTAAAAGTGCAGCTGATACGGCGGGGCTTATCCAGCTTGTCAAAGTGGATATCCGTGGTAGTGCCGTCCTTGTTTTTCTCAACAATGTGCATGCCTTCCAGGTCAACCTCCGCCGAAGCAACAGTCGGGTTCCAGCTGTTCAGGGTGGGGTTGGTCATGTACAGCCATACTTTGTTGGGAGCGCAGCCATAGGTTGCTGTTACAACACAGGTTTTCATACGTTTATGTTCTCCTTAACCGTTTTACTTTTGGCGGTTCCATATCATTCCGGGGCTGATGCGGCATCCCTGCCGTCAGGCGGGAATGGTGCAGAACAGCCTTTGCGGGGTTACTTTTTGTGGCCAAACAGGCTGTCAAGAAAACCGCGGAAGCGCTTATTTTCCGGTTTGTGGGGATGGGGCGTGGGGCGCTTGGGCTTTTGAACCGGTTTGGCGGCAGCCTTTCTGGTGGGTGCGGCGGGGTGTGCGGTTTCAAAGCCGTGCTGGAAGTAGCCATACATTGCCATCTGGCTGTCCACCGGCGGCTCGCCCTGCTTGGGCTTTACGCGGGTATATATGCCATCAGGCTGCATCTCCCGTGCATTGACGGTATCCCGCAGCTGTAGGTCGAGGATGCCGCGCAGCTTTTTGGCAATCTCACGATCATCCACCCGCACGCCGACTTCGACACGACGCTCGGTGTTGCGGGTCAGGAAGTCGCCGGAGGCGATATAGATGGTCATGTCTTCGCCTTCACCGGAGCAATAAATGCGGGAATGTTCCAGATAGCGGCCAACGATGCTGCGGATGTGGACGTTCTCGGTCTTTCCAGGCACCCCCTGCTTTGATGCAGCAGATGCCGCGCACGATCATATCCACCCGCACACCGGCGCAACTGGCCTCGCTGATCTTGTTGATGATCTGCGGGTCATTGATGGAGTTGTTTTTCAAAATCATGGATGCCGGAAGCCCGCGGCGGGCGCGGTCAATCTGGCGGTCCATCTGTTCCAGCAGAACGCTCTTGAAGCGCAACGGTGCCACCAGCATGGTATCGGCCTCACTGGTCAGGCGCGCTGCAAAGCCATATTGTTGAACACTGCGCTGGCTTCCTCGCCGATTTCCTGCCGGGTGGTGATGAAGGAAAGGTCAGTGTACAGCTCGCTGGTTTTTTCGTTATAGTTGCCTGTGCCAATCTGGGTCAGGTAGTGGTATTTGCCGTTCACCTTGCTGGTGATCAGGGTCAGCTTGGAATGGACTTTGTAATCATCAAAGCCATAGAACACCGTGCAGCCAGCTTCTTCCAGCTGTTTGGACCAGTCGATGTTGTTCTGCTCGTCAAAGCGGGCGCGCAGCTCCACCATGGCGGTAACTTCCTTGCCGTTTTCCGCTGCATTGATCAGCGCCTGCACGATCTGGGAATCGCTTGCCATGCGGTACAGGGTCATTTTGATGCTGACAACATCCGGGTCGGAACCTGCTTTCATCAGCATGCGGATGAACGGGCGGATGCTCTGGTACGGGTAAGAGAGCAGAACGTCATGTTTGTGGGCTTCGGCATACAGATCATAATCCGCGGGGGCCTGAATCGGGCGGGCTGGCGGATAGGAAAAAAGCGGGGTTGCTGTCTGCCGAAACGCGGCTGGCCAGGCGGAACAAAAGCCCGGGGTCCAGCGGCGAAGTTTGGGTATAGCAGCGGTCCGCCGGGACCACCAGCTTGTCCCGCAGGAACTTGACGATCTCCTGCGGAGCGCTGGGCCAGAATTGCAGGCGCACAGCGGCCAGCTTGCGGCGCTTTTTTTCAGCAGCTCGCTCATCACATCGCGGAAGTCGATATCATGATCCATCATGCCCTCGTCCACCGTGATATCCGCATTGCGGGTCACGCGGAACAGACAGGCGTTCTGCAGCGTGCTTTTTATTAAAGATGCTGGCGGCGTAATGGGCGATCAGCTCATCCGCAAAGGCAAAAGCTTGTGGTGCCGTCTGGATTTTTTGATAAACAGCAGCTGCTCAAACTGGCCGCTGAGGGGATAATGCCGTAATATACACCGTCACTCTTGCTGCTGAGCTGGGGCGGCATAATAAATTTCTTTATTGCGCAGGAACGGGAACGGGTGGCGCTGGTCCACCACCTGCGGGCTCAGGATGTGCAGGATTTCAGAGGTGAAATATGCTTTCCAGTAGTGCTCCTGCTGCTTGTCCAGGTGGTCAAAATCGACCTTGATGTACTTGTTCTCTTTCAAGGCGGAAAGTAAGTGCTGATAGTATTTATCACACTTTGCCTGCAGCTCCGCTACGCGCGGGGTGATGGCGGCGATCTGTTCCGATGGCGTCATATGGGTGACGATATCCAGCTTATTGTTTTTCAGCAACGTCTGGTCATACAGCGAGCCAACACGCACCATAAAAAACTCATCCATATTGCTGCCGAAAATGGCGGCAAATTTGATGCGCTCTGCCAGGGGAACGCTTTTTTCTTTGGCAAGGGCCAGCACGCGGCTGTCAAAATCCAGCCAGCTGAGTTCCCGGTTGATAAAAATGCTCTCCGACGGGTTTTCCAAAACAGGTTCCTCCTTACGGATGTCCAGGGGTGTTGAGCGAGGCTAAAATCAGTTTTTATTTTCTAGCTCCGCCATCGGGCAGCGGGGTCAGCCGCCAACGGTAATATCACTTCCCCACTGCTGCACCATGCGCTGGGATATTCCCTTCACGCGGGTCAGGTCTTTCGGCGCTGCATAGGGGCCGTTTGCCGCGCGGTCCGCCAGAATGGCTTCCGCTTTTGCCTGCCCAATGCCGGGCAGCCGCATCAGCTCTTCGGCCGAAGCGGTATTGATGTTGACTGGCCCCTGTTCTTCCCGCGTGGGTTCCGGTGCAGGTTCAGCCTGCGCCGGAAAAACAGGCGGCTGATAGGCAGCCGGGGCATAACCAAACTGCCAGACAGGAGCGATCCAGAATAGCGCACCAAATACGATCAGCGCAAGGGCGGCAGCACCGGCCAGCAGGGTTTGCTTTTCGTTCATCTGCATGGCGGGTTCCCCCTTTCCTTGGGTGGCAGTATCTGGAAGTTACTCTTTCAGAATATTATAGCACAGTCTTACAAAATGTTCACCCCTGTCAAGAAGATTTTTCAGTGATTTTACATCCAGCCTTTTCTGATATGATTTGCGTGCGGGGGCGGCACTTCGGCATCCACCATGATAACATCTGTTCCTATGGTTTTGACAGCGGCCCAGGGAATGAACAAATCATCGTCCCGCCCCAGCAGGCCGAACATTCGGGCGCGGCCGTGCAGGACCACCTGGGTGATCTGGCCATCCTCAAAGGCAAGGTCATCAATGCGGCCAAGGTTCTCCCCTGTTTTCAGCTGAATCACATCTTTCTCGCTCAAGTCACGCAGTGTCATGCCACCACCCCTTTTCCCATTTTGCACCTATTACAGATTATGCTGTAAATAATTTATTTGTGCTTTGGGGCAATTATGTGTATAATAAGGGATAATACAGACTGCTATGCAGGTATGATGTAAGCCAAAACCGGAGGGATAAACCGTTTATGTATAAAAACATCATTTTTGATCTGGGCGGCGTTGTGGTGGATTTTAAGCCGCGGGATTTTTTGATGGATCATTTTTTGAACAAGAGCGCCGAGGATGAAGTGTTTGATTTGACCTTTGGCAGCAAAGAATGGGAAGAGCTGGACCGCGGGGTCATCAGCCGCGGCACTGCCAACCGCCTGATGCTGGAAAACGCTGCTGAGCGCGGCCGTACCTTTGAGGTGCAGGCTGTCATTGATGAATGGCAGAGCATCCTGCACACCAACAAGCGCACGGTAAAAACGATGTGCAAGCTGAAGCTGGCGGGCTACCGGCTGTATTACCTTTCCAACATTCCGCAGGACGTGATTGACGAAATCCGCCAGCGGGACTTTTTCCCGCTGTTTGACGGCGGCATTGCCTCGTGCGAAGTACACCTGAGCAAACCCGACCCGAAAATTTTTTGGCCTGATGATGCAAAAAATACGGCCTTGCCTATGACGAAACCATTTTTGTGGATGATACCAAGGTGAACGCCCAGGCAGCCTATAACCTGGGGATCACGGGTATTTTGTATAAGGGGTCAAAGTCTTTCCAGCGTGCGCTGGGGCTGTGTGGGGTCAAGATGGAGGCCGACAACAAGCGGCAGGTGGCACCGGAAGCACCAACGGAAAATCGAGGCTGACAAAACCATACTAGGGTGTATCTGAAAAGTCAAAAATATCGTCTATTTCTTTGTTTTCAGATACACCTTAGGGCAATACCGCATAATTCTAAGTGCCGATACGGCGAGCGAGGTGCGGCAGATGCCAAGCCAAAAGCACAGATAATACTGGATGCTGCAAAGGTGAGGCGCCGCCAGTGGCGGAAATAGCGAACCGAAGCAGGGGCAGCGGTCGCAGAGTGCGAGGAGCTTTTGCCCCCGAAGCACGATGCGGGTACCGCAACCCGACATTATCGAGCATTTTGGCAACGCAGATGCCGTGCCGCAGCTGCCGGAGCGGTGCTTAAGCCGCTAGGCGGGAATTGTGCGGTGTTGCCTTAGATAACGCAAAAGGCCGAACGGCAGGAGAACCGTTCGGCCTTTTGAATTATGATCGGGGTTATATCTTATGGTACTTGCGGCCGGTTTCTTCGTAAACAGGGTCACAGGTCAGGTTCATGCCAAGCTTTTTTTAGGGTATCGGCGTCCACGCTGGACAGGATAACAGTGGAATGGACATCGCAGCCTTTGAGCATGGGCAGCTGGTGCATGGCGGCAGCTGCTGCGGCATTTTCAGTAACCGAGCTGGGAAGCGCGATGAGAATTTCATCCGTGTGCAGGCGGGGGTTGCGGCTGCCGAGATACTGGGTTTTAGGGTCTGGATTGGCTCGATCGCATGGGCGGAAACCAGATCCAGCTCCTGATCAATCCCGGCAAGGCGCTTGAGTGCATTGAGCAACGCAGAGGCGGCAGCGCCCAGCAGCGGGCCGGTTTTGCCGGTTACAATAGTGCCATCCGGCAGTTCGATTGCCGCAGCAGGGCGGCCGCCGGTTTTATCGGAACAGGCGTGGGCCTGCTGTTCCACGGCGCGCATGCCGACGCTGACGCCCGCCTGGTTCAGCAGCAGTTCCAGCTTGTAGCGGTCATCCTTGACGATACCGCCGGTTTTCTGGTCGCACAGGCACTTGAAGTAGCGGCGGATAATTTCCTTTGCGGGAAGCCTCCTGGCAGACTTCATCGTCAATGATGCAGTTGCCTGCCATATTAACGCCCATGTCGGTGGGCGAATGGTGGGCTTTTTGCCCGCAATCAGCTCAAACATGGCATTGACAACGGGGAAAATTTCGATATCGCGGTTATAGTTGACCGCCGTTTTGCCGTATGCTTCCAGATGGAACGGGTCAATCATGTTGACATCGTTCAGGTCGGCGGTAGCAGCTTCGTAAGCAAGGTTGACTGGGTGCTTGAGGGGAATGTTCCAGATGGGGAATGTTTCAAATTTGGCGTAGCCAGCCTTGATGCCGCGCTTGTATTCATGGTACAGCTGGGGGACAGGCAGACGGCCATTTTGCCGCTGCCGGGGCCGGGAGCCGTGATAACGACCAGTGGGCGCTCGGTTTCGATGTAATCATTTTTGCCGTAACCGTCATCGCTCACAATGTGAGTCACATCGTTGGGGTAGCCAGCAATTTTGTAATGGCGGAAGGTACGGATGTTCAGCTCATTCAGGCGGCGCTCAAAAGCTTCCACTTCCGGCGCAGCGGTATACATGGTGATGCACACGCTGCCAACAAACAGACCCATGCCCTGGAACGCGTCAATCAGGCGCAGAACGTCCTGGTCATAGGTAATGCCGTAATCGCCGCGCATTTTGTTGCTGATGATGTCCTCAGCGCTGATCACAACCACGATTTCGGCCTGGTCTTTCAGCTGCAGCAGCATTTGAAGTTTGGAATCCGGCTGGAAGCCCGGCAGCACGCGGGAAGCATGATAGTCATCAAACAGCTTGCCGCCAAATTCCAGGTAGAGCTTGTTATCAAACTGGCTGATGCGCTCCCGGATATGGGCAGACTGCATGGCCAGGTACTTATTGTTATCAAATCCTATTTTCATCGGTATCCCTTTTCCCTGCTGTTTGGGCGCATGGCACAACACGGTGCGGTACCGCACGCCGAAACATAATTTTTCCAACATAAGTATTAGTATAACATAACCTGCGGGCGGGTGCAATCTTGCCAGGGCGGTTCGCATTAAATTTACTAGCATGCACAAAAATATAGTTCAACAGGGACCTGTTTTTTGCCTTTGCTATTTTATGGAAGGGGGATTTCAATTATTTCCCATCCTGTCTTTTTCAGCCGTCAGGTGCCCATACTAAGGTGTATCTGAAAACAAAAAATGACGGATATTTCGCAAACACAAGCAGGATTTAAGGCAATACCGCATAATTCTAAGTGCCGATACGGCGAGCGAGGTGCGGCAGCTGCTAGGCCAAAAGCGCAGATAATACTGGATGCTGCAAAGGTGAGCGCCGCCAGTGGCGGCGGAAACAGCGAACCGAAGCAGGGGCAGCGGTCGCAGAGTGCGAGGGCTTTTGCCCCCGAAGCACGATGCGGGTACCGCAACCCGACATTATCGAGCATTTTGGCAACGCAGATGCCGTGCCGCAGCCGCCGGGCGGTGCTTAAGCCGTAAGGCGGGAATTGTGCGGTGTTGCCTTTTAAGGCAAAAGAGCCGCAGGAATCCTTTGTGGATTCCACGGCTCTTTAACACAAAATCCGGCTATGCTTGTAGAAATAGACGATATTTTCGCCTTTTCAGATCCCCCTAAGGGCGGAACCAACTGCTGTTGCTGAATGCAAAAGAACGGGAGGATGCAGAATGAATACCAGCAAAGTGGAAATATGCGGTGTGAACACGGCCCTGCTGCCGGTGCTGAACGAGGAACAGAAAACCCAGCTGCTGCTTGCTGCCAAAGCCGGAAACAGCGAAGCCCGTGCCCAGATGATACAGGGCAACCTGCGCCTTGTGTTGAGCGTGGTGCAGAAATTTGCGGGCCGAGGCGAAAACCTGGACGACCTGTTCCAGGTTGGGTGCATTGGGCTGATTAAGGCAATCGACAATTTTGACCCCGGTTTGAAGGTGCGGTTTTCCACCTATGGGGTGCCGATGATTCTGGGTGAGATCCGGCGCTTTTTGCGGGATAATACCCCCATACGGGTCAGCCGGTCGGTGCGGGACCTGGCCTATCACGCCATGCAGGCACGGGAAGCCCTGCAAAAAGAAACCGGGCGTGAGCCCCGCGTGAGTGAAATTGCCGCCCGCGTCGGCAGCGCCCCGGAGCAGGTTGCCATGGCGCTGGAATCCATTGTGGAACCAGCCAGTTTGTATGAACCGGCCTATACCGATGGTGATGATACCCTAGCCATTATGGACCGCGTACAGGAAGCAAGCTGCGAGGAAAGCTGGATCAGCGATATCATGTTCAAGGATACCGTGCAGGCCCTTACCCCGCGGGAGCGGCGCATCATCGCCCTGCGGTATTTATCCGGCCAGACACAGATGCAGGTGGCGCAGGCCATCGGCATCAGCCAGGCGCAGGTCAGCCGGTTGGAAAAATGCGCGCTGAACCACATCAAGGAACAAATCTCCTGCCGGTAGAACCATCTCATGTGCACCATCCCCAGCCGCAGCACATACCATGGAGCAAAGGGGATGGTAATGATGGAGCAAGCATTTTTGGCTGATTTTGTTTTTTGGCAGTTGTGGGCATTGCGGCGCTGATTGCCGCCGCGATGATGTGGCAGAAAGAGAGCATCCAGCAGCCCGGCACACCCACCGGGCAGCGCAGTTACCAGGAGGAATATTCGGCGCCGGATTTTACCGAAAGTGCAGGGTTTGCTGTAACGATGTACCCTTCCACTGATATCCTGATTCCGGGGCGGTTCTGGCTCATCAACCGCAAAACGGCGGAGATTGAATACAATGTGATTCCCGCCGGGGGCGTTCGGCTGCGGGTTGCTCAAACCGGGCAGCTGGATGTGCCGGATACCTATCTGGCTTATCAATACGAAAGCGTGGCCACTGTGCTGATTGACGGCACAGAAGTCACGCTGAGCCAGAACCCCGGTCGGAACGCCATGGCGAGTTGGACGCGGAACGGATTTGATTACCTTTTGTTGTGTGAAGAACCTCAAATGAACCTGTTGGGCGGGGTGATCCAGGATTTTGTGACCCAGACAACTGCCAGCACAGTATCTGGGCAGCGGGTCACGCAGGAATAGCTAAGGCATGCCGGATCAGACCAAAGACTCGATTTGTTGACGCAAACGCTTGATGATGCGCTTTTCCAACCGGGAAATATAACTTTGAGATATCCCGATGGAATCCGCAACTTCCTTTTGGGTGTGCTCTACCCCATCACGTAAACCGAAAGCGCAGCTCCATGATTTGCCGCTCCCTCGGGTTCAATGCCTGAACGCCGGCAAGCAGGGGCGCTGCGCTCGGCATTGCGCTCCAGCTCTTCCCCAACCCGGGCCTGGTCGCTGAGGGTCAGCACATCCATCAGCAGCAACTCGTTGCCGTCGGAATCAGTGTTCAGGGGCTCATCAATGCTGGCATCCTGCCTGCGGTTGGAGCTTTTTGCGCAGGTACATCAAAATTTCATTTTCAATGCAACGGCTGGCATAGGTAGCAAGTTTGATATTTTTTCCCGGTTCAAAGGTATTTACCGCTTTAATTAAGCCGATCGTACCAATCGAGATCATATCCTCCACCCCAGCGGTGGAGGATTCAAATTTTTTGGCAATGTAAACGACCAAGCGCAGGTTATGTGTGATCAAGGCATCCCGCGCCGCCCCTTCGCCCGCAGCAAGACCGCACAACGCCTGCTGTTCTTCCTGCGGGGTCAGCGGCGGGGGCAGCGTATCCGGGCCGTTAATGTAGTGCAGATCCGGCATGGCACCAAACAGTAGCACAAAATTTCCGATACGGCGGCAAAGCGTGTGCAGCGGCTGCATAAATATTTCCCTCCTTTGAGATGTGGGTGGTAAACTATGATAAAGGCATTGGCGGGTGGTTTGTGCTTGCGCAGAGATATAACGTGCAGCGGAAACGATAGCGATGCGTTTTCGCTCATTATTTCACTAAATAAATATTTAGCGAATATAATGTGTGATTTATCATGTGCTTCACGATAAGAGGATTGCCGGCAGTAATTGATACAAGCCTGCCGCATGGTTACAAAAAAAAATCTGAGCCATATAAGGCTTCATATTCGCCGGACTGGAACGGCTGCGGGCAAAAAGCAACGGCGGTGCGGCCAAGGCTTTGCATCCCCGTTTCGGTGATGGTGCTGATATCCGCCACCGCAAACCCCGGCAGCAGCGCGTGCTGTGCAGCGGTATTGCAGGGTATCACCCGCAGACTGGCACCGACCGGCGGCGTACTGGGGTGCAGGCCCTGGAACCACTGCCCCAAAAAAGGCGTTGACTCCCCCTGGCAGTCGGCCTTTTGCCGCCGGCCAGCTGATGAGCAGCACCGGCAGGCAGGTGACAGGGTCTTTCAGGTGGCACCCAGTATCCAGTGTGGCGCGCAGCCGCACGGGGGCACCGCACAGTTCAAACTCGATCCCAATCGTCCGGGTGGTCTGCGGCGTACTGCCCGAAAAAAGTGCAATACCAGCCACCGCGCCGCAGCTGGCTGCGGAAAGCAGCAGCAACACGACCGGCGAAATGCGCAGGTATACCGTAAGATTTGCCGTTTGCAGCAGCGGTGTGCCTGTGCGCAGGATAACGGCAATGCAAAGCCCGGCCAGCAGAATGTTGAGCGCGGCATACCAGCACACGGCGGTGACAAAGCGCCGCAGCCCCTGCAGCCCAAAGGCAACGCCCACCACGGCGCAGGCAGTCAGTATCTTGTACAGAATTTGGGCAGGATATGAAAGTTCCGGCGCGAACAAGATCAGCGCACTGAGCGAGGCAATGCCGCTGGCGCACACCATGCGGGAAAACGCGGCGTGCTGACTGCTGAGCAGCCCGGCGGCCTGCAGCAAAAAGTAAGCCACCAGAAAGTTGACCAACAAAAGGACATCCAGATAAATGACCGTTTTGATAGCAGGCATCTCCCCTTTCGTGGCCGTGCGGCAGTTTTGGCGGCTTTGGGGGCCGCTTGTTCAGTGTATGCCAATGGCAAAGAGAAAATGCGGGAAACCTGCGAAAGCTGAACAGGCACAAAAAATCCGCCCGTGGCTGTTTGCCATGGGCGGATGAAATCAGTAATTTAATTATTCCTGATGAGCGGAGCATGCGGCGCAGCTGGCGCAGGAGGGCACAGCTGTTAGCGCTTTCCGGATTTTCGGGGTCAACGTAACCGGGGTGTTTTCGGCCCACAGGCGGTCAGCGGTGGGCATCCAGCTGGTTGCGTAGGGACGGCAGCGGCGGAAAACATCCTCCGGGGATTCCGGCTGCTGCATATCGGTGCTGTGGGCACCGCTGCGGCGAACCATATCGCCCAGAATCTGGGGGTTCTCCAGCATCGGGCAGGGACGCAGATGGTTGCCGTTGAAGGGCTGGCCCTTGTGATATTCCTTGAACAAGGGCTGCTGCAGGCATTCCAGCAGGCTCTTGTCATGGATGTTGGCGCTGGAGTAATGGATGAATACGCAGGGCTCCACATCGCCGTTGGGGTTGATGTGAGCATACTGGCGGCCGCCGGCGATACATCCGTCGATGTATTCGCCGTCATTCTGGAAGTCAATGCAGAAAATCTGCTTACCACCGGTCAGGCCACGGATCTCGCGTACACGCTGGATCATGTACTCACGCTGTTCGGGATTCAGCATCAAGTCAACGTTTGCACCATCGCCGATAGGCATATAGTGGAAATACCAGTTGAAGCGCACGCCGTGGCTGATGAGCATATCCATGAATTCATCGCTGGTAACAGCCTTGTAGTTGGCGGAAGTGTAGCAGATGGAGGTACCAAACAGCAGGCCGTGCTTTTTCATGATGTCCATAGCGTTCATAACGCGCTGGAACACGCCTTCGCCGCGGCGGCTGTCGGTGGCATCATCCAGGCCCTCAACGGACAGGAAGAAAGCCATGTTGCCGACTTTCTTGACTTCCTCGCAGAAAGCATCGTCGATCAGAGTACCATTGGTGAACAGGTGGAACACGGAACTCTGGTGCTTGGCAGCCAGCTTGAGCAGATCGTTCTTGCGGCACATCGGCTCGCCGCCGGTGCACATATACCAGTGGATGCCCAGCTCTTCACCCTCGGTAACCAGCTTGTCCATTTCCTCATAGGTCAGGTTCAGGCGGTTGCCGTACTCGGCAGCCCAGCAGCCCTTGCAATGCAGGTTGCAGGCGGAGGTGGGATCAAACAGCAGGATCCACGGCATGTTGCAATCATACTTTTTGCGCAGCTCACAAACATAGTTGTAACCGGAAAACATGCCCTCATACACCAAGTTCAGGGCGTTCATCTTCAGCACATGGGGGTCGATCTCGTTGATGGCGCGGTATGCGTACTGCATCCACTTGCCGTTGGGGTCGCTGACAAACTTGCGGGCTGCATCAAAGGCGGAAGCCGGGTAACGGTCTTTCAGCAGGGGCTCGGCCAGGTTGACCAGCTTGACAGCATTCTCGGACAGCTTTTCGGTTCCCTTACCGCGCACGGCGTTGATGGCGACATCAATGGCAGCGCTGAAAGCAGCGCGCTGTGCGGCGTGAACAACTTTATTCATCGGCATAACAAAACTCTCTCCTTTTCAAAACGGTACACTAGCCATTGCTCTGCAAGCAAAGCGTACCGGCAGCGGCAGGGCCTTTTGGATAAGCCCCTGGGAACCAGCCGTTTTCGGTTCCAGGTTTGCTGCGCGGTCCCGCTTGAACGGGGCTGCACGGCTTTTCTTGCTATGGTGACATTGTATCGCATTGTTCGGCATTTTGTACATAGGCAAAAAACTTTTGTTCAATTATAATAGGCTATTCCGGCCCCGATGTTTGACGATATGCCCCGCTTTGTTCAAAAAGTGCGGTATAAAACACAAAAAGGCGCTGCACCCAATTTGAGGGCACAGCGCCGGAATGATATGGATATATTTGCTTTAAGGCAACACCGCACAATTCCCGCCTGACGGCTTAAGCACCGCTCCGGCGGCTGCGGCACGGCATCTGCGTTGCCAAAATGCTCGATAATGTCAGGTTGCGGTACCCGCATCGTGCTTCGGGGGCCAAAAGCCCCTCGCACTCCGCGACCGCTGCCCCTGCTTCGGTTCGCTGTTTCCGCCACTGGCGGCGCTCACCTTGCAGCATCCAGTATTATCTGCGCTTTTGGCTTAGCATCTGCCGAACCTCGCTCGCCGTATCGGCACTTAGAATTGTGCGGTATTGCCTTAAGTGTTACTCAGCATCCGCACAGAAAGCCCGGAAGGTGCGGTAAGCCATGTAAACATCGGCCTTGGAAACGACCTCGAACGGAGAGTGCATGGCCAGAACGGGCACACCGATATCAATGGTATCAATATCGCGGTTGGCCACATATTTGGCAATAGTGCCGCCGCCGCCAAGGTCCAGGCGGCCCATTTCGCCGATCTGCCAAACCACGCCGTTCTTGTTCATCAGGCGGGTCAGGTAGCTGACCAGTTCGGCGTTGGCATCGCTGGTAGAGCTCTTTCCGCCTGCACCGGTGTATTTGTAAATTGCAACGCCGCGGCCCGCATAGGTGCCGTTATCCGGCTCGAAATGCTTCGGAGAAGCTGGGATCATAAGCAGCGGTAACATCGGCAGACAGGCACTTGGATGCCTGGAATGCAGCAATGGAATCCACACCGGCGGCGGCACAGAGCTGCTGCAGGAAGTGGTAGGCATACATGCTATTCATACCGGTCACGCCGTCAGAGCCGACCTCCTCTTTATCGGTCAGGATGCAGACAGTGGTGTGGGCCGGGTGCTGTACCTCAATTTCAGCCATCAGGGCCGGGTAAGCGTCCACGCGGTCATCATGGCCGTAAGCGCCGATCATGGAGCGGTCCAGGCCAACATCGCGGGCCTTGAATGCGGGCACAATCTCAATTTCAGCGGTGACAAAATCACGCTCGGTAATGCCGTACATCTCGTTCAGCAGACCGAGAATGCTCAGCTTGATGCGGTTTTCGGCATCAGCGTCCGCAATGGGCAGGGAGCCAAGCACGACATTCAGGTTTTCGGCGGTGATGGCATCGGGCAGCTTTTTCTGGTTCTGTTCGCGGCCCAGATGGGGCAGCAGGTCAGTGATGGTAAAGACGGGATCCTCGTCGTTTTCACCGATGGTAATGGTTACGGTGGTGCCGTCCTCACGGCAGACAACACCATGCAGCGCCAGCGGGATGGTAGGCCACTGATACTTGCGGATACCGCCGTAATAGTGGGTGCGGAAGTAAGCCAGGCCATCCTTTTCAAACAGCGGCACCGGGCGCAGGTCCAGGCGCGGGGAATCAATATGGGCAATGTTCAGAAGTGGAAGCCCTCGGCCATGCTGCGCTCGCCGATGGTAGCTGCCAGCACGCACTTGCTGCGATTGATCAGGTAGACTTTATCCCCTGCGTTCAGTGCCATGCCGGGCACAAAGGGCTTGTAGCCAGCCTGCTTGAGCAGCTGCTCGCTATAAGCGGCGGCTTCGCGCTCGGTTTTGGCAGCGTTCAGGAAAGCCTTGTAACCTTCGCAGAAAGCATTGGCTTCTGCAATGGCATCAGGCTGCTGGTCAGCGACTGTTTTGTTTTTATACAACAGTTCTTTCAGTTCCTGTGTTGTTTTCATGATGGTATCCTTTCTTCTTACAAATTCGGGCAGGGGTATTAGCCGGAGCTGTCCGCCGTGCCGTATATTTCACTGTACTGCGCGTATGCGTCCGTTACTTTTTGCACATAGCGGCGCATTTGCGGGTACGGGAAAAGCATCCAGTACCTTGCCATCCTGCGAATACTGGCTGTCCGCCAGCAGGGTATCCACGGTGCCAAGCCCGCTGTGGTAGGCGGCGGCTGCGGCGGTGGCCAGGTCATCGTCATACCGCTGCAGGCAGTAGCTGATAAAATAGCTGCCAAAGCGGATGTTTACCTCCGGGTCATAGAGATCATCGAATGTAAAGGGGGTTCATCCGGCGCAATCTTGGTTTTGATCCAGTCGAATGTTATCTCGGTGATCTGCATCAGCCCGCGTGCGCCAACGTTGGATTCAGCCTGCGGGTTAAAATTGCTTTCGGTGCGGATAATGGAATACAGGATGTAAGGGTCAATTTGATATTTGCCCGCGTAATAGGTTACATACTCGTCATATTTGCGGGGGTATGCGGTGTTCATTACGGTATCGCTGCCGCGGTTCAACAGGGTGATAGCCGCCAGCAGCAGGGCCAGCAGCACCATACACACCCGCAAAATAACCATTTGCGGCGGGGATGGTGCCAGCACAGAGCGTTTGCGCTTATTTTTCGTCTGACGTTTCGCCATAAGCCTCCTTCCGCAGGGCAGTCGACAGCGCATTGCAGCGCTGCTGCATCTGTTGCAAAGTTCCATCGTTTTCAATCACAAAGTCTGCGGCGGCACGCAAGACATTTTCGGGCAGCTGAGCGTCCAGGCGGCGGCGCGCCATTTCCGGCGCAATGCCATCCCGCGCACAGATGCGCTGCACGCTGGTTTCATACGGCGCGGCGACCAAAACGAGATGGCTGCACCGCTTTTGGAACGGGGTACCCACGATCACCGCGCCGTCCACAAAGAAGAGCTTTTCCCCCGCCTGCCGGGCTTCCGCCATGGCAAGATCCAACCGATGGTAGATTTCCGGCTGGGTGATGGCGGTCAGCCGAGCGGTGCCCTGCGGTGTGGCAAAGGCACGGTCCGCCAGCAGGCGGCGGCGCACCTGACCGGCTTCATCCACAATATCGGCACCGAATTCCTGCTGGAGCTGCACAATGCAGGGCGAACCCGGCAGCAGAACTTCCCGCGCCACCTGGTCGGCATCCACACAGCGAAACCCCGCGGCACGGATGCTGTCCGTCAGGGTGGATTTGCCGCAGCCGGAACGCCCGGTAATGCCAATGATCTGCATATCAGACCTCCACCACGCGGAACGCTGCGGCACGGATCAGGCGGTTATACACGGCCATGGAAACGCCATCGCTGAGCGGGCAGCGGGCATAAACAGTTTTGGCACCCTTGCGGTCCAGTTCCCGCAGCACGGTGAACAGGTTGTGCGCTTCGCTGATGCCGTCCCCCTCTTTGCCGTAAGAGATGGCCGGAACGGGAGCTGGGCTTCCTCGCCGTCAAAGCAGAGCGCCCAGACGCCGTCCCCAGCGTGGGCGGCAATATAATCGCGGTAGGCATCAAAGCTGCCTTTCAGGATGGTCACATCCGCCTTGGGGGCGTAATGCTTATACTTCATTCCGGGGGAACGCGCAACTTCGCCGTCTTTCAGCTTTTCCAGAATGGCGTGGTTGACAAGAACTTCCTCGCCCAGAACGGCTTCCATCTGTTCTTTTGTCACATAGCCGGGGCGCAGGATCATCGGGTGTTCCCCTGTCACGGCCACGACGGTGGATTCCACGCCGACAGCACTTTCGCCGCCATCCAGAATCAGCGGCAGGCGGCCATCCATATCCACAAAGGTATCCTGTGCGTTGGTGGGGCTGGGCTTGCCGGAGAGGTTGGCAGACGGCGCAGCAAACGCCACGCCGCTGGCTTTGATGACCGCCTGCACCACCGGATGGGACGGCATGCGCACGCCGACCGTATCCAGCCCGGCGCAGGTCACTTCGGACACTTCCGGTCCGCGGGGCATGACCATGGTGAGAGGCCCCGGCCAGAATGCGGCGGCCAGCTTTTTGGCGCGTTCCGGCACTTCAGACACAATGCCGTGCAGCATTTCCATGCCGCAGATATGCACGATCAGCGGGTTATCCTGCGGGCGGCCTTTGGCTTCAAAAATTTTTTTGACAGCCTCACCGTTGCGGGCATCGGCGGCAATGCCGTACACCGTTTCGGTCGGCAGAGCTACCAGTTCCCCCTGCTGCAGCAGTTTGGCGGCAAGGGCAATGCTTTCCTCATTAACAGGCAAAACCTGAGTATTCATAGATCTTGATTCCTTCTTTTTACGATGTGGGGTTACTGGATGGGGTTATTTTTGAGCTTTTCTTCCTGATCGGCCAGAATCAACGGCTCAATCACCCGGTTAAGGTTGCCGTCCAGTATATCCTGTAAATTGCGCAGTGTCAAGCCGATGCGGTGGTCGGTCACGCGGTCCTGCGGGAAGTTGTCAGGTGCGGATCTTCTCGCTGCGGTCGCCGCTGCCCACCTGGCTTTGGCGCTTGGCGTTATATTCCTGGTCGTATGCTTCCTGCTTTTGCTGCAGCAGGCGGCTGCGCAGAACTTTCAATGCCTGCTCTTTGTTTTCGCGCTGGCTGCGCTGGTCCTGGCACTCCACCACCATACCGGTGGGCAGGTGGGTCACCCGGATGGCGGACGACGTTTTGTTGATGTGCTGGCCGCCTGCGCCGGAGGAGCGGAAGGTATCAATGCGTAGGTCCTTGGGGTTCAGTTCCAGCTCCACTTCCTCGGCTTCCGGCATGACGGCAACGGTGGCGGTGGAAGTGTGGATGCGGCCCTGGGTCTCGGTTTCCGGCACGCGCTGTACGCGGTGAACGCCGCTTTCAAACTTTAAGCGGCTGTAAACGCCGGGCCCTTCGATCGAGAACGTGATCTCCCTTTACACCGCCCAGCTCGGTCTCGTTCAGGCTGATGACGGAGCAGGCCCAGTTCTGGCGTGCGGCGTACATGGTGTACATACGGTGCAGGCTGTGGGCAAACAGGGCGGCTTCCTCGCCGCCGGCACCCGCACGGATTTCCATGATGATGCTTTTTTCATCGTTGGCATCTTTGGGCAAAAGCAGCAGGCGGATTTTTTGTTCCAGGCCTTCCAGTTTTTGCCAGTTTTCGCGTAATTCCTGCTGTACCATATCGTTAAAGGCAGCATCCTCCGTGGGGGCATCCAGCAGCGCTTTTTCTTCGTCCACTTCTTTTTGCAGGGCGGTATAGCTGCGGTATGCTTCCACCAGGGGGGTCAGTTCCTTATACTCCCGCATCATGGCTGCATAGGCCGCGGGGTCATTCATTGCTTCGGGGGTGGTCATGCGGTAGGCAAGCTCCTCATAGCGGCGCTTTACCTGGCTTAAATCGTCAAACATAGGGGCAAATCTCCTTACATTAGGGGCACAAAATTGTGCCGGATGGTTAAAGAGCTTTTGCCGCTACTCTTCCCCGCTGCGCAGGATTTTTTTGATGTTCTTTTCAATCTTTACGCGCGGCAGCATAATCTCATGGCCGCATTTTTTGGCAGCGGATCTTAAAATCCATGCCCACGCGCAGTACGTCAAACCGGTTGGCCCCACAGGGGTGCGGCTTTTTGGTTATGATCACATCACCAACCTGAACGTCCATTCTTCCACCGCCTTTCTTTGGGCAATACCGCATAATTCTAAGTGCCGATACGGCGAGCGAGGTGCGGCAGCTGCTAAGCCAAAAGCGCAGATAATACTGGATGTCTTATCGAGCATTTTGGCAACGCAGATGCCGTGCCGCACCGCCGAAGCGGTGCTTAGCCGCTAGGCGGGGTAATTGTGCGGTGTTGCCTTGATTGATCTGGTCCGCAGGGCTACAGGCTGTGCCTGTGAACAATGCGATACAGATATTATTATATACCATCCCAGCAGTTTTGAAAATAGCCCTGCCGGGAAAAGCTGCCCCCGCCAGGAGAATCTTTTGTGAACTTTTGGCGGTAGCGGCAGCTATGATCGTTGTTCTTTTTATTTTATATATAAGAAAAGAGGAAAACAAATGCTTGAATACCGTGCTGAAGGACTTTGCCGCAACGCTTCCCACCTGCGGCGGGAAGAGCTGGATCATTGCATTGCCGCCGGGGAGGTGCTGCAAAAGCACAGCCCTTGCCTTTGATACCAACCGCCGCCTGCGCTTTGAGCTGTGCGGGCACCATGCGTATATGCCGTTTGAAGAATGTCTGGACACTGCACCCGGTGATACAGTCAAAGAGATCGCTGTGCTGACCCGCGTGGGGCGGCCGACCTGTTTTTGTGGTCCAGGGTACGACGCAGGATGAAAGCGGCGAGACCGTTTATCTGCTTTCCCGCGCGGCGGCGCAGCGGCCTGCCGGGAGCAGTACCTGGACCAGCTGGAAAACGGCAGCGTGATTCCCTGCACGGTAACACACATTGAAAACTTTGGCGCGTTCTGCGATGTCGGGTGCGGCATTTCAGCACTGCTGCCAATCGACTGCCTTTCAGTTTCGCGGATTGCTTCCCCGGCAGACCGTGTAACGGTGGGCCAGCAGCTGCTGTGCGCCATCAAGAACCGGGATGAGCAGGACCGCATTGTGCTGACCCTGCGGGAGCTGCTTGGAACCTGGAGTGAGAACGCCGCCTGCTTTGCCGCCGGGGAGACCGTGGTGGGTATTGTGCGCAGTGTGGAAGATTACGGTGTGTTCATTGAGATCGCCCCCAACCTGGCCGGACTGGCGGAGCCGGATACAGCACTGCGCCCCGGCCAGACGGTGAGCGTGTATATTAAAAGCATTCTGCCGGATAAAATGAAGATCAAGCTGGTGGTGGTGAACAAGAACCTGAACCAGAAAATGCGGTTTGAGCCACACTATTTTGTGACCCGTGGGCGGCTGGACCGGTGGATCTACTCCACCCCGCAAAGCCGCAAGCAGATCGAAACGGTGTTTTGAAGCCGGCTTAAGCGGGCAAGAATTTTGCGCTTGTAAGTTTTTTGAAACTCCTGTATAATAATTACAAAGTAAAGTTTGAGGGCACGGTGCTGCCTGTGCCCCTGTTCAGGAAGTGAGACCATGGCAGAAGCATTTACCGCCGGTGTAAAGATGGGCGGCTTGACCAATGATACCGAGATTCGTATTTTGCTGTGCTACCTGATTAAAAGCGTGGGGCCTGTGACCCGTGAAGCCATGGAGGCTGCGCTTTTTTGCAGGAAGAGCTGGTCAATTATTTTGAATTTGTTGGCGCGCTGAACGACCTTGTGGCCCAGGGGCTGGCCATTGAGGGAACCAACGGCTACACCATTACCGAAAAAGGTACCACAGTGGCTCAGACTCTCTCGGAAGATTTGCCCCGCAGCGTGCGGGAAAGTGCGATTCTGGCAGTTATCCGCATCCAGAGCTGGGTGCACAAGGCGGCCCAGAACCATGCCGACATTGAAAAAGACGGTGACCGTTACCGCGTAACCTGCACCATTCAGGATAAAAACCAGCAGCACGGCGCATTCACCCTGCAGGTGACGATGCCGGATGCCATGACCGCTGAACAGGTGCGCGACCATTTTGTAGCCTGCGGGAGCGAAATTTACAACAAAGTGCTGAATCTGTTGACCCAGCCACTGAGCGATGAACAGCGCCCGCCGGAGGGAGTACGGTAAAATTATATCGGCACTCCTCTGCCGTATATGATCATGGCAGTACGGATAGCCAAGTTACCATCTTATCATCATTGCATACCATCAGATAAACAAAAAAACAGCCCCGGCTTTTTCCTGAATGCAATCAGGTAAAAGCCGGGGTTGTTTTGTCAGTTTCTGTTCATTGCAGGGGCGTATCTTATGCTATGGTTATTCGCAGCCAAGGTAAGCCTTGCGCACTTCGATGTTATTGGCAAGCTCGGTGGCTTCGCCCTCCATCTTGATGGTGCCGGTTTCCAGCACATAGGCGCGGTTGGCAATATCCAGTGCCATCTTTGCGTTCTGTTCCACCAGCAGCACAGTAACGCCCTGGCGGTTAATATCGCGGATGATCTTAAAGATTTCCTTGACCAGCAGCGGAGAAAGACCCATGGAGGGTTCATCCAGCAGCAGGATCTTAGGCTTGCACATCAGGGCGCGGCCCACGGCCAGCATCTGCTGTTCGCCGCCGGAAAGGGTTCCGGCGGGCTGGTTGCGGCGCTCTTTCAGGCGGGGCAGCAGGTCAAACCACCATGTCGTAATCGCTCTGGATGGCATCCCTTACCATCGTGTCGGGTATAAGCACCCATGGAAAGGTTCTGCTGCACAGTCAGGCCGCTGAATACACGGCGGCCCTCCGGCACCTGGGCCAGACCAAGGCGGACGATTTTGTGGGCTTCCATCTTGCTGATCAGGTTACCGTCATAGGTGATCTCGCCGCTGGCCAGCTTGAGCAGGCCGGAGATGGCGTGCATGGTGGTGGTTTTGCCAGCACCGTTTGCACCGATCAGAGTAACGATTTCTCCTTCGTCCACATGGAACGAAACATCCTTGATGGCGTGGATGGAACCGTAATAAACATTGATATTTTTGACCGAAAGCAGCTCACCCATTAGTCGTCACCTCCCAGATAGGCCGCAATGACCCTTGGGGTTATTGCGGATGGTTTTGCCGTCGCCGCGGGCAATCACACGGCCATAGTCCAGCACGGTGATCTCCTCGCAGATACCCATAACGAAGTTCATATCATGCTCTATGAGCAGGATGGCAACGCCGAACTGGTCACGCACGCTGTGGATGGTGTTCATCAGTTCTTCGGTTTCGTTGGGGTTCATACCGGCTGCGGGCTCGTCCAGCAGCAGCAGTTTCGGGTTGGTAGCCAGGGCGCGGGCAATTTCCAGCTTACGCTGTTTGCCATAGGGCAGTTGGCTGGCTTTATAGTCAGCCTCCGCATCCAGGTCAAAAAATTTTCAGCAGCTTCATAGCACGGCGGTCCATCTCGTGCTCTTTCTCACGGAAAGACGGTAAGCGCAGGATACCGGTCCACATGCCGTAAACAACCTGGTTGTGCAGGCCGACCTTGACGTTATCCAGAACTGTCATATCATTAAACAGGCGGATGTTCTGGAACGTGCGGGCAATGCCCGCCTTGCTGATGGCTTCCGGGGTGGCACCGGTAATATCGTTGCCATCCAGCACAATGTTGCCCTCGGTGGGCTTATACACACCGGTCAGCATATTGAACACGGTGGTTTTGCCCGCGCCGTTGGGGCCGATCAGGCCATACAGGTGGCCTTTTTCGATTTTAAGATCCAGCTGCGAAACGGCTTGCAGGCCGCCGAACGCAATGCCAAGGTTACTGACTTCCAGCAGTGCCATTTATGCCGCCTCCTTTTTGCTTTTTATTCTTTAGGAATTTGTTCAGCTTCAAAATCGGGAATTTCTCGGTGATTTTTTCAGCCACTTCTTTGCGCCATGCCACCAGCTTGGGGCTGCGGGTAAAGATCATCATGACAATCAGAACGATAGCATAGATCAGCATGCGGTAATCGTTCAGGCCGCGCAGCATTTCGGGCAGAACGGTCAGGATGGCCGCTGCAATCACGGAGCCGCGGATGCTGCCGATGCCGCCCAGAACCACGAAGACCAGAATGTTGATGGAGGTGTTGTAATCAAACTTTTTGGCAACCAAAGAAGAATAGTTCAAGCTGTACAGCACGCCTGCCATGCCGGCAAACACGGAGGACAGTTACAAAAGCCATCAGCTTATAGCGGGTGATATTGATGCCGATGCTCTTGGCAGCAATCTCATTGTCGCGGATAGCGGAGATAGCGCGGCCAGCGCGGGAGCGGATCAGGTTGAGCACAACCACCAGCGTGATAAGCACCAGAATAATGCCCATGGTAAAGGTGGAAGTCTTTTTGATGCCGGTAATGCCCATGGCGCCGTTGATCAGGATCTTGCCATCCTCGGCCATGTTCATCGAAGCGGCATCTTTAAAGGGAAAAATGTGAGGCCGCTGTCGTCCACGCCCAGGTAAACGGCGTTCATAATATTTTTTGATGATCTCGCCAAATGCCAGGGTGACGATGGCCAGATAGTCGCCGGACAGGCGCAGAACGGGAACACCAACGATGACGCCGAAGATACCGGCCATAGCGCCTCCCACAACAAAGGCCAGGATCAACGCCAGCCAGTGCGGGGCCACATCATACAGGCTGACCCAGACCAGCGTGCCGGAAAACGCGCCAACGCTCATAAAACCGGCATGACCGAGGCTCAGCTCACCCAAAAAGCCGACAACGAGGTTCAGCGAAACAGCCATGACCACATAAGCGCAGATGGGCACCAGCTGGCCGGAGAAAGAGTTGGTCAGCACACCGGCGGCTGCCAGCAGCTGAACGACAATGTAAAACCCAATGACGATGCCAAAGGTGATAAAATTACTTTTGGTGCTTTTTTTTTCACTTGGTTCCATTTTGTTAATGCCATGATCCTCACCTTACACTTTCACGTTGACCTTTTTGCCGAGCAGGCCGGTAGGCTTGACGATCAGCACAACGATCAGAACAACAAACACGATGGCATCGGACAGCTGGGTGGAGATGTAAGCCTTGCTGAGGTTTTCGATGATCCCCAGCAGGATACCGCCCAGGAAAGCACCGGGGATAGAACCGATGCCGCCAAAAACCGCTGCCACGAACGCCTTGATGCCGGGCATTGCGCCGGTGGTGGGCATCAAAGTCGGGTAAGAGGAACACATCAGGGCACCGGCAACTGCGGCCAGCGCAGAACCAATGGCGAAAGTCAGAGAAATCGTGGCATTGACGTTAATGCCCATCAGCTGGGCAGCACCGCGGTCCTCGGACACAGCCAGCATAGCGTGACCGGCGGAAGTGTGGTTGATGAACAGGGTGAGCACAACCATGATGAGGATGCAGGCCAGGATGGTGACCAGCGTTTCGGCTGAGATGGTCAGCTGGCCGTCAAACAATTTAATGGGCTGCAGGCTGACAACGGACTTGAAGTTCTTGGGGTTGGAAGTCCACAGCAGCTGGGCCACCTGCTGCAGCAGGTAGGAAACGCCGATGGCTGTGATCAGAACAGCCAGGGACGGGGGCTTCGCGCAGGGGGCGGTAGGCCACACGCTCCATGGTAACGCCCAGAATGGTGCACACCACCATGGACAACAGCACCGACACAATGGGGTTAAGCCCGAACGAGCCGAATGCGAAAAAGATCACATAGCTGCCAATCATGATGACATCGCCATGGGCAAAGTTCAGCATTTTGGCAATACCATAAACCATGGTATACCCCAATGCGATCAGCGCGTACACACTGCCCAAGCTGATGCCATTGATCAGATAGGATAGAAATTGCATTGTGCAGAACACCTCACTCTATTTTTTCCTTGTTCTTCCACACCAAGGCGACGCACGCCACCTGATTATTGCACAGCGGAAAAACAAAATATGTATATAATATTAACACATCTGTCCGCACAGTACAATGCCTTAAAGCGCAAAAGGTACGTATTTTTGGCTAAAACAGGCACTTTCTGTCACTTTTTTCTCTGCGCGTAACAAAATGGGGGCTGCTGACATAGTAAATCAGCAGCCCCCATTGGCCAAAACTCAATTTTGCATGCTTTTCAGCACGCGGTTCCCTGCTTTTGTGCAGAGATTACATAGCGGCGTAAGCGCCATCCTTGATCACAACAGCCTTAGGATCCTTGGAAACAGCGCCGGAAGCATCCCAGGTCATGCCGGTACCAGTCAAGCCGTCAAAGGTCATGCTGGTGTAACCGGTCTTCAGCTGCTCGCAGATCTCGCTGGCATCCATATCGCCGGTGACGCCGGTTTCCAGAACTGCCTGGTACATGCTGTAGATAACGTCGTATGCGTCAGCAGCGAACTGGTTCGGGGTTTCGCCGTAAGCGGCAACGTAAGCGGAAACAAATGCCTGGGTCTTTTCATCCTGAGCGTCAGCAGCGAACGGAGTCAGCAGCATCAGGCCCTCAGCCAGAGAGGTATCAAAGCCCTCAACATCCAGGATGCCATCCATGCCATCGCAGCCGAAGAAGATGGGCTCATAGCCAGTCTTGTTGGCGGTGGTCAGGATCTGAGAAGCCTCGGTGTAGTAGATGGGCAGGAACACCAGCTCAGCGCCAGCTTCCTGGCACTTGGCAACCTGGGTGGACAGGTCGCTCTTGTTGTCGCTGGTGAAAGCTTCAGCAGTGACGATCTCAAGGCTCTTGCTCTCAGCTTCGGTCTTGAACTTGGCGTAAATGCCGGAAGAGTAAGCGTCAGAAGAGTCATAGATGACGCCGATCTTGGTAGCCAGAGCGTTCTCGGCAATGTAGTCAGCGGATGCAACACCCTGGTTGGGGTCGGTGAAGCAGATCTGGTAGACATTGTCGCCGGTTTCGATAACGGTCTGTGCAGAGGCAGAAGGGGTCATAACGAACATGTTATCGTTGACGCTCTCAGCAGCAACTGCCAGGGTCGGGGTAGTGGTAACGGGGCCAGCCAGAACCTGCATGCCCCAGTCTTTCAGGGAGTTGTAAGCGTTGACGCTCTTTTCAGCATCGTGCTCATCGTCCTCGAACTTCCAGTCAAAAACATCGCTGCCGTTTGCGGCGTTGATCTCTTTGACAGCCAGTTCTTCAGCGTTCTTAACAGCATTGCCGTAGGTTGCAGCAGCACCGGTGATGGGGCCGATGCCGCCAACCTTGATGGGGGTGCCGGTGTAGGAGCCGGAAGCAGCGGACTCGCCGGAAGCGACGGTGCTGGAAGTCTCGGAAGAGACAGCGGAAGTAGCTTCGGAAGTAGCGGTGGAACCGCAGGCGGCCAGGCTGACAGCCATGGAAGCAGCCAGCATTGCACTGATGACCTTTTTGTTCATTGTTATTCCCTCCTAATGATTTACAGCCTCCGGCGGGCAAACGCCTGCCGGAACGGGTTGCACAGCCCATAACTGTAATTTAAACTAAAGTATACCGCTAAGTTGGCAAATCTTCAATACGGAATATCGGCATAAATTGCAGATGGAATCCAAAGCCTTTGTGGCGGTTTTGCACAAAGTTTGGTTACAAAATATTATCAAACTACCATATTGACAAAGTTTGTAATAAAAAAATGAAAAACCTGGTTTTAAGGGTTGAAAAACGCGGCGGAATTAGGCATAATAGTTGGTAAACATGAAAGGGGTATCTTAAGATGAAGCTTTTGGAAGACCGCCATTCTGCGCGATGGGCAGGTCCGCCCGGGCAATGTGCTGAAAGTTGACTGCTTTTTGAACCACCAGCTGGATGTTGACCTGCTGGATAAAATCGGCGAGGAGTTTTACCGCATTTTTAAGGATGACGGAGTAAACAAGATCCTGACTATTGAGGCATCCGGCATTGCGATTGCCTGCATGACGGCTCGCCACTTTGATGTGCCCGTGGTGTTTGCCAAAAAGGCCAAAAGCAAAAACATTGATGGCGATGTGTACACTTCCACAGTACATTCTTATACTTACGGCAAAGATTACAATATCACCCTGGCCCAGAAGTTCCTTGGCCCCAATGACCGTGTGCTGATTCTGGATGACTTTTTGGCAAACGGCAAGGCCATGCGCGGTCTGTTGGATGTCTGCCAGCAGGCCGGAGCCAGTGTGGCGGGTATCGGCATCTGCATTGAAAAAGGCTTCCAGCCGGGCGGCGACGAAAGCTGCGCCGCGAGGGTTACAAACTGGCCAGCCTGGCCATTGTGGACGAAATGGGCGATAACGGCAGCCTGAAGTTCCGCGAGACGGAGTATTAAGAGAGATTGCTTGGTTTCGTATAATTGGGACGATCCGATATTTATCATCTGCATTAACGATTAAAAAAGCGGCGTGATTGGGTTCACGCCGCTTTTTGTTTATGCTTTTATTGGGGAGGATGATAAGGCAACACCGCACAATTCCCGCCTTACGGCTTAAGCACCGCTTCGGCGGCTGCGGCACGTCATCTGCGTTGCCAAAATGCTCGATAAGACATCCAGTATTATCTGCGCTTTTGGCTTAGCATCTGCCGCACCTCGCTCGCCGTATCGGCACTTAGAATTATGCGGTATTGCCATAAATCGTTCGGGTTCTTCCTCGGCGCAATGAGGGCATCGCACCTTACAGACATCTTGCGGGGCACAGCGAACAATAACACGCTTTACATCGTATGGATATGCAGCCGCGAGGGCTCTTCCTCGCCATCGCCCTGCACCATGCAGTAAAACTGCCAGCCGTAACGCTCATAAAACGAGGTGTGGTCAGTAACAAGGTTAAAGTGCGCGCCGCATCCATGCCGTTGGCTGCTAACGTTACGCCGCATTCCGGCGCGGGGCAGCGTGCTGCATGTGGCATTTGGCCGTGTGTCCCCTGGCACCAACCGCGGTATTACGGTAAGTTTTGCCTGCTGCAGGCATGGAAAAAAGACAAAGAATGCCAGGGACACTTCACTTTTTGAATCACTCAAAAAAGCAAAGCTCCCCTGGCCGGTTGCACCACTATATGGTATAACTCTGGATTGTAAAGTGGTTTATGTGTAAGAAATTGGCGAAGTCATCACATCATTTTGCCATAATCAAAATCATTCTGCTTTACCCCCACGGAATTACAGTTTAACCCGGACAAATTCATGGTGGATGGCGGGCAGAATGGTTTCCACCAGGTCTTTTGTGCGCAGGCGCAGGCTGGAAGTATTGATGCAGGGGTGGCAGCCCACATATTCACTGTTCAGCACATCTTCATCGATCAAAAAGCTGCACATGGTTTTCGGTATCGTTCATCAGGCCCAGCACACTGACAGAGCCGGGAGTGATATCCAGGAATTTCTCCATATATTCCGGCTTGGCAAAGGACAGGCGCGCCGAGCCGATCTGGGCGGATAGATCCTTGGTGTGGAACACCTTGGTATCCGGGATCATCAGCAGGTAAAACGCGGTTTCCTGACGGTTACAAAGAAAAAGATTTTTGCAGATGACCGCCTGCAGCGTTTTGTCAATTTCCTGGCAGACTTCCATCGTCATGGCCGGGGCATGGTCAATGCGGTTATATTCGATCCCAAGACTATCCAGTAAATCATAGGTACGGGTTTCTTTGGCCAATCTGCCCGTAGTATCCATCGGGCGGCCTTTTTGCAGTTCCATCAAAACATTCCCCTCTCTTCGATTTGTATGCTGTCTATTATATCACAAATCGTGCCAGCCCGCCCACTGCAAAAATGTGGTTTCCGTTCAGTTTTTCGGATTCTGTTCGGTTCAAGTTTTCCGCAATCGCATAATAATCCGTACGCCGCTGTTATAAACAAAATCATTCATTCGATCATCATGCCTCACTTTCGATTTGCATTTTTATTTTTAAGGGATACTTTGCGTATACGTCCCTCATGTAGCATGAGAGCAAGCGGATTCCAGAATTTTTCTGTGCTAAACTGACATTTATTGAATAAAGCGATTGCGCCGTTTCCCCATTCAGAACAGGTCTAGCATATTATTGAGATAAATTTCTTCGCGGACGCGCAGCTGGTATTCTGGCTTTGTCATATAGTAAAGCAGAAACTCCAAAATTAAGGCACTGCCAAGCCCGCGGCCCTCAATTTTGAAGTTGGAAAAACCCATGGGCAGATAGATATTTTGAATATCCTGGATGCCAATAAAACCGGGGTTGTCCATTGCTTTTGAAAAGCGATACCCTTCCTGTGCGCCAGGGGCTGCGCAGCGGTGGTCGGGGCAGGTTTCGCCAAGGTTTTTACGGCTTACATTTTCATAGCAGCGCTTTCTGTCCTTGCAGCCAAACCAGCAGCATTCATTGCAAAGGAATTCCACTTTATCTTTCTGGGGCTGGGGCAGGTTGTTCAGCTGTTCAAATTCTTTATTTAACCGGAAATCCGGCACAACATAGCGGAAGTCATCCCGATTCAATTCCGCCTGTAACTGCGGGAATTCCGTGAGCACCTTGGTTGTAGATGAAACAAAGTAAAGCCCCGGATAACGACTTTCCAGATATCTGAGCAGTAAGTCCGAATGGACAATAACGCCGTTTTGTGCGCCGCCGCTATTTTCAAACAGCTTACACAGGGCGTTGCACTTTATGTCCGCCAGGTGTTCTTCACGCAGCAGTGAGTTACTGAATGTCAGCCGGGCTGATATCCCATATTCGCGCATCAGATCCATAACATCTTCGGGGTCCTGCACGCCAAAACTTGTGCGGCCGCCACCCCAGATGCAGTCGCCCAGGGCCCCATAAATGGAGCCGATGGCGCACCAGTTGTAAAAAATATTCTCTGTGATGATAGAACAGCGGCAGGAACATGCGGTACAGCCCATAAAATTCAAACAGCCCCGGCAGATGATAATATGCCACGCCGGGCTTTGAGGTATTCTTTATTTTATCGTCCATCTTGCGTTTTTGTGCGCTCCCCTTCCGGTGTGATTTTTCAACTGCTTTATTTTAGCATCTTTTCCCGCTGAAAGCAAAGCAGGCAGCAAAAAGGCGGGCAGTTGTTTTCGTCGCTGCCCGCCCAAATGTAACTTGTTATTTTGTTTTGTGGGAACTGTGTCAGTCATCCAGCTTAATTTTCTCTTTCAGCACCACGCAGTCTGCCATATCGCCAATAACGTTCACGCAGGTAGCGCCCATATCGCATAGAGTATTGATGCTGATATAAACGCCCATCACGCCAGCCGGGAGACCCGCCATGGTAGCCAGCGCGGCGAACGAAGCGATTGCACCACCGGGGATGCCGGGGTGCCCACGGACAAGATCACATTTGCCAGCAGGATCACAATCATCATGGAGGTACTGACCTCAACGCCGCAGGCGTTGGCGAAAAACACGATCATGAACGACAACACGATGGAAACAGCATCCATGTTGACCGTTGCGCCCAGAGGGATAGCGATACTGGTGATTTTATCGAATACGCCCATCTCGTCCTCCATGCACTGCTTGCTGAGGGGGATGGTGGCCGAACTGGAACAGGTGCCAAAGGCGTTCAGAGCTGCCGGCAGGCAGGCTTTAACAAACTTTGCCGGGCTTGCCTTGCCAAGGAACTTGACGGAACTGCCATACACGATAGCGGCAAATGAGAAGAAGGTAACATAAAGAACGACCAGCAGGGTTGTGAGGGAAAGAATGGTTTCCGTGCCGTTGGCTTCTACCACCGGAACAATGGTGCAGAAAGCGCCGATGGGGGTAAAGTACATCACGGTTGCTGATGATTTTCAGGCAAACCTCGTTGCCGGATTCAATCACTTTCAGCAGCGGCTCGCCTTTTTCACCGATTGCAACAAGGGTAAAGCCGATGATAACCGCAAAAGTCAGCACCTGCAGCATATTGCCGTTGGCAAAAAGCAGCCACCGGATTGGCGGGAATCAGGTTTTTGACGGTGTCAAGAATGCTGGTCATTTTGCTGGCCTCGATATCGGAGGTTGCCATTTCAAACCGGACGCCTTTTCCAAGATTGATGGCTCTGGGGATAATCAGCCCCACAAAGCTTGCCAGCGCTGTAGTGAATAGGAAGAATATCATGGCACCGCCGGTGATTTTTCCGGTGGTTTTGGCGTTGCCGATGCTGGTAATGCCCACCACGATGGAGCAGAACACCAGCGGAAAGATCATCATGTTCAGCGCATTCATGTAAATGCTGCCAAGCAATGTGGTAACGGTCAGGACCACATCAAAGCGGCTTGCCAGGAAAAGCCCGGTCAGGATACCAAGCACCAGGCCGATAAAAATTGCGCTGGTGATGTGCTCCTCGATACCGTGCAAAGAGTGACTTTTGGGTTGCTGTGCTGTCTTGCGTGGAATTCATGTCGGTAGCTCCTTTTTGAATTTTGTCTTTTTTATTATATTTCTTTAGGGAGGATTGGACAAGAAAGAACTTCAACTTCAGCACAAAAAAAGCCACTTTATATTTACGATGTACCGCTTCACGATGACATCCACGAACTTCGGGTCAAACTCAATGCCCCGGCACACATGGTCTGTTTTCTCACCGGCAATCAGCGTAGAGCCGCTGCCAAGGAACGGATGGAGTCCACGCTCTGGAAGTTCATATCTTTTTTCTTCTTTACATAGGTGTCCTTTTCTTTTGACACCGTTTTTTCTCACCACTCATACACGTCCCTCACTTTTCCGCTTGAAGAATCTTCGGCAACACTTCAAGAAAGTGTTGCCCGATTTTCTCAGCATCGTAATCGTTTGCTTGACAGATTAGCCGCAATCCGTCCGGTGTCAGTATTCGACCGTTATTTTTGTTGTGGAGATATTTTTTGAAATTCTTCGTATTCCGAATTTTTAATCTGCTTCATTGCAATCCTCCACATATTTCAATTACAGATATTTCTTGAATGCCTTCTTCATTTTGAGCATAACATCAATGATCCAGTCAAATTGTGGGTTCCACTGATTCTTATCACCAAAAGTCACATTTTTTTCAATAACGATACGGCTGGCCTTACGCTCCGGTAATTCACGCCAATCAAAATTCAACCCCGCATTCGCTTCAATTTCATCCTTGTTGAAGAGTAACGAATGGAACAACTCTTTATCCTCACTGATATACAACTCCACATCAAGTTCGTCGCGTTTCTGAATCTGTGAAGCAGCGATGTGGCAAGCAGAGGATCCCACGCTGAAATTCATCCAGTGATCCATTGATGGTTTTCTGCGATTGAAGTTTTTGGCAAACTGTGCATTCTGAAAAGCGTAATCCTGGAATGCCACCCAGTAATCATAACGTTGCTGCTGAGTTGCATTTGCAGAATCGCTCTTCTTTACTTCCTTTGTCCAGTCGTTCGGTTTTTCAATAACTTCAAACTTTACCGCCGGTTCCGAATTGCCGATTCGATACAACTTGATCTCACAAAGAAAAAATCCCACCTTTTCATCGGTGTGGTTGTTTAACCATTCAATTGCAGCCTTATGTTCTTCACGTGCATGCTTTACCACCCAAATAATCACATCTGCCGACTTACCAGATGCATAAGTAATCAGCTTGCCCAGATGGTCATGGTTGGTATCCTCCAGCTGATTCTCTATGATGATTTTTCGATCGGTTCCAGTTTCAGAAGCAAAAATATCCACATTGAAGTCTCCAACGGAGGATTCTGTTTCATCTACTGCAATATCAAGGCCCACAGCATCTGCAAGAAGTGCAATATTATCATCCTGTGAAAGCCATGGCGTGAAATCCAAAGCCCTCGTGCGGCCATACTGTTCGCAGATCTTTGATTTCTTCTAATTTACTCAGATTCACCATTTACATTAAAGCCTCCTTTTTCACATATGTCAGCTCAACGTCGTATCCAAGTTCTTCCAGAAGGCGCACAAAAGTCTTGTTTATAATCCCATTATTTTTTGTTGATCAAGCGGCTGACATAAGAGCCTGTTGTTCCGGCCTTTTCCGCAATCTCAGCTTGTGTAGTATCTTCCTCTAAGCATTTTATCTTTATTTCTTTTTCAAAATTGTTTTTTACCATTTTTCGTTCCCTCCAGTGTAGTGGAATTGCACGATTAAGATAATTCATTTTATCATATAACGATTTTAAGCACAATCTAGCAGGATCATTTTTGTGTTTTTAGCGTTCCAAATTTTTACCACTCAAAAGCAAACAAAAAAAGAGCACCCTAAGAGGTAAACTGTCAAAGTGCTCTTTCAGAAAGCAATCAGCTAATTAACCCTTAACAGCGGCGGCAACTTCAGCAGCGAAGTCGTCAACGCGCTTTTCCAGGCCTTCGCCCTTGATGAAGTGGGTGTACTCGACGATCTTGATATCGCCGCCCAGCTTCTTAGCGGTAGCGTTCACATAGGCGTTCACGTCCATGTTGCCATCCTTGATGAAAGCCTGATCGACCAGGCAGTTCTCCTTGTAGAACTTGCCCAGACGGCCGGTAGCCATCTTCTCTTTGATAGCGTCGGGCTTGTTGGCGGCCTTCGGATCGTTAGCCATCTGAGCGATGATAATCTTCTTCTCGTTCTCGATAGCCTCAGCAGGCACAGCCTCACGGTTCAGGTAGCTCGGGTTTGCAGCAGCGATCTGCATTGCAATATCCTTGCCAAACTCAACGAACTCCGGCTTAGCAGCAACTTCATCGGTGGTATCGAACTTAACGATAACGCCGTGGGTGCCGCCGCCGTGAACGTAAGCGGCGCAATGGCCCTCATAGGAAGCAAAACGGCGAACCTTGATGTTCTCCTTGATGACCAGAATCAGAGCCTTCAGAGCTTCGTCAACAGTGCCTTCGCCCATCTTGCAGCCCATCAGAGCCTCAACATCAGCGGGCTTCTGCTCAGCAACAACATTGGCCAGATCTTTGGTGAACTCAACGAACTTATCGTTCTTGGCAACAAAGTCGGTCTCAGCGTTGACTTCAACAACAACAGCACCGTTAGCGGTGGCAACAGCGTAAACCATGCCTTCAGCAGCGATACGGCCAGCCTTCTTAGCGGCAGTAGCCAGACCCTCTTCACGCAGAATCTCGATAGCCTTATTGATGTCGCCATCAGCCTTGACAAGAGCCTTCTTGCATTCCATCATGCCGCAGTCAGTCTGGCGGCGCAGTTCCATAACGTCCTTTGCAGAAACAGCCATGTTCATTCGTCCTTTCTGAATTTAGGTGTACAAACAGTTTCGGGCGGGATCGGGCTTATTCAGCCTTGGCGGCCTCTTCGGCAGCGGGAGCATCCTGCTTACCCTGTCTTGCCTTCCAGCACAGCATCAGCCATAGCGCCGGAGATCAGCTTGACAGCGCGGATAGCGTCGTCGTTGCCGGGGATGACGTAATCGATCTCATCGGGATCGCAGTTGGTATCCACGATAGCAACAATGGGGATGTTCAGCTTGCGAGCTTCGGAAACAGCGATGCGCTCCTTGTGCGGGTCAACAATGAACATAGCCTTCGGCAGGGTCTTCATGTTCTTAACGCCGCCCAGGTACTTGTCCAGCTTGGCCATCTCCAGCTCCAGCTTAACAACTTCCTTCTTCGGCAGCAGGTCGAAAGTGCCGTCTTCCAGCATGGTCTTCAGCTGTTCCATACGGTCGATGCGCTTACGGATGGTGCGGAAGTTCGTCAGCATGCCGCCCAGCCAACGCGCGTTGACATAGTGCATGCCGCAGCGGGTGGCTTCCTCACGCACGGAATCCTGCGCCTGCTTTTTGGTGCCAACAAACAGGATCTCGCCGCCGTCAGCAGCAACATCGCGGACAAAGTTGTAAGCCTCATCGAGTTTCTTTACGGTCTTCTGCAGGTCAATGATGTAGATGCCGTTGCGCTCGGTGAAGATGTACTTTGCCATCTTGGGGTTCCAGCGGCGGGTCTGATGACCGAAATGCACGCCGGCTTCGAGAAGCTGTTTCATAGATACGACTGCCATAGTTAATTTCCTCCAAAATTTAGTTTTTTACCCTCCGCATCGCGTACTTGTTTTCTAACCTTTTTACGTGTTACGGCAAAAAGGCACAAAAAACAACGCAATGCGTGTGTATTGCTATAGTATAGTAGCACAAGGTGCAGCAAAATGCAAGAACTTTTTTTCATTATGCGAAAATTCTTGCCTGCACGGCGCAAAATATGCACCTTTACAAAAAATGCGGCCCATATACAGGGCCGCACGGACTTACCGCATCAGATGGAAATCGCCTGTGCCACTTCGATCTCCATCGGGTCAAGGTATTTGTGCATCGACAACGCCACGTTGACATCATAGTCCACGATCTTACCGCCGGACAGGGCAACCACGCGGTTATAAATGCCCTTATCCAGCAGGTCCACTGCATGGTAACCCATCAGGGAGGCATTCACACGGTCACGCACGGTAGGTGAACCGCCGCGCTGGATGTGGCCCAGAACAGTTGCACGCGAATCAACACCTGTTGCAGCCTGGATCTGGTTGGCCAGGGTCTGGGCATCGGTAACGCCTTCCGACACAATGATGATGAAGTGCTTTTTGCCGGTAACCTGGGTCTGGCGCATACGGTCGAGGATGTCACGCTCAAAGTCGAACGGACGCTCCGGCAGCAGCACAGCCAAAGCACCGGTAGCAATGCCGACGTTCAGCGCAATATAGCCTGCATGGTGGCCCATAACCTCAACAACACTGCAGCGGTCATGGCTCTGGGTGGTATCACGCAATTTATCAATGGCTTCTACCGCGGTATTCATGGCTGTATCATAGCCAATGGTATACTCGCTGCAGGCAATATCGTTATCAATGGTGCCGGGAATGCCAACGCAGGGAATGCCCTGGTTCGCCAATGCGCGGGCGCCCATGAAAGAACCGTCGCCGCCGATGACCACGAGGGCATCAATGCCAAGTTCCTTACAGCGTGCAAGGCCTTTGGCCTGGCCTTCCTTGGTTTTTTGAACTCCAGGCAGCGGGCAGTATACAGCATGGTACCGCCGCGGTGGATGATATCCGATACGCTGCGGACGTTCATCTCGTAGCATTCGCCGTTGATCAGGCCGTTATAACCGCGCTGAATGCCCATCATGCGGTAGCCCTTGGAGATGCCTGCGCGGACAATGGCGCGTACCGCTGCATTCATGCCGGGGGCGTCGCCGCCGCTGGTCAGTACACCGATGGTTTTGATTTCCTTAGCCATAAAAATGTCCTCCTGTTATAGTTGAGCCGTGCAGAGCGGCCCAATGAAGAAAACGCAAAACTGGTTTTCCCCGGCAGGCATTTTCCGGCGTACCACCGGGCAACCTGCCTATTTTTTAACATACTCCCCTGCCTGTTATTATACCATACCAGCGGCCCAATTTTATGGATAAAACGTGCAAAGTACATGGATTTATTTTGCCGCTTGTGCCGTTGTGAACTTTACATGGTCAGCACCCAGGATGCGTTCCAGCTCCTGGCGCAGCAGCGGATGATCCATGGCCCACATACTTTGCGGCGCACGCACCCGCTGGCCGGAATCTTCAAATTTGAAATATACGGGTGTGGGGCCGTCAAAAATATTTTGCAGCAGGTTTTCCACCTTGTGCATCTGGGCGCATTCCCGCGAGGGCACCAGCAGCCATATGCTTTGGGCAGCCGTATCCCCCCGCTGCCGCGCTGATGCGCTGGGAACGGTTCTGGCCAAAGCTTTGGGATGGATCATAACCATCGACCGGCAGTACGCTTTCCACGATCAGGCGGGTGCCTTCATCCTCTTTAACGGAAGCGCGGCCAGTGGTGACAACAACGGCGTTCTCCTGCAAATACGCACGGCAGCTGGTCAGCACGCGGGGGAACACCAACAGCTCCATTGTGCCGGTCAGATCTTCAATGGTAGTAAAGGCCATCAACGTATTGGACTTTGTGGTCATGATCTTGTTTTTGACCACGGTACATACCAGGGTAACCGTCTGGTTATCAAAATCCCTGGCATTCTCTCCCTGCAGCTGAGCGATGGTACAGGTGGAGATTTTTTCGATCTTTTCCCGGTAAGCATCCAACGGGTGGCCGGACAGGTACAGGCCCGAGACCTCTTTTTCCATTTTCAGCAGCTCGCCGGAATCATACTCACGCAGGTTGGGCACCTGATAATCATCGTTCTGGGGGGCTTCCTCGGCACCGGCCATGGCGCTGAACAAATCCAGCTGGCCATCCAGATTCTGGCGGGCATCGTTTTCAACAATGCGCAGTACCGTTTCCACGCTTTCCATCATGCCGTGGCGGCTGGGTTCCAGGGTATCAAAGGCACCGGCTTTGATCAGGCTTTCCACCGCACGGCGGTTAAGCATGTTGCTGCGCATCCGCTTGCAGAAATCGTACAGGCTGCGGAATGGGCGGCTTTCGCGCTCTTTGATGACCGCTTCAATCAAATCGCGGCCAACGCTTTTGACGGCGTTCAGGCCAAAGCGGATGCTCTGCCCGTCCACCGTAAAGCCGCCGCGGGATACATTGATATCCGGCGGCAAAACCTTGATGCCAAGGCGCTGGCATTCGGACGAATATTCAATCACCTTGGCGGTGCTGTCCAGTACGCTGGTCAACAGCGCAGCCATGAACTCGCGCGGGTAATGGCACTTGAGATAGGCTGTCTGGAATGCCACATAGGCATAGCAGGCCGCATGAGATTTGTTGAACGCATAAGAAGCAAAACTGACCATATCGTCATAGATCTCATTGGCCACGGCTTCCGGGATCCCGTTCTTCACACACCCGGCGCACTCTTTGCCCGGCTCAGTACAGCCATGCACAAAAGTGCTCTCGCTCGGCTTCCATGACTTTATGCTTCTTTTTGCTCATGGCACGGCGCACGTTATCAGCCTGGCCAAAGCTGAAGCCTGCCAGCTCGCGGCAGATCTGCATGACCTGTTCCTGATAAACGATACAGCCGTTGGTAACATCCAGGATATGGGCCAGCTGGGGTGTTTTATAGGTGACTTTATCCGGCTCCCTGCGGTTGCGCAGATAGGTTGGGATAGAATCCATGGGGCCGGGGCGGTACAGCGAGATGAGGGCGATGACGTCTTCAAGGCTGCGGGGGGTGCATACTGACCAGCACCTGGGTCATACCAGTAGATTCAAGCTGGAAGATACCCTCTGTTTCGCCCCCCCGTTCCAGCATAGCATAAGTAGCGGCATCGTCATAATCCAGATTGGCAATGCGGAAATCCGGTTCATGCAGGCGCACGGCGGCTTCGGTATCATGGATAACGGTCAGGGTGCGCAGGCCAAGGAAGTCCATCTTGAGCAGGCCAAGGCGCTCAATTTCCACCATGTTGAACTGGGTAACCGGCAGGCCATCGTTGGTGGACAGCGGCACATACTCGGTAGCCGGTTCGCGGGTAATCACAACGCCCGCCGCATGAGTGGAAGCGTGACGCGGCATGCCCTCCACTTTCAGCGAGGTATCGATCAGCTCATGCACCTGGGGTTCAGCGTCATACATTGCTTTCAGGTCCGGCGAAACCTCCAGCGCATGGTTCAGCGTCATTTTCAGTTCAGTAGGAATCAGCTTGGCCACCTTATCCACGTCCTGGTACGGCATACCCATCACGCGGCCGACATCGCGCACGGCGGCACGGGCGGCCATAGTTCCAAAGGTCACGATCTGTGCCACATGGTCACGGCCATACTTGCGGTTGACGTAATCAATCACTTCCTGGCGGCGCTCGTAACAAAAAGTCAACGTCAAAGTCCGGCATAGAGACACGTTCCGGGTTCAGGAAGCGTTCAAAAAATCAAACTGTAGCGGGATGGGGTCAATGTCCGTAATACCGACACAATAGGCCGCCAGGCTGCCCGCACCGGAGCCGCGGCCGGGGCCGACCGGGATATCGCGGCTTTTTGGCGTAATTGATAAAGTCATACACGATGAGGTAATAGTTGGTGTACCCCATCTTTTTAACCACGCCAATCTCGTATTCCAGGCGTTCACGCAAGGCATCCGTTACCTTGCCGGGGTAGCGGCGTTCCAAGCCCTCATAACAGAGCTTTTCAAAGTATTCCTGGTTTTCCATGCCGTCCGGAGCTTTGAAATACGGGAGCTTGGTATCGCCAAACACAAAGTCAAAGTTGCACTGTTCTGCAATTTTGTTGGTGTTCTCGCAGGCTTCCGGCACCATGGAGAACAGGTCATACATTTCATCGGTGCTTTTCACATAGAATTCCTCGGTCTGAAACTCCATGCGGTCCACATCGTTGACGGTTTTGCCGGTCTGGATGCACAGCAGAATGCTCTGCATCTTGGCGTCCTCGCGGGTGATGTAGTGGGAATCGTTGGTGGCAACCATGGGGATGCCTGTCTCCCGCGAAAGGCGGATAAGCTGCGGCAGAACGGTAGTGTCTTCTTCCAGGCCGTGGTCCTGCAGCTCAATATAATAGTTGCCCTGGCCGAACAGATCGTTATAGTAAAGAGCAATCTGCTTGGCGCGCTCATAGTCCCCTGCCAGAATCGCCTGAGGGACCTCACCGGCAAGGCAGGCGGAAAGGCAGATCAGGCCTTCGTGGTACTGCTCCAGCAGGTCATGGTCAATGCGCGGCTTGGAATAAAAGCCCTCCAAGAAACCGGCGGATACCATTTTGATCAGGTTTTTATACCCAGTTTCATTTTTGCAGAGCAGGATCAGGTGGTTGTTGCCGTCAATGCGGTTGACCTTATCAAAGCGGGTGCGGGTGGCAACATACACCTCACAGCCAATGATCGGCTTGATGCCTGCGGCTTTGGCTGCATCATAAAAGGCAACGCAGCCGTACATAACGCCGTGGTCAGTAATGGCAACGGCGGTCTGGCCCAGCTGTTTGATATAGTCAAACAGGCGGTCAATACGGCAGGCGCCATCCAGCAGGCTGTACTCAGTATGCAGGTGCAGGTGGGTGAACTGTCTTTGCGGTTGGTGTGGCGTGGTTTCTGGCATAATGTATCCCTTTGCTGCTGTGGTAAAATGCGGAAAAGCCGCAGCAGTTACGCAGCGGCTTTGCGTGGTTTATTGCGGAGATGGTGCGATGTCCTGTCCTGCTGGTTCCGGCTCTTTAAGATTTTCCCTGCTCTTCCGGCTGTGCTGATGCAGCGGCGTTCAGGCGAGCGGCAGCTTCCTGGATCCGCTTGAACCGGTGGGAAAGCCCTGCTTTGCTGACAGGCGGGTCAAACTTTTCGGCCAATTTGGCAAGCGGCATTTCGGGGTACTGCATCCGCAGGCGGGCTGCCTGCTGCAATGGTTTGGGCAGGGTTTCCAGCGCGCCGGCCTCATCCAGCGTCTCAATCGCAAGGCGCACCTGCACGGCTGCCTGTACGGTTTTGCCCATGTTGGCGGTTTCGCAGTTGGAAAGGCGGTTGGTTTTATTGCGCATATCGTTATACATGCGCTGTTCCATGATGCGCATGGCGGCGTTGCCCGCGCCCATAAAGGTCAGCAGATCTTCCAGATGGTCGCTGGATTTGACATATACGGTGTTGGCCCCCTTGCGCACGGCGCGGTGGGGATTGAACTCATACTGGGCCAGAATGCCCTCCAGCTGCTGGGAGAGCGAATGCCGGGGCGAAAGGAACTCAATGTTATATTCCTTTTCCGGGTCGGTTGCCGTACCGCAGCATAAAAATGCAGTGGAAATGAAAAATGACCCGCATTTCTGGCATTTGAAGCAGTCCGGCCGGATGCGCAGGGTGGTTTCACGGCCAGTATGTCCAAACAGGTTCAGCATTTTTTGTACCTGTTCGGGGTCTTTACGCTGAACTCATAAATCAGGCCGGTGCCGCGCTCCTTGGAAATTACGGTACCGGTAATGCCGCAGCGGGCATACAGCTTTTGTGCCAGCTGGGCAATGCCCTCGTTTTCGGTCTGCAAAACCACGCCGCGGTCATCAAAATACTTGCCAAAGCAGGCAACCGCGTAAGCTGCCGCGGTAACACAGCAGCTGCGCACGATTTTGCGGTGCAGTATCTCGTTTTTAACGTCTTGGGAAAAACTCACGTTTGGTGTTCACACTCTCTTTATCGGGAGATTTGGGATGTATCAGGCCGTGCGGCGGGCATCGCGGTGCTGCACGCTGGGCTGGTAACCAAGCTTTGTGCAGTACTCCCCGATCTTGCGGGCAAAAGTGATAGAACGGTGCTTGCCGCCGGTGCAGCCAATGGCGATCATCAGCTGGCTTTTTGCCCTCCTTAACATACAGCGGCAGCGCATATTCCAGAAAAGCTCTCTATTCGGCGCAGCAGCCCCTGCGATTCAGGGAACTTCATCACATAAATCCACCACTTCCTGGTCCAGGCCAGTCTTTTTCTTTCAGCTCTGGCACATAGAACGGGTTGGGCAGGCAGCGCACATCAAACACGATGTCCGCTTCCTGCGGAAGACCGTATTTAAAGCCAAAGGAAACCACGTTGATAGACATGGCACACTGACCTTTTTGCAAAAACAGGCTGGAAACACGTTCCCGGTTTTGTGCGGTAGAAAGCAAAGAGGTATCGATCACATATTTTTTGCACGTTCCGCAGGGGCTGCAGTATCTGCCGTTCTTTGGTGATTGCCTCACTGACCGGGATCCCCTCGCTGATGGTCATGGGATGCACACGGCGGGTTTCTTTATAGCGGCGGCGGATGGCGGCATCGCTGGCATCCAGGAACAGGATGTCATAAGGCATTTTCTTTTCGTCCAGCGCTTCCAGTGCCTCATTGGTTTCCTGAACAGAATGCAGGCCGCGGATGTCCATCACGACCGCAACGCGGCTGAGCTGGTTTTCGCCCTGCTGGGCAAAGTCCAGGATACGGGGCAAAAGGCCCGCCGGGATATTATCAATGCAGAAAAATCCGATATCTTCCAGCGCGTTGACCGCCATGGACTTGCCTGCGCCGGAAAGGCCGGTTACGATCAAAAAGTTCATCCTGTTGTTCCTCTCTCATTCAGCGGGGCGGAATACCGTTCCTTGCCTGGCAGGCATCAAGATGCGGCATGGTTATTCCACCACGCGGATCTCGCGTTCCAGGGTGCAGCCGGTTTTTTCCAGCACGATCTGCCGCACCTGCTCCGTCAGGCTGACAACATCCGCGCAGGTGGCATTACCCAGGTTGACCACAAAGCCGCAGTGCTTTTCACTGATGGCTGCCCCGCCCACGCGGAAACCGCGCAGGCCGCAGTCCTCGATTAGCTTGCCGGCAAACTGGCCCACAGGGCGCTTGAAGGTACTGCCAGCGGACGGGTATTCCAGCGGCTGCTTTTTTTCTTTGCGGCGGCGCATATATTGCTCCTGCATGGCGGTACGGATCTCCTGTGCATCACCGGGGTGCAGGGTAAATTCCGCTTCCAGGATGCACCAGGAGCACCGCTCAAAAATGCTGGTGCGATAACCCAGCTGCAGTTCCTGCACAGGCAGGGGTTTGCAGATGCAGGTTTTAGTCCAAGAACGTAACAGCTGTCAGCACGTCCTTTATTTCTCCGCCGTAGGCCCCGGCGTTCATAAACACCGCCCCGCCCACCGTGCCGGGAATGCCGTAGGCAAATTCCAGCCCGGCCAGGCTTTCCTTCTGGGCGGTATTGCAAAGAGCGGAAAGCATCATGCCAGCCGGGGCCAGCACCTTGGTGCTGCCATCCGGCTGGGCCTGCATGGAAAAGCGGGAGTTGAGCCCCGTCAGGCAGATAACCGCCCCGCCGAACCCTGCATCCGAAAACAGCGTGTTGGAACCGTTGCCCAGCAGATAGGTGCGGACTTGATATTGGCGGCATAGTTCCAGAATACGGGTCAGCTGCGTTACCGTGGCGGGCACACAAAAAAAGTCTGCATTGCCGCCAATGCGGAACGTTGTATGCCGCCCCAGGGATTCATCAAGGCTGACAGGCAGGTTTTCTGCCTGCAAAGCTGCAAAGAAATTGCTCGTTCATAAGCAAACCTCACAAACGGCTCAGATAGAATTTGCCAGGGCTGCCGCGCCGATCACGCCGGCATCGTTGGTCAGCACACAGGCACGAATAGCGGGCATTTTGCCGGTGGTAATGTTTTTGGTTTCTTCCTCCACATACTTGCGGATGGGTGCCAGCAGGGTTTCTCCCTGATTGGAAACACCGCCGCCAATGCAGATAGCTTCCGGCTCAAAGGTATTCACCACGTTGGAAATGCCGCAGGCAACATATTCGATCCAATTATCCACAACAGCCTTGGCGGTTGCATCGCCGGCTTCCATCGCGTCAAAGGGGATCTTGGCGTTCACATGGTCGATGTCCCCCGCCAGTTTCCACATCATGCTCTCGGGGTGCCGGGTCATCGCTTCGCGGGCATCCTCCGAAAGAGCGCGGGAGGAAGCATAACGTTCCCAGCAGCCGTAACGGCCGCAGTTGCACTTGCGTCCACCCTTTACAATCACGGTATGGCCCATCTCGCCAGCGGCAAAGTTAAAGCCGCGCAGAATCTTGCCGCCCAGGATAATGCCGCTGCCAATGCCGGTACCCAGCGTGATAACAACGGCATCCTTGAAGCCCTTTGCGCCGCCTGCGATGTATTCGCCAAATGCTGCTGCGTTGGCATCGTTTTCCACATAGACCTTGCAGCCGAGCAGAGCTTCCAGGTCAGGCCCCAGGTTCCAGTCATAGTAGCCGAAGTTGGTGTTATAGCCCACAAAGCCGGTGGTAAAATTCACACTGCCCGGGGTACCGATGCCCACATAGCTGACATCTGCAAAATCAATCTTGCAGTCTTTGGCAACAGCACGGCACAAATCTGCCAGTGCCTGCTCCAGGTCCTGCGCCGGACGCGGCAGGCGGGTCGGGCGGGTAATTTTGCCCACAATGTTGTAAGCTTCGTCAACAAGGCCTGCCGTCATGGTAGTGCCGCCAAGATCGATACCAATGGTGTATTTCATAAGATTTCTCCTCCTATATATTCTGCACAGATGCGGCCGTGCAGTTTTAGCTCATTACAAGGTTCTGCCGTGTGGCGTTTACCACAAGTTCCTGCGGGAACTGCATTTCCTCCAGCATCGCCAGCAGCGGGGGCATGTTGCCTTGCAGCTGGGTGGTGCTGTGGGCGTCGGTATCCAGCGCAATATGGCAGCCGTTTTTTTCAGGCAGGCGGCCAGCAGCAGCTTCATGTTGGGGATACCATCCGCCGCACATTGACGGAATTGCCGTTGAGCTCCACAACCTTATGGTTTTTGGCGAACGCTTTGGTTACAAGGTCATAGTCATAGCGGTAATTCTGCTGCTCGGAATGGCCGATGCAATCCACATAAGGGTTTTCGGCCACAGCCAGCCACAGGCGGGTGGCTTCTTTTTCGGTCAGCAGACCGGGGATGCAGGGGCTGTGGATGGATGCCACAACCCAATCCAGCGCCCGCAAACGGCTTTGGGCAAAATCCAGCCCGCCGTTTGTGTCCATCACATTGGCCTCCGCGCCGTACATCATCGCAACGCCGTGCAGTACCAGCGGCAAAGCCGTCTGGTTGGCAAAATGCCACATGTGCGGGGCATCCGGCATAGCCGGGCCGTGGTCGGTAATGGCCAGCGCCGCATAGCCGAGGGCGGCGGCTTTGGCAGCCATTTCATCTAAGGTATTAAATGCATGGGTAGCGCTTAAAGTATGGGTGTGAAGATCCGCAATGATCTGCATACAGATGGTACTTCCGTTTCTAGTGATAAAATGATAATTTACAGCCAGGCTCAGAACCCGCTTACATCGTTCTGCAAGCCAAGGCGGTTGAGCAGTTCCTGCGCCGCGTTATAGCCCATCTCTTTCTGGCGATTGTTGATGGCTGCAGTTTCCAGGATAACGGCCAGATTACGGCCGGGCATAACGGGGATCAGCATACTGGGCACCTTAACGCCAAGGATATCATAGGTATTGCTTTCCAGGCCGGTGCGGTCATAATTCTTGGTGCGGTCCCAGGCCTCCAGCTCAATGACCATTTCCACCTCAACGCTGTTTTTTTGACCGCGCCGATACCAAACAGACGCGCCACGTTGACAATGCCGATGCCGCGCAGCTCAATGAAGTGGCGGATGTTTTCCGGAGCAGTACCCATGATCTGCCGGTTGGAGACTTTGCGCAGCTCCACAGCGTCGTCGGCCACAAGGCGGTGGCCGCGCTTGACCAGCTCAATGGCCGTCTCGCTTTTTGCCAACGCCGCTGTCGCCAAGGATCAGGATACCTTCGCCGTATACTTCCACCAACACGCCGTGGCGGGTGATGCGGGGGGCAAGCTCGGTGCTCAGCGCCTGGATCAGGGAGCTCATCAGCGGGGAGGTCATTTTCGGCCGACTGCAGCAGTGGCACGCCGTACTTTTGGGCAAACTCCATCATTTCCGGCAACGGCTCAAACCCGCGGGTCAGGATGACTGCCGGCGGCTGGAAAGAGAAAAGCTTTCGAGATGGGTACGGCGGATCTCCGGGTCCAGCTCATTCAGGTAGGAAAGCTCAGTCAAGCCGATGATCTGGATCCGGGTGCGGTCAAAGTACTGATAGTAACCGGCCAGCATGATGCCGGGGCGGTAAACCTCGGCGGTATAGACCTTGAACTGGTCAAGATCCTTGGGGGTGTAGGCAACGGTCAGATGGGATTCGCGCGCAAGCTTGTCAAGGCTGACGAAAAACTGCTCCACGGAAAATGCGCCCCTTTCCAATTTTAGTTATGGTATATCGTTTTAGGTTTGCGATCAAATGGTTTTGTTAGTATTATAACGTACAGGATTTTTTTTGTACAGTCATAGCCGAAATAATTTTGATTCTTTCCTTGTTCCGGGGGTGAAAACAGCAGGGGCTTTCCCTGCCGGTTCTGCCGCACAGGTGTCCGCGGCGCTGCGATATTTCGATCATAATTCACCACAGAAAAAATGCCCGCAGCAAAGCAGGCATTTTCATCTTAATGCAAATTATGGGGCACGTTATTCCGGTTTAGCAGCCAGCTTTACCGCACTGCTGCGCACCCAGGCATCCAGCCGGAAGAGCGCTGCCGACGCCGCGGCAACGGCCAAAAAAGGTAAACGCCAAACAAGAGCGCGGTATCCCGCCGGGTCATGGCGGCCAGGTCAAAGTTATCCACCAGGCGCAGAATGATGACATGGTGGGTCAGAAAGACCGCATAAGAATACTTGCTGAGGAGCGCACACGCATTTTGCAGCGGCACCCAGTGGATGCAGCCCCCCAGTGCGGCCAGCAGAATGAACGCCGCGGCACTGAACAGCGCACAGGCCACCTTGCCATCCGCCGCAGCGGGGGTAAACAGCAGCACCGCACACCCGGCCAGCACGCCAAGGCGCGCCGGGCGCTTCCAGTGTACAAACGCCATGCCGAGCAGGAATTCCGGGATATGGATTGCTACCAGGCGGGCATCCCACCCCATGTAATGCACCGGCAGGCTGGCCGCCAGCACTACGACCCAGGTCAGCAGCGGCTGTTTGCGCAGCCCCCAGCGCAGCAGTGGGAACAGCAGATACAAAAACAGGATACTGCCCAGGAACCACTCGCCCACGCAGGCAAAATCCATCGCGACCCAGCCCGCGGCCTGAGCAAAATTATCCAGCCCCAGGACCGTCAGCAGCAGGCTGGGCGTTTTGGCTGCGGCATAATACCCCGGCTTTGTGACAAAACGGATGGGGAAAAAATATACACCACGCCAGCCAGAACATGGGGGTAAACCGCCTTGGCGCGCCTTTTGGTAAAAGCGCGCCAGATTGAGCGGCTCTTTCCTGGCCGGGGCTGGTATACTGCAGCGCCGCGCCGGAAACCATAAAGAACAGCGAGGAGCCAAAAGTCCCCCAAATAGATGTTAAAGGGCAGCACTGCCGAACAGTTTGGACGGCAGTGTAAAATACCCGGTAACGGCAGCATTGAAATGAATGACCAGAATGCACACCAGCGCCACAGCGCGGATGAGATCCAGATAAAACAGGCGCTGTTTTTTCACCGGGCACTCTCCTTTCGTTTGCGCAGGGCATTTTTGACGGTGCGGCCCATCAGGCGGAATACTGGGCCAACGCCGCGCTGGGCAGCAAGGGCGGCATCCAGCACATCGGCGCGGGCCGCACACTGGGCGGCGGTTTCAAATGTAGCGCTGGCATAGCCGTTATACTGGGCCAGCAGCGGCACCAGCCAGAAATCCGGCTCCGTTTGCAGCGGCGGCAGCCCCTGCGGGAATGCCGCCCCCCACCAACAGACAGCCGCCATTGGGCAGCGGCGGCGGGGTTTCATCCAGAGGGAGCGGGCAATCCAGCGCAGACAGTTTTGCCTGTACGGCAGGTTTCTGCTGCTGCCAGCGCCGGCCGCTTTTTCGGCGGCGCAGCCCGCATACAGCGGCAGAGCCGGGCCAAGCACACCTACCAGCGGGTGGGCATCAAACAGTTCTGCCGCCTGGGCCAGCTGCAGGCTGGTTGGCATAGACCGGGCATAATAATAGTCCTCCACCCCGGCAGCACGCGGCAGCATCAGGCAGTAGACGGCATCCGGCTGCAGGGCGCAGCCTTTTGCCAAAGTGTTGGCATCCAGCAAAATGGGCGCACACTCCCCCGCCGTTTGCGGCAGAATATAATGCCAGTGCAGGTTTTGCGCCATGGCAGCCAGCGGCTGCACCGGCAGAAGTGCGCGCAGCAGGCCATCCACCGGGTAATCCGTCTCGGATTTCAGATAGTCATACAGTTCTGCGGCGGCCTGGCCATCTGTGCGGCGCAATTCATCCGCATAGGGGGTAAAAAAGCTGCGGCGCTTGAAAAACGGGCACCCGCGGTCCACCAGCAGCAGCTTGGGGCAGGCCATAATGGGGTTAACGAAAAGGCTTGCCAGGTCTTTTGTATCCACAAAGGTATCCCACCGGTAACCAAGGGCGGCAAAGTGGGCGGTAAACTGCGTTTCGTGCAGGCGGACGGAATCTTCATAGCTGGCGGGCAGGGGCGGCCGCCTGCCAGTAAAAAAAAGTCTGCCATCATGCAGGAACGCACCACAACAAAGTGGGATTGAATATGCTCCGGCACCATGGCTTTTGCCCCGCCAAAGCGGTGGCTGCGCATAGCATAGTGGCGGGTCAGGCCCCAGAAATCCAGCTCCGGGCGCCCATCCATCGCAGCAAACATGGCAGCTACATCCCCCACCGGCCCGGCAAGGGTATAGTTCATCAGCACAACTTCATCATAATGCAGCAGCATATCCAGGCCGGTCTGCAAAACAGCGTCCCGGTAGGCCCCCCACATCAAAGCCTGTGTTTTCACGCTCCAGCACAGTGTGGCAGCAGCCTTGCGCCCACTGGCGGGATTCCCGGCTGCAAGGGGCCGTTATTGACAAAGAACACCTGCCCCACTGCGGCCATTTGCTGTACAGCAAAGCGGCAGGCTGCATCAGCCTGCCCGTTGGGGTGATAATTGAAATAGATAATCAGCCGTTTTTTCATAGCGGTTGGCTTAATCCTCATAGTTCACGTCATGGGGGCCCAACACCGTGCGCTTAACGCGCATCATATTTTCGTAAGCGGATTTCGGCATCCGCTTACGCAGCCAGTTGCGGGCGCGGCGGCGCTTGGAATTCTCATACGGGCCATAGTTTCCAAAACCGAACCAGTGCCTGCGCGCGGCAAAAGCACCGGCGCTGGCAGCGGCACTGCCAAAGGTGGTGCAGTCAAACACGCGGGCAAGCGGGCGGATCAGACCACCCGCGTATGCCTGCATGGAATCGCATCGGGCAACGGCATAGTCAGCGCTCATGGCCTGGGCGGGGTAATACCCTGCCCCCTGCGCCACAAAGGGATAGATACGCTCAATGGGCATGGCTGATGGTACCATCCTGCGGCAGCGGCTCCGGCGGGAAATCCTCGTGCTTCCAGCCGTGGTCAAACAGTGGGGCCAATGCTTTTACGCGGAACCAGAATACGCTGCCAAAAGGGGGCAATGGGCATTTTTCGCCGGAAATAGGGCGGTCAATGCCCAGCTTTTTCATCAGGGCCTTGGTATTATCAAAGTTGGGGCCCCAGCCGTTGGAGCACATGTTCATGAAATACACGCCATGCGTGGGGAACGGCGGGCAGAGCAGGCCCAGATAAGGGTCTTTTTCAAATTCTGTCAGCACATTCAGCACATAGTCTGCGTTTTTGCAGATATTCTCGTTACAGACATAGCCAAAGCTGGCGCCAACGCTTCCGGGTTTGGTCTGGATGGCCTTTTTATCGTGCATAAAGCAGGCGTAATCATACTCCCGGATCTGCAGAACAAGGTCACACAGGAACGCTGCCACATCGCGGCCGCGGTTTTCGACCACCTTTACGGTAACGGCATACAACGGCAGGGTGCGGAATGCTTCTTCGATCTGCTGCTTTTTCTCCGGCGTGTTGGTGGAAATAAAAACGTCAGTCTCCGGCGGCATGTTGGCGGCAAAGGCGCAGCTTTGGGGCAGCATATCCATAAAATACAGGTGCATGCACAGCGCAATGCGGCGGTTTTTGCGCACGGCAGCGGCGCTGGCCTCATCCTGTACCCTTTCCGGAATCAGGCGGGTCAGACCCAGGTTGCGGGTAAAATCATAAGGGTGCATGGTGCGGATCATGTTTTTCCAGATCAGCTCCAGCGGGTAATCCGTATGGTCCCGCAGGTAGGCGTACAGTTCCCGCACCGGCTCCCCGGCGGTATCATTCAGGTATGCCTCAAAATCATGCATAAAGCTGCGGCGCTTGAACAGCGGGCACTTTTTATCCCGCAGCAACCGCGTGGGGCAGACAAGCAGCGGATAATCCGTAAACTCTTTCAGATCGTCCGTGTTGACATAGACATCCCACTGGTAGCCTTTATCGGCAAACTGTTTGGTAAACACCGATTCGTACCGCTGCACAGAGTCGGTATAGCTTTCGATCATGGGCATGGTATCCCAGTAATTTTGCAGCTCTTTGCTCTGATGAACTTTTTGCGGTAGACAATAAAGTGGGACTGAATGTGCACCGGCAGGTAATTATAAAGATGTTTGCCCTTAAAGGGGTTGCCCTCAGCCCCATGGTGGATCGTCAGGCCCCAAAAATCAAGGTTGGTGCGCTCGGCCATGGCGTCAAACATTTCTTTCAAGGGGCGCACAGGGCCCATCAGGGTAGAGTTCGTCATGACCACTTCGTCAAATTCGCTCAAACGCTGCCAGCCGTAATGATCCAGCGCGGTTTTATAGGCCCACACATCCAGGCCCTTGTTTTCGCGCACAATAATTTGATCGGTAAATTCTTTCAAATGCCGCGCGGCCCTGCTTTTGCTCAGCTTGCCGTTGCACACAACGATCAGCTCGGTCAGGTTACGGGCAAGATCGCGCAGGTAATAGGTGATAAAATCATCCACATCACCGTTTTTTCGTAAAAGAAAAAAATACCCAGTCGTTTCATTCTGTCACCCTTTCCGGTTATCGTTATGCCAAACCTGCATCTTTTAATATTGCGTTAATCTTGGTGGGGTCGCCCCAAACGCCGGGGCTGTCATACGGGCGGTCCGGGAAAACGCCGTAATCCAGTTTGATCTTATAGTTTTTATCCCGCAGGAACTGCTCCACACGGTCAGCCAGGGTCCGCGGCTGGCCGGTGCAGACGTTGATGATGCCGTTGACCTTGTTCTGCACGCTGGCCGCCACAATCATGGTTGCCAGTTCATCCAGATCAATAAAATCGTACTTATTCTGCCCGCTGGTAAACGGGAACGTTGTTTTGCCGTCCAGCTCTGCCTGTGCAATTTTGGCAAAGATGGAACTTCCGTGGGCTTCGTCGCCCGTAATATAATAGGCGCGCAGCCAGTGCAGGTTGCAGCTGCTGCCCTGCAAGGAGAGCATCATGCTCTGGCGCAGGGCATTTTTGGCAATGCCGTATTGGCTCAGGGGGTTGCAGGGGGTATCATCCTCAATAGCGCCCTCCCAATAGCCGACTTCGTGCATGGTGCCCATCACGGTCAAATCCGAAAGGCCGCCCGCTGCCATATTGTTCAGGAAGGTAACATGGGAGGAAAGATCCTTCATGTGGCTGGGTGCATTGTGGCGGAACCCATCCCGCCAGGCCATATGGATGCAGACATCAGGCTTGCCCAACGCCGCATAAATATTTTTGTCCCCGCTGAAAATAGGCACATCGCAGAATTCTGCGCGCTCGTCCACGCCCTTAAAGGCAAAGTCCGATGCAATGACGCGGTAGCCCATATCCAGTGCTTTTTTTACAACATGGCGGCCGATATAACCGGCTGCGCCGGTAACAAGGATGGTTTTCATTGTAGCAGTTTCTCCTCCCGGTTTGGCAGGCAGGCATACAGCCCCTGCAGGTGGGTACGGAACAAAAAACAGTGCGGCACCCTGTTTTTTTATTGTGCCGCAGTGCATACCAAAAGTCAAGCCTGCTGTGGGGGCAGGCTGCCAGCGCCTGCTGCAGGCTGCGCCAGGCAGCCGCTTTGGCTTTGGGCGGCAAGCGGCCATCCCGCGGCTGATGCATGACAAAGGTGACAAACTCTGCCTGGCGGGCGCTCCACACCTTTGGCAGCTGCTGCGGGGGGCACCAGGCGCGGGCTGCGGTATATTCCGCCTGCACCCACCGGGGCAGGTATTGCAGCCGTACCTGCACTGCTGCCGGGTTCCCACAGGCGGAGGTACTGCCCTGCCGCTCCAGGTGTTCATATACGATCTGCGGCGTATATGCGGCTGAATCTGCCTGCTGGAACACTGCCGCGTTGAAGGCAAAATCTTCCAGCCCTTTGCGGCAGGTTTCATCAAAGCGCAGATGGCCCAGCCGATTTGTACAGTACATAGCGTTCCAGACAAACTGCGGCCCGCTTTGCTGCAAAAATTGCAGGTAGCCCTGCCCCGCCGGCTTGTGAATGATTATTGCCTGCCCCGGCGGGTGGGGCAGCTCCACAGCCGTTCCTGCAGCATTGGCCCGCAGCAGGCGGTAGCCACCGCGCACCACATCCGCCCCGGTTGATTTGGCAAGGACCAGCAGGGTTTCCAATGCATGGGGCAGCATGGTATCATCATCATCACAAAAGGTGAACCACTGGCCGCGGCAATGCTGCAAGCCAAGGTTGCGCGCAGCGCAGATGCCCGCATTGGGCTGTTCCAGCACCCGGATGCGGCCATCTTTTTTGGCCAGTTCATGGGCCAGCGCAGCACTGCCATCGGTGGAGCCATCGTCCACCAGCAGCAGCTCAAAATCCGCAAAGCTCTGGCACAGCACGCTTTCCACCGCGGTATGCAGCAGCACCCCGGCATTATAGACAGGCATGATAATACTGATCAATGGGGCCTGCTCTCGATAAGACATCCATACGGTTCACCTGCCTTTTGGTTTATATTCTATATCCATTTTAATGCTTACTTTTTATGTTTCAGTGCAGCGTACACCTTGCCGTATGGCAGCGGCACGCCAAACAGGCGCTGCAAAAACGCAGGTTTCCAGCGCGCCTGGGCAAGGTCCCGTTTCAGCTGTGCCGGGGCGTGCAGATAGGCGCCCCAGCTGGCTGGGGCAGCCAGCTTCCAGCTGCCGCCGTCCTCCACGGTGATCTCACCCAGGGTGCGCACCTCCTGCATGCGGGGGCCTGCACCATCTGCAAAAACGCTGCGATGCAGGTTTGCGGCGGAATTTGCACTTCCCGCAGCGGGCCAGCCTGCCAGCGCTGAACAAAAGCCCTCATGCCCTGCCAGAGCGGCGCGGTGATTGCCCTGTTATCTGCACCCGCCTTCCCGATTTCCGGCACCATCTGCCCGGCCTGTGCGTGGTATCCCACCGTGGAGCCGCATGGCTCGGAGAGCAGAACTTCCAGCATGGGCTGGCCCACCCAGTACCACAGGGGGGCCGGGCAGCCGTCAAACAAAAATGTTTTGGCGCGCTCCGGCGGCAGGTTCTGGTGCAGGCGCGCATCGCAGGCAAGGTAACAGCCGTACAGCTGGGTGTGTGCAGCAGCTCTTCCAGCACACGCTGGGTGGTTCCGCCGCTGCCGATATCCACCAACAGCACCGGGCTATCCGTCAAGCCCGCCTGTTCCAGATATGCTCTTGCCTGCTCTGCCCGCCTGCGCAGCGGTTCCCCTTCCGGCAGCTTGCTGCGGGCCGCAAGGGCCAGCAGCATCTCTTTGGTGCGGCACGGCAAGGGGCGGGTGCGCAGGTCATAGGTTTCGGTGGCGTGCCCCTTCGGGGCATCAAAGCCAAGATAGGCGGCGATCTGCCGCCGGGTCAGCTGCTGGCGCGGCAGGGTATCCGCCAAAAGTGCCAATGCCTGCTCATTCATTGGGCATTGCAGCAGGGCTGGCAAAAGGCTTTGGCGGGATGCTTTCAGGTAAAAGGTTTCTTCTTCTGGGTACAGCAGCTGGTACACCTGGCGCACCAGGTACATATCCCGCGCCAGGAATACAAGCTTTGCCCCCGGTATAGCCGCGCGCTGCCCATGCAGCCAGGTGGCAAAGCCAACCGCCAGCGGGCCAAGCAGCTCTGCCCCCAGCGCAGCACTGGGACTTAGATTCTGGCAGCAGTTTTGCAAGGTGGCAATTGCGACACCGCCTACGGCATCCGCCGGGGTTTTGGTGTATGGTAGCGGGGTTGGCTGCGGCAGCAAAAAGCAGCGGATACCCGCCAGCGCTGCCCCGACAAAATCCGCGCGGGGGCTATCCCCCACAAACAAGACTTCCGCCGGGCGCAAGGCAGTTTGCTGCAAAAAAAGCTTGAACAGCTTACCGCTGCGCTTTTGCACCCTGTACTCGCAGGAAACGAACACTCCATCCAGAAAATCCAGCCCGCATTTTTGCAGCATGGCTTCGATCTGCTCTTTAGGCAGATACATATCCGAAACCGCATATACCTTTTGCCCGCGGGCATGGCAGGCCGCAGCGGCTTGGGCTACCGGTCGGTTGGGGGCAATCATAGCCAGTTCCGCTGCGCACTCTGCAGCGGGGTCAGTACCCCGCAAGGCAGGATGTGCATAAATTTCGGCCAGCGTCACCTCGCGGCCAAGGGTCTGGCGGGTTTCTGCCTCTGCGGCAGCGCGCGCCCTCGGCAAAGAACCGAGAGCCGCCTGATGGGTAACTTCCATCAGGGCGAACAGATCCGCCGGGTGGGCGCAATCCCGCTTGAGCAAGGTATCGAAAATATCAAAAAAGCAACCGCTTTGTACCCCTTTGCCGCATGCAGCAGGCGCAGGGTCAGGCAGTTTGTGTGTGGTGTATTGTTCATTGCTCCTGTGTGGGTAAGCCTTGTACGGTTGGGTGAAAGTTGACTCCAGCAAAAAAACCGCGCCAGATAATGCCCAGCCGCTTACATTTTTGCGGGCCGTGGCGCAGCACCTGAACGCTGTGCCAAACATCTTTGGCAATCAGCCACAGCCAGCCACGCAGCCCCTCCCGCCGGTAAAAGCACCACATCATTGCGGTAAAAGTAGCGGTAGCGGGGCCAGCGGTCCGGGGTATCGGTGGCAATGTTGACAACCGTGGCGTTCTGCATTGCATGCACCACCCGGCTGGCGGGAATTACATAGCACGGCATGCTACGGGAGATACGGCGGGTATACTCCCAATCGTCCGACCAGATAAAAAATTCTGCAATGGGCAGGCCAAAGCGCTGCACTGTGCTGCTGCGCAAAAACAGCGAAACAAAGCTGGCCATAACCGCGGGCTGCCGCGGCCCAGCAAAGCTTGCCAAATCTTTGTACGGCGTGCTGCGCTGCAGGTTCATGGGCTGATCTTTACCGTCCGGCGCCAGTGCGCGGGAGGAAAGCCAGCCGTACTGCCCGTCCAGTTCGGCATCCGCCAGCAGCAGCTGCTGCAGGGCATCCGGTTCCGGCAGGCAGTCATCATCCATAATCCACAGATACTCTGCCCCGGAACACGCTGCCTGCTGGATGCCGCAGGCAAAGCCGCCCGCACCACCCAGGTTTTTGCCGGTATTATAATAGTGCATGGTTGGCAGGTTCAGCTGCGCCACCAGTTCGGCCGTGCCGTCCGTGCTGGCATTATCGATCACCCACAGTTCCGGCACACCGGCCGTTTGGGTACACAAAGCCCGCAGGCAGCGCTGCAGCATTGCCTTGCGGTTATACGTTACAATAACCGCTGCCGTGCGTTTCATTTGTGAGCCTCCTTGTGGGGGAAGAACTTGCGGTTCAAAAAGGCCATCCCCTTGCGCAGCCCAATGCTGGCTTTCCATATATACAACGTCAAGCTCTTCATAGGCGATGTTGTTGGTGATCAGCCAGGCATCCAGCAGGCGCTCGCTCACAAAGCCGAACACCCGCTTATCATTGGTGGAATAGCTGCTGATATCCAGCTCTTTTTCCAGCTCAAACAAAATATCGAACAGCCAGGTGCAGTAGTGCTGCAGCAGTTCCTTTTTCATCACGAACATATTGAAGTGATGGCCGTGCGTTTTGGACATGTAGGTGTCATACGCCGGCAGATACCCGGGCATTTGCGCTCGATGATGGCGCGGGTCACCCGCAGGTCCTGTTCATGGTGGGCGTGGATATACTGGGTATAATTGGTTTCAATAAAATAGTGGCGCTCTTTAGGCAGCACAACATTGGTGGTGGCCAAAATAGCGTTGAGTTCCTCGTGGCCGATGACCCGACGCTTTTTGCGCTCAAAACGGTGCAGGCGGCTGGCAAAGTAACGGCGGTAATGCACGATGCCGATATAATCGGAATCCAGGTTTTTGGCCGCCCAGTACAGGCCCGTCAGCTCGCAGAAATTGCCGTTGCGCTCTGAAATATTTTCACCGGTATCGTCCCCGATGTAGCCAATGCCGGGGTGGATGGCATGCCCCATTCTGTACCGGCAGGTACATGGGGTCTTCCGGTATCCAGTACGGTTTATGTGTTGCTATGATGATCGTTGTCTGCAAAGTGTATTCCCTGCCTGTTTCTTACTGCTGCGCATGGTTAGCAAAAAAGCGCAGCGTGTTTTTACTCCAGCCGGCAAAGCACCGGCACACATGCAAAATAGCTGGCGGTGGATGATGCAGCGCACCTGCCCAGCCGCACAAGCCCAATATCAAAAATAGTATACCGCTTTTTATCAGGAAAGCAAGTTACAGTTTCATTACTGTTTTTATATGTTTCTCATTTTTTGCAGCCGAATCTGCCGCAAAAAGGGCCTCCGGGCCGGTGTGCCAGATGCAGCGCTCAACGCGTTTTTCAGGAATCACTTTCTGCATCCATGCGGTCCTGTTCCTCTGCCAGCTTTTCCCACTCGTCATACAGTTCCTGCTGGTGGAAGCGGGAATCATCCAGTTCATCGCACTTATCCCGCAAAAGCAGGTGGTCGCGCAGAGCCTCCGGGTCGTTGATCTCGTTTTCCAGCTCAACAATATGGGCGCCAAGCTCTTCGATCTCGGTTTCCAGCGCTTTCAGGCGGGTGCGCACCTCGGCACGGCGGCGGCGCTGCTCCTTGCCATAGCCTGCCTTCTGGGGGGCTTATCCTCCTGCTTGGCGGGTTCCGGCTGTTTGGAAGTATCGCGGTCATGCAGCTTCTGGAAGTTCTGGTAGAAAGTCGCCTTGCCATCTTCCAGGTACAGGATCGGGCAGCCAAGGGTCTGCATCAGGTAGCGGTCATGGGTGACCAGCAGCAGGGTGCCCGTGTAGGCAGACAGTGCATCAGTCAGCGTTTCGCGCATGAAGATATCCAGGTGGTTGGTGGGCTCGTCCAAAAACATCAGGTTCGGGCGTTCCAGGGCCAGCTCCGCAAAGCGCAGGCGGGCCATCTCACCGCCGGAAAGGGTGGCGCAGTCCTTGAACACTTCCTCGCCGCGGTAGCCGAACCTGGCCAGGTGGCTGCGCACTTCCAGCTCGGTAAAGCGGGGGTACTGGTTCCAGATGGCATCGATCACGCGGCCTGCGCGGCGGGTCTGCTGCTGCACAAAGATACCGGGCTTGGCACCAGTGCCCAACCGCACCATACCGCCGGAGGGGCGGCGCTTACCGTCCAATACCTGCAGCAGGGTGGATTTACCGGTGCCGTTGGGGCCCGCAATAATCAGCTTGTCCCCACGGTGGACGACATAATCCAGTGCTTCCAACAGGGTGCGTTCCCCAATGCGGATAGTTAAGCCTTTCATGATGACCAACTCATCATACGGCTCAATATCATACTCAAAGCGGAAATTCAGCTGGTGGGCTTCCGCCTGGGGTGCTTCGGTGATTTCCAGCTTTTCCAGCTGTTTGCGGCGGCTCTGGGCCATTTTGGTGGTGGAAGCACGCACCAGGTTGCGGTCAATATAATCCTGCAGCTTGGCCGCCTTTTCCACATCGGCATCATGCTGTTTTTGCAAGGCGCTCGTCCGCTGCTTCGCGCTGGGGCAGGTAGGCGGAGTAGTTGCCGCGGTAGGTGGTGATGGTTTTGCCGCGCAGCTCCCAGATACGGGTACAGACAGAATCCAGGAAGTAGCGGTCATGGCTGACCACCAGCACTGCGCCGCGGTAGGCTTTCAGATAGGTTTCCAGCCAGTCCATCGTTTCCAGATCCAAATGGTTGGTGGGTTCGTCCAGAATCAGAATGTCCGGGCGTTCCAACAGCAAGCGGGCCAAGCGCAGGCGGGTCTGCTCGCCGCCGGAAAGCACCCCGGCCTTTTTCTTCCAGGTATCTGCCGGGAAGCCCATGCCGTTGAGCACCTTTTTGATCTGAGGTATCCATATTATAGGCATCCATAGCATCGATCACTGCGTTGCAGGCTGTGATCTTATCCGTAATAGCCGTGTTGTGGTGGTCAGCTGCCAGCTGCTTTTGCAGGGTCTCCAGCTCCGCCATGGCGTCAAGCGCAGGCTGGAACGCAAGGCGCATGGTTTCGTAAACGTCTTTCTCCGGGTCAAGATGACCCGTCTGTTCCAGGTAGCCGCAGGTTGCCCCCGCCGCCGCAAAACAGCGTCACCGGCATCGGGCAGGCTTTCGCCGCACAGCACACGCAGGAGCGTGGTTTTGCCGGTGCCGTTTGCACCAATAATACCAATGCGGTCGCCGCGTTCCACACTGGCTGTTACATGTTTTAAGACCTCGTGCTCGCCAAAGCTTTTTGCCAAGGTCCTGCAGTTCGATCAGCATAATTTCACACCTTATCGTATCCCTGGCCACTAGGGTGTATCAGAAAAGTCGAAAATATAGTCTATTTCTACAAACACAGCAGGATTTTGCATTAAAAAAGCCTTAAATCCTGCTTGTATTTGCGAAATATCCGTCATGCTCTTTGTTTTCAGATTCACATTAAAGCAGCAGCCAGTTTGTTTTTACTCTTCCACCAAAGGGCGCATCAAACCCGAAAATGTGCCGCTGCGTCAGTTCTTTACCCCGGCAGCGGCACATTCCATTGGTCTTTTTCAGCCCTCGTTCATATGCCGACGGTTGCGCACGCCGACATTTTCCAGTTCTTCCGGCTCCATTACAACGCGGTACAGTTCTTCATAGCTGTGCACCGTATATTTGGGCTGGATGCCGGTTTTATTTTCCTCGTTGGCAAAGTTGACCCAGCAGGTATCGATCCCTGCGTTGATACCGCCCTTGATATCGGCCAGCAGGTCGTCCCCCACCATCAGCACACGGCTGCGGTTGGTCAACCCCAGGTCCCGGATGGCATAGTCCAGCAGCTTGGGCGAAGGCTTTGCCGCACCCACTTTTTCCGAGATATACACACCATCCATAAAGCGGCCAATGCCGGATGCCGCAATGCGGGATTCCTGTACCTGGGTAGCACCATTGGAAACGATTGCCAGGGTAGCAACTTCGCCCAGTTCTTCCAGAGCGGTCAGCGCGCCGGGCATCAGATCCGCATGGTTGGCCAGCTCGTTCTCATAAAAGTCATTCATCTCGCGGGCGTTGGCGGCTTCCGGTGTGCCAAGAGCCTGCATCACGCGGCCAAACCGCACCGCAAACAGCTTTTGCTGCGGTTCAGCTCGCCTTTGGCAAGGCTGTCCCACAGCTGGCGGTTGATCTGGTGGTAGGTTTCCAATGCTTCGGGGCCGTTGGGCATGCCGTAATGCTCTAACGTAATGCCGACCGCAGCACGCTCTGCTGCGTTAAAATCCAGCAGGGTGTTATCCACATCCAGTAAAAGACAAGTATAATTTGCCATAGATTTATTCCTTTTTTCCGGTCTATTCTTGCCGGATATCTGCCGGGGTGCTGCCCTGCCGCCAAAACAATTACTCCGTGTGCTGTGCTTCCGTCCGTTCATCGTCCGTCAGCGCATCGTCAAGGGGTTCTGTGTCAAGGGGCTGGCCCCAGTCAAAATCATAGTTTTCCACACTGCCGTCGGTCACATCGTTCTGGCCGTTATCCGGCCTGATAGCCAGCCTCGCAGTCAAAGACAAACATGTGATCACCTCCCGGCTTATGCTATGCCGGGGGCAGGCGCTGTGTGACTGCAATCAGTCTTCGTCGCCAAAGGGAAGAACGGGAACTGATCGCCCGAATCACTTGGTTCCGGGGTTACCGTGGGGTCCGAAAGGGGTTCCGTTACGTTGATGACAAGCTCTGCATACTGACCATTGTTGGCAGCACGCACGGTATAGCTGCCAACGGTATCCGCGCTGAACTGCACGTTATCGCCGGTTGCACTCCACTGCGGCTTCTGGGCGCAGGTCCAGGTGGTATCCCCCGAAGGATTGCTTACGTTGGCCTGCAGCGTTGTGGTACTGCCTGCCGGCATGGAGCTGACACCGGTGATGCTGACGGTGGTAGCCGGTGCCTGCACATGCACCATCAGTTCCTGCGAAGTATAGGTACCGTTAACTTCCAGCCCGGCCTTGATGCGGTAATCGCCGGTGGCATTCGGCGTAAAGGTATAACTGGCGCCATTCTGCATCAGGTCATCGTTGACCGACCACTGCACACCGCTGTTATCATAGCTCTTACCGCCCAAGGTGACACTGGCGTTGATGGTCAGGGATTCACCCTGCTTGATGGTGCTTTCGCCCTGATCCAGGTTGATCTGCACACGGGCATCGTTGAACATTGCCGTCACGGAAATATCCTTGGTCGCGCTGTCCACACGGGTAGCGGTGGTCAGGCCATCGCTCCACTTATAGAACGTATAGCCGTCCGCCGCCACAGCGGTAATGGTCACGGTCTGCTTTTCGGTTGCGTCCATTTCGATGGAAGTTACGCCGCTCTGGTCATTGCCCTGCAGGGTGCCCTTGCCTTCTTCCACCAAGTATTGCAATTTGAACATTGTAGGGGTCGCCGAAGGCGTGGGCTCCGTGGCGGCTGCGCTGCCGCCAGCCTGCTCAGTACGCTGCGGAATATCATCCGTGTTGGGGCGGGTATCCGCAGTATCGTAAGCATGATTGCGCAGGTAGTTCAGCACCACATTAGCGCCGGATGTGCTGAAGCCATTCTGTTTGTTGTTCAAATAGGCTGCTTCGGCATAGCCGCTGTTGCTGTCTTTCAGTGCTTCGGCCAAGTTCAGGTATTTATAACCTTCATCATTGCACATCTTGGCCAATTCCTGGTTGAACTGGTCGATCATCAGCTGCGTTTTGGCGGCATCAGATGCATTTTTTGCCACAGGCGGAATGGCACAGACAATGACATCGCAGTACTGGTACGCACCGGTAATTGCGATGACAGCCTGCTTATAGTTACGGGCAAAATTATCATAGGAAAGGCTGCCGTCCAGATCGTTGCTGCCCAGCAGCATGACCACGCGGCGGGGTTTCATTTTGGATACCGCCTGCGGGACGGTATAGGCGCTGGAATCCCCCGCAAAGTAAACGCAGGCATCGTTCAGCAATGAGCTGACGGTCAGGCCGTCCTTGCCTGCAAACTGATCCAGCGTGATGACTTTATCGTCATACAGGGACTTGGCAAACTGATCCCCCACAAACAGCGTGGAGGAGACATAATCGGTGTCTGCATCAGAGGTTTTTGGCCAGCACGGACCCCAGCGAAGTATCCAGCGGATAGGCCTGCGGGTCATAGCGGCCGCTGCCGCCCAGCGACAGCTTGCCCGGCAAAACCCAGGATGCAATAAATGTAAGGATGACAGCCAGCACACATACTGCCAGAACAGCACATGCCTTGCGCTGGGTTGGGCTGAAGGATGCCCGGCTGCCGGATGTTTTGCGGCTCATAATGTTCGTTTCTCCCTTTGTTCCTTATGTAGGATGCGCCCGCGGGCCGGGTTGGTTCCGGCGGCGGGCTGTGCCCGGCAGCGCTTTGCACCGCGCGGGGTTCAGCCCAGAATATACTGGGTCAGTTCTTCACAATTTTGCGCCAGCAGCACCGGATTCCAGGGTTCCATTTCTTCCCTGCTACCATAGCCGTACAGCACGGCAGCAGCGGGCAGCTGGTTGTTGACAGCGCCCTGCATATCATCCTGGCGGTCCCCCACCATCAGGATGCGTTTGCCCGCCAGGCGTGGGTCCTGCAGCACAAGGCGGATCACATCCGTCTTGTTGTCCACACTTTCGTCCATGCTGGCCCCGCCAATGCGGTCAAAATAGTCAAACAGCCCCTGCTCTTTCAGGATGGGTGTTACAACTTCGACCGGTTTGCAGGTTGCCGTTGCCATGTACAGCCCGGCATCTTTCAGGGTATCCATCATCTGACGCACCCCGGGGAACAGGCTGCACTGGTGGCTGCCAACTTCCTCGTAATGCACGCGGTAATACTCCACGGCCTGCTCCACCTCGGCATCCGTTGCAAAGTGCTGGGCAAAGCTCCAGCGCAGCGGAGGGCCAAGGTAGCGGGAACAATCTATCGCATCCGGGTCAAGGCCCATTTTGCGGAACGCATAGGCAAAGCAGTTAAAAATGCCCGGCCGGGAATGGATCAATGTTCCATCAACATCAAATAAAACGGCGTCGTAACGCTGCATCCAAAATACCTCCTGCGGAAAGGCGGTGCTCCCTTTATACAGTCCTGATAACTTCCCATGGCGCTTGCGGCCGCGTTGTTTATGGCCACTCTCCCGGTGTAAAGCACACTCACTTTACATTCATTTCAAGAGCCTTGGCCGCATACCATGCAGAGAAAACAATGAACTCTCCCGGGTTCTTTATGTTCTCTTTTGGTGTATACGGAACCGAAAACAGACGATCCGATACTCTGCCGTCTGTCAATTCCGTCATAATATACAGTTGTATTATATCATAACTGTCAAGGTTTGAAAATGACTTCACGGAAATTTGATAATTTGCCCCTTCTTTCCTGCTCCAAAAGACAAAAAAAAGCCGCTGCAAACCGGTAAAATCCGGCCCACAGCGGCAGTTAAATGGTATAAAACTTATCCAAATCCGATCCTGTACGCAATCTTATCAGGAAAGGATCATGCGGTCATTGGCTTCGCCGCCAGCCTGCTCAAAGCGCTGCAGCAGATCCGATACTTCCAACTTTGTCTTTTCTTCGCCGCGCACATCATAAATCACATGGCCTTCGTTCATCATGATCAGGCGGTTGCCATAGCGGATGGCATCGCGCATATTATGGGTGATCATCAGGGTGGTCAGGTGGTTTTCCTGCACGATCTTGTTGGAAATTTCCAGCACCTTGGCGGCGGTCTTGGGGTCCAGGGCTGCGGTGTGCTCGTCCAGCAGCAGCACCTTGGGCTTTTTCAGGGTCGCCATCAGCAGGGTGACTGCCTGGCGCTGGCCGCCGGAAAGCAGACCGACCTTGCTGGTCATGCGGTCCTCCAGGCCCAGGCCCAGGGTTTTAAGCAGCTCGTGGTACTCGGCATTTTCCTTTTTGGTAATACCAATGCGCAGGGGTGCGGCCCGCACCGCGGCGGGCGGCCAGGGCCAGGTTTTCATCAATCTGCATCGTGGCGGCGGTGCCCATCATGGGGTCCTGGAACACACGGCCAATGTAAGCGGCGCGCTTGTGCTCCGGCAGGCGGGTGATATCCTTACCATCAATAATGATCTTGCCCATATCCACCGGCCACACACCGGCAACAGCATTCAGCATGGTGGACTTGCCCGCACCGTTGCCGCCGATTACGGTGACGAAATCGCCGTCCTCCAGTGTCAGGTTCAAATCATTCAGGGCAACCTTCTGGTTGACCGTACCGGGGTTAAAAGTCTTGTAAACGTTTTTGATCTCAAGCATTGCTGCTGCCGCCTTTCTTTACCGCAACGCGGGTGAAGTATTTTGCTTTCCAGTATGGAACCGCAAGGAAGATGGCGACCACGATGGCGCTGAGCATTTTGAGCAGGTCGGTATCGATCTTGAACCAGATGCAGATCTGCATAACAATGTAGTAGATGACGCTGCCGATGCCAACGCTGAGCAGCTTGAGCGCAAAGTTGCGAAAAATCTTGCTGAACACGGCTTCACCGATAACAACGGCAGCCAGGCCGATCACGATAGCACCGCGGCCCATCTGGACATCAGCAAAGCCCTGGTACTGGCTGAGCAGCGCACCGGAGAATGCCACCAGACCATTGGAGAGCATCAGGCCCAGCACAATGTTGAAATTAGTGTTGATGCCCTGCGCCCGCGCCATGTTGGCGTTGCAGCCGGTAGCGCGGATGGAGCAGCCAAGCTCGGTGCCGAAGAACCAGTACAAAATAGAGATAACAACCACCATAAGAACGGCCACGATCAGGATGGTATTGCGGTAAAACGGAACGCCTTTGATATAACGCAGGGATACCAGCAGGTCATATTTGTCCACGTTGATAGCCTGATTGGCTTTTCCCATGATTTTCAGGTTGACCGAATATAGGGACAACTGGGTCAAGATACCGGCAAGGATGGCCGGAATGCCCATAAACGTGTGGAACAGGCCGGTCACCAGGCCAGCCAGCAATCCAGCGCCAAACGCCAGCAGCAGGGACAGCCAGACGTTCATGCCGGAAGTCATACACATGATGCAGACCGCACCGCCAAGGCCCAAGGTGCCGTCTACCGTCAGGTCGGCAACATCCAGGATGCGGAAGGTAAGGTAAACGCCAATCGCCATAATGGCCCAAATCAGGCCCTGCGCCAATGCGCCCGGCATGGCATTGAACAATGTTGCAATGTTCAAGAGATCGTCAACTCCTCAAAAAATATATAGTCTTTTTAATTATATCAAAAAATCGCGGGAAAGAAAAGCCTTTTCCGCGATTTTTGTATTAAAGTTACCTGCATCAAATCAAAAAGCAGGCCGTTCTGGCTGTTTAGCCCTCGTATGCCACATAATCATCTGGGATGGTAATGCCCAGAGCTTCGGCAATGGTCGGGTTGTATTCCTTAGTGAACTCCGGGCGTACTCAATGGGCATCTCCTCAACCTTGCTTTCGCCGGTCAGGATCTTGGCGGCCATCTTACCGGTAGCAACGCCCAAGTCATAGTAGCTGATGGACAGGGTAGCAACGCCACAGCCGCTCATGATGCCTTCCTCGCCTGCAACGACAGGCACACCGGCGGGCTGGCAGATGTTATTGACGATCTCAGTGTTGTTGGCAACGGTGTTATCAGTGGGAACATAGATCACATCGCTGGCATCGGCAGCGCTCTGGCAGACGGTGGCCAGATCGTTGGAGTCAGAGAATGCATAATACTCGCAGGTGTAGCCCAGTTCTTCCAAGCTGGCCTTTACGGTATCAACCTGATACTGGCTGTTTGGTTCGGCGCTGCAATACAGCAGACCAACGGTCTTTGCATCGGGGAACAGTTCCTTGATGATTCCTGCCTGCTCATCCAGAGGAGCCAGGTCGCTGGTGCCGGAAATATTGGTGCCGACAAGGCCATCGAAGTCATCAATACCCAGTGCCACGCCGTACTCGGTAACAGAGGTGCCCAGAACCGGGATGGTGTTGGTGCCGGCCTGTGCAGCCTGCAGGGCGGGGGGTTGCGTTGGCCAGGATCAGGTCAACATTATCAGAAACAAAGCCATTGATGATGGTGCTGCAGGTGTTGGAATCGCCCTGGGCGTTCTTTTCCTCAAAGGTAACGGCATCGCCAAGCTGCTCGGTCAGGGGCATCCTTAAACCCCTGGGTTGCAGCGTCCAAAGCAACGTGCTGCACCAGCTGGCAGATGCCGACCTTGTAGGTCTGGCCGTCAACAGCGGCGGTATCGGAAGCGACGGTGGATTCTGCGGCAGAAGAAGCGGTGCTGTCCGCGGCCGATGCAGCAGAGCTTGCTGCAGTGCTGCCACAGGCAGCAAGGGGAAACAGCCAGGCAGCCGGCTGTCAAAATAGAAAGTGCTTTTTTCATGGTATCTTCCTCCCAAATCTATGCATCGCTCACCGGCATCCACTATGCTGCATAGCCTTGGGTGGGTGTCCTCTCCGAAAAGCGATTTAGTGATTTAAAGTATAGCATCAATCGTATTCCCCTGCAAGATACAATCCGCAAAATCGCGGCGCTTTAGAGCGCTAAATTTCCACATTTTGCACAATTTTAACAAAAAGCACACCCTGCGTTCTGCCTTTGTGGCATTCGCACAGGGTGTGCAGTATCAATAAGACTTATAAAATGATATTTTTTCTCTGTTTCAGCAATCGGGTGCTGGATTGCTTTTTGTGTTCCTTGCCGTTTTGGCCTCATTTATGCAAAGATTGCCGCTTCGGTCTGGTTCAGGATGCGGATAAACGCCTCTCGCGTATCCGCCATACGCAGTTTTTCCGTCAGGCGGTGGTCGCTGAGCAGGTTGACAAGGCGAGCCAAAATCAACAGGTGATCGCTCTGGCGGTCCGGCGGAACCGCAACCATAAAGATCATATCCACCAGCTTGCCGTCCGCTGCGCCCCAGTCCAGCCCGCGGGTAAGGGTCAGCGCGGCCAGCCCAAGCGAGGCAACGCCCGCATTGCAGGCATGCGGGATGGCAAGCCCTTCCCCAATGGCGGTGGTGCCGCCCGCGCGTTCACGCTCACACACGGCTTTATAGTAGGCGGTACCGTTGGTGATCACGCCGTTGCTCTCCTGAAGTTCCACCAAGGTTTCCAGCGCCGTCTGCACACTGGGCATCTCGGCATGCAGCATCACACTGTCACGGTTCAGTAAACGGCTGACTCTCAGCTGTGTCTGCTCACTTTCCCTGTGTTTCATACGCCCTCCACCTTGCTGATCAGCTTGTAAAGGAACTCGCCCACCGCGCCGCCGGTGCAGTCGCAGTTGGTCACTTCGTTGGCCGCTGCTTTTACTTCGGACGGCGCATTGGCCACAGCCACGGAATAGCCCGCTTTTTTCATGATTTCGAGATCATTATAATAGTCACCGATCACGATGGTTTTTTTGATGTTCTCGTTCAGGATATGGCAAAAAAAAGCTCTTCCATTCCGGCTGCTTTGCTGATGCCGGAAGGCATAATTTCCAAGTAGATCTGGTTGGTAGGCAAAAAGTAATTATCCCGGCCAAAGTACCGCGTTTTGGCGTACTGTCCCGCTTTGCGGATCGTTTCCGGATCCCCGGCAAACACCACCTTCAGCCAGCCATCCGGCACATTTTCCAGCGGGCAGGCCACGCTTTCCATGTGTTCATCCACCTGGTGGGCGTGGGTATAGCTGCTGGCGTGAACAACATACATCTCCCCCGCACCGGCCATGACCTCTACACCAATCTTCGGGAATTTTTGCAGCATATCGGCAATGGCGGCAGCGGCCTGTTCCTGATTCAGGCAGGAGCGACGCAGCACACGGTTGGTCTGGAAATCATACAGTAGTGAACCATTGCAGGAGATTGCTGGCAGCGAAAGCTCGATATCGCCCAGCGCCGCACGGATCGACTCCGGCGGACGGCCGGATGCGACGGTAAAGCGCCCACCCATGGCGGTAAACAACCGGATGACGCTGCGGTTGCAGGCGGGAATGCCCTCCTTTGCAGTCAGCAGGGTGTTATCCATATCACAAAAAACCAGATAATCACTCAAACGCTCCATGGCGGCTTTCCTTTCTCAGACGGCTTAAGTAGTCCTGAAACCAGTCAGGCAGTGAGCTGTCAAACTGCATCCATTCCCCGGTGGCGGGGTGCACAAAGCCAAGCTCCTTGGCGTGCAGGCACTGACCGTTCAGGCTGCGGATACAATTTTTTGGCCCATACACGGCATCCCCAGCCAGCGGGTGGCCAATGGACGCCATATGCACCCGAATTTGATGGGTGCGGCCTGTTTTAAGCTTGCATGCAATGTAAGTAAAGTTGCCGAACCGTTCCAGCACCTGCCAGCCGGTGTAGGCATATTTGGAGTTCTGCTGGGTCACGGCCATCTTTTTGCGATCCTTAGGGTCGCGGCCGATGGGGGCTTCCACAAAGCCGGTATCCTCTTTCAGGTTGCCATACACCACAGCATGGTACACCCGATGGATAGAATGCACGCTCATCTGTTCGGTCAGTGCCTGGTGGGCGGCGTCCGTTTTTGCAACGACCAAAAGGCCGCTGGTATCCTTATCAATGCGATGCACAATGCCGGGGCGGATGGCCCCGCCGATGCCGGACAGCCGCCCCGCACAGTGCCACAGCAGTGCATTGACCATGGTGCCGTCCGGGTTGCCGGGCGCAGGGTGCACCACCATGCCTTTGGGCTTGTTGACCACCAGCAGGCTGTCATCCTCATACACAATGTCCAGCGGAATGTTCTGGGGCTGGGCTTCGATGGGCTGCGGGTCCGGCAGGGTGAGCAGAATCGTCTGCCCGGCTTTCAGCTTATCCTTTTTTTGTTCAAGGGGCTGCCGTTGCAGGTCACACTGCCCGCTTCGATCAGGTTTTGCAGCTGGCTGCGGGAAAGATCCGGGCACTGTTCCGCCAGCCAGCGGTCCAGCCGCAGGCCAACGCTTTCCGGCGCAAGGGGTCAGTTCACGCTGTTCCATCTGTGGGTGCACTCCACCTTTTGCTGTTTTGCTTTTTGTTCGCGGCGCATATCCAGCAGCAGGCTGAGGACCAGCAAGCCCACGCCGACACAGATGCAGACATCCGCAAAATTGAACACCGGGAAATTGATGAACAGGCAGTTCAGGTAATCCACCACCACGCCGGTGCGGATACGGTCGATCAGGTTGCCAACACCGCCGCCAACGACCAAAATCCAAGCAGCACGCTCCAAACGCGGCATTTTGCGCAAAAGCAGCATACCGGCCAGCACAGCCAGCATCACGCCGGTAATGATCACCAGCAGCGTGCGCTTGCCGCTGAGCATGGAAAACGACATACCATCATTGAGCAGGTAATAAAATTCCAGCACATGCGGGATAAAGGGTTTGCTGCCAACCGGCAGCAGTTCCACGGTGGCCCAAAGTTTGATCAGCTGGTCAACCAGCGTCAGGCCTGCCGCAGCAAGAATGGATAAAATGCCAACCAGCATAAACGCCTCCGTCGTCCGGGCCAATGCAGCGCTGCAAAATGCCCTGACAAAAACAGCGGTGCAAAGGCTTGATAAAAGCGCAAAAGCACCGCTGTAAATCATACTATGGCAATACCGCACAGTTCCTGTTTTACAGGCTTAAGCACTGGAACAGCGCTTAACATCATGCGGCATAGCCCTTTATTTGAAATTAACCAAGAACTTTCGCACAGCGCGGGCACAGGCCGTCTTCGCCAACAGCTGTGTCGAACTTCCAGCAGCGCAGGCACTTGTTGCCGGCAGCATGGGCAACGCTCATGCCCAGGCCCTCGGTCAGCCCCTTCACGCCGCCTTCGCCCTTGACCAGATCCACATGGGAGACGATCATCAGATCGGCCAGCTCATCCATCGGGATGGCGTTCAGGAAGTCATACATTTCATCGCTGCAGTACAGGGTAACGGCAGCTTCCAGAGAGGAACCGATGGTCTTATCGGCACGGGCCTGCTCCAGAACCTTCTTTACATCGTCACGCACAGCAATGATTCTTGGCCCACTTGGCGTCAAAAGCGGCATCCTCATCGCTCTTGGCTTCCGGCATACGCTCCCAGCAGACATACTCCTGCATGCCTTCCAGCTTCGGGATGTAGCTCCAGATTTCCTGGGCGGTGAAGCACAGGATGGGGGCAACCAGCTTGGTGAAGTCAACCAGAATGCGGTACAGCGCAGTCTGGGCGCAGCGGCGTGCGTGCTCGTCCGCGCAGTACAGGCGGTCCTTGATGACGTCCATATAGAAGTTGGACATATCAATGACGCAGAAGTTGTAGATTGCGTGGTAAGCGCGGGAGAAATCGTAATTATCGTAAGCGGCACGCACATTGGCGGTCAGGCTGTTGCAGCTCTTGAGTGCCCAGCGGTCGATTTCGAACAGCTGATCCTCGGCAACCATATCCGTGGCAGGGTTGAAATCGCCAATGTTGCCCAGCATAAAGCGGGCGGTGTTGCGCATCTTGCGGTATGCTTCAGACAGCTGCTTGAAGATATTCTTGCCTGCGCGCACATCAACGGTGTAATCGCTGGAAGCAACCCACAGACGAACGATGTCAGCGCCGTAATCGCGGATGATTTCGGACGGCTCCACACCGTTGCCGGCAGATTTGTGCATCTGCTTGCCCTGCTCATCAACGACCCAGCCATGGCACAGAACGCCTTTGTACGGGGCAACGCCCTGGGTGGCAACGCTGGTCAGCAGGCTGGACTGGAACCAGCCGCGGAACTGGTCGGCGCCTTCCATATACAGGTCAGCGGGCCAGTTCAGTTCGGGACGTTCGCGGCAGACTGCGCTCCAGGTAGAGCCAGAGTCGAACCAGACATCCATGATATCGGGATCCTTTTCCCAGTCAGAAGCGCCGCATTCGCAGACCTCAGTCTTGGGCATGATCTCGTTGGCATCGTACTTATACCAGGCATCGGTGCCTTCCTTGCGGAACAGGTCGCTGACAGCCTTGATGGAAGCATCGGTGATGTGGTACTTGCCGCAGTTCTTGCAGTAGAACACCGGGATGGGCACACCCCACACGCGCTGACGGCTGATGCACCAGTCGCTGCGGTCACGCACCATGCCGTGCATACGGTCATGACCCCAGGCCGGCTGCCACTTGACTTCATCAATGGCCTTATAGGCTTCCTCGCGGAACTTATCAATGGAGCAGAACCACTGTTCGGTTGCACGGAAGATGATGGGATGGTGGCAGCGCCAGCAATGCGGGTACTGGTGGGTGATGTGCTGCACGCCCATCAGGTGGCCGGACTGCTTGATGTGCTCCAGAATAACTTTGTTGGCAGCCCAAACCTTAAGGCCTGCAAACTCTTTGCCTGCTTCTTCGGTCAGGTAACCGCCATCGTCCACGGGGACAATAACGGGAACCTGCGGGTAGTGGTTGACGCAGACCTCAAAGTCCTCGACGCCGTGGCCGGGGGCGGTGTGGACACAGCCGGTGCCGCCTTCCAGGGTAACGTGGTCACCAGGATAACCAGGCCCTTGCGGTCCAGGAAGGGGGTGCTGATACTGCATCAGCTCAAATTCAGAGCCGAGAACGCGGGGCTCCAGAACCTCGTAATCCTCGATATGGAAGGCTTTCATAGTGGATTCCACCAGACCGGCAGCCATCAGGTGATATTCATCGCCGATTTTGACGAAGGCATACTCCAGGCTGGGGTTCAGGCAGGTTGCCACGTTGGCGGGCAAGGTCCAGGTGGTGGTGGTCCAGATCATGATCCATGCCTTGTCCAGCGGGATGTTGTGCTTGGCCAGCACACCGTTGGGGTCATCGGTCAGCTTAAAGCGGACATAGATGGAATCGCACTCGTCCTCGGCATACTCGATTTCGGCTTCTGCCAGAGCAGTACGATCCTCCGGGCACCAGTAAACGGCTTTCATGCCCTTGTAGATATAGCCTTTCTTGGCCATCTCGCCAAAGATTTCCACCTGGCGTGCCTCAAATTCGGGGCGCAGGGTCAGGTAGGGGTTGGCGAAATCGCCCTGAACGCCCAGGCGGGCGAACTGGCTGTTCATCACATCAATATGCTCGGTGGCGAACTCTTTGCAGATCTTGCGCAGCTCAAGCTTGGAGACACCCGCCTTCTTATCGCCGAGAGAACTCAGCGCCTTCAGCTCAATAGGCAGGCCGTGGGTATCGTAGCCGGGCACATAGGGGAGCACAGTAGCCCGACATGTTCTTTTCGCGGATAATGATATCCTTGATGATCTTGTTCAGGGCAGTACCCATATGGATATTACCGTTGGCATACGGAGGGCCATCATGCAGAACAAAGCGCGGCAGATCCGCGTTATGTTCGATCATTTTTTCGTAGACGTGGTTTTTCTCCCAATCCTCCAGCATTTTAGGCTCCTTTTTCGGCAGCCCGGCACGCATTTCAAAGGGGGTAGCCATCTTATGGATGGTATCATTGTAATTCTGCGGCAAAGTTTCCAACTCTCCTCTATTTCCTTATTATAGCTGATATGGCGGCTTGTCCAAAGCGCAGTATACCAGGTTGCCCCGGCAGTTCTGCACCGTTCAGGCAGGTCTTAAAATGCTTGGGGTACACGCACGCACAAATGCGGCACCTCAAACATCATAATCAATGTCATCAAATGCGTCAAGCTCCGCTTTTGCAGGGCTCTTGGTTTTGCGGGCATTTTTGCCCGTGCTGCGGGTCGAAAGCGCCGCGGCTGCGGGAGCCGGATTTCTTGGCGGGCTTTTCCGGCATATCCCCGCCGTAAAGCCCGGCAACGGATGGCATATCATCGTCCGGCAGGATTGGCTTTGTTTTGGGGGCAAAGGCAAATTCTACCGTATCGATCTTTTCCTCGTCCAGCGGCTGGCCAGGGGCAGGTGCCGGAGCCGGTTCCGGCTCTTCGGGCTGGGCGGTTTTTTCCGGCTCAGCCTCGTAATATTCCGGTTCCTCATATGCCGGGTAGTTTTCCTCCGGGGCTGCGGGCTGCGGAGCCGGGACACCCTCCGGGATTGGCTGGTTGGGTTCCGGTTCCGGCTGCGGAGCCGGGGCAGGCTGTTCTACCGGCTGGGATGCAGGCTGCTGCGGGGCTTCCTGCGGTTCCGGCTGCGGCTGCGCGGCCTGCTGTTCTGCACGGTTGGTGTGATACTCCGGAATTTTGGCAATCATTTCGATGTGCTGGCGGTACAGGTCCATCAGGCGCTTTTTGAACGCATCCGCTTCCTGCTTTATTGTCACAAGCTCCTGCTGGGCCAGCTCCACCTCATCGCGGGCGCGCTGTTCACGATCCTCCGCCTTAATGTTGGCGGCACGAATGATCTCGGCAGCTTTCTGCTTGGCTTCCTTGATGACGTTCTCGCCAAGGCGCTGGGCATTGATCATGGTTGTGCTCAGGGTATCTTCGTCGGCACGGTACTGGTCAATGCGCTGGGCCAGTATGACCAGCTTTTTCTGCAGGTCATCATTTTCTGCGGCCAGGCCGTCGATGCTGTCCGCAACCTGTTTGAGGTAATCGTCTACGTCCTCACAACGATAACCGCGCATGGCACGGTCAAAGGTCACGCGGCGCACATCATCCGAAGCAATCATCCAAATTCCTCCTGTTTCGGGTGGCACACACCCGGAATGGTATCCGAAATTTTACCGTTCGGCACGGCTGCCGGGCTGCCCCGGCCCATGGGTTTCACATTCAGGTTTTATGTTCAATACTGATAAAACGTGATAAAGATGCGGTCCTTGCGGCTTTTGCCGCCGATTGCCACCAGACGGTAGCGCCCAACGCCCCGCACGGTGAAGATATCGCCTTCAAACACATCCTCATGGGCGGTGCGCAGCGGAACGTGGTTCACTTCCACCCTGCCGCTTTGGATTGCCTGCGCCGCAATGGAGCGGGAGGTGCGCATCATCGCTGCCAATACGGTATCTGCCCGCAAAGATGGCACCGTTGCATCCTGCGTCTGGCGTTCCGGCCCGCGCAGGACTTCTTCCGGCACGGCATCGCAGCGCTCGACATGCACCGGGCTGCGGCCAGCTTCCGTCAGGTTGGAAGCAATAAAATCCGCCTTATCTTCCAGCACAAAGGCATACACACTGCGGGCATCGGCCGGATCCGGCAGGATATCCCCCAAACAGGCACGATCCAAGCCAAGACCCAGGATTGCCCCCCAGATAGTCACGGTGGCCCGGCACGGCGCTGCCGCCCTGCTGCGGCGCTGTGAAATGCAGCACCGCAACTGGCTCTTCCGGCCAGGAATCCGGTGGTTCAATGCAGAGCACTTTGCGTTCCGCATCCGGCCAGCCGCCCTGAAAGCGGGCAAAATCGCAGCCCTCACGGTTGAGCGCAGCCTGCGCAAGGGCCTGTTCGCGATCCGAAAGGAAGCCCGTTGCCCGCGGGATGCCACGCTGCATGGCGGTACGGCAGAGTTCTTCCACCCGGCGCATCAAAAAGCGTTCATCCTCGTTCTGCGGCGGCACAAAGCCGCGGGTCCTTGTATCAGAAGAAGACGCCATTGTTCTCCAGCTCGTCCAGCAGGTCGCCCATAATATCAACGTTATACGGGGTAATGATGAATGTACTGGTTGCTACACGCTTGATCTGGCCGTTATTGGCGTAAGCCACGCCGGACAAAAAGTCGATCAAACGGCGGGAGACTTCTTTGTTGGTGGATTCAAGGTTCAGCACAACGGTGCGCTTTGCGTTCAGCTGGTCTGCAATGGCAGCAGCATCGTCAAAACGTTCCGGCTTGACCAGTACAACCTGCAGCTGGGTGGTAGCGTTGATGTTGACCACCTTGTTGCTGTGCTGCTTAGCAGTTTCCTGCGTGGGGTAGGCTTCTCCCGGGGCTGGCGAACCGCCCTGACCACCGCCAGGGAAGACATCATCCTCTTCGTTATCATCCACATAGGAATCTGCTTCGGGATCCTGGTTGATTCCGAGGACGTTTCTCAAACCATCTATCATGGACATGGCAGTTACTCCTTACGTTTGCTTAGTTGTATAAATTGCACAAAAAAAGGCCCCCGATCGGCTTTTTGTCACAACTATACAGTATTTATTATCTTCCATTTTTGCTTCGTTGTCAATACAAATATAACAGAATGTGGGGCAAAACGCCCGTTTTCTGTCCTTACAGCAGCTTGCCGTCCTGCAGGTTGCTGCCTTCCACGATCACCTCATCGTACAGGCGCAGCTCGTTATCCTCCCCCACTTTGCCGCCTTCCGGTACAAGGATGTAGGTATCGTCCTCATATAAAATGGTAATGCGGCGGAAGCGCTGCAAATCGCCGTATTTGACATATACGCCGCGCTGGCCGTTCACGATATGCAGGGCCCTGCGGTCAATGCGGATGCCCTGGTAGGTGTGCAGGCTGATTTCGGCTTCCTCATAATTCAGGCAGAGCACCTGAGCATTGATGCTGCGGCATTCCAGCGCCACTTTGGCAAGGCCGGTTTCTTCGTCGGTGGTCACATCCACCACGGTGGCAGCCAAAGGCTCTTCCTGTTTGCCCGGAACGCTGCTGATGCTCACGCGGGACAGGCCGTTCAACCGCCCGGCAAGGTCTGCCGAACACACGGCATAAAACCGCCAGGAAAACCCGGTTACAATATGCCCGGCAAGGTCGGCATTGGACGGAGTCTCCCCTGCGTTGATCATCTTTTTTTGCAGATCAGCCGGGCTCATGGCATCCAGCTCCGTGGGATCCCGCACCACCGGGGCGGCGCTTTCGGATGAGACAAAATACCCGTTGGTATCCGCTTCGATCGTCTGCAGGCCGTTCAGCTGGGCAGCAATGCCGTCCCGCTCGGCCTGCAGGCTGGCCAGCACCTCGCCAAAGCCCGCCGCCTGGCCGGTGCTGATCTGCAGTTTATTTTTTGCGCCAGCAAAAAATGTTCCGCAGCATCCTGAATTGCGCCGTAAGATGCTGTGTCGATCTGGTCCAGCAGGTTATACAGTGCCGTGCGCGTCTGGGTGGTCAGAACCGAAAGATCACTGCCGGAGGAATTTTCCGACTTTGTCAGCCAAGCAAAATCGCACGATCCAACCGGTCCAGCCGTTCCCGCATTGCTCCCCTGGGAATCATCCGTATACTGTTCCGCCAGAATGGTGCCCGCGCTGACGCGCTCACCATCCTGCACCACATATCCCAGGTTGCCGCTGCCAGGCACATCCACTGCCTGGAACACTGCCACGCCTTTCAGCGTGATGTTATCCGACACGGTGTAGGCAATGGCGGTTTCGGTTTTGTAAGTTCGGTGGAAGATCGTGTAAATCTGGATACAGAGATACCCAAGCACCACAACCAGCAGCGCCGTAAACAGGGCAAAAAAAGAATTTTTATGAATGCTTTGGGCTGGCTTTCATTCTGTTCATGCATTGGGTATCCCCCTTTGGTTTTATGGCAACACCGCACAATTCCGTCTTACGGCTTAAGCACCGCTCCGGCGGCTGCGGCACGGCATCTGCGTTGCCAAAATGCTCGATAATGTCGGGTTGCGGTACCCGCATCGTGCTTCGGGGGCAAAAAAAGCCCCTCGCACTCTGCGACCGCTGCCCCTGCTTCGGTTCGCTGTTTCCGCCACTGGCGGCGCTCACCTTTGCAGCATCCAGTATTATCTGCGCTTTTGGCTTAGCATCTGCCGCACCTCGCTCGCCGTATCGGCACTTAGAATTATGCGGTATTGCCTTATCTTTTATATATAGCGATATTGTTACTGCATTTCAAGCGTTGTTTTCCGCCAGGAACGCTTCGGTCTGTTCTGCCGCCTGCTGTTCCAGGTTTCCGTCTTCCAGGTAAAGCCACACAGCGTCCGTCTGGCGGCGGAACCAGGTCAGCTGACGCTTGGCATAATTGCGGGAAGCCTGCTTGAGGTGCGCAAGGCAGCTTTCCAGGTCTGCTGTTCCCTCAAAATACGGGAAGAACTCTTTGTAGCCGATGGCCTGTGCCGCGGTGCGGTAGGTATCGCGGTGGTCATACACCAGTTTGGCCTCTTCCAGAATGCCGCTTTGCATCATACGGTCACCTAGCGGGTATCAATCCGCTGGTAAAGAAGGGTGCGGTCGCGGCAGGTCAGGCAGAGACAGAGTGAACGGTAAGGTTTTTCCGCCGGACGGGCGGCCTCGCGCTCAGCGCTCATCTTGCGGCCGGTGGCACGGTACAGTTCCAAAGCACGGATGACCCGAGGGGTGTTGTTGGGATGCACCTTGGCGGCATAGCCCGGGTCCACCGCGGCAAGTTCTGCATAGAGCGCCTGGGAGCCTTCCGCCTGCAGGCGGGCTTGCAGCTCCTGCCGGATGGCGGGATCCACTTTTTCCGGCGTAAAGCCAATGCCGTTGAGCAGGCTGGTAATGTACAGCCCTGTGCCGCCCACAACCAGCGGCAGCTTGCCCTGTGCCGTCAGCTGGGTGATGGTTTTCCCCGCAAGGGTGGTAAAATCCGCCACGCTGAACGCCTGTTCCGGCGCAAGGAAGCCGACAAGATGGTGCGGCACCCCCTGCATTTCTTCCGGGGTCACTTTGGCAGTGCCAACATCCAGCCCCTGATAGATCTGCATGGAATCCGCACTGATGATCTCGCCGCCAAAGCGTTTGGCCAAGGCGACCGAGAGTGCGGTTTTACCAGTTGCCGTCGGTCCGCCAATGGCAACCACGCGGGGCTTGGCGGCATTATACAAGGCGTCCAAACTGTTTTTCCAGCTCCTTCCGGGTCAGCTTCAGCACGCAGGGGCGGCCATGGGGCAAAACGGCGGCACACTGCCGTCCATAATTTTCTGGGCCAGGGCCAGCATTTCATCGGTGGTGGTCCTGTCCCCCGCTTTAATGGCGGCGCGGCAGGCAATGGAATGCAGTACCCACTCGGTTTTCTCCCGCAGGGCATCGCGGCCGCCGTTCAGCAAATGGTTGGCCAGTTCCAGCACCATATCCCCCATCATCGTCCACCGGCACATCCGCGGGAACGGCACGCACCACAACGGTAAAGCCGCCGTAATCATCCACTTCCACACCGCTGTTCTGCAAAAGTTCCTGGTGGGCCTGCAGGGCCTGCTTTTCCTCGGCGGAAAGGTTGACCTGCACGGGGACAAGCAGCATCTGAGACGGCACGCTGCCGTAATCCTTGGCGAGCTGCTCAAACAGGATGCGCTCATGTGCGGCGTGCTTATCAATCAGACAAAGCTCATTGTTGCGCTCGGTGATGATGTAGGTTTTGAATACCTCCCCCACCACGCGCAGCGGCAGGCTGGCGGGTGCCGGGGCAAAGGTCGTCTGCTCCGGCGGGATGTCCGCCTGGGCAGTTGGGTCATTGGGGTGATGGGCAGTGCGCTCAGGCCGGTGGCAGATTTTTCCTCTTCCGGCAGTTCCGGTGATTCAATATTTTCCAGCTGGGCCGGGGCAGGCTGCTGCGCGAGGGCTGTGGTTACAGCGGGTTCTGCCTTGGGCTGCTGTTCCGGCAGGTCGGGCAGAATGTCCAGCAGATCCTCCTGTGCCGTGTGCGGCGCGGGGCGGCAAACTGCGGGGTGCTGGGTGCATTAAATGGTGCCCGCACCGAGTTCAGCTCCATCTCTCCGCTGGTACCGGGCATCGTGCGGGCAGGCACCGGGGCCGTGAGCTTATTCAATGCGCGGTACTCTGCCGCGGAAAGGGTGTTGAAACGCTTTTGCGGCTGCGGCGGCTGGGCCGGTGCAACCGCAGGCCGCTGGGGGTTGGACTGTGCCGGAGCACTGCCGGGCAGCGTTGTCTGCTGCGGGGCGGGCTGGGGATTTTCTTTTTGCCACATGGCCCAAATCAAAGCGGCACTCTCCGCTGCCGGGGCAGCCAAGGCCGCGCGCACCGTGCGGTAGACCGCATCGAACACATCGCTTTCCCGCGCAAAACGGATCTCGGTTTTGGCGGTGTACGTTGACGTCCACCAGGTCCGCCGGCATATCAACGCGCAGGATGGCGCCGGGGGTATTTGCCCTGCATCAGGGTACCCTTTGTAAGCGTTTTCCAGCGCAGCCATCATGGTGCGGTTTTTGACATAGCGGCCATTGACGTAAAATGCTGCGCACTGCGAGACGCCCGGCAGGCACGCGGCGGGTGACAAGGCCGGTCACTTTATAAACGCCGCCATCGCCATCCAGCGGCAGCAGGTCACGGCAAACTCCCGCCCCAGCACCGCATAGGCAGCGCTGCGCAGCTGGCCGTCACCGGGGGTCATGAACTGCTGCTTGCCGTCCCGCAGAAAGCGGAATGCAATTTCCGGTGGGACAACGCTTCATGCAGAACGATATCCGCCACAAAAGTTCCTCACTGACGTCCTTTTTGAGAAACTTCATGCGGGCGGGCGTATTATAGAACAGATCGTTCACCGTTACGGTGGTGCCGCGCGGGCGGGCACCGGGCCCATGCCCTGGGGCTCGCCGCCCTCAATGCGATAGCAGCAGGCGTATTCGTCCGCTTCGGTGCGGGTCAGCACCTCTACCCTGGCCACGCTGGCGATGGAAGCAAGCGCTTCGCCGCGGAAGCCCAGGGTGTGGATGTGGCCCAGATCCTCGGCACTGGCAATTTTGCTGGTTGCGTGGCGCACAAAGGCTTTTATCGATATACTTCTGCCTCAATGCCGCTGCCGTTATCCGCAATTTGCAGCTGTTGAATGCCGCCGCGCACGATGGAGAGCGTGATCTGCGTTGCACCGGCGTCGATGGCGTTTTCCAGCAGTTCCTTTTGCAACCGAAGCAGGACGCTCCACCACCTCGCCTGCCGCGATGAGTTCCGCGGTATGCTTATCCAGTACGCGAATTTCTGCCATGGGGTACCTCTTTTCTAGGTCAGGGGGTGTTTTTCTGCTTAAAGTTTAGGGCACACCGCACAATCCCCGCCTAACGGCTCAAGCACCGCTCCGGCGGCTGCGGCACGGCATCTGCGTTGCCAAAATGCTCGATAATGTCGGGTTGCGGTACCCGCATCGTGCTTCGGGGCAAAAACCCCGCACCTGCGACCGCTGCCCCTGCTTCGGTTCGCTGTTTCCGCCACTGGGCGGCGCTCACCTTTGCAGCATCCAGTATTATCTGCGCTTTTGGCTTAGCAGCTTCCGCACCTCGCTCGCCGTATCGGCACTTAGAATTATGCGGTATTGCCTTAGCGTTTGAACAATGTATTTACTTCAGCGCCTGTTTCAGTTCATACAAGAAGTTCAGCGCTTCGATGGGGTCAGGGTCTCAATATCCAGGCTGTTCAGCTTGTCCACAACTTCGCTGGGCACGGCGGGGTTGTTATAGGCTTCCACTGTTTCAAAATCCAGCTGCATGGCCTTGTTGGCGCCGGGAGCTGTGGCTTCCAGCTGGCGCAGCACGGCGTGGGCACGTTTGATCACGGCCTCCGGCAGACCGGCCAGTTTGGCGACTTCAATGCCATAACTGTCATCCGCTGGGCCTGCCCCTGCGCCGCAGGAAAGGTGATGTCCTCGCCGCGCTTTTTGACGGCGATATTATAGTTTTTGACGCCGTGAATATCCTGCTCCATGCTCGTCAGCTCATGGTAATGGGTAGCGAACAAGGTTTTGCAGCCGATGTTATCGCAGATATATTCCACCACGGCGCGGGCAATGCTCATGCCGTCAAGGTGATGCCGCGGCCGATCTCCATCCAGAATGACCAGGCTGCTTTTGGGGGCCCGCTGCATTTCGGCCACTTCGTTCATTTCAACCATAAAGGTGGACTGACCGGCGGCAAGGTCATCCGATGCGCCCAATGCGGGTAAAGATAGCATCCACCACACCGACATGGCAGCTGGATGCCGGAACAAAGCTGCCGATCTGCGCCATCAGGGCAATCAGCGCATTCTGGCGCATGGGTAGATTTGCCCGCCATGTTGGGGCCGGTGATGATGAGCATGCGGTTTTCGGTTTCGTCCAGCGTGGTATCGTTTGGCACAAACAGACTGCCTTTCAGCATCTGCTCAATCACCGGGTGGCGGCCCCTCGGTAATAGAAAGCACATCGCTGTCATCCACCGTGGGTTTTACATAGTTGTTTGCACCGCCGCTTCCGCAAAGGAAGCCAGAACATCCAGTTGCCACCGCAAAAGCCGTGCGCTGGATGCGCAGCAGTTGGCGAGATGGCTTCAGCAGGTCGGCAAACAGCTGGTGTTCCATCAACAGGCGCTCGTTTTGCGCCAAGGGTTTGTTTTCCAGCTCTTTCAGTTCGGGAGTAATGTAGCGCTCCCCCGCTGTCAGGGTCGCTTTGCGATAAAGGTATTCCGGTACGCTGGCCGCAAGCTGCGCCGACCTCAATATAGCTGAACACTTTATTGAAACCCATATTTTCAGCTTTGGGATGCCGGTCTCCCAGCTTGGCTTCCAACTGGGAAAGCCCTCGCCGCCGTGCATGATATCCCGTGCAGCTCATCCACTTCGGCGTTGAACCCTGCGCGCGGATAGCACCACCGTCCTTAAGGTTTGCCGGGGGATCTTCCACCAGGGCACGGTTGATGAGGTCCAGCAAATTTTCTCAGCGGGTCCACAGCGCCCGAAAGCTCCTGCAGCAGTGGGGTGGTACACTGCCGGGCCAGCTGGCGTACCTGCGGCAGATAAACACAGGTATCCCCCAGGGCTTTGACCTCCTTTGGGGTGGCGTGACATACAGAATACTGCAGGTCAGGGCGCTCAATGTCATAAACATGGGGAGAGCGCTTTTTTTAAGTCTGCATCGTTGGTATTGTACAGTGCTTTCCACAGCATTCAGACGCTGGTTGATGACGCTGCTGTCCACCAGCGGTTAAGCTCGGATCCAGTGCGCGCAGCTGGCGCTTGCCCATCGAGTGTTTCGGTTTTATCCAACACCAAAGCAGCGTACCGCGCTTTTCGCGGCCGCGCATGGTCTCGGTCAGTTCCAGGTTAGCGCGTGTGACCGGGGAAAGCCGCATGTACTGGGCACGGCATAGTTCTGCACTGGATTTGATGCGGTCGATGCCGTGCTTCTGGGTCTCATGCAGGTAGCCAAGCAGTGCCCCCAGCGCATAGGGCACCAACCGT
>VOFK01001285.1_pt1 | contig 167688 bp, 173 predicted proteins | sample 5384121 | NCBI WGS metagenome assembly VOFK01 (sample SAMN12384730, study PRJNA508395) | human gut metagenome | isolation source: healthy gut J | host: Homo sapiens | reverse complement strand
TCGTTCAATTGGTCCCGCAAGCATGCGTAAGTCGGCGACCTGCGCCCGACCGCTGCCGCAAATCGTCATCATCATCGACGAGCTGGCCGACCTCATGATGGCCGCGCCCAACGAGGTCGAGGACTCCATCTGCCGCCTCGCACAGAAAGCGCGCGCAGCGGGAATGCACCTGCTCATAGGTACGCAGCGCCCCTCGGTCGACGTCATTACGGGGCTTATCAAAAATATCCCCTCGCGTATCGCGTTCCACGTCTCCTCGCAGATGGATTCGCGCGTCATACTCGATATGGTCGGCGCGGAAAAGCTGCTCGGTCGAGGCGATATGCTCTTTGCGCCCGTCGGCGCACCCAAGCCGATACGCGTTCAGGGCGCTTACGTCAGCGAGACCGAGATAGACGACATTATCAGCTTTATCGGAAAGACCTACGGCGAGGGCGATTACGACGATTCCATCATGGAACAGATAGAGAAGGAAGCTCTGCGCTGCGGAACTACCGGAAAGAAGGGCGGCGGCGCGCAGATAAGCGGAGATATCGGCGACGACGGTGCCGACCCGATGCTGAAATCCGCGATAGAGCTCGCCGTCGAGAACGGAAAGATATCTACATCGCTCATTCAGCGCCGACTCTCGCTCGGGTACGGACGCGCTGCAAAGCTGATTGATAGAATGCAGGAGATGGGGGTCGTGTCCGTACCCGACGGGCAGAAACCGCGTACTGTACTTATCTCTAAGCAGCAGTTTATGGAGATGGTGATCAACAACGAAACTTAATTTCCGTGAGGGCTCGGGAAGGCTAAAATCGTCCGGACCGAAAAAGCGAAAACAGAATTTATTTAATGTAACTTTAGTATAATCAATATTTTGATTATGGGGTCGGAATCCTGACGGATTCCTGCGTAAAGTTAAATGTTTTCGCTTTTTCTGCGCCCGATTTCGCCTTGCGACGTACGCTTGTACGCCTTGCGCGACGAAATCGAACACTCCAAACGATTTTATCTCTCCCCGGGCGTATTTTCCCCATCGGTTAAATTTTCAATCTTTGCATTGTGTAACGATGGACACAAAACGCTTTGATAAGCAAATGTTAAACAATAGAATCTTTACTAAAGATTTAAAAGATTTTTTGTTGTAAAAATCAAGTTTAAACGATGGGTGTATGAGCCATCGAAACGGGAAAACAAATTATCTAATGATAATCGGAGAGACGGTGTACACGCTCGGCGAGAGTGAAAAACTAAGGCGCTATACGTGCATTCTTCCGATAAGAAATGCGAGGCGTAATGCCTGCCGAGCATTTCGGACGATAACTTGCTTTTGCGCTATCGGCTGAGCAGTCATAGGGGGAGATACATAAGAGGGGAACCGGCGCGGCCATATGCTCGCGAATGCGAGCATCCTTAGCGCCGCCCCCTCTTATGCGCGCTTTTCTTTCCGCCACTTTCTTTTTCGCGTAAAAAGAAAGTGGTAAAAAACGAACAACTAAATTATTTTTACATATACTTTCGACCGCGGCAGCGTAATCAGTCCTCCTTTTACACAGACAAAACAAACAACCATATCACCTTTCCAAATACTTTTGATCGCGACAGTTCGATTTATAATCAACTCCCGAAAAGAGATGCAGCATATTGAAAAATAAAAAGAAAAAAGCCGAACGTGTCGGCGGGAGCAGACTTGCTCAACTGTTCTTTACCTTTCTGAAAATAGGCGCATTCACCTTCGGCGGCGGGTATGCCATGATACCGCTCGTACAGCGCGAAACTGTAGAAAACCACCGTTGGATAACAGACGACGAGCTGCTCGACATCATCGCGATAGCAGAGTCCACCCCGGGTCCCATCGCGGTCAACTCAGCGACCTTTGTCGGCTACCGCGTCGGCGGCACGGCGGGTGCGCTGCTCGCGAGCCTCGGTGTCATTCTGCCGTCATTTACCGTGATACTGCTGATATCACTGCTGCTCCGCCGCTTCGGCGAGCTGCGTCCGGTAAGATACGCATTTTTCGGCATCCGTGCGGGAGTCCTCGCACTCATTCTCCATAGCCTGTTCAAAATAGCACGCAGGGGCAGACATGATATATTCTCAATAGTTATAGCGGTGCTCTCTTTTTGCCGCTGTTGCGATATTCGATGTAAACGCACTCTTTGTCGTTCCCGTCGCTGCGGCTGTCGGACTGATATATGCGCGGCTCATCCGCGGGAGGCTCGGAAAATGACGCTTGCAGTGCTTTTTCTCACATTTCTTAAAATCGGCGCATTTACGTTCGGCGGCGGCTATGCCATGCTGCCGCTTATTCAGGCAGAGGTCGTGCGGCACGGGTGGATGAGCTTGGAGGAGCTTGTCAACTTCGTTGCCGTCAGCGAGAGCACGCCGGGTCCGTTTGCGATAAACATCTCGACCTATGTCGGCACAAGCACAGCCGGCATCCCCGGCGCACTCTGCGCAACACTCGGCGTTTCACTGCCGAGCATAATAGTTATCCTCATAGTTGCACGCGTCTATGACAAATTCCGCCGCAGCCGCATCGTAGAGGGATGTCTCGGCGGACTGCGCCCCGCGACGGTAGGTCTGATAGCGGCGGCTGCCGTTTCGGTCGGCGCGGAGGTGTTCTTTCCGGGCGGCTTTTCGCTGCAATGCTTCACCTCGCCCGAGCTGTATGTCTCGCTCGCAATATTTGCGCTCGCTCTTTGCCTTACGCTGCGGCGCGTCCATCCGATAGCCCTGATACTGATATCCGCAGCCGGCGGGATAGCCGCAGGATATCTGCTCGACCTGCCTCTCTGAGCGGAGGTATTGACCTATTAAAGATTATTAAAAATCCGAATGTCGGGTGCTGTCCCGGCATTCGGATTCTTCTTTGCGGTTCTATATTTTTATTCGTCTTATTCGTTATTCAACTTCGGCTGATGTCTTGATGACTCTGTTTCCATCCTGCGGCTTAAGGCTTCAGCCGCTTTCGCCCGATACCCGCCGAGCAATCTGCGTCACACTCGGGCATCGGTGATCTGAGCCTTACATATCGCTGTCGTCGATGCGGCAGATGTCAAGCCCTACGGCATGCAGCTCGTCGACAAAATGCTGTGCGCTGTCGGTCGATGCGCTCTTTGTATCCGAGATAAGTCTGCCTATCCTGTCTCTGCGGAAGAGCAGCAATCTGAACGCGCGTGCAGCATAGCCCGCGGGAAGCAGGAGCGGTGCGCGGGCGACAAACGGATATATCTCCTTCATGCTGTCGAGCGACGGAAAAAAAGTCTGCCACATGCGCTTTCGCGAAGCGCCCCTCATATCTCCGTCCGCCGTACGCGCGATACGCGCGGATATCTCGGAATCGCGTGTCCCGAAAACGCCGCCGCGGCAGATACAGTCGGTCATGAGGCGGGTAACATCGTCGTGCTCTCCGCCCTCAAACCATGCACGGCAGAGCCGCAATGCATTCTCAAAAAAGCTGACGAGCCCGAGTGATTCCACGAGCTCTCCGCGAACATACTCCATGTCAAGTCCCGGCACGCGGCGGACGTACTCCTCGATATCTACAACGAACTTTATGCCCGCGCCTCCGTTGCGATAATGCTTTGTAAAATGAACGAACGAATAGACAAGCTCATCCTCACGCGAGTAGCGCCACAGATGCCCGTCGCGCTGCTTTGCCCTGCCCCATCCGTCGCCGAAATACGGATAAAAATCGCGGTTTTCCGGTGAGAGCAGCGCAGTATGCAGCTCGACAGCCGCACCGCCGTTCTCGAAAACATGCTCGTATTTGCTGACCTTTCCGGCACGGTAGCCGAGCGAGGTCATAGTCTCGCACGCTTTCTCGAGCTGCTCGCGGCGGATAAGGATATCGAGGTCGCTGAGCGAGCGCATGTCGATGGACTGATACAGCTCGCGCGAGGCAAGCCCCTTGAGCGGCAGATGATCTACACCCGCCTGTTGAAAGGCGGCGGATATCCGATCGAAATCCGCATTCTGCCGTTCGCATTGCAGCGCATTGCCGAAGGCTGCCCGCAGCAGCGGCTTCATGCCCTCCGTATCCTCGGAGACGCCCGCGCGGGAGCAGCCCGGTATACACAAGATTCTCCATCCTCTGCCGTCCTGCGAGCGCGGCTATGTACGGTATGTGAGCCGGGTCGATGCTCGGCACCGGCAGTATGCTCGCCGCGCCGCACCGGGAATCGTCGGCGGTTACATTTGCTGCTTTTTTATTGTCTGCGGACGCATTATCCGTCTGCGCGTCGCCGCACGGCGAGTCGGCATTACTTCCTACTGCATCGGCATCCGCGATAGCGAGCGCAACAAGCGATGTCAGAGTCAAAAACAGTGCATTCATATTATATCTCCGTTCTCGTATTTACGGCGCATCGCACCGTGAGGGATGGAGCGGCTGCGGAATGCTTCCCGAAATTTCAGAGTGCCGCCTTTTATAGCGGCGAGCAGGTCGGAGTACTCGTCAAACGCGGGCAGCTCGGGATGATGTGCAGTCTTGATGGCGTCGGTGGAACGGAAAAGGAATCCCGCCTTGCTTGCCTCGATCATGCCGAGATCGTTGAAGCTGTCGCCGCTTGCAATAGTCTCATAGCCGATTGACTGGAGCGCACGCACGGTGGTGTATTTTGATTTTTCGCAGCGCATCTGATACCCGGTGATCTCGCCGTTCTGAGCCACCTCAAGAGTATTGCAGAAGATGGTGGGCATACCGAGCTGCTTCATCAGCGGCATGGCAAACTGCTCAAAGGTATCGCTGAGAATGATGACCTGCGTGAGCGAACGCAGCTCGTCAAGAAACTCGCGCGCGCCGGGCATAACGTCGATGCCCTCGATGACCTTCTGTATCTCGGGCAGTCCGAGACCGTGCTCGCGCAGAATATCAAGGCGGTACTTCATCAGCTTGTCGTAATCCGGCTCGTCGCGGGTGGTGCGGCGCAGCTCGGGAATGCCGCTTGCATCGGCAAAGGCGATCCATATCTCGGGAACGAGTACTCCCTCCATATCAAGGCATACAATGTTCATTTCGGTTATTTCCTTTCTCGGTTGATTTTATATTGCAATATTGTGTGATTCGGTTTTTGAGCTTTTCCGCCGACCGAATCGAAAAAATTAAAGATGCGGAAGTGAATTTTGGATTACGCTTTTTTAGCCGACCCGAACCTGGGAGAGATAAAAAAGATGCGGAAGCGTCGAAAAGCGTCACGTCGCCGTACAAGCGTACGGCAGAGGCGATTTTCGGCGGTAGAAAAAGCGGATAATCTTTTCTTCGGAGAAATCCGATAGGATTTCATCTGCTTTCACGGTATTTGTGCCGTACAAAAGCCTAAATCACACTTTTATCCGCTTTTTCGGTCTGCGCTTTTTAGCCGACCCGAACCGGAGAGAGATAAAATCGTTTGGAGTGTTCGATTTCGTCTCGCAAGGCGTACAAGCGTACGTCGCAAGGCGAAATCGGGCGCAGAAAAAGCGAAAACATTAAATTCAGGCAGGAATCCGCAAGGATTCCGACCCATTTTCTGTCATAGCGTACACACTAAAACTCGATAACATCAGCTTGTTTTCGCTTTTTCGGTCCGGACGATTTTAGCCTCTCCCGAAACGTTCTACAAAGGTTGCGATATCATTTCTATATTTATCCCACATCTCCGGCGTCAGATCACAATGCCCTCGGTCGGGCACCTCGTGATATGTCAGCTCATGCCCCTCGGCGAGCATCAGCGGAACAAAGCGGTCCGAGTGCGTCTTTTTCGGTACCGACGGATCCGCCGAGCAGTGGTAGATGCTGTACGGCACGCGCGGCATACGCGGCACAAGGTTGACCGGCGAACGTGAGGCGAGGATATCGTCCTCCCTGCCGGGGATGCTGCCGTAGGTGGTATAGAATGCGCGTTCGGTCTCCGGCAGCTCGCGGCGGGTCGCGACAAGGTCGCAGACCGGGCAATTGGCAACGACTGCGACGGGGCGCTCAAGACGCGCATAATACGAAAACATAATGGCGGAGTAGCCCCCATGCTGCCGCCGGTGGATATCAGCGGAACACGGGACGCGGGCAGGTCAAGCTCGCGGCGGAGCAGCGAAACTATCTCCTCTACAAAGTAAACGGTATTCTCGCTCATCCAGCTCCACGGGTTGTAGCACGGCTCGACAAAGAGTATTCCGTGCTCGCTGTAAAAGGGCTCATCCTCCGGCTCCGGCTGTCCGACACGGTAGACAGCGCAGTTAAAGCCGGTAAAGGACAGCGCGATACCGCGTATATCCTCCCGCCGCAGGTGGCTTAGGTTTGTATATGCAAACAGATAGAGATTGTCAAGGGTAATGGGACTTTCCATCGCTCGGTTCCTTTTCTTTCTCCCGAAATCGGGCTATCGTATATTCGGCACGGAAATCAGATTCCCGTTATCTCCTTCATCGACTCTCTTGCGGAGTCTACAAGCGCATCGAGTGCTGCCATATCGCCGCTCTCGGTATGGAAGAGATAATATATCTTGATCTTCGGCTCGGTTCCCGAGGGACGGATAACCACCTTGTTGTCTCCCTCAAGGATATAATACAGCACATTCGACTCGGGACAGCCGGTGCCGCTCTCCGCTCCGGTGCGCAGATCGACAGCCTTGCCGGTCAGGTAGTCACGTATACCGATGACCTCGCTGCCGCCGACGGTCTTAGGCGGCTTGCTGCGCAGACGCTCCATAAGCGCGCGCATACGCTCGGTTCCGTCGATGCCCTCCATATAAACATTGGAGGTTCTTTCGACGTAGAGACCGTAGCGGTCGTACATATCGAGCAGCGCCTGATATACCGTCTTTCCCTTGGTGTGGTAGTAGGCAGCCATCTCGCAGAGCAGCACCGTTGCGGTAACCGCGTCCTTGTCGCGCAGGAAGGTTCCGCGCGCATAGCCGTTCGACTCCTCAAAGCCGAGCAAAAAGTCCTCGTCAGCCGATCTTCCGGTGCGCTCCTCGTAGTCGGACACGACCTTTGCCTATGAATTTAAAGCCGGTGAGAACATCGTACAGCTGCACTCCGTTGCGGCGGCAGATCTCGGTGACCATGTCGGTGGAGACAATGGTCTTGACGGCAAACGCATGCTCGCTCAGCCGTCCGCACTCGCGGGAGGCGGTAATGATATAATCGAGCAGCATAGCGCCTATCTGATTTCCGGTAAGGGTGATGAACTGTCCGTCCGCGCCGCGGATCATAACGCCGGTACGGTCGGCATCCGGGTCGTTGCCGATAATAAAGTCCGCGCCGCACTCATTTGCGAGACGGATAGCATGCTCGAATACCTCGGGCAGCTCGGGGTTCGGGAACGGTGTAGTCGAAAAAAATCGCCGCAGGGAGTCATCTGCTCATCGACGGTAACGATATGCTTCATACCGAGACGGCGCATAGCCTCCGGCACGAGCTTGTAGCCGGTACCGTACAGAGGGGTATAGACGACGCGAAGCTCATCGGCAGCCTCGGCGACCACCGAGGATTGATGATGGGCTGACGCAGCACCTGCTCGAGGAACGCCTCGTCAGTCTCATCGCCGAGCAGCTCTATCATGCCGCTTTCGAGCGCACGCTCAAAGTCGCCCTCGGAATAGAGTACACCATCGAAGATATCGGTCTTTGCTATCTCTGCGGATACGGCATCCGCCTGCTCCGGTCCGAGCTGAGCGCCGTCCGACCAGTATGCCTTATATCCGTTATACTGCTTAGGATTATGCGAGGCGGTGATATTCACACCCGCTGTCGCGCCGAGTCTGCGCACCGCAAAGGACAGCTCCGGGGTAGGCTGAATAGAAGCGAAGAGATATACCTTGATCCCGTTGTTCGCCATGACCGCCGCAGTGGCGCGGGAGAAACGACGCGAATTGTGTCGGCTGTCGCAGCCTACCACAACGCCGCGCTTTACAGCGTCCTCTCCGCAGGCACGGATGTACGCGGCAAAGCCCTGTGTCGCCTGCGTAACGGTATAGATATTCATATTATGCATGCCCCATAGCCATCGTACCGCGAAGTCCCGCCGTACCAAAGCTGAGCAGCGAGCTGAAGCGCTCCTTTATCTCGTCCTCATTGCCTCGCAGAGCCTCAAGCTCCGCTCTCTCGCTCTCTCGAGCTTATTCGACGCGAGCCAGCGCTCGTAGTTCTTCATGAATTCTTCCAATGTTTTTTCCCTATTAACGGTAAATGGGATTAAGATTTTTTATATATACGGTCGGAGTACCGCCCCGACATCGCAGCATATTGATAGTGCCGAGCCATGCGGCAAAACCGATCCCGCGCAGAAAGCGCCCGCGCTCCGCATCACGGCAAAATGTACGGTCTACATCGCACCGGAGATATCCCGCTCCGCCGAGCGGTAAAAGCCGACGGGCGCATAGTCCCGCTTTTCGAGCAGCAGGAGCAGTCCGAGCAGCTCCGCACTGCGTTCACCGCCCTCCGGCACCCCGAAGCGCAGGCTGTGCAGCAGACGTGTACTGTCATACCCGTGCCGGTGCGAATCCGCACGGCTGAGCGGGAAGCCCGAGCATACGCGCAGCGGCTATTATCTGCTCGGTCCCGATGCCGCTCTCATCCGAGTGCAGCTCGTAGCTGAGCGCGCCGTCCCCCGCCGAGCCTATTCGGCAGCAGCTGCGGCGAAGCAGTGCAAACACCATCCCGCGCGGCATAAGCGACACGGTCATGGCAATATGCAGATCATATCGTCGGATAAGCCGCTCAGCCCCCGACAGCCGTCCCTCGGACAGATCCTCTATCGGGAGGATGCAGTACTGAGCCGAGCCCTGCTCCACCTCTCCGCACGCCTGCTCCGGGCTGCCGCTGTACACGCGCGTGAAGCCGTCCGGCGCAGTGCAGAGATATGGGGTAAAGAACTCTGCGGCAAGGTCGGAATAGCCGTTCTGCATATAGCATACGCGCACAAGCTCGGTGGGCGATATATACGCGCCGAGCAGCCCGTCCGGGCAGACGGCGGCAAGCCCGCGCTCGCCGAGAGCACCGTACAGTCCGCGGACAAGCGTCACACGGTCATATATGCCGAGCAGCTCCGGCGCGCCTATCGGATTCACGCCGTCACGCAGCGACCGTGGCGGAAACAGCTCCGACGCACTGCCGCAAAGCGATGCCGTCAGGCGCTGCGCCGTTTCGCGATAGCTCTCGGACAGTGCGCCGAGGCTCGGCTCCGGCAGCGAACGAACAAGCGAATAGGCAAGCTCATACAGATGAGCCTCCCGCCGCTGTGCCGCCGATGCAAGCACGCGGTCAAGCTCCCCGAGATTGTCGAGGCTGACCCCGATATCTCCGGCATCATCCGCAGTGCCGCCGAATATCATCCCGCTGTCATACGGCATATTACCCTCCCGATATATCACATTGCCCGTATCAAGGCTCCGTCACGCAGGCAGTCAGCGCCGTATCGCCGCACAAAGCGGCGCGCTGCCCGAATCACTTGTTTTCGCCGAGGATATCCTCCTCAAGCAGCGAGAAGCTGCCGCTGAGGAAGTTCTTAAGCTCCTCTGCACTGAGCTGTCTCTGAGCGAGCAGCGCAAGCGTATATACCTGCTTTTGCAACACGCTCGCTGCTGCTCGTTCGCACCCGCCTCGGCTGCATCGCCGAGCGCGCGTATCAGCTTGCTGTTCGAGTTGAGCACGAGCGTCGCGTCGAGCGGCATGCTCATTCCGCCGTCCTCTCCGCCGGACATACGGTACATACGCATCATATCATCCATGCGGCGGGTCTGCTCGGAAATGTTGAGCAGCGCGGGAACAGACTCGTCGCGCAGCGCCTCGCAGCGAACGGTCAGGCGGTCGCTGCCGCTGACCTTCTTAAACAGCTCCTCGAGCGCCTTATTCTCATACTTTTCGCCGTCGCCCTTGAGCGCGTCGGCAACGTCCGCGTCGATACGGACAAACTTTACATTACGGTCGCTCTCGATGACGTTGATATACTGCGTATCAAGGACCTTATCGAGCAGCGCCACCTCTATGCCCTCGCTCTCGAACATCGAGATATACTGAGCCTGAGCCGCCTTGTCGGTCGCATAGTAGACGGTGTTCTCGTGCTTTGCCTTTGCCGCCTCGAGATACTCGTCCACGGTGCGGAAGCCGCCGGAGGTCAGGGGCAGGAGCAGCGCGCTCTTTACGCGGTCATAAAACTTTCTGTCGCGCAGGCAGGCATACTCTACGAACACCTTGAGATCGCTCCAGAGCTTTTCGTACGCCTCGCGGTCGGTATTGAACATTCCGGTGAGCTTGTCGCAGACCTTCTTTACGATATGCGCCGAGACCTTGGAAACGTATGCGTTATTCTGGAGATAGGAACGCGAGACGTTCAGCGGCAGCTCGGGGCAGTCGAGCACACCCTTGAGCATGAGCATGTACTCGGGAATTACCTCCTTGATATTGTCGGCGACGAACACCTGATTGTAGTAGAGCTTGACCTGACCCTCAAGGCTCTCAAATTCGCTGCCGATGCGCGGGAAGTAGAGTATGCCCTTGAAGTTGAGCGGGTAGTCGGCATTGATGTGGATGTGGAAAAGCGGCTCCTTCCAGTCGTGGAATACGCGGGTGTAAAACTCCTTGTAGTCCTCCTCGGTGCAGTCGGACGGACGGCGCTGCCAGAGCGGATTTGTATCGTTTATCGGCTTCTCCTCATGCTCGTGACCGGAGCACTCGTCGCAGGAGCAGCCGTCACCGTGCTCGTGCTCATCCTTGTCACCGTCCTTGCCTTCAGCCTTTGCCTCGGCAGCCTTCTTTGCCTCTTCTTCAAGCTCCGCCTTGGTCTTAACCGATTCAAAAGTAGATCGGAACGGGCATGAAAGAGCAATACTTATCGAGGATATCGCGCAACTTGAGCTCGCTCAGATACTCGCTGCCCTCCTCGCTGACGTGCATGATAACGTCGGTGCCTCTGCCCTCGCGCTCGCCCTCGCTCATCTCATAGTCTCCCGCCTCGGAGCAGACCCATCTGACGGCGGGAGCGCCGGTGTACGAGCGGGTAATGAGCTCTACGCTGTCGCTGACCATGAAGGCGGAATAGAAGCCCAGACCGAAATGTCCGATGATTCCGGGCGCACCGCCCTCGGTGTTTTCATACTTTGAGATAAAATCCACAGCACCCGACAGAGCTATCTGACAGATAAATTTTTCTACCTCCTCGCGGTTCATGCCGATACCGTTATCAGAGACGGTAATCGTGCGCGCATCGCGGTCAAGGCGAACATCTATGCGAAACTCGCTGTCGTCAAGATCGCGTACCTCGCCGAGCGAGGAGAGCCTGCGCAGCTTAGTAACCGCATCGCATGCGTTTGAAACTATCTCGCGGAGAAATATCTCCTTTTCGCTGTACAGCCATCTCTTGATAACGGGGAATATATGCTCCGCCTCGACAGTAATGCCGCCCTTTTGTTATGTTTTCGTTTTCTGCTGACATATTCATCATACCTTTCTTTTTTAACGATCATCCGCCCGGATCGATGCCGGACAATAATATATATTTGTGTCACCTGCAATATGACGGTGATAGCTTATTCGGCGGCTGCACGGAGACCGTCCGGTGCGAGCCGTTTTTTGTGCGCCTCTGCACGATGCCTTTCGCCGCACAGTCCCGCCCGCGCTCTATGTCCGACGCGGACGCTATGTCTGCTCCTTCTGTCCGCCCGAGGACTGTGCAAGACGCAGACTGTGCCAAAAGTCGAGCGTTTCAAAGCCGCGCTCAAGCTGATTGCAGAGATAATTCTCACACACCGCACCGAGCTGAGCCGCGACCGCGCCCTCCGCCTCAAATGAAAGAAAGCGTTTTATCGGTGCCGCCGCGATAAAGCGCAGCAGTCCGAGCAGCTCCGGCGAGAGCGAGAACGACGCGGCAGCGCCTCTGCGCCTCCTCCTCGGTGCGCGAGATCAGACTCTGATTTATATCCTCGCGGATAGCGCGCTCGACGCATTTCTCGCAGCGCAGCGTTCCGCCCGCAAGATCGAGCAGCATGTACGGCGAGTCTACCGCGCCGCATTCGGCGCAGCCGTCGAGATCCGGTGCAAAGCCGGACAGCGCCATAGCCTTAAATTCAAAGGCTGCTTTTGATGAGCGGCTGCGGGCGCAGGTCGGTCATATTGCATACAGCGAGTTCAGCAGCAGCCGCAGCATGTCCGCCGCGCCGTCCGCATTACCCTCGGGAAACAGCTCGCAGCAGATGCTGAAGAAATACTGCGCGAGCGCAAAGCCCCTCGATATCAAGCCTTATCGGGTAGAACACCTCGATGGGCGATGCCTCGCGCAGCCACCGCCGCCCCTCACGCACGCTCGTAAAAGGTCAGCTCGCTGTAACACATCAGCTGCGCGGAGGTAATTAAATGGCTCTTGATGCTCCTTGCGCCCTTTGCCATTATCGGTATCCTGCCGTACTCCGCAGTCATGACCGAGAGCATCTTGTCGGTCTCGCCGAGCAGCACCTCGCGCACAACAAGCCCGCGAACACGAAGCTCGGTAGTATGGCTTTTTTTCTCTCATGGCATTACTCCGCAGACATAGCGCCGTGGCGCCGATTATTCCGGTATATCCGCGCAGCGGCATACGGTACGGTCATGTTCTGCCGCCGTGCCGGGTCGCCGCTTACTCGAAATCATGTTTGAGATCGTAGCCGAAATCACCGAGATAGTAGTCGCTGTCGCGCCACTTCTCCTTTACCTTGACCCATAGATCGAGATGCACCTTGACCCCGAAAACGCCTCAAAGATCCTCGCGGGCATACGAGCCTATCTTCTTTATCATCTCGCCGCCGTGGCCGATGATGATGCGCTTGTGTGCCTCGCGCTCGCAGTATATCTCGGCGCGGACGCGGATGAGCGTTCCCTCGTCGACAAACTCCTCTATTACGACGGCGGTGCCGTGCGGGACCTCGTCGGAGAGCAGACGCAGCATCTTCTCGCGAATCGTCTCGGGGAGACGAGACGGCGCTCGGTCTGGTCGGTCCAGATGTCGCCGGGAAAGAACCACGGGCCCTCGGAGAGAAATTTTTCGGCCTCGCCGAGCACCTCGTCAACGCCCTTTCCGCGCACTGCGGAGGTCGGAACGACTGCGTCGAGCTCGAACTCCTCGCTGTATGCCGCAATGGTCTCCGCGATGCGGACCGCATTCGAGCGGTCGGTCTTGTTGATAACGAGAATTATCGGCGTGCCCGATGCGCTCAGGCGGCGCAGAATGTCGCGCTCGATATCGCCCACTCTCGGTTCCGGCTCGACGACGACAATTGCGCCGTCGGTCTGTCCGATGGTGTGCTCGACCGCGCCGACCATGTATTTGCCGAGCTTTGTTCGCGGAGCGTGCATGCCGGGTGTGTCGATAAAAACGAACTGATCCTCGCCGCGCGAGAGAATGCCCGTTATGCGGTTTCGCGTCGTCTGCGGCTTTGAGGACACTATGGTGATCTTTTTTTCGCCCACCATGGCGTTTACGAGTGTCGATTTTCCGACGTTCGGTCTGCCGAGTACGGCAATAAAGCCCCTGTTCTTGTCATAGAGTAAATTTGCCTTTCCGTTATTTATAGGTAGTCTCCCGACTCAGTCGCGGGAATTGAAAGCGCAAAGCGCAAGATGCGTCATATAGAGGTCGACCTTTGAGATGGTCTCGTAGGGTGCGTGCATAGAGAGCACCGGAACACCGAGGTCTACGGTGTTGATGCCGTGGCGAGCAATATATGCAGCGACTGTTCCGCCGCCGCCCGCGTCGACCTTGCCGAGCTCGGCAGTCTGCCATACGACGCCCGCGCCGTCGAGTATGCGGCGGATCCTGCCGACAAACTCGGCGGATGCATCGCTCGTTCCGTACTTTCCTCGGCTGCCGGTGTACTTGTTCATCACAACGCCGCCGCCCATTACAGCCGCATTTCTGCGGTCATAGACATCCGCATGCATCGGGTCGAATGCCGCGCTGACATCTGCGGAGAGACATGCAGAAGCAGCTCTTACGGCTGCATCCGACGCGCCGTAGGCATCCGAGATGGCATGGATAACATCTCCGAGCACATCGCTCTGCATTCCGGTAACACCGTCGCTTCCCGTCTCCTCCTTGTCCGCAAGGATGACGAGCATGGTGTGGCAGCTGTCCTTGCACTCAAACAGCGCCGTGAGCTCCGGATACGCGCATACGCGGTCGTCGTGACCGTATGCTCCGACCATCGAGCGGTCAAAGCCGATGTCGCGCGCCTTTGCGGCGGGAACTGCACTCAGCTCCGCGCTGATAAAATCCTCCTCGGTGATGCCGTAGCGCTCGGAGAGCAGCTTCATCGTCTCGAGCTTTACACGCTCGGATACCTCGGTATCGGTGAACGGCTCGCTGCCGATAAGCAGATTCATATTCTCGCCCTTGATGCCCTTGTTCATCGGCTGGGTCATCTGCTCGGAGGCAAGATGGATAAGCAGGTCCGGGATGGTAAAGAGCGGGTCGCTCTCGTCCTCGCCGACACACATCCACCGTGCTGCCGTCCGCGCGGACGACAACGCCGTGCAGTGCGAGCGGGATAGTCACCCACTGGTACTTCTTGATACCGCCGTAATAATGAGTCTTGAAATACGAGAAGCCGCCCTCCTCAAAAAGCGGATGCTGCTTGAGATCGAGGCGGGGTGAATCGACATGCGCCGCCGTTATGCGGATGCCGTCGCGCTCGATGTCCTCGCTGCCGAGCGAAAAGAGATACAGCGACTTTCCGCAGTTGTTGTAGTAGTATTTTCCGCCGCGCTCGAGCTTTTCGCCGAAGCGGAACGGTCGGAAGCCCTCAGCCTCCGCCATTTCTATGCCGCGCTTTACCGCCTCGCGCTCGGTCTTTGCCGCATCGAGAAACGCCTTGTAGCCCTCGGCATAGTCGCGCGCCTTTTGTGCGGTTCCCTCGGCACCGTCGTCATATGCATTCTTTGCCTTAAACAGCAGCTGCTCGCTGAGCTTCTTCGAGCTGTCCTCCATGATAATTCTCCTCCCTTTTTGCCGTGCGGTCGGTACTGCCCGAGCCGCCCGTTCAATGCGGCACATACGCGCCGCAAAGTCACCGAAAACCGAGCTTTTTCGCCCGCCGATTTCGAGTTCGTACATATTATTATTGTGCCTATGATAAACACTTAAACATTTTAATACATCCCCGCCCTTTTTGTCAAGAAAAAATACCTCCTATGTAATTAAAGGCGGGCAAAAATTTTGTCCGCTCTGCGAGATTTCGTTTGCGCCACGCCGACGCGGTGAGGTTTTTTCTCGAAAGACCTCTGAAAAAGCCGATTCGGTATGTTCGTGTGATACAGTATGCCGCGCCAAAGCGGGCGGGTGTAATAGGATGATGGTTGTTTTCAGATGAAAAAAGGTTAAATCTGCTGCCGCGGTCGATGGTGCTTGAAAGGAGCTGCGGTTGTTTGCTTTGTCTGTGTCAAAGCGGGATCAATTACGCTCTTGCGGTCGTAGTTTATAGATATTCTTTTCAATTGTTTGTTCTTTTCCACTTTTTTTACGCGAAAAGCCACCCCTTCGGGTGACTTTTTTCAACAATCTGAAGCTCCCCTGCTGCGCAGCATGGGAAGTTGAACCATTTTCGCTTGCTTTTTCAATCTTGCTGCTTGTCAGCGGAGCACATTATTATTACGGCACCGCGATTCTGTTTATTTCGATCAAACAGATGCAAATGCCGACCTGCTGCGTGTCACTTACATCGAGGACTGCTGCAAGGGAAATTTTTCGTACGCTCGTTCTTCGGACTGCCGATGACCTCCTCCGGCGTTCCTCCTCGGCGATATAACCGCCGTCGATAAAGAGAATGCGATCCGCGACCTCGCGGGCAAAGCCCATCTCGTGCGTCACTATGACCATCGTCATGCCGTCGGAGGCGAGCTTCTTCATTACGCGCAGCACCTCTCCGACCATCTCGGGGTCGAGCGCCGAGGTCGGCTCGTCGAACAGCATTATATCCGGATCCATGCAGAGAGAGCGGGCGATAGCCACGCGCTGCTTCTGTCCGCCGGAGAGCTGATCGGGATAGGCATCCGCCTTTTCGCCGAGTCCGACGATATCGAGCATCTTGCGCGCCTTTTCGCGAGCCTGCGCCTTGCTCTCCTTTTTGACATTCATCGGAGCGAGCGTCAGGTTATCGAGAACGCTGTAATTGTTGAATAGATTGAAATGCTGAAAGACCATTCCTATCTTTTTCGCGCACCTTATTAATATCGGTACGGCGGTCGCAGATATCCGCGCCGTCGACGATAACGGTACCCGCGCTCGGTGTCTCGAGCTTATTCAGGCAACGGAGAAAGGTGGACTTTCCGCCGCCGGAGGGTCCGATTATACAGACGACCTCGCCCCTCGTGAATGTCGGTGGAGATATCGCGCAGCACCTCGGTCCTGCCGAAATGCTTGGCAAGTCCCTTAACGTGTATCTTGACGTTTGCTTCCTTAATGCTTTCTGCCACGGTTAAGTCTCCTTTCGAGCTGCTTCGCAAGTACCGAGAGCAGTGTGATAACGACCAGATACATAAACGCTACGATAGCCCATGTCTGAAACGACTTACCGGTATTGGAGACGACGTTTTTTGCCTTGTTGACCAGCTCCGGAAAGCCGATGACCGAGAGGATAGAGGTGTCCTTGAGCGTAATAATGAACTGATTGATGATAGAGGGTATCATTGTGCGTATAGCCTGCGGGAGAACGACCTTAAACATCGAGCGCCAATAGGTCATTCCGAGGCTGCGCGCAGCCTCCATCTGACCGCGGTCGACCGACTGTATTCCCGCGCGGATTATCTCCGACATGTACGCGCCGCAGTTGAGCGCGAGACACGCGGTACCCGCCTGAAGCGCGGTGAGCGTTATCTTTTCGGCAAAAAGCCCCTCAAAAATCGTGTTGAAAAGATACGGCACGCCGAAGAAGATAAAGAAGGCAAGAACGATCATCGGCACGCCGCGAATAGCATAAACGAATATGTAGGCAATGACGTTGCAGACCTTATTTTTAACAACGCTGAGCATTCCGAATATCAGTCCGAGAATGCACGCAAAGAGCAGACCGTAAAGCGCGAGAAGCAGCGTTTGCCCCATCGCCTCAAGCAGTATCTGCCCGTACTGATCTATAACGGTATTCAAACAGAGATCCCCTTTCAAAAAAACAGAGCTGCATCGTCATACACAGCCTCAAAAAGCACTCAACCGGACGGCATATGCACGGGGAATGCGCAGTATCCGCCCGACAGAGGCGCAGCGGGAGCACGCCCGCCGCCGAGATGGGCGCCGCAGCGCGAGCACACCGCCGCTCTTGTTGTATGTCGTTGTATATTTATGGCGTATAATGCGCCGAAGCCGCCCCGCAGCAAGGCGCGGAGCGGTTCACGTCGTCTTTTATTCTGTACAAGCCGCGCCACGGGCGCGGGACGGGACTCAGCCGAGATACTTAGCGAGTATCTCGTCGTACTTTCCGCTTGCCTTGATGTTTTTAAGACCTGCGTTGAACATGTCGATCAGCTCTTTGTTCGACTCGTCGAAGATAGCCATGCCGTAGCCTGCGCCGTCGTTCTCGGAGCCCTCAACGATGCGGAGCTGATAGGTGTCGTTCTGATCGTGAATGGTGGACGCCATAATGGGGGTGTCCTCGAAGCAGGCAACAGCCTGACCGCCGGATACGTACTGATACATTGTAGGCGAATCCTCAACATAGGTAAGGTTAAAAGCCGTACTGATCCTTCAGGCTCTCGGCATAGTCCGCGCCCTGAGTTCCGTTTTTGACGCAGACGAGCTTGCCGCTCAAATCATCAAAGCCGTTGATGTCGGAGTTAATAGCAACAGCCATGCACTGTGCGGCATCATAGTAGCTGTCGGAGAATATCCAGCCCTCGTTTACACGCTTCTCGGTGATGGAAGCACCTGCGATCATGGCATTTGCCTGACCGGACTGGCATGCCTGAATGGATGCATCCCAACCGAGGCTCTGAAGCTCGTACTTAAAGCCCTGATCCGCTGCGACAGCGGCAACGATGTCGACGTCGATACCGACGAGATTATCCTTCTCATCTCTGAACTCAAAGGGCTTGAAAACGGTATCGGTCACAATTACCCATGTTTTGTCCTTGTTCTTGTCGTTATCGCTGTTCGTCTTGCCGCAGGAAAACGAGCGCGGCGAGCGATGCAGCTGCCATAATAAGCGCTGCGGCTCTGATGAATTTTTTCATGTCGAAAAATTCCTTTCCGTTAAAATGTTTTTTTCGCATGCCGCACACGGGTGCGGCAGATGCGGATGGTACGTCTGCCGTCAACCGCGGCAGATTCGCTGTAAAAAATAAGCTGTCATAATTTTAAGACTTTATGAATAAAAAGTCAATAATAAATTCACACCGAATGACAGGCATTACGGCTTTTTTCGATTTTCCCGCATGGGGAGGATGTATGTAATCACTGCGAATTTAGGTGAATCAGAGCCTCAGCCGCTTTTTCTTTGTGCGAGAGAGGCGACGTTGAATCGCATAGCGATTCAACATGAAGTTTTTCTTTGCCGTTATGGGCGGCAATCTTGCTTTGCAAGACCGCAAAACTTCACACGAACAATGCTTCGCATTGTTCGGAAAAGCTAATGAAAAGAAACGCCGCTCTGTGGGGTCATTGAATCGCTGCGCGATTCAATATGAAGTTTCGGTCTGTGCTTCGCACTTACCGAAACATTCACACCTTGTTTCTGCAACGGTTGACGAAACTTTTCTGCTGCTTACTGCTTTAGTCCGTGCGTCTCGAAAAAGCCTCTCAGTTTTAAAGTTTTGAAAGGGGGCCGGGGAAACTTTTTCAAAAGTTTCCCCAGCGCGTACTCCCCGCGTCATCACGCAAAGACGAGCATGCCCATAATGGCATACGGCAGCACTCTGCCGAGATATGTTATGTAGGGGCGGGCAAAATGCACCCGAGCTGTTTTTTTTGCCATTTCTATGTATAATATGCCGTATTATATCATATTTTCTGTTATTTATACATGCCGTCGGGCGAAAAAAAATCAAAATTCGTCATCGGCATGCATTACCCGTGCCGCTGCGCGCCGTCCTCCTTGCAATTTGCATAAACATGTGATATAATAAAATGATATAGGAAACAAGATTATCGCGGCGGGTGTTCGGGAGGCTCGCACAATGAGGATATAAATGCCGAAAGAAATGCAGGACCGTCAATGAAAAAGAAAGAACACGCGACAAAAATTCAAATGCTTGTTGCGCTCGGGCTGCTCTTAGCAGCACTCGGGGGTACGATATTTGCCTTTTTCCGCTATTACAGCAGCAATATTAACGAAACGCTCTACACCGAACGCATCAATCAGATGGACGCGGTGACCGGGCAGCTGTTCCGCAATCTCGACAATGTCATCGAGACGCGCTGGCTCGAGGTACGGATACATTCGAATCTGCTCGAGATAAATCAGCCGCAGAGCCCCGAGGAGCTGTACAGCTTCATTTCCGCGCAGCAGAATACCTCGCTGATGAATGAGCGGCAGATGTCTATCGTCGCCGTCGACAGCGCCGGTCACTGTTACACCTCCGACGGTATCAGCAGCGAAAACGGACTGAGCTACATTGTCGGAACACCGTCTCATGTCAGCTACGTTGACGGCACGCCGTGCGGAAACGGCTCTCGCTTTTTGCATCTGCTGCTCCGTCTGTCCGAGCCTATCGTTCTGCGGGACGGTGATGAGGAGATAGAGCTGATATACTACGGCACATCTCAGGCAATGGAGCACTATACGCAGTATTTCACATGCGACGCATACGATGGAAACAACAGCGTTTATGTGCTCGACCGCAACGGTTATAAGATATTCAATTCGGGCAGCACCGAGCTGCTCAAGGCTGCAACGCATATTCCGTACTCGGAACAATGGAATACCTGCACGGCTGCTCGTTCGAGGAGACGCTGAAAGCACTCGACGAGCGCGGCACCGCCATATCCAATGCGGTTCTTGACGGCACACAGAGTACTACTACGCGCTGCACCGCGTTGGACTATACCGACTGGACACTGCTGTTTCTTATCCCGTCTCCCTACGTCGCGCAGAGCACCGTTCAGATAGTCAAAGCCGCTTCTGTAACGCTTGTGGTATTTGCGTCTGTCCTGCTGATCCTGTCTGTGATATCGATCGCTCTGCTGCTCCGCGTACATCACCGCCGGGAGCTGACCGCAGAGCATCAGCGCACAGAGCTGCAGGCGAAAATGAATGCCGCACTGACAGCAGCAAACGAGCGGCTTTCACAGGCAAAGGAAGCTGCCGAGTGCGCAATGCATACTGCAGAAAACGCAAACCGCGCCAAGAGCAACTTCCTTGCGAATATCAGCCATGACGTAAGAACTCCGATGAATGCCATCGTCGGTCTCGCCGACCTGCTTGAGCACAATGCCGATTCGCCTGAGCGCGTCCTCGATTACACGCACAAGATACAGTCCTCCAGCCGCCATATGCTCGGACTTATCTCCGACCTGCTTGATATGGCAAAGCTCGAAAACGGCAAGCTCCGCTCTAACATACATCCTATGGATTTGCGCGATCAGATCAATCAAATAGAGACGATGATCCGTCCTCAGGCGGAGAAACGCCGTCAGGAGCTGCGTATCACCACCGAAAATCTGCGGCATACCCATCTGCTCGCCGATGAGCTGATGCTCCGACGCGTGCTGATAAATATCCTGTCCAATGCGGTAAAAATATACCCCTGACGGCGGCAGAATAGAGTTCAATATCGAGGGAGCTCGAACGCGAAAACCGCGCCTATGCACGCTTCCGCTTCACTGTTACAGACAACGGAGTCGGCATGAGTAAGGAGTTTCTCAGCCACATATTCGAGCCATTCTCGCGCGCCGAGGCATCGACCGTAAACCCGATAACCGGCACGGGGCTCGGAATGGCTATCGCAAAAAGCCTCGTCGAGGCTATGAACGGCGCTATCCGCGCAGAAAGATGCGAGGGCAAGGGGCAGTATGTTCGAGTTCATAGTCAGCCTCCCGTATCGACGATGGCACGGCGGATGCGGCGCTTTCCACAGTTTCCACAGCCAATTCGACGGTTGCGAGTGACTCCGCGCATGCGGATGCACAGACAAACACACCGCCTCTGCCGCCTGCCCAAAGCAAGGTCGACGACAGCGACCGCAGCATTGACATTTGCGACAAAAGCGACATAAGTGACGACGGCCGCCGTGGCGAAAACACCTCGGCAGCGGTCACCGCAGCAGACAGCGGTAAGCGCGGCATCACAGAGGAATATCCCGCGCTGCGCGGCATGAAGCTCATCTGCGCAGAGGACAACGAGCTGAACGCAGAGATACTCAAATCAATGCTCGAGCTTGCCGGCGCGGTCTGCCGCATATATCCGAACGGGCGAGCGATAGCAGAGGCATTCGACGAGATAGCTCCCGAGAACTGCGACCTTGTGCTGATGGATATTCAGATGCCGGAAATGAACGGCTACGACGCAGCTCGCGCAATACGCAGCAGCAAGAATCCGCACCGTATGGCAGGACGGTTCCGATCATCGCTATGACCGCAAATGCCTTTTTCGGACGACGTTCAGCGCAGTATCGCCGCAGGAATGAACGCCCACCTCTCTAAGCCGGTCAACCTCGAAGCACTCGAACGTGCGATCATCCGTATAAGGTCTACCCCCCCGAAATGGAAGTAGATTCCAATGATTGACCCGCCGACTCGGCGCGAAACGCGGGTCGCGGGACGCGGGATGCGCGGGGATGCGGAAACTTTGAAAAAGTTTCCCCCCCCCCCTTTCAAAAAACTTTAAAACTGAGAGGCTTTCTCGGGCAGAACGGCTGAGACGATTGCCGAGTAAAGGTTTCACCCGCCGCGCACCGACTAAGGCTCAGGAAGTTTTAAGTGAGCGGAGGGTTACAATGCAGAACATTATTGCTAAATGAAAAATCCCTTGAACTGTAAACTAAATAAAACGAAAAACGGAGCTGTTAAAAAACTCGTTTTTTAACAGCTCCGTTTGATTCAGGGTGGATGTTAAAACGCCCACTCCGAGCATTTTTGATTCTTACCGTCTCGGTCGTACAGCGGCGCGGGGCGGCTTTTCTTCCGATGTCGCTTCCGTCGGCGCGGCAACGGTCGTCAAAACCTATTTCCGCTGCCGTCTCGGTCCGCATGCCTTAAAAAAAATCCCCTCAGTTTTAAAGCTTTGGTAGGGGGCGTGGGGGAGACTTTCGAGAAAGTCTCCCCCGCTCGTTTCCCCGCGTTCCCGCTTACAGCTCTGCGATAAGTCCGACAAGCTCCTCATATTTTTCTCTGACTCCGGGCAGCGACGTCTTAGCCTCCTCGAGCTTGCCCGCGCGCAGCTCCTCGGTAAGCGCCGCATCGACCTTATACAGCGACTCAAAGCCGAGATTCAGGCACAACCCCTTGAGTGTATGTGCAGCGCGGAACGCCGTTTCCGCATCTCCTGAGCCATCGCCTCACACAGCTGAGTATAGCTTGTATCGGCGGGAAATTTCCGTGCAAACCGGACGACAAGCTCCTCCGTTCCGAGTCTGTCCAGCACGCCTGCGGCGTCTCCTCCTATTTTTGTATAAAATTCCCGAACCTGCATTTCTTCACCTTTCCCGACCGCATGGTCGCTGCGCGGGACTGTCCGCCCGCCGTTTTCCGTATTCTTTCCGAATCGGCTGTGCACCGATCTGTCTGTCGGTTTCCTATGATGTTCATATTCTTCTATTCGCGCCGGAGCCCGGCATTGCCGGTGACCCTTGTGCCGAAAACACAGCCGACTGCGCTGCCTCTGCGCTTATTGCGCTTCTCTTAGGCAGCCCTCGATATCACGCAGGCAGCCGAGCAGCAAAGGATTAAAGACCCCGCACTCGCCGCTGCATATCCGGCGTATCGCCTCATCATGCGTGAGTCCGTCTCTGTACGGGCGCGCACTGATCAGTGCATCGTATGTATCCGCAAGCGATACCACCTGCGCGGAGATAGGTATCTGCTCGCCGACCAAGCCGTCCGGATAACCGCCGCCGTCGTAGCGCTCGTGGTGACTGCGGCAGACCTGCGCCGCTATTCTGACAAGCTCCTCATCGCGGAAGCGCTCAAGCGAATTAAGTATCTGCTCACCGAGCACGGTATGCGTCTGCATTATCCGGCGCTCCTCCGGAGTCAGTCTGCCGTGCTTTCCGAGTATATCCTCACTGATGCCGATCTTTCCGATATCGTGCAGAGACGATGCAAGGGTTATGGTCCTGCGCTCCTCCCAGGTGAGATGAAATTTGTTTGTACGCTTTACAAGACTTGTGAGCAGCAGCTCGGTTATTTTGGATACATTTTCTACATGCCATTCGTCCTCGCCGTTTCGAAACTCGACAATATGGCGTAGTATGTCAACGATCATCTTGTCGCGGCGCTCGCGATTTTTCATCTGCGTTGAGAGCAATTCGGTCAGGCGCCGCTGCTTCATATTCATCTTGATGATGTTATTCACACGTCGGCAGATGACGCGTGAATCAAACGGTCGGCTGATATAGTCGGAGATGCCGAGCTCATAGGCACGGTTCATCACATCATCCGAATGCTCGCTCGATATCATTATTACCGGAATATCCGAAATTGTGCCGCTGCGGTTCATGTACTCAAGAACATCGAAGCCGCTGCACCCCGGCATTATAATATCGAGCAGCATAAGCGATATACCGGTGCCGTACTCATGCAGCATATCAAGGCACTCCTTACCTCCTCTCGCGGTCAGAATGCTGTAATCGCCGCCGAGTATTGAGGACAGCATATCGCGGTTAAGCTCCGAGTCATCGACTATAAGCACCTGCTGATGCCGACGCTCGTATTCCGAACGTGTGCCGTGCTCCTCATCTGTCTCGCTCGTGACCGCTATACCCTTGTGCCTTTTGGCAATGTACATGTAGCGGTCCGCGCGGACAAGCGCCTCCTCAAGCGGCTCGTTCTGCGCGAGCGTTCCGCCCATGCTTATCGACAGCTCGATACTCGGATATTCATCGAGGCGCAGCTGTCTGACTTTCTCGCATATCTGATCGAGACGGGAGGTGAGCAGCGATCGGTCGAGCACCGTGGGCAGCAGGAGCACAAATTCATCACCGCCGTAGCGTATCATCCTTTCGCCCTCATGCAGACAGGTGCGCACCGCGCCCGAAACGCAGGAGAGCACCGCATCACCCGCTGCGTGACCGTAGATATCGTTGCATAGCTTAAAGTCGTCAAGGTCGAAAATGGCGACGCCGCCGTCGCAGCGTGCTTGTTTCAGCTGCTCCTCATAGTGCTTGCGATTGTATGCGCCGGTCAGACTGTCGCGAAAAAGAGACTTTTTCGTAATATTTCAGCTGCAGCTTGTATTCGCTGACGATATCGCTGACATCGAAGCGCGCAAGCGCAAGAATGGAACGGTCGTCTCCGATGTAGGAATATATCAGCTTTTTGTACGATACGGCGCCGTATTCGTCATGCAGTGAAACGCACAGCGTATACCTATCCGTTTTTGCGAGCTGTTCCACGACGTAACCGAGCCGCAGCTTTCGCGCGATCTCCCTCCGCCTCGCTGTCAGCGATGCAGTCACGGACAAAAAAGGTCAACGCGGCGGTCATAATTGCCGTCGTCGGCGGCAGGGTGCAGGTCGATGCCGTTGATGGGGTCATGTATCTGCCGCTCTCTGTGTCGATAAGGAGCAGATCTTCGAGTATGCTGTCCATCACCCGCTTAAGCGAGGAATTGAGAACCTCGGTGAAGATATTGCGGCAGGAGACGAGTACATTCCGCATACCCTGTCGCTGCAGGATGACCTCATACCACGCCGTTTCGCCTGATTTTGTCCTTACCTTATGCTCAAATGCGCGGCAGCATTCCTCCCCCTCGCAGAAGCAGCGCAGCGACTCGCGGCTGAGATTGCCGCTCGCCTGATGAACATCCGCCGCGAACACGTAGCTTGAGGTATAGTGCTCGATTATCCGCTCGGTATCAAACCAGTTGTTTGCGTACTCGGGGCGATTTGAATCATAGTAGAGAAAAACCTTGTCCTTTTCATAGTCGTACTTGAATATCGCGTCGCAGTAGAATTTCAGTGATCGGACGATCTCGTTATTCTCCATTGCTTACCTCCCATCGGATGTTATCTCGCGCACGGCTTCATAGGTCCTTCGGCAGTTGTTTCTATCGCGCAGCGGGAAGAAGAGCTCGGCGCGCTGCTTATATTCCTCGTCCGGCATCATGCCGCTCCTATGCAGCCGCGCAGCGCCGAGAGCAGCTGTGCTTCATCGGTGCACACGGGGCCGAAGCCGTCGCGACGGCAATCAAAGTAACCCGCCCTATAATGCATTGAGCGGAATTCCTCCTCGTCAAACTGATAGTATATTATCGGTTTTCCGAGGTAAGCGACATCGAAAAATACGCTCGAGTGGTCGGTTATCAGCAGCGCACAGTCGCGCAGCAGCTGCTGAACATCGTGGCTGCCGGCATCGGCGATCGTAATACAGTCGGAGCCCGCGCGGAAGCAGTCGATATACCGCTGCATCTCGATATGCGGATAGAAAACAAGGCGTGTGTCGCTCTCCTCGAGCAGCCGCGCAAGCTCGGGACTTGCGAGCAGCGAGCGGAAGCTGCGGCAGTACTCGGTATCGTAAAACGCATCTCCCGACGGGTATCCGGAGCCGCGCCATGTCGGCATCAGCAGTATCATGCGCTCTCCGCTTCCGGGTTCTTGGAGGCTGTCGTAGCGGCAGAGCCCGAGATAACGAACGACCCCCTCGGGAAAGCCGAAGGTCGAGCGAACATGGTCGTATTCCGGCTTTGCCCCGCAGACAAAAAGGTCGATATACAGACTGCCGTAATGCAGCCAGTCCATGGCGTTGTTGATAATACCGTGCTTGAGATAGACCTGACGTCCCCGCGCGTGCAGACCGTGCTGCGCAAGACGGAAATATATTACCTTGTCAGGCGCGGCGGGCTGAACGTGCGTAGATATCAGCGCGTCGGCGGCATAATACATAATATAGTGGCGCGGGCTGCGGTAGTTCACCGCACCGCCGAGCTTGTCTATCAGCGGGCGGTCGGGACTGCCCGGAGTAATGACATAGCGAGCGTTGACCTCGGGATGCTCGGATACAAGATAGGAATAGAAGCGATAGCCGTTGTCCCGCGCGTCCGTACCGCGCTCGGATATCAGCCACAGCCCGCGCAGGCTCGGACAGATATGCCTGCCTATCGCTCCGAGCGGACGGAATATCAGCATAAACAGCAGCTCGCGGAGATAGCTCGGAATTTTTTTCAGCTTTGATGTCATTTCAGATCTCCTTAGCTTCGGAAGCACTCTCGGTGATTAGGGTTCGGTTTTGAATTTAGAGTTTGGAAATTGAGATTCGGGATTCGGTATTACAGTAACACGGTTCGGAGCTTGAATGCCGTCAATACCCGCATTCGGCGCGAGTCCGCGCCCGACGGTGAGCATTCATCTATACGGCGCAATATTTACGCACGAGCCGAATATGCACACAGAATCGCCCGCAGCAACGGCGGCATTATCCGGAGCCCTTTCGCCCGCACAGCCGACAGCGCAGATGCCGCATTACCCCCGAAAAGCCGTACCGCTGTAACGCGATAACATATGCCTGCGGCGGCGATACCAGCGGCAGAAGCGCTCGTTCGCCTCCTCCGCGCCGTACTTCTTGAGCAGCCTGCGGCGCTTGTTGCGCATCATCCGGTCGCCGAGCGCGTGCCATGATGCGTGATGGTGATGTATAGAGTAGGTTCGCTCGGTCAGGTGGGTAAGCTCATCGGTCTCAAAGTTCTTTGGATTGAAATATTCGACAGGATAGATCGTGACCTCGCCGAGCTGCTGAACAGTATCCTCCGCCCGCAGTCCGAGCGCAGAAAACACCGCGCCGTCGGTCACAACGCAGGTCTGCGCAAGCACCCTGCCGTCCGCGCCGTAGTACGCGCGGCTCTCGTAGCCCGCCATCAGCCGCCTCAGGAGCTCCGCGCCCGCCTCCGCACCGAAGCCGAGTCCGGTCGCGACCTCGCCGGCGCGCTGCATGCCGAAGTACACCTTTATTTTCAAGCAGCGGATCGAGCGGTCGGAGCAGCTCAACATCGGTGTCGAGATATATACCGCCTTGCTCATAGACTATCTTCAGCCGCGCATAGTCGGTGACATATGCCCATCGGCGGTCGCGGTACGCGTCGGCAGTGTAGCGGATGCAGTCAACATCGAAATTTTTCTCGTTCCACTCGATTATTTCGTAGTCCGGGCAGAATCGCCGCCAGCTCGCAATGCATTCACGCACCTCGGACGACAGCGAATTGCCGCCGAACCAGCAATAGTGAATTTTTTTAGGTATCATAGATCATTACCTCTTTGAAGGTCGTTGTTCGGGTATTGGTAATGTGAAACGCTTACGTCACTACGAATTTAGGCAAATCAAATCTTTAGCCGCTTTTCTTTAATGCGCAAAGCACAGCGAACAACGCAGAGCGTTGTTCAAAAAGCTCCAAAAGAAACGCTGTCACTACGAACATGATCTAATCAGAGCCTCAGCCGCTTTTCTTTAATGCGCAAAGCACAGCGAACAACGCAGAGCGTTGTTCAAAAGCTCCAAAAGAACGCTGTCACTACGAACATGATCTAATCAGAGCCTCAGCCGCTTTTCTTTGTGCGAGTAAGCGCAAAGAAAAGCTAAGGAAAAGAAACGCTGTCCTGCGGGGCTCCGCCCCACACCCGTGATGTTTGGAGCGTAGGCTCCAAACTCATGCACAAAGGCAATGCCTTTGTGCGCGACCCATTGAAAAGGTCGGCGAAACTTTTCTGCTGCTTGATGCCACGGTCGATGCAGCTGCGAGAAAAGTTCCCAGTTTTAAAGCTTTGCGGGGGGTGGGGGACGCTTTTCTCGAAAGCGCCCCCCCCGCCGTACCCACCGTACCCGCCGTACCCCGTCGGTTAAGTGCGGAGAGTATTGTCACCATGCCGGGGAGATGCAGCTTAAGCAGCAGCAGCTTTACGGTATCATTGCGGCTGCCCGCCGAGGCGAGCGGCGTATCATGCACCGCCTCTCACCCGCGGGAGCTTCATCATACGCCGCAGCCATGCCGTGCGTTCGCGGAGGCTCATATCGCTGAGCGAGACATTTTTAATTCCCATCTGCAGATCGCGGACGGTGCAGTATTTAACGGCAGCGGAGTGCATCGGGCTGTCGTCAAGGCCCCATTCATGAACAACATCGCGCAGCGCGTCGCTGATATAGAAATTTTCGTCTATCCGCTCATTGTGATACGAATTTGAGAGCGAGCCGACACGCGATTCGGTATAATGATAGCATACTTTGCGCAGCGAAACAAGACAGGCAGGGTCATTACGATAAAAATCAATAAAGAACATAGCATCCTCGCCGATATCATAACATCTGAAGCGGCAGCAATGCTGCTCTATAAACTCGCGTCGCATGAGTTTGTTCGTTACGAGATGCGACGAGGCGATCTTGTCGAAGTTGTCCCGAAAAGGCGTGCCGCGAAAAACGCCCTCAAGCGGCGGCATTGCGGTCGAGCGGCCGACCAGCCGTCCCGACGCATCATAAGTATCAAGTGTGCTGCCGAAAATAACGATATCCGCGTCTTCACTGTCAGCCGCGTCGGCGAGCTGCTCCGCCGCATCAGGCTCAACCCAGTCATCCGGATCGAGAAAGAAAATATACTTACCCCGCGCGGCATCAAGCCCCGCATTCCGCGCGCTCGCGACACCGCCGTTTTCCTTTCGTATAAGACGCATGCGGCTGTCATGTGACGCCGCCTCTGAAATAATATCGGCACTGCGATCCGGCGAGCCGTCGTCGACAAAAATCGCCTCGAAGTCCGGCATTGTCTGCGCGAGCAGCGAATCTATCGCCCGTCGGACACATTTCTCCACATTATAAACGGGAAGTATGAAAGAGACACGTACCATTCGGCACCTCCGAAAATAATAACGTCTGCGGAAACCGCATCATTGCGGGAATTGAAATAATAATGATAATTGTCGAATTGCGCGGATCGAGAGAAAACATAAACCACGTCATTGTGCATACCGAGCCGACAGCGGCGGGAGCAGAGGGAATTACACTCGCTGCGAGGCTGTCTCTCAATCCTTTTTGCTTTCTTTTTCCGCGCCGCACTCCTTATTCGCACCGCGCGGTCTGCCGACCGAGAACGGAATGAACCTATTGACCGCAGCGCTGACAAGCGCCGCAACAGCTGCCGAGAACACAGTGACGATCAGCACCGCCGCCGTCATGGGCAGCTCCGACGAGTGCGGCAGCAGCCCGAGAAGTGCAAGCCCCGCCTTAGCAGCGTACATATGCCACACAAAGAACACGAAGGTATTGCGTCCGATAAAGCAGAGCATGCGGGAACTGCCTATCAGCTCGGATATCGCAAACACGGCGAGAATACCGACAAACGACAGCACGGTGAACAGTACGGGATTAAAGTAACCGCCGAGGTTCATATTGACGGTACAGCCCTGCCACACAAGGTTAAAGGACGCGAGCAGCACGGCATACAAAGCGGTATATATCGCCGCGCGGATGCCGGGGTGCAGACCGTGCAGAGCCGACGCGATACTGTACGGCAGCGGTTTCATTCCTCCGTCCGTGGCAGCCGTACCCGAGACGGTTTCCCGTGCCGCCCCGCGCTGTGATGTTTCATTCGCCGCATTTTCTACGTAATCTACATTTTTTGCCATTTTCGACACATCTGCGCTGCTTCTCATACGGTCGGACAGCCGGCGAAGCAGATATCCGAGCGTCATAAACTGCGTGCTTGTCAGCGCGGTATCGAATTTCCACGGCATTATTTCGCCGCGCGAGGAGACGATATAGCCGAGAGCGGTGCATAGGACGGTGAGCAGAACAAGCGGCAGCATACGTTTCCGAGAGAGCCGCAGCAATAGTGCAAAGATAAGCTCGAGCACAGTAAGGCATGGGATAAACCATATGAGATTGCCGCGCAGCAGAGAGGGCAGAATATAGTTTGAGAGCAGGAGCGAGGGCAGTCTGCCGAAGTCGAAGCCGCAGCGCATAAGGTCCATCGCCGTGGCGACCAGCCCCATGAAGGAGCCCCAGAACGCATACGGGATAAGCCGCGCACGCAGGGTGCGGTGGGCGAGCTGCTCGCAGTCGTCGTACCTGTGCGAATACAGATAGCCGGAGAGCGCGAAGAAGACAGGCAGCTTGACCGGGTTAATAATCATAGTTATCAGCCCGTATGCCCCGTCATGCGTATAGCCTGCGCCTACCGACTCCGTTCCGACATGACCGAAGATAACGGCGAGCATGGCGAGGGCGCGCGCAATGTCCACCCAGCCGAGTCTGCCGCCCGCCGGAGCTGTAGGCGTACGCCTGTCGAGTCCTCCGCACGACACCGCGCGGGGAACGGCAGCTGCGGTCACAGCCGACATCCCATCCTTCATATCCAATGCACCCCCTCGTATAGCTTTCGTATAGTACAATTAAATCAAGCCCCCGCGTGAAGGCAAAGCAAAATTAACCAAGGCGCTGAGATGTCAGGCAGCTTGCATACTCAGGCAGATCCTACGAGTAAAGCTCGCCGACCTATCATTCTGTCGAGACGCCTGTCTGTTGTCTTTTCTTTTGTCGCTTCTGCGAATGCGAAGACCTTACGTAAGTCGGGTTGAGCTTCGATGAGCCTACTCTTTCATCATTATCCCGATGAGATCGGATACCGAGCGGCGGTCGAGCTGCTGCCATTTCGGCTTCTGCACCTCCCGCCTGCGTGAGACAGCATATGCGAGGGTGACGAGACGCAGCGCCATCGTACACCAGAAGTAAAATGCGGTATTGTCGGTGAGGTATGAGACGGTCATATAGCCGAGCTCGCAAACGTACAGCAGCGCAGTGCGCGTGTCGGCGTATTTTACCCAAAATACGGGATATGCAACATACTGCGACAGCGCCCATCCCATCAGCCCGGGGAAGCCTATCTCGACAAAGACCTTCAGAATATCGTTGTGAAAGGCATATGCGACCTTGAGCAGCCCCTGCTGATACCACTGTCCCACCACCGTGTCGATATACTCGAAGCCGTGACCCATGTAGGAGGGAGAAAAGGTATAGCAGCGATTGGCAAGCTGCCAGAGATATTCGCGCCCCATCATGTCGATGCCGAGGGTGCCGAACAGACGGGATACTATTCCCGTCCGCACGCCGTAGATGTAGAGCAGGAAAAATGCGGTCCACGCAAAGCCGAGGAATATAAAGAATTTCGTCAGGCGCTGCCTTTTGCGCAGCAGCAGTCCGACCAATGCAAACAGCACAACTGCGGGGATGGCTATACGCTTCATACCGACGATAAAGAAGAAACCTGTAAGCAGTATATAGCGTCTGCGGTGCCGCCGCTGATCCTCCGTTTCGGTCGGTGCAAAGACCGCATAGTAAAAGCAGCAGCTGACCGAAAACAAAGGTCAGATCGTGGATCTCAAGACTGCGCGCATACCCCTCGGCTCTGCCGAAGGTTGTGATGCAGTTAATGAGCGAACGGATGCTTTCGACTATCCCGTAATTCGGTATCTCGAGCAGCATGATAAGCCCGTTCGCCGCACCGATGCCGAGCGCAAAGAGGTCGATAGCCTCTATCCCGAACATGTAGACCGCCGATACCGCCGTAAGCATTGAGACGGTCTGAAAGACCATCTTCGATCCGCCGCGTATCATCGACGACATATCCGAGAAGTCAAATATCCATATGACGAGTGACCATATCAGCAAAAAGACGATAAGCCCGAGGTACAGCAGCGTCGGAGACAGCAGCTCGCGCACACGCTGAAGATTCGGTCGGATGATGGCATGAGACAAGCGCCGAGAGGATGATACCTGCGGTGATTATCTTCGGCAATCCGCCGAGCACGGTGTTTATCTTATTCCATTCACCGAGCGCCGAGACGGCAAGGAGAAGCACGAACATCAGCTTTAATATGACCGGGCAGTCGCTCGCGGCGCGCGCCGCACGTCCCGTCCATACACGGTCACGTCTCCTGACGCTGTCCGTCGTGCTCTGACGGGACAGATCTGCGGCGCGGTTCGGCATCCGCTCGCGCTTCGCAGCCTCGGCACGTGCGGCGGCGTTCGGCAGCGCGGCTATCTGTGCAAAAGCTGCGCCGCGCGGGCATGACTCAGCTTTTCTTCGGTTCGTGAAGCACCGCTCACAATGCCGTTAGAATCACCGCCCGCAGCGTCCGAGGAGCTGCCGGCACCTTCCGCCCACGGCTCTTCTCCGCCGCGCCGCTTTTCCTTGCTCTCTCTCATTCCATTTCCTCCTTTCCGTCAGCCTGTCCGCCGCAGCGGACGTTATATTTCGATCATCATGCGCCGAGTATCAAAGTGTTTCCGCAGCGTCTCGTATCGCATTGCATCACATCGTACCGTATCGCATCGGCACCCGACCGTCACGCGCGGCGGCGATGTGCGCGAACAAATGCGATGCACTCGCGCAGGTTGATAAGCACATTGACCGCTATGAACACAGCCGCAATCCAAAGCGCATTCGGTATAACGGTGAGAATGACGTGCAGATAGCTCGTCGCCTCGCAGCTGTCGGTGCCGAGCAGCATTATTATGCCCGCGCCGAGCGCAAGGTTGACCGCTATCTTCTTGTACAGCTGCAGGCAGCTGCGGTCGAGGATTCGACGCGCGGTGTAGATAATGAGCGCATTATTGCGATAGAGCAGCGCGGCTACCGTTCCGATAAGGCAGCCTATAAGACCGAAGCGCCATGTTGCAATAATCGACACGGTGATGTTGATAGCCATCTCCCATATCGCCTGATTACGTGTATCGTCGAATTTTCCCGCCACATAGAGCTGCTGGAGCATCGGCGCCTCGATGCCGGTCAGTGCGGTGACGGCGGCGAACAGCAGCAGCGCGACGGTATTGTCATATATCGCGGCATCCGCAATGCCGCTCGTATAAAGCCTGATCACCGGCATGAGAAAAAGCTGTGAGAATGGTGTATGCGGCAAATAAAAGGGTATAATAGACGGTCTCGTAGAGGCTGAATTCGCGCTTGAAGCGCTCAAAGTCGGTATGAAACATCTGACCGAATTTGAAGGTAAGACCGTTCGTGAACGAGGTAACGACCTTCTGAAAGTTTGCGAAAAACAGCGAGAACACGGCATAGACGCTCGCATAGTTCATGCCGCACATTATCGAGATGATGACCGTATCGGTATTCGAGAAGATGCAGCCGGATATCTGATGCACGAGCACCGAGCGCTTCTGCGACAGCGCAGAGTTATCGGGCTTTGCGTGCCAGTCTATCCAGCCGTAGTGCCGACGGACATATATAATGATGAAGAATATCTGAATGATCGACGGAACGCAGTAGGTCGCCTGAATGAGAATGAGATTGTCCGAGATGAGCAGAAATACAAGGCGCAGGAGATTAGAGATGATGAGAGTGACCGTCTGCAGCGTCGTAAGGATGTATTTCTTGCCCCTCGACCTCGAGAAAGGCATTATACTTGCCGCGCCAGAGGAAGAGAATTATGCCGGGAATGCCGTAGAGCAATATCACCGAAAAGACGGTAAAGTAGTCGAGACTCGTGCGCACGACGAGCGGATAGCCGACGGCAAACAGCAATGTCAGTGCCGTATATATCATGCCCGAGCGCAGATAGAAGCGCCGAGCCGATGCGAGAATGGAGTTTATTCTGTCGGTATCGCCGATCGCGATCGGATGATAGAGAGAATACTGCGCCGACAAGCCGACCCCCCGCCTCGAGCAGCGCGAGATAGGCAAAAATATTCTTTATCGTGCTGTCAAGGCCGTTTACATCCGAGCCGAAGTTGACAAGATAAAGTCGCGGCAGGACAAAGCCGAATACTATCTTTACCGCCTCATAGGAGAGGTTTGATATTATATTGAGTACGACACGCTTGTTTTTTTCATGCGCGGTCGATACTGTTGCATTCCCCATATTCGTTGCCTCTGTTCTCTCGTGAAAGCCGCCTTTTCGTCAGGTTGTATTTTCTATAGAATTATTTTCGTCTGCCTCGGTCAAGCGGCAGCTGCCCGGAAAAGCTGTGCCGTATCGCCGCAGATATTGTTTATTGCCGTCAGCCGTGCAGTCCGTCCGATATCCGCCGCACCGCCGGCACGGCTATATGCTGCCGTTCGCCGATTCCGTCTCGGATATGCGACGCGATGCGCCCATCGGCAGACCGATGCGCTCAGCCGCCGCACCTATGCGCGTTCCGCCGAGCAGGCGAATAAGCAGATAAGGTACCGTAAGCCCTGCCGCCATGCAGATAATAACGACCGCAGGCGTCGGAACGCCGAGCTTCTCGTACAGCAAAAGCCCGAGAAAGGCACAGCAGAACGGCTGGTGGTAGAGATAATACGGCAACGTCTGCCTGCCGAAGCGGACAAGCCGCAGCTCCGTCCCCCGCTGCTCCGCACGGCGGCAAAGCAGCGCCATGAATGCGGTTATGCCGAGACACAGACCGAGAACTGCCGCATTTTCGAGATAAAAAGGTCGGTATTCCGGTCAGTCGGGCGGCGTACGGGTCAAAATCAAACGGAGAATAGATGAGCAGCACCGTCAGCGCGCCGCATCCGATACCGGCAGCGGCAAACGCACGGGAGTGCTCGCGTATCACCCGCTCCGGGAGCAGCGTTCCGACAAGGAAGAATACCGCCTTCTGCATAAATGCCTTTCCCGTCCACACCCATCCGTGGCAGAAAAAGCTCGTACAGCAGCGGAATAAGCAGCACCGCCGTGATACGCACCGCACGCGAGGTGCGAGGGGAGAGCGACGATCGCAGAAATATACCGCCGCAGTCAGCAGAAACAGCGTCTGCAGATACCAAACGTGAAAGCAGTACGGGTTTTCGTTGCCCAGCATATCAAGCAGATACCGCCCGGGCGAGATGAGCGCATAGGCGCTGCCCGAGAGCATTCCGCGCAGCAGCGGCAAAGCAGCCCAAATAAGTTCGAATACAAGGTACATCAGCACCGAATACGACAGCCACGGCAGCAGCAGCGAGCGCGCCTTACGACGCAGAAATTCGCCGGGTGCCTGCTCACGGTACCGCTGCGCGGCAAACCCGTAGCCGAGACCGGAAAGCAAAAACAGGAGCGATACATGAAAGCGGTAAACGATAACATACGACACATCGCACCATACAAAATCGGCACGCATCGACTCGCGAAAGGTGTGCCCGAATATGACGAGCAGCACCGCAAGTCCCTTTAGCGGCGTCTATATAGCTAAGTCGTTTTTTCTCCGCCATACCTTGTTCGCTCCTTTGACCGATCCGGATATAATGCAGCCAATAAAAATAAATATCGGAATGCTCCGTGCCGGGATATGCGGCGCGGAAAATCGAGACGCGTGCCGTGTATCACCGTATCGCGCCACGCGCTTGTGCGCTCAGCGTCTGCTCATTTCAAGATAGAGCTGCTGTATTCGCTGTGCCTCGTACACGATGTCGTAGCCGGCATCACGGACGACATCGGCGCCCGCCTCGCGGGAAAAATCGCCGTGCGCAAGGGTGAACAGCGCCTGCGCCCAACCGTCGTCTGTCTCGGTGAGCGGCACGCGAAGCGCACGCGGCGAGAGCACGACCTCATCGGTAACAGCATCCGAAAAGATGCACGCAAGCCCCGATGCCTGCGCTTCTATGCCGACAACCGGCAAGCCCTCAAAAAGTGAGGGCAGCAGGAATACATCCATCGCCTGATACCATCGGTCGACACGGCTCTGCAGCCCGGCAAACAGAACATTGTCCGCAATGCCGAGCGCACGCGCCTTCTCACGCATCGCGCCCTCAAGCTCGCCCTCGCCGATAAGCACAAGGATCGAGTTCGGATCGCGCCGCATATATGCCGCATAGATGTCGAGCAGACGGGTGTGGTTCTTCTGCATATTAAAGCGCCCTACATGACCTATGACAGTTCGGTCGCCGAGCCCATTCTCGGCACGAACGGCCGGCACGCACCTCGGGGTCAAATCGGAAGCGCGCGGTATCTATCGCATTTCGCATTACCATGCCGCCGGCATTCCAGCGCCGCCTGCCGAAAAAATAGATGCCGGCATCGCGCCCGCACGCCCAGAGATCGGAAGCCGCATGAGGGAGCAGCAGCTTGCACACCATCTTGAGCGGCCATTTGTAGTCGCGGATGATGCGTGTGTTGTGCGCATGGGCTATACGTGTCTTTATCCCCGCGCGCTCCGCTCCGCGCAGAGCATAGTAGCCCATAGCCTCGTTGTGTGCATGGACAATTGCTATATCGCGGTCTGCGGCGAGAATCTGCCGCATATATTTTATATAGCCGGGATAGCGTATTGGATTCAAGCCGGGGGAAACGTAGATGTGACCGCCCATGCTCCGTATCTCCTCGTCGTAATCGCCGGGCTTCGGCTTGTTCGCGAGAAAATCGAATTGCAGCACGTCGCGGTCTATCCGACGATAATAATTCATGAGCATCGTCTCAATGCCCGCTCTGTCCATGTTGCTGACAGAATGTAATACTCTAATCATAGTTATCACCTAAACGAAGTGGGGACGCGGGGACGCGCAGGGGGACTTTTGAAAAAGTCCCCCCGCACCCCCCTCAAAACTTTTAAATAAGAGTAAAGGCTTGTCGGTAATCCGAGTACAAGCCGTAAAGCAATATTCGGAACGGGGTGTGGGGCAACGCTCCGAGAGCGGCGTTTCTTTTCCTTAACTTTTGAACAACGCTCTGCGTTGTTTGCGTGAAGTTTTGCGGTCTTGCAAAGCAAGATTGCCGTCTGTGACGGCAAAGAAAAAACTTCATGTTGAACCGCGCAGCGGGTCAACGTCGCCTCTCTCGCACAAAGAAAAATTGGCTAAGGCTCTGATTCATCTGAATTCGCAGTGACATAATGATTCACTAAAAATTTAGATGTAAATCAAGTTGACAATGCTACCAAAGCAGCGGACGTGTTTGCCTCCCCTGTGTAAGGGGTAGGCAAGGCGAAGCCGCAGCCGAGCGAGCGGTAGTGAATGACAGCCCGGTGGGCTGTCAGAGCCGCGAATGGCTATTGAACCGCAATGCGGTTCAATATGAAATTTTGCATTGCCGCATTTCGCGGCAATAACAGCAAAATTTCACTCGAGCCGCAGCGAGAAGTGCTGAGCGCAGCGAAGCGGAGGGGATGTTGGAAACTGAGTAAACTTTAATCAAACTTGGCTCGTGTCGTTTTTTTATGCTATATCAAACATAATAGTTTTTGTATTTTTTTATAGCATAAAAAACGTCACGAATTCATAATTTGGCTGCAGACTTTTCAGTCTCCAACAGCCCCTCCGTCGATTGAGCCGCTATGCGGCTCAATGAGCACCTACCCCCTACACGAGTGCAATTTTGCGGTCTTGCAAAGCAAGATTGCTGCCGTCGGCAGCAAAGCAAAATTCCATATTAAACCGCGCAGCGATTTAATGAGGGAGGCTTTCACGTGCCGACTTTTTCGGTATGTATTATCAGCTTAATTTTAGGCAGATCAAGGTATAGCAAAAATCCAAGTCGATCTTATAATCCCATGCACAAGAAAAAATTTTTGCAATCTTGCAATTCAAGAGCCCGTCACATCATCAGCTGAAACAGTCTGCCGAGTCTCTGCCATTCCCGGAAACGTCCGGTGCGCAGCGAGTGTGCGCAGAGGCGCAGCGAGAGCGGCAGCCCCTCTCAAAACCGCGCCCGTACCCGTCACAAGCCGCGTATACATCTCGCAGCACAGTCGAAACACCGACCGCTGTGTACTCTCGTCGAGTCCCGCGACATTTGAATACAGAAAGCCGGAGAGCTGCATTACGAGGCTGCGCAGAAACAGCTCATCCCTCGGCAGTCCGAGGCGTACATCCGCGTCGAGCAGCTCCTCCATGATCCAGTAGCTCTGCAGCGCGCGCGGGGTACTCTGCGACCCTGCCGTTATGCCGCTCAGGTTCTGGCGCCAAAAGTAAACATTCTCGCCGACGGAAGCGACACGCTGCGCGCGGCGGAATATAAGAAAATGAATAATAGTATCTTCACAACAGCTGTAAGCAGGCGGGAAGCGAATGTCCGAAAACAGCTCCCGCCTATACAGCTTACCCCACGGCATACCGGGCAGATCGAATCGGTCTGCCCGACATTTACCCACATACACCGCGTCGGCATAACGCTGGAAGGCACCGCGCGTGCCGCCCTCGTCGATATACTGCCACCCGCCCTGAACAACGTCCGCCTCGAGCCGCCCGACAGCCCTGAGCAGACTGTCGATCGCCCCGGGAGCGAGAACATCGTCGCTGTCGAGGAACAGTATATATCTGCCCACCGCATGCAGCAGCCCCTCGTTCCGCGCCCCTCGCGGCGCTCCCGCCTCGGTGCAGTTCAAGGAGGGTAACGTCGGGAAGTCCGCAGTAACGGGAGAGCAGCTCGCCGGTACGGTCGGTAGATCTGTCGTTTACAGCAAATAAGCTGTACACGGTGTCCGCCCGCCTGAGAGCACACTGTCCATGCACTCGGTGATATAGCGCTCCGCATTATATGCGGGAACGATGACCGAGACATCGACTGTGGGATCCGTCGGCGGAAGCGGCGGAAATATATCTGGCGACGGATCGGGACGCGGGAAGAGGCGTTCCGCCTCCGCCCTTGCACGAGCCGCATCGCCGACGCATATCCGCCTCTCGGGTAAAAGAGAGGCAAGTATGCCGAGGCCTAAGCCGCAGATGCGTGCGCCGACGGCAATCGGCGCGGCAAGTGCAGCGTTGCCGGTCTTTGAAAGAACAAGCTGATACGGTCTCTGATTAGAGATCATAAACCGCTCTCGCTTTCCTTCTTCCTCTTGTGCGTCCGTATCGAACGCTGACTTCTCTTAACCGGAGCCGCCACAGCCCTCAGCGCCGTCGGTTCGTCCGCCGAAGCCGTCGGTTCCGAAATGTCGGGGTCGCCGCTCGGTTCGCCGTCGGTCGGGATATCGGTCTGCGCGGATGCTCTTTCGGCATCATCCGCAGCGCCGTCCTTCTCCGCAGCCCCCGTGTCGTCTGCCTTAGGTGCTCCGGGAGATTCAAGCTTTGCCGTTGCAAGACGCAGCAGCTCGCGGATATCGTATACGCCGGAGACAGAGGTGGTCTCGCTTGCGGCAATATATCGGATGGGATAGTCGGGGTTTATCCTATTGTACTCCGCGATCTGCTGATCGAGTATACGCAGGATGACCTTTGCCTTGCGCTCACCGCATTTCTCAAAGAAAGCAATGTAGCTTCCCACTCCGTTGTAACCGACAAAGCCCTCAGTATCGCTCATGTTACTGACAATGTCGGAGAAGTCTCTCAGAATACCGTCACCCACGGCATAGCCGTAGCGGCTCGTGATCTCTGTCAGATTGTCTATCCGCAGCGCTATGCAGGTATAGTCCTCGGGAAGAATACTCTTCGAGAGGTTGTCGATATGAATGCTAAGGCGGTCACGGTTAGGCAGACCGGTCTTTTTTGTCGGTGTAGAACATGTAGTTGATAATTTCCTCAGCACGTCCGAGCACCACCGCGCCGCCGCAGCCGACGATGAGGAAGAGAATAAGCGCAAGCGCGATATAAAGGCCGCGGTTGATGGACGGAGCTACGCGCACGGTGCTTATCATCTTGAGATAATCGGCACTTATCGAGAGATTGAGCTCGCTGCCGGTGGCACTGACGATCTTATAATAGCTGTCGAGCTGCTGCTCATAATCGGAAATAAGCTGTTCAAGGCTTTCATGCTCGGGTTTCGAGCCGGAGGTCTTAGCTGTTAATCCGCCGAATTCATTAAGGATACCCTGACGGAAGGCTCTGTCGATCTGATCGGAATATATCTGTTTATCTATGTCCACCATATCAAGCACGAGCTTGTCATAGGTGGTCTGCGCCCCGGAGCCTGAGCCGCGCTTATATATCTCCCCGAGTATATAGTCGGAGGATACGGTATCTCCCTCCCTGTCCTCAAGCAGACCGGGCATTGTTATATTCTGTTCAACAAAATTGTCTATAATCGCCTTAAGCTTCTCACGGCGCTGCAGCTGAATCGTCTCCTGCCGCTGCGAATCGGCTATGCTGTTTTTCAAGCGCGTGCAGCAGCACCTCTCCGTCACGCACCTGCGGTCCGTCGAGAACGCGCGCATACAGCTCGGGTATCTTGTAGTTCTTGAATTGCAGATAGATATTGTAGAGATCTGAGTAGCTGTACCCGGTCTTGGAGGAGCGAAAAATCGGGATGGTCGTCCTTCTTCGCCTTCAGGAATTCGAGCATGGCGTTCGTATCGTCCTCGAGTATACTGATACACTCGTAGTAATCGTAATCGCCGCCGAGCAAGCCGGTCGAGGGAGAAAGCGAGACGCTGCTCGACATAGCTTTCGGTGTAGTAAGTACAGTAGCTCTGCATGATGGCGTCGAGAACATTGCGTGCGTACGATTCGCCGTACTCGCCGTCCAACGACAAGATTTACCTTGTAGGTGTCGGGGAAGTATGTGACCTCCTCGCCCTTGTCAAGCAGCGCCTGATTTATCTCCTGCTGCTCCTCGGATATCACCTCGTCAACGCTGCAGCGAGAGCGGATGATATTGAGCGGACCGTCATTTCCGAGATAATTCATCGCCTGCGAAATGACAGCCGAGGAATATATCTCACCGACATCGAGCTTTGCTCCGCTCGGAGTATAGCCGTCGGATATCTCGGAATTCGTATATCTGATGACAACCGACGCTGTATAACGCAGCTGCTTGTCGGTATAGATATAGGTTGCAGCCGAGCCGAGCAGTGCGACAAGAAGTATCAGGACTCTGAAGCGCTTCAGATATCTCAGGATCTGAAATTTTTTCATCTGTCCTTCCTCTCTTTCTTCTTTTTCTGCCGAGCACAGCATATGCAACAATCGCCGCTCCGACACAGAATACCGCCACCTCGACGGCAGTCTTTTTTTGAGTCCTATTCGCTGAATAAGCGATGGCGACGAATAGTTAAAGGTCACGTAGTCCTGAGACTTGTAGTCGATATATGCGCTGTCGAGCATCAGTGCATCCTCTGCAAGGTCGTTGAGTGCACGCTCGAGCTTGTTTATCATGCTGCGTGCCGTGGTAAGCTGTTCCGGAGCCGTCTCATTCTGCGCGAGCTTTTCTATGACATACTCGGTGCCGACTATCTCGTCCCGGTGCTCGGTCGCCTCCGAGAGCGCCGCATCTGCGCTGCGCGCCATTGCATCCATCGCCGTTTTGGTGCGGGACATATAATACTGCTCCTGTGTATCCAACGTAGGTATCATGACGGCTGCGGACATCAGCTCCTCATAGGCGGATATGCCGTCGTTGTCCGCGGTATAATACGCGCGCTGCTTATCCTCCGAGACCGCCTCGATTTTGTTCTTGTATTCGAGAATGCGTGTCAGCTCCGCCTCGTTGCTCGCCACGCCGCACTCAATTATGTATGCGGTGGCATTCGGGATATCATAGTCGATTATATTCTGCAGGCGCTTGTCCAACTCGTCAAAGCTCAGACCCGAATCGTCGTCCGAGAAGGTACGGTTTTCCGACATCCTTGCGCTCATATATTTCTCTATCTGTCTGACGCGCTGCTTTAATTCATTCATACGCAGGAACGGCTCGCTGCCGGTCGTTTCCTCGAGACGCAGCCGCAGTATCTCCTGATTGTCGCAGTGATTCTCGAGAAAAAATATTCGCGGTATGCGCCGCAAATATTTTTCAGCAGATCCGCCGCCGTGCGGTTCTTCATTTCCAGTCCGTCAACGCTCAGCGAGACGCGGTAGGTAGTGCTGATATATTCGTCGTCCCCACCCGCGTTACCGGTATCTACGGGGGCTATGCCGATGTGCGCGGAGAGCTGCGCGGGGGTGATGCAGTCCTCGAGTCCCGCAAGCCAGATACCGCGCTCAAGCACCTCGTCCGAGATAATCTCGGAGAAGCTGAAACGGGTCTTGTTCGGATTAAGTCCCTGCGACGCCTCCGAATAATTAAATGAAACGGTGGCGTTGCCCGCCTTTCCGCTCTTATAGTAATGCACTCCGCTCAGTGCGATAAACAGCGCCAATAGGACGCACACGCTCCTGAGCTTATACCGCCAAAAGAAGCCGAAAACACCTTTTATTCTGCTCTTTATTCTGTCCATCTTATGCATCCTTTCGCACTGTGCCGCACCACGGCTGCGGAATGTATGTTCGTTCGGTCCGTCCCGTCGGAAAGCCCGCGCCGCCGGCGCCGTAAGATAATGTCAGGTAATATCTATAACGGTCAGCTCGGGAGTATTATTTATTCTCGGCAGAAGATCTCTCGAGTCTCCCAGACCGCCGCTGACAATGAGCGGCGCGCCGTTCGAGAGCGTATATTCGCCCTTGGCATACTCGGGAAGTAAGCCCTCCTCGTCGGAGTAGAGCGGTCCGAGCTTCGGCAGGTTGATTATGCCGCCGTGCGTGTGGCCGGCAAGTCCGAGATCGAAGGAATACTCGGCGAGCCGCTCCGGGAAGTAGGTCGGAACATGTGCCATGCATATCCGGTATCCAAGGCTCTCCTTCTCGCTGCGCTCCATCGCCGCTTCGCCGCCGTAGCGCTCAAAGTCGGCAGGCTTTCCGTCGAGACCGATAAGCGTTACCGTGTTTTCGCCGATCTTGACCTGCGCGGTGTCGTTTATCAGCAGGTGCACACCCGCCGCCTCAAAGGCACCGAGCAGCTCGCTGTCCTTTTGCAGATATATCTTGACATCCTCGTGATTGCCGAGCACGCCGTATATCGGCGCGGTCTCGGAGAGACGGCTGCACAGCGAGAGCATTCCGTCGTAGTCCGATACGCTGTCAATGACCATGTCGCCGCCGAGCAGGATAAGATCGGGCGAGAGGCTCTCTATGTCCTCTGCCAGCTCGCTGTTGCCCTCGCCGTACTCGCGCAGATGCAGATCGGTCAAAAAGACGATGCGCAGGCTGCCGGATATCCGCTTCGAGCTTAGCTGATAAAATTCGACACGGTAGTTCGTCCGGTCATGCACGATATCGAGTGCAAGTCCGAGTATCAGTCCGCCCGCAAGAATCAGGCAGATGAGCAGGTCTATCAGCTTATTTCTGTTTTTTACAGGCTTTTCCCTATTCTTATTCTTTAGCATTTCCCGCTCCGTTCATATATCACAGTTTTCTTATGTAACAGCATAATGTATCGTGCTGCCGAGACCGGGTGCGCATTACAGACACGCATACAGCCTCGGGCTGATCGCAAAGCAAGCGCTCGCAGGCGGCGCTTGAAATGATATGCGCAGCGCAGCGGCAGCGTCCGGCTTATGCGGATATCGCTCTGCCGATCGAGCCGATACTGTCTGCAGCAATCCATGTACTTCCATGCAATGTCGTCACGGAGCAGTCTGCGCAGCAGCCTCGGCTCCGTGCTGCCGTATAGTCCGAGCAGCTCCTCGTAGGTATCCATACGGTCGCGCGCCTTCTTCGGCGACAGCAAGGCAGAGTTCATTATCGAACCGGTGCGTGCATTATCGTAGAGATAAAATTCCGCATCGCTGAGCACCACGCTGCGCGCAGCGAGCAGCACACGCGGGGTAAACTCCTCGTCCTCGTGCGTTATGCCGACCTTGAAGCGCAGCCCGCCACCGAGCAGAAACCCGCGGCGATACAGCGAACGCCACGCCTCTATGCGCAGCGCACCGCCGCCGAGGCAGCCGATAAGGTACTCCTCTCCGGTATACACGCGGTGATACTCGAGCCGCTCCGCCGCTATTCGCTCGAATCGGTCCATGGCTGAGGACGGTCGATCGGTCTTTACCCGCCCGATAACAACGTCCGCGCCGTCGCCGACCGGGCTGCTCGCCCCGCCGGTATCACTGTCTGCGGCGCTTGTTCCGTGCGAGCCGATATGAGTCTCCGAATACAGTGCGGCGAGCGCGCCGGGCGCAAGCCGATCGTCGCTGTCGACAAACAGCACATACTCGCCTGCCGCGCGGTCAAGTCCGCAGTTGCGGGCATCGGACAGCCCGCCGTTCTTCTTATGTATAACCGACACATTTCCGCAGCGCTGTGCATAATCATCGCAGATGCCCGCGCTGCCGTCGGTGCTGCCGTCGTCTACAAGTATGATCTCAAAGCCGTCAAAGCTCTGCGCGACCACCGTCTCGAGGCAGCGAACGAGATAAGGCTCGACATTATAGACCGGTATGACCACCGATATTTTAACAAGGCTGTTTCCCATCGCACTCTCCCACGGCGGCTCAGCGCCTGTTTTTCCGCGCGGCTGAGCCGCAGCGGCAATTCTCTGTTTTATGCGGCATTTCCGCATCGCGCAGCCGTAAATCATCTTATTGCGCGCAGCCTTGAATCAGCTTATAATGCGCAGCCGTACATCAGCTTATAATGCGCGGCAGTATATCAGCTTACAGTACGCAGCCGCAGAGCATCATATACCGCATATGCCGCGCAGATCACGCCACATTGCTCGGCGGCTGCACAGACCGCCTTTTTCCGCGGTGCCGCTCCTTTTTTCCCGCCCTTGCACACCCGACGGTATATCTCCATATGCTCGTCTATAACGCGGTCGTAGCCGTAGTTTTCCAAGACATACGCGGTCTGCGCCGCGCCGTCCCTCTCGGGTGCGCCGGTGCGCGGTGCATCGAGCAGCCGTGCGGCAAGCTCGTCGACATCGCTCACGCGGAACGAGCTGCCGAAATTGCCGAGCACCGTTGTATTTTCGGGAATGTCGCTGACAAGACAGCTTGCGCCGCCGGACATTGCCTCGAGCAGCGTCAGCGCCAACCCCTCGGTATGGCTCGGCAGCACATAGAGCGCGCAGCAGCAGTATAGGGCATACAGCCCTCGCCGCTGACAAAGCCGGTGCAGACGATATCCTCACAGCCGTCGACCGCCGCGCGAACCGCGCAGCCGAACGGATCCGAGCCTATCTCGCCGGCAATGATCAGCCTTTCGTCCGGGCGAGCACGCTTATATGCCTCTATCAGCTCGTCAATTCCCTTTTCGGGCGAGATCCTGCCGACATACAGAATAAATCCGTTCTTCTCCAGACCGTATTTCTCGCGGATAATGCCGATATCGGTCGGCGGAACGGGCGAGACTGCATTTCGGATAAGTGCGGTATCGCGCCCGTAGGTGTCGAGAAAAATACCGATGCATCTCGTCCGAGAGCGTTATTACCTCGTCGGCATATTTCGCCGCAATGCGCTCTCCGAGCTTTATATATTTCGAGGCAAAGCCGCGCCATTTGTCCACCCGCCAGTTGAGTCCGTGAACCGTCGCGACCGTCCGCCTGCCAAACGCATGCGCAATTACGAGCGGCACACACGGACCTATCGCATGATAATGCATGATATCGTAGCGGCGGCGGAGCGCGCCGAGCGTCGCGGTGAACGAATAGACCATGGCATTCAGGCTCTGCCGACGAAATGTAAACGAGCGGATAACATTCACCCCCTCGACACGATAACGGTTGTGACCGCGCTGTCTGCCGCGGTTATAGACCGTAACGTCCTCGCCGCGCGCGGCAAGCCGCGTGGCAAGCTCATATACAACGACCTCGACCCCGCCGGAGCGGCAGGGAAAATCCTTGTGGCCTATCATAGCTATTTTCATTCCGCCGCCTCCTTTAAGGGTGATTTCAGCATGAAATTTAAATCCCACCGCACGGCTCGGTATGGACACCCCGATACGTATACACCCGAGCTCGGATATTTGATCCGATAGCAATTCAAGCTCGGATAGAATCGGCGCGATAACATAAGCCTCACAGCGGCGTGTTTGTTTTTCCCTGTGCAGGCAGAGGCTTTCGTGCGACCTACCGTCCCTCTTTTTCCTATCATAGCCATAGCCGTCTTAAACATTATCACCATGTCTCCGACGGCGGTTCGATGCTTTCTATGTAGTCGATATCCATCTCCACCCACTCTTCAAACGGAATATCGTTTTCTGTTATCGGATATCTGCCATAGGCAGGTAAGACCCGGCGTTACGACCAGTCTCAGCCGCTCGTAATCGTCGTACTGCGCCACCTCATCCGGCAGCGGCGGACGGGGCCCGACAAGGCTCATATCGCCGCGCAGCACATTGATCAACTGCGGCAGCTCGTCGATGCTCGTTGTTCTCAAAAACTTACCGACGCGTGTTATGCGCGGATCGTCCTTTATCTTGAACACCGGACCGTCCATCTCGTTTTTGGCCTCGCAGCCTGTCCTTGAGCTGCTCGGCGTTCGCCACCATTGTACGGAACTTGTACATGGAAAACTCGACTCCGTGCCTGCCGACACGCTGCTGTTTAAAAAACGGTCCGGCATGCGGGTCGTCTATCACAATGACAATACTGACAACGATAAACAGCGGTACAAGCAGCAAAAGCATTATGAGCGAAACAATGATATCAAAAGCACGCTTTCGCGCCCAATATCCGCGGCGCGGCGCGCTGAACAGTCTGTCCATACTCGCGCGTGTTTTTCGTCTACCTTATCGTAGTCAATGTAATCAGTTTTAACACGCATACTTTCTCCCCAAACACCACTCGTTTACGGATGAAAAAAAAGACCGACTACACCCATAAAAAGTGCAGCCAGTCAATCATACCGCGTTGCGGGTTAGACACTAAACTTTGCGTCCCCGTCTTTCGGCGGGTTTGCCGATATGCCGATCAAATCGACAGTATTATTCTTACTCTGAATCGTAATCATAAAAAGAATTACGACACATAACGAGAACGAACCGCCGTCACACCGACGTATTCCGCAATCCGTTCTTATCTTATATATAATAATCCTTGTCACATTATATCATATACGTTAAAATTTGTCAAGAAGTATTTTGCAGATTAGCTTGCCCGTCTTATGGTATTTCGTGAGACGCAGAACATGTGTGACCAAATATAGGACGCGGGCGAAGCAAAGACTTCATACATCGATTTTTTCTCGTACCGTTCGTTTGATCGACGCAAAAACGCTCTGTAGATTTATTCGTATCTGTGCTTTTACCATAGCTATATACTTCGCCTTATCCGTGCTTTTCCGCAGCCTTGCGCATCGAAAAACTCGGAAGCAAAAAAGCCCGGGACACCACCGAGCTCTTTCAACCGTTTAAATAACAAATGCGCCGTCCGAACAGATACTCCGGCACCTTAGAAGCATATCCTCCGTCTGCATATTTCAGATGCCGTTGTTCCTGCCCGAAAATATACCGCATTCGTAATCACTGCCGCTTTATATAGTCGACCCCGTAGCCTGTTTTCTCGATAGCCTCGCGAAGTTCGCTCTCCTCTATCGGGCGGGTATACCTGACCGTCGCGCTGTGCGACGAAAGGCTGACCTTTGCGCTCACCCCGTCTATCTTGTTCAGGCACTCTTGGATCGCGACGCGGCAATGGTCACAGTGCATTCCGTCTATGCCGACAACGAATGTTGCCGATAGGCTCCGCCCTATGCTTTTTTGCCCTCTCCGCTGCGGCGCGCCACGACCGAGCGCACGATCGAAGAAAACCGCACAGGCACCGATTACCAGAGCCAATATAACAATTGCAATTATCGTTACCTTTTCCATTTTGATTCATCCTTTCCGATACGACACCCTAAGCCGTCGGCGTCATGCCGCGCAGCCGCAATGCGGGCATCGCGGTGCCCTCCGGGGCACTTTTTAAATGCCTGCCGCAATTCGGGCTGAGCTTCCCGCATGGCTTTTTGCACCGTCGGGTTAGCCTGCGCTAACCGAGCGCCAAAAAAGCAGACGACAAGTATCCCTGCCGTATCTGCCGTCATTTTAGCCCCGCGGGCGTTCCGTGTCAATAGGATTATCAAAATCACGCGCAGAACGTCAAAAAAGCAGACGGCGCATGTACTGCACCGCCTGCCGATAAATTGTACCTTGCCCGCTCCTGCCGGAATCGCACCGCGACAGAACGATCCATACATTAAGCCATATCCGCTTTCTTTTCGAGCAGGACGAGATTCACCCCCGGAAATACCGTTAAAGCCGCACAGGCGTATGTCGACCTCGCGATAGCCGAGCTTTTTATACAGTGCACGTGCAGCAGTATTCTTCTGATTGGTATCCATGCGCAGATACGGGCATCCGCGCTCTGCCGCATAGCGCTCGTAAAAAGCTGACAAATGCCGTTCCGAGTCCGCGCCCTGCCGCAAGGGGATCTATAACGAGCGTATGCAGCACGGTGATGCGCGAATCGGGGACATCGTACATCCACGGCGCGCCTGCGTATGCGTCCACCTGCTTGCCGTTTATTATCGCCACTCCGACCTCCCGTCCGTCCGCCTCCTCGACGAACAGCTCGTCCGCCTCAAGCGCAGCCTCTGCGGTCGCGCGGGTGGGATACACACCGCGAACCCAGCCTATCTTTGCTCTGCCGCGCTCCTCCTCGGTCAGTATTCGGTCATATATACCCTCAATTGCTGCAAGATCCGCTTTCGTTGCTTTTCTGATATTAATATCCATATTCATTTCCTCACTGTATTTTATCTTAATACCGCGTACGGCAGAGTAATATCTATATCAGACTTATCTCGAAGCACCCGAATCAATCAAACAATACTCCGGGCAGTCTGCCCGCGGCTGCATCAAGACACATCAACGCCTGCTCACGGGGAGGTCTTTTCAACGGCAAGCTGCTCCGGCAGCTCCTCCGCCGAAAAAATACGCCGTCTCGGTCGTTTCGATATTCTGTGCGAATTCGCCGCCGATCGCACGGCAGAGCACGAATATCTTAATGATACCGTATATGTAGTTGCAGGCATTGTGCCGCCGCCAGTCCTGAACGGCGATAAGCCGCTCTGCCTCGACCGTCAGTCCGGTCTCCTCAAGCGCCTCCTTGACGGTGTTTTCGGCGACCGAGCGGTCAACATCGCACCATCCGCCAGGAAGCGCCCACCGCCCGTCGCGCTCGCGCACGAGGAGTATTCTGCCGTCCTCGACTATCGCCGCGCGGGTATCGAGCTTCGGTGTCTGATAGCCGCTCTCGCCGCAGAACAACTCGCGCACACGACCGACCGGAAGCTCCGTACGCTCCGCAAGCATCTCGGCAGACAGCTCCCGCAGTTCTGTGTACCGCTCACGGTCAAACTCGTCCCGACAGTACGCAAGTCCGTCTGTGCTATACTTTGTATCTTCATTGCCCAGTCGAGTATTCTGTCGTTCATATAATCGCCTCCCTATGCCCCGATCCGGCACGTTCCATGTTTGCTCTGATCTGCCTCACGTCCGATTTGCCTCATGCCCGATTTGATTTATGCTGATTTTGTCAGTTTTATAACGCACCTATTACAACGCCGCTTTTGCGTTCTGATTCAAGCCCTGTCTGTCTCGATATTTCACAGACGCATATAGTAAAGATTTATAGCTTTGACGCGCAATATAGAATAATTACATATCCCGCAATTCGTATACCGGTGCTGTTTTTAGATTATATCATTTTATTTCCGTTTTTTTTCAATAGCGCGGCATATTTCGATAAAAATATATCGGCGCACTCGCCGCCGCAAGGCAACGGGCACACCGATAAGGTTGTGTTTTTTTTTACGATTTTTTCTCCGCAGAACTCCGCGCAAGCAACGTAGTGCGTTGTTCAAAAAGTTAACAAAAAAAGCACTGCCATCACTGCGAATTCGAGTGAATCAGAGCCTCAGCCGCTTTTCTTTGAGCGAGAGGCGACGTTGTCCCGCTGCGCGGTTCAACGTGAAGTTTTTCTTTGCCGTCACAGACGGCAATCTTGCTTTGCAAGACCGCAAAACTTCACGCGAACAATGCTTCGCATTGTTCGGAAAAGCTAAGGAAAAGAAACGCCGATTCCCGGGGCGTTGCCCCGAACCCCGTGATGTTTGGAGCGTAAGCTCCAAACTCATGCACAAAGGCAATGCCTTTGTGCGCGACCCATTGAAAAGGTCGACGAAACTTTTCCGCTGCTTACTGCTTTAGTCAATGCGTCACGGGCGAAAACTTTTCCGCTGCTTACTGCTTTAGTCAGCACGCCTCGAAAAAAGCCTCTCAGTTTTAAAGTTTTGAGGGGTGTACCCGCACCCCGTTCCGAATAATGCTTTACGGCTTGCATTCGGATCACCGGCAAGCCTTTACTCTTATTTTAAAGTTTTGAGGGGGTGCGGGGGGACTTTTGAAAAAGTCCCCCCCGCGCGTATCCCCCCGCGTCAGTTGATGTAGATAACGTCGTCCTTGTCGTGGAGGATTTTTTTTGCTTCGCGGACCTTGTGTGAGAACACACAGATCATTATAATATCGCAGATGCCGTCGATGATAAGCGAGATACCCGCGAAGATCATAACGGTATCAAACGGTCCGAACATTACGAGTCCGCCGAGCACGACGGTAACGACCGAGAGGATAAGCATTCCGACCCATCCCTCGACATGCGCGCGTGCGCACTCTATGCTGTCGGCAATAGAGGTACTGCCGTCGATAACGATGAAAATACCGAAGATAACGGTCAGCAGATCGCTTAACGACATTCGGATTGACTATGCAGAACAGTCCCGCGAGCAGCAGGGCGATACCTGAGATCAGCGCGTGTCCGCTGAAAAAGAAGCCGTAGGATGCAAAAGCGACGATAGCGACGACTCCCGCGACCATGAGCACGATGCCGGAAATTGCGCAGAGCACATCCGACGAGCTGTCCGGCAGCACTATAAACAGCACGCCGATGATTACCGCGAGCAGTGCGGTAATTACCTTATCCCATTTTGCAATTTTGATCTGTCTTTTAATTTCATTCATGACAGCACCTCCGCAAAAAGCACTTTGTTTTCATTCGGCGCGGTATGCCGCATCGGCTCCGCTCCGTTAATATTATTATACCGCTTTTTGAAAATAATTCAAGCCCGCGAGGGCGTAATACAGCACATCAATCAGCCGCAGATGAATAAAATTTCATCAAATCACTGCAAAAGCCCGCATCAGAAATAACGGTATTTTTTGCGGTGAACGGCGAAGAATACCGCCGTTACGGCAGCGGAAACAAGCTCCGCCGCAATGATGGAATACCATATTCCGTCTATTTCAAATATCAGCGGCAGCAGCATTACCGCCGCGGTCTGAAAGACGAGCGAGCGCAGAAATGCGATTAGCGCCGAGGTCAGTCCGTCTCCGAGTGCGGTAAAGAACGCCGAGCCGAACACCGATATACCGGACAGAAGAAACGAGAACGAATATATCTTGAAAGCGTGAACGGTCAGCGCCTTCAACCCGTCGTCGTAGCCGACAAAGAGCGTAGCAAGCGGCGAGGAGAGCAGCTCACCGAGCCCGAACATGAGCAGAAAGGAGCAGCCGATAACAGCAAGGCTCTTGCGGAACAGATTCCGCAGCTCGCCGTTATTCTGCGCGCCGAGGCTGAAGCTCGCCACCGGCGCAACACCGGTCGAGTAGCCGATGAATATCGCGAGAAAGATACCCGCAACATACATCAGCACACCGTAAGCCGCCACGCCGTTCTCTCCCGCGTATTCCATCAGGCGGGTATTATACAGCATACTGACGATGGACATGGAGATGTTGCTCATCAGCTCGGAGGAACCGTTTGTCACCGTGCGAAGCAGCGCCTTTCCGTCAAAGCGGGGCTTTGTAAAGCGCAGCGCACTGCCGTTCGGCAGAGCGAAATATATCAGCGGAATAAATCCGCCCACCACCTGGCTGAGTGCGGTAGCGGCTGCCGCGCCGAAAAGCCCAAGCGGAAAGACCGCGACGAGCAGCGCGTCGAGCACCATGTTGGTAACTCCCGACGCAACGGTAACATACAGACCTGCCTGCGGACGCTCCGCAGCAATGAAAAAGCTCTGAAACTCATACTGGAGCAGGAAAAACGGCATCGAGGAGAAGAGTATCCGTCCATAGGTCACGCAGCCGTCAAGCAATGCGCCCTCCGCGCCGAGCAGCGCGCAGAGCGGACGTATAAAGAACCATCCGAGCACGCCTATGACCACTCCGCAGATCGCGGCGGCAAGCACAAAGAACGAAAACAGCTCCCGCGCCTTCTCCTGCCTTCCCTCTCCCATCGTCTTTGCGATGACGGCGCAGCCGCCCGCACCGAACATAAATCCGATCGAGCCGAGTATCATGATAAACGGCCATGTAAAATTGACCGAGGCAAACGATGTCTTACCGACATAGTTTGACACGAAAAAGAACCGTCGACAACGCAGTATATTGAGGAAAATATCATCATAACGATCGACGGCAGCGTAAAACGCAGCAGCCTGCCGTATGTAAAATGATCGGATAACCGAATTCTTGTCTTTTTAGTCTCTTCCAAGGCTTTTTTCTCCTACTATATTTGCAACTGCGATTTTCGCGCCGATCACGCACCAAAGCTATGCTCCGGGGCTCCGCGCGGGTCATGCATCCCCGCATCTGTCCTATCGACACGCAGATAGCTGATAAAAAAACGGCGCACCCGAGCTATCGTCCGGGCAGCCGAGCTGTATTGTACCATACTACGCCGGATAATGCAAGCCACGAATGCAAAAAATCGCCCGCACCGCAGAGCCCGGTGCAGGCGACCTTTCATATACCGCATTAAAAGACGTTTTCTGCGGCAATATCATCTTTTTCTCTTTCGATCTTACAAACAAGACTCACGCCCAGCCCATAGTGGTAGGCTTAGGCTCGTTGATGACCGACGGACGGAGGAACTCGACAGCCTTCTTCAGGCCCTCGTCGATGCTCATGAGGCTGTCCTCATGCTCGATCGAGAGAACGCGGTCGTAGCCGACAAGACGGAGTGCGGAGATAAGGTCTCTCCAGTACTGCTCGCCGTTGCCGTATCCGACGGAGCGGAATACCCAGCTGCGGTGGATCTCAACGCTGTAATGCTTTTGTATCGAGAACGCCGTCGGCAGCGATATTGTACTTATCGAGCTTGGTGTCCTTTGCGTGTACGTGGTAGATAGCGTCGCCGAGCTTGCGGATAGCGGCAACAGGCTCGATTCCCTGCCAGATAAGATGGGAGGGGTCGAAGTTTGCGCCGAGAACATCGCCGACAGCCTCGCGGATGCGGAGCATGGTGGCGGGGTTATAGACGCAGAAGCCGGGGGTGCATCTCAAATGCAACGCGGACACCGTGAGCCTTTGCGAACGCGCCTGCCTCCTTCCAGTAAGGGATGAGGACTTCGTTCCACTGGTAATCGAGGATCTTCAGGTAGTCGTCGGGCCAAGGGCAGGTTACCCAGTTCGGGTACTTAGCGCCCTCATGGTCGCCGGGGCAGCCCGAGAAGGTAATAACGGTATCAATGCCCATCTTCTCTGCGAGCAGGACGGCGTTGCGGAAGTCCTTGTCGTAAGCCTCGGCAATCTTCTTGTCGGGGTGAACGTTATTTCCGTGAGCGCCGAGAGCGGCGACGTGCATGCCGTACTTGTCGAGCAGTGCGAGGAATTTCTTATACTCCTCCTCATTGTTCAGCAGAACCTCGGGGTCGCAGTGCGCCTTTCCGGGATATCCGCCCGCGCCGAGCTCGAGCGTGTCGATTCCGAGATCGTGAAGCTTCTTAAGTGACTCCTCAAAGGGAAGAGCAGCGTAGAGATTTTCAAGAACACAGAGTTTCATGATGATATTTCCTTTCCGATGTTATTTGATGCCGATTTAAAAAAACAGGAGGCTGCCGCAGCGTCGCAGGGACACCGCGACAACCACACAAAATCAACGATCGTTGACAGCTATGCCGTTTTCTCAGTTGTCGAAGTAGAAGGGCTTACCGGTCTTAGCGGACTCGTAGATGCCCTCGAGGATGCGGGTAACGCAGAAGGCCTGCTCCGGCAGAACAACGGGATCCTTGTCCTCAGCGATAGCCTTGAGCCAGTTGCGAGCCTCTCTGATGTGTGCAGGATCATCGCCCTGACCGTCGAAGAATGCAGCGCCGCCGCAGTTCATGTTGGGTTCGAGGATGTACTGACGACCGTTGCGAAACGCCGTTAATGTGAACGCCGTCATACGCCACATATCACCGCCGCCGAGAGTACCGCAGACGGAGGTAACTGCCTCACGGTTAAGAGTGGTGTTAAGAGCCCAGGAGGACTCGAGAATGATGGTCGCGCCGTTCTCCATTACGATGAAGCCGAAAGCGGAATCCTCGACAGTGAACTTAGCGGGATCCCAAGGGCCCCAGCCGTTACCCTGATCCTCGGGAGCGAGGTTGTTGAGCTTGTGATATGCGGTACCTACGCAGTACTTAGGCTTGTAGTTATTCATTACCCAGAGAGTAAGGTCGAGTGCGTGGGTTCCGATGTCGATCAGAGGACCGCCGCCCTGCTCGTACTCGTTAAGGAACACGCCCCAGGTAGGAACGCCGCGGCGACGAATTGCGGTAGCCTTACCGAAGTAGATATCGCCGAAGGTGCCGTCCTCAGCCTCCCTTCTTGAGGTAGAGAGCATGGGGGGTCTGACGGTTCTGATAACCGATAGAGAGCTTCTTTCCGCTGCGCTTAGCTGCGTCGAGCATCTTCTTAGCCTCAGCGGAGTTGATAGCCATCGGCTTCTCGCACATTACGTGCTTGCCTGCCTCGAGAGCGGCAACGGTGATCGGGCTGTGCATTCTGTTAGGTGTGCAGACATGTACAATGTCGATGCTCTTGTCCTCAAGGAGCTTTCTGTAATCCTCGTAGACCTTTGCATCGGGGGGTGCCGAACTGCTTCTTAGCAGCCTCGGCTCTCTCAACGATGATATCGCAGAATGCTACCATTTCTGCGTTGGGCTGTGCAGCGAGCGCGGGCATATGCTTGCCGTTTGCGATTCCGCCGCATCCGATAATTCCGATTCTGAACTTCTCAGCCATTTCGGTACCTCTTTCTTGTATGCATGGCATACTCAATGACAGTTTTTTACGGTGCGTTTTCACCGCATCCGTTTTCACACTAATTATAAATACTATAAAACAGAATGTCAAGACGAAATGCTCAACTTTTCACATTTTTTATTTCACTTTTAACGCGTCCGGCATAATAGCCCCCGACGTGCAATAGAAATTAGATAAGGAAGCTCGTACCCGACGTGCCGAATGCCGTTGCCGCAGGAGGGTATTTCACCTCGCAGCGGCAGTTTCCCGGCGGCGTACAGCACTCGGCGCGCCGTTTCTATCATATATTATTTATTATTATGCTCCGCCGCGCCGGATATACGGTACATTACCATAATGGAAAATTTATCAGAGCGAAAGGAAGCCTGCGCCGGGCCGCGGCACCCGCTGCGGCAGCACGAGAGGCTGCGGTAATGAAAATGCAAGACGAAAAACACTGTCACGCCGGAGCTGAAGAAACGCTCGAGGCGCTCGGCTCGGATAGGCGCGGTCTGTCGGATGAGGAGGCTCGAATCAGGCTCGAGAGATTCGGCAGGGGCACACTGAAGGAGGCACGCAGGGAATCTCTCCTGCGGGTCTTTCTGCGGCAGCTCGCCGATCCGATGGTCATGGGCGCTGCTCTGCGCGGCTGCGGTCTCCGCAGCCGTCAGCATCGTCTCGGGCGAGAGCTGCTCCGACTCCTGCATAATCCTTGCGGTGGTAGTAATAAATTCGGTGCTCGGAATGGTTCAGGAGTCCCGCGCGGAGGCGGCCATCTCCGCGCTACGCAGCCTCACGCCGTCATATACCACAGTCCTGCGCGGCGGAGAGCGCAAGCGCATCCCGGCGGAGGAGGCGGTCCCCGGAGATATCATCGCGCTTGAGGCGGGTGATGCCGTACCCGCAGATGCCCGGCTGCTGCGCGCCGATTCTCTCGCCGCCGACGAATCGGTGCTGACCGGAGAATCGCTGCCGTGCGAGAAAAATACCGCACGACTGCCGCACACCGAGCGTGAGACCCCGTCGGCGATCGCAAAAAACATGCTCCATATGGGCAGCTGCATCACCGCAGGCAGTGCGCTCGCCGTAGTTACCGCTACCGGAATGAACACCGAGATGGGACACATCGCCGCCTCGCTCGGCACCGGAAGCCGCGACCGCACTCCGCTGCAAAAAACGTCTCGCCGCGCTCTCTCGCACTCTGACCGTACTCGTCCTCGCCGTCTGCCTCGCGGTCTTTGCCTTTTCCGCGCTCTCGCGCAGAGCTGAGATATCCGCAGGCGACTACACCGTGCTGCTCGACACCTTTATGCTCGCGGTCAGCCTCGCCGTCGCGGCTATTCCTGAGGGGCTTGCCGCCGTCGTGACCGTCGTGCTCTCGCTCGGAGTTACACGAATGTCGAAAAAAGGCGCTATCGTGCGCCGCCTGACCGCCGTTGAGACACTCGGCTGTACAAGTGCGGTCTGCACCGACAAGACCGGAACTCTGACCGAGAATCGCATGACCGTTGTGCGCGCAGCTTCACCCGAGCCGGAACGGCTCGCGACCGCACTCTCGCTGTGCACCGACGCTTCGGAGCATGCGGACGGCAGCATTGTCGGAGACCCGACGCAGGCTGCGCTCGTAGCCTATGCCGCTTCGCTCGGGCTGCATAAGAGCGAGCTTGAGGCGCGTTTTCCGCGCACGAGGACTCTGCCGTTCGACTCGGCGCGAAAGCTGATGACCACCGTCCACCGCGCACCGCACGGCTATACGCAGTACACCACCGGCGCGCCCGACGTCGTTATCTCACGCTGCGACCGCATACTGACGCCGGACGGCATTCGTCCAATGACAAGCGAGCAGCGCGACAGAGCGCTCGGTGAGATATCCGCGCTCGCAGGGCAGGGGCTGCGCAGCACGCCGCAGGCATGAAATGGAGCAGGAGCGGCGGCTCGGCAGAATCGAGGGATGAACGCGGACTCGTCTATCTCGGCGCGGTCGGGATGGAGGACCCGATAAGGCGGGGGCGTGCCCGAGGCACTCGGACTGTGCCGCTCGGCGGGAATGCGCGTTATTATGATAACCGGCGATCATCCTGCCACCGCATTCGCCATTGCACAGCGGCTCGGTATAGCCGACTCGCCCTCCCGCGTCTGCCTCGGCAGCGAGCTTGACAGCCTCGATGACGACGGTCTGTCACGCGCCGTCGGTCGGTACACCGCCTACTCGCGCGTCAGCCCCGAGCATAAAACGCGCATAGTTACAGCACTGCGCCGTGCGGGCTGCATTACCGCCATGACCGGGGACGGGGAACGACGCGCCCTCGCTTCGCGCGGCGGATATCGGGGTCGGCATGGGTCGCGGCGGCAGCGACGTTGTCAGAGGCGTAGCCGATATCATCCTCTCGGACGATAATTTTCCCACCCTCGTCGACGCGACCCGCGAGGGTAGGCGCATCTACGACAATATCTGTAAGGCGGTGCAATTCCTGCTCTCTTCAAAAACTCAGCGAGATAATTACGATCTTCACCGCGACCGCGCTCGGCTTTACCGTGCTCAGTCCCGCTCAGATACTCTGGATAAATCTCATCACCGATACATTTCCGGCACTCGCGCTCGGACTCGAGGAGGCAGAGCCGGATGTCATGTCACGCCCGCCGCGCAGCCCCGATGATGAGAAGATAATCGGCGCAGGAGAAGCGGTCGAGATATTGCTTCAGGGAGCACTCGTTTCGGCGCTCGTGCTCGCCGCCTACCTCGGCGGATGCGTCGGTGATTTCGGAAGCGTCGCGCCGCAGAGCAGCGGGACCGGTATGACGATGGCATTCACCTGTATGGCGATGGCGGAGATATTCCATTCCTGCAATATGCGCTCCCGTCACCGCTCAATCTTCTCGCTCGGAACACGCAATCCGACCCTCGCCCTCGCCGTCGCAGCATCGTTCGTTGTCACCGCAGCCGCAGTGTTCATCCCGCCGCTCCGCACGCTGTTCGGCTTCGCTCCCGTCTCGCTGTCGCAGTATCTCTTCTCCCTCGCCCTCGCTCTCGCCGTCATACCCGCAGTCGAGCTCGGCAAGGCGCTGCGCGCACTGCTCTCCCACAGACGAAGGCGAGGTGTACGGAGGGGCGCGAGCGGGGACAAGGATAACACGGTGAAGGGGATGCAGCAGGAACGCAGCGGGTCGCGGCAGGAACGCGGCAGGAACGCGGCTTTTTGAAAATGCCCGGCGAAAACCTTGTGACTGAGAGGAGGCATTTCTCGGGCAGAGGGGCTGAGGCAATTGCTGACCGAAAGTTTTGCTTGCCATTGTGTGCCGACTAAGGCATCAAGCTGATTTAAAGTTTTGCCCAGAATACGGCAAGCCCGGTGTTCGGACCTCTGCGCCGAATATCACCGATCAGCTTTAGTTCTTGCTCGGTGCGCTGCTTCGGATGATGGTGCGGTCTGCGCGATTTCGCACGCAGTGATTCAATCGTGCCGTCATACCTACGCAGACGCAGCAACCGATAGATGTACTGTCGATTCGTTTTGTACTTGATCGCTGCCTTTGTTACTCCGTATTTCTGCGAATATTTCAAAAGGGATTGACGAAACTTCATATCCTGTGTTATACTGTTCATAGCAATTGGGAGTCTCCTTGTTGCTTTTTTGTGTGGTAACTTAACTGTAACACATTTGACTCTCAATTGCTACTCTTTTTTTCTTGCTGTAACACTTCTATTGTAATCCTACAATTTCATCAAGACAAAAACACAATTTGCTATTGCATTTCCCGCGACTGTGTGATATAATAACTTGTACGTCAGTCAGACGTATATTCGGAGAGGTATCGAAGTGGTCATAACGGGGCTGACTCGAAATCATAAAATTTCGGGCGCGCCGATGACATAAATTGCATAAGGAGAGGTATCGAAGTGGTCATAACGGGGCTGACTCGAAATCAGTTTGGGAGCAATCCCACGCGGGTTCGAATCCCGCCCTCTCCGCCAGAAAAAAACCGCGTAAACACTGGGTTTACGCGGTTTTTCATATCTACGGGCAAAACGGCCGGTGCGATAAACACCGGCCGTTTTGTTATTTTCGGGCAAATGTTATCACGATTTTCTTTGATAACACGACCCTTGCCCGCCCTCCGCCGAGAAGCAAAAAAGCGTGACAAAACCCCGAATTGTTGTAAAAATGTTATCAAACTCAGTAAAGAGCCTTGTTGAGATACGGGGAAATATAACGACTTACATACGACTTCGTATGAATTAGAAATAGGAGGAATTGTCTATGACACTCAAAAAAACAACTTCCGAAACAGGTACCCATTCTCCGATTGCAGACATACTCAATACAGTTTCAGGGGCGTATTGCTCTGAATTTTGGGACGGTGTATATGAGGTGTCCGGCACGCTGAATACTCTGCGGGAATTAAAGCACTCCTTTGAGGCGCTGTATGAAGTGCAGAAATACAAGGAGGCTTTCACCCTGCTCCTTGCGTTGCATGATTTAATCGCGCTGGAGATTCCGGCGTCTGTTCTTGAAATGCAGGAGTATGAGGAAGCGATCAAAATCTTCATGGGAGAGTTCCTTTGAAGATACCGCAGACCTGATGCTTGATTACGAATCGGAGGAAAACGCCGTTTCTGAATGGGAGTAAAAACAAGGGGCTAAATCAAAGCCCCTCTTACATAGCCGTCCACCGTCAAAAGTGGGCGGCTATTTTCATTTTCGGAGAAAGGAGGAAAACCCCATGGAGAAATGTCATGTGATCGCCGTCACGAATCAGAAGGGCGGCGTGGGCAAAACGACCACGACGGTTAATCTCGGCGTAGGGCTTGCGCGAATGGGAAAGCGTGTGCTTTTAGTGGACGCAGACCCGCAGGGCAGCTTGACCGTCAGCCTCGGCGTTAAAAACCCGGACGAGCTGCCCGTGTCGATTGCCACGGTCATGCAGAATACCGTGGACGACATTGAGCTGTCAGCCTTTGAGGTCGGTCTGTTCAACACGATGAGCCGCGAGATGGTATTAAAGAACTGCCTGGACGCGGTAAAAAAGAACTACGATTATGTGTTGATAGACTGTATGCCGTCGCTGGGTATGATGACCATCAATTCCCTGGTCGCCGCCGACAGCGTACTCATCCCCTCGCAGCCGAATTTTCTGTCTGCAAAGGGGCTTGGTCTGCTGCTGAAATCCATCGGCAAGGTCAAGCGGCAAATCAACCCAAAGCTGCGCGTGGACGGCGTACTGCTCACAATGGTAGACAACCGCACCAACAACGCAAAGGCGATCATCGCTTCCCTGCGGCAGACGGGCAGCGGCGTAAAGGTGTTTGACACCGAAATCCCGTTTTCGGTACGCGCCGCCGAAGCAACGCTGGAGGGCAAAAGCATTTTCGCCCACGACAAAAGCGGCAAGGTGGCGGCGGCCTACGAGGAGTTGACGAAGGAGGTGATGATGATTGAGCAAAGAGAAAACAGTCGATTTAGGTCTGAAAACGGCGTTCGATGAGCTTTTTATGAGCGACGCGGGACGCGCGGAAAACAGGCTCCCGAAAATCTACGACATCCCGCTTTCCGAGATCGACGATTTTCCAGACCACCCGTTTCAGGTACGATTGGACGATGACATGGACGCGCTCGTGCAGAGCGTAAAAGAACGCGGTATCATCACGCCCGTTACGCTCCGTCAAAAAAGGAGGACGGACGGTATGAGATCGTGTCCGGGCATCGCCGCAAAAAGGCTTGCGAGCTTGCAGGGCTTGAAACCGTCAAATCGGAGATCAAGGAGCTGACGCGGGACGAAGCCATTATTTTAATGGTAGAATCCAATTTGCAGCGTTCCACGATTCTCCCAAGCGAAAAGGCGTTCAGCTACAAAATGCGGCTGGATGCGATGAAAAGACAAGCTGGCAGACCGGCACAAGAAAATTATTCCCCACTGGGGAACAATTCTTTGGGTGTAAAATCATCGGATGAAATGGCGGAAGCGGTAGGAGAAAGCAAAAATCAGATATTCCGCTTTATCCGCCTTACAGAGCTGATTCCCGACCTGCTGAATATGGTGGACGAGGGGCGGATCGCTTTCCGTCCTGCTGTGGAGCTGTCCTATCTCACAAAGGAGCAGCAAGCCGCGCTGCTTGAAACCATTTCCTACACGGACGCAACGCCGTCGCTGGCGCAGGCCATCAAGATGAAGGAGTTTTCCAAGAACGGCAAGCTCGGCCCGGATGTCATTGAATCCATTATGAGCGAGGAAAAGCCGAATCAAAAGGAGAAGTTTACCTTTAAGGCGGAGCGCCTGCGGCAGTATATCCCGTCCAACATTCCCTATGAGAAAACCGAGGATTATGTTCTCAAAGCGCTGGAATATTATCATCGGTATCAGGAAAGGCAGAAAGAGAGAAGTCAGGAAAGATAAACGACCTAACAAGGGGCAAGTCTGCCCATTTTCAGGGCTGTCAGTTCTGTTCCCCCTCTCACACTCTCCCCCTCAAAAACCGGCTGTACCTGCTGAAAAGAAAGAATAGCCCTCATACCTTTGCGGGAAAACGCCGTGAGCTATATAATAAGAGCGCAAACCACACATGGAGGTAATCCGTTATGAATAAAAAGGCGCTTATTCTTGTTATACTTCTTGCGGTTGTTTCTCTTTCAGCCTGTGCAAATAACCCCGCTTCCACAGCATACGGTACGGGAGCAGAGGTTGAGGCTTCGACAGCTACAACTGCGGAAAGCGGGGATACAAAAGAAACGGAAGGAATGACCGGCAGTACGCCACCGGCATCTTCTTTTTGAGCCGGTAAGGGAAGTTCCATCCGAAAGCGCGGAAGCGGAATCGACTGCATCCCCAAATACGGCAGCGCCCGAAAGCAGCGAAAAGCCTGCAACCGAGGCTTCTAAACCAACGGAAAAGACGGAGCAGGCGCAGCAGACAGAAACGCCGGTCAGCACACCGTCCGAGCCTGCGTCAGAGCCGGAGGAGCCGCCGCAGAGTACGGAGGAGCCGTCCAAGCCAACGCCGGAGCCGGAACCGACAACGCCAGCTTTCGATGTCAGCGGGTATGTCAGCTTTGCAAAGAACTACGCTCAAAGCATCGGCTTATCCCTTGACAGCACGGCGACCGGCTGTTGGGACACGCCCATTGAGGCGCACGCAGGCTGCATCTATCTGGAGCGCGACATCCGTGACCGGCTGGACTGGTATCTTGACAGCGGATTTACCGCCATTTGGGTATGGTCGGTGGACTTGGGCGGAGGCAATCATGAAATTTTCATAGGGTACGCATAACACAGTAAAACCAAACGGAGGAAAGCGAAGGCTCACCTTAACAGGGTGGGTCTTTTTCTTTTTGCCCAAAATCAAAGGAGGACAATATTTTGAAAAAGAGGAAAACGCATTGTGTCCCTGCTCCTGGCGCTTGTGATGAGCGTCGGGATGTTTACGGACTGGCAACCACAGCGTTTGCCGCAACGGAGGAAATGACGCTGTATATGTACGACCTTCCTCGCGGCGGCGCAAACCGCACCGCGTGGGGACACCCCGCCCTGTCCCTTATGGGCGGCTGGAACAGCGCCGGACGGGACGGCTACTGGTCGGTGTTCTGTAAGGACAGCTATTCCGGTCAGATCGTCTACTGCATCGAGCCGGGCGTGCATTGCGCCACCGGCGACCTAAACAGCGCCTACGGCGAGAGCTTTTGGGACAGCTACCCGTCGAGCCTGAATCCGACCATTTCTCCCACCGCTATTAAGGCGTATATCGGTCGAATCATGCTGTACGGCTGGCAGGGCAACGGCGACACCGGGAGAACGGACGAAAATGAGCTTGCCGCGCAGATCGCCACGCAGTTGCTCGTATGGGGAAACCGTCGTGGGCGAGCGCGACAGCCAGTTTAACCATGTGTGGGGCAGCTCGCAGGGCTACAACAATGTCATTGAGATGATCCGTGACGACCATCCGCTGCGCAGTCAGATTTTCAGCTACTACGATCAGATCGAAAGCGCGGTACAGCAGCACACCATGCTGCCCAGCTTTTTCAACCGCAGCTCCGCCGCCGCAGGCTCCTACGAGCTGAAATGGAACGGCACGAACTACTCCGTTACCCTTACCGATACCAACGGCGTGCTGGGCAACTTTCAAGTTCTCCAGCAATATCAGCGGTATTCAGTTCTCGGTCAGCGGCAATCAGCTTACCATCTCCTGCGATACCGCGCCCACCGGCGCTGTGTCCATTACCGCCGAAAAGAACAATGCAACGCGCAGGGGCGTTGTGGTATGGGGCGACGGCGTGACAGGCGGCGGTACGCAGGACTTCGCCACCTACGGCGCGACCGTAGACGATCCCGTGACGGGATATATGAGCCTTGAGGTCATGACCGGCTCTATGCGGCTCATCAAAACCTCCGAGGATGGCAAGGTGGGCGGTATCAGCTTCACGATTTCCGGCGAGGGCGTCAACACCACAAGAACGACCGACGCAAACGGCGTGATCGAGATTTCCGACCTCAACCCCGGCGTCTACACCGTTACCGAGCAGGCCATCGACAAATACGAGCCGCAGGAAACCCGCCGCGTTACCATCGTCAGCGGGCAGACTGCCACCGTAAACTTCAACAACACCCTTAAACGCGGCGACCTTGTCGTTACCAAAACCAGCGAGGATGGGCTGAACGAGGGCGTGACCTTCCACCTTTACGGCATTTCTCTTTCAGGGCTTGCGGTCGATGAATACGCCGTTACCGACAGTTCGGGCAAGGCGTATTTCAGCGATGTGCTCATCGGCACGGGCTACACGCTGGAGGAAGTAGATACAGCAATTCGCTATGTAGTGCCGGACAAGCAGACGGCGGCGGTGAAATGGAACAGCGTGACGAATAAGAGCTTTACGAACATCCTCAAAAAGTTCAATGTCACGCTTACCAAATCCGACAGCGAAACCGGCTTGCCGCAGGGCGACGCCACGCTTGCAGGCGCGACCTATGGGCTGTATAAGGGCGACACCCTCATCGACAGCTATACCACGGACACAAACGGTCAGTTTACCACCGGCTATTATGTCTGTGATTCGGACTGGAGTATCCGCGAAATCAACCCCTCCGAGGGCTATCTGCTGGACGGCACAAGCTACCATGTGGGCGCGGAGCCGGAGCTTTATACCGTCGAGCTGAACAGCACCGCCCTGGATGTGGTCGAAACCATCATCAAGGGCAATATCGCCATTATCAAGCACACGGACGATGGCAGCACACAGATCGAAACGCCCGAATCCGGCGCGGAGTTTGCGGTTTATCTTAAATCCGCAGGCAGCTATGACGCGGCGAAAGAAACCGAGCGCGACTATCTCATCTGTGATGAGAACGGTTTTGCGCAGACCAAGAATTTGCCCTATGGCATTTATACGGTGCATCAGGTGTCAGGCTGGGACGGTCGAGAGCTGATGCCGAACTTTGATGTGTATATCTCGCAGACCGGCGCGACCTACCGCTATCTCATCAACAACGCCAACTTCGAGAGCTATATCAAGGTCATCAAGACCGATGCGGAAACGGGCAAGGTCATTCCTTATGCGAGTGCAGCTTTTTGAAATCTACAACCCGGACGGCAGCAAAGTGGAAATGACCTACACCTACCCGACGCCCACCACCATTGATGTATTTTTACACCAATGCAGACGGCTATCTCGTGACGCCCGAAAAGCTGCCCTACGGAAAAGGCTATTCGCTGGTCGAGGTCAGCGCGCCTTACGGCTATGTTTTGAACGACGAGCCGGTGTATTTTGATGTGACGGAGGACAATTCCAGCGAGGAAAGCGCCGTTACCGTTGTTGTAGTCGAGCGCCCGAACATGGCGCAAAAAGGGCGTGATCAATATCACGAAAACCGGCGAGGTGTTCTCCACCGTCACCGAAAGCAGCGGCGTGTATCAGCCTGTTTACGAGGTTAAAGGGATTGCGGGAGCAGTCTATGAGATCACAGCCGCCGAGGACATTATCACGCCGGACGGCACGCTGCGTTATGCCAAGGGCGAGGTCGTAGACACCGTTACCACCGGCGCAGACGGGATCGCCGCAACGAAGGAACTCTATCTCGGAAAATATGAAATCCGTGAGATCACAGCGCCCTACGGCATGGTCGTAAACGGAGAAGTCCACACCGCCGAGCTGACCTATGCGGGGCAGGAAGTGAGCATTACCGAAACGGCAGCGAGCTTCTATAACGAGCGCCAGAAGGTCAAGGTGGAGCTATCCAAAACGCTTGAAACCGACGAGCTGTTCGGCATCGGCGCAAACGGCGAAATTACCGCCGTATCCTTCGGGCTTTATGCCGCCGAGGACATTGCCGCCGCAGACGGCACGGTGATTCCGGCTGACGGACTGCTGGAGATCGCAGGCTGCGATGAAAACGGCAGGGCGAGCTTTGTAACGGATATTCCCGTAGGCGCAAAGCTGTATGTCAAGGAAATCGCCGCCGACAGCCACTATCTCATCTCTGATGCGAAGTATGCCGTTGCATTTGACTATGCCGGACAGGACACGGCGCTGGTGGAGATCAAGGTCAATGACGGCAAGGCCATCGAGAACGAGCTGATTCGCGGCGAGATCCACGGGCTGAAAAAGGACGAGGGCGGCAAGGCGCTGGGCGGCGCGGTCGTCGGTCTGTTTAAGAGCGATGAAACCGAGTTTACCGCCGAAACTGCTCTTTTGACCGCCACCTCTGCGGAGGACGGCGGTTTTTCCTTTACCGGTGTGCCTTACGGCAGTTATACCGTCCGTGAAATCGAAGCGCCGACAGGCTTTGTTCTCTCGGATACCGTTTACAACGCGGTCATCGACAAGGACGGCGCGGTAATTGAGGTGGAAATCGAAAACACCCGTATTCGCGGCAATGTGCAGCTCACAAAGGTAGATAAAGACTACCCCGATAACCACCTGTCCGGCGCTGTGTTCGAGGTTTATGCGGATAGCAACGGAGACAAGGTGTTTGACGCAGCCGATGAGCTGCTCGGCACAATGACCGAGCTTGCCGGAGGCGTGTACGAGATGGCAGACCTCCTCTACGGCGGCTATTTTGTCAAGGAAAAGACCGCGCCGGAGGGCTTCCTTCTTGATGAAAACGCCTACTATTTCGCCATCACCGAAAACGGCGCGACCGTTACGGTTGAAAATGAAGCCGGAAAGGGCTTTGTCAACGACGCGCAGCGAGGCAGCATCCGCATCGAAAAAAAACCTCTGAGGATAAGGTCGTAAAGGGCTTTACCTTCAAGGTCACGGGCGTGAGCGCCACGGGCGAGCAGTTCTCCAAAGAGTATGTGACCGATGAAAACGGCGAGATTCGCATTGAAGGCTTGCGCGTCGGAGAGTATGTGATTTCCGAGGTATTAGGCGAGGCAAACGCAAGGTATGTTCTGCCCGATGACATCACGCTCACGGTGTTTGCAGACAAAACCACCGTTGCCAAGTTCTACAACAAGCTGAAGCCCGTTACGCCGGACATTCCCAAGACCGGAGACAGCACGAACATCGGACTGTGGGCGGCGCTCTGTGCGGTTTCCCTTGCAGGTATCGGAGCCACAGCCTTCTTTGGCTTCCGCAAGAAAAAGAAAACTGAAGAAAGACCTGCTAATAAAAGTCAAGTAGAAATTTCAGATTTTTAGGGAAGCAAAAAGGCAACACAAAATCAAGCCGCTGAGCATCTCAAAATTAAAACGGCGGCCAGCCAGATGGTATAGCGCGCAAGAATCAGTCGTGTTCCAGGGATTCCAAGTAGGCTTTCACAGAAGCATAGTAGATGCGCAGGAACTTGTTGGCGAGGCTATCATGTAGACACGGTATGGCTTGCCTTCAGAGCGTTTCTTGTTCATGAACTGGTAGACCGGTTCGTTCATTGGAGCATGTTGCAGGATGACACCCATCACCAGAAAGAGCGTCCTGCGCAGCGAGGCAGACCCTCGCTTGGAAATGCTGCGGCTGCGGACATCTATTTGGCCGGATTGGTAGGGTGGGGCGTCAATACCTGCAAAGGCAACCAGCGCTTTCTTGGAATGAAAACGGCGTACATCGCCAATTTCAGCCAGGAGTTGGGGGCCGAGGGTGGGGCCAACACCAAACATCTCCATCACCACAGGATACTCCGGTAAAGAAGCCGCCAGAGACTGCATCTCCTGCTTGAGAGCAGCTAACGCGGCGGAAGTTGCCCGGAGTTGGGAAATGGCCTGTTCTACCAAAAGTTTTGCTGTATCCGTTTTCGGCATGACACCGAAGTGTCCACAGGCGGAGGCATAAATGTCCAGCGCCTTATCTTCGCTGAAATTGTAGCCGTGCTTCTTGCACCACTTCTGGTATTTGGCGGTAAAGGCCTTCTCAGACAGGCCACAAACGCACTCGCAATGCCAAAAGGCGGCGACAAAGTCCACCCACTTCTCGCTGCCATCGGCGCGGGGCGGACTGGTAAACAGGCGGTTTGCGTCTGGAAAAGCGGTGTCCAGCAGGGAGATCAGGTTGTTCTTCAGCATGGTCTGTACTTTGGAATACTGCTGGTACTGCCGGTAGCAGATCTTCAGCATGAGCCGGGTGTCCTCTTCTGGGACATATCTCGGCAGTGTGAGCCAGTGGTCAAGGCCGTAGTTGGCCAGCTTCACGGCATCCTTCTTGTCGGTCTTGGCCCGTCTTAAACTGTTGTTCCCGTAGTCGTGCACCAGCATTGCATTGACTACGGAGACATAAAGGCCCGCGTCGTGGAGCAGCCAGGCCACCGGCGCGTGGTAATTGCCCGTGGACTCCATCACCACACGGGTCTCACCGTCCAGACTTTTGAGCAGCCTTGCCAGCTTACTCAGTTCACTGTCGGTGTGAAGCACCTCAAAGGGCGAGACTACCACTTCTCCAAAAGGCCGCATGACTGCAATCATGCTCTTGCCCTTGGAAACATCGATGCCAACGCAGTTCATTCACATTCCTCCACTACAAAGAATCTGCAACCGGAATCCATCTTTTCTCGTTGCCGATTCAATCTATTGCGTGACGCGAACTCCCCGGCATCCCGGTAGGCTCAACCTGCTCAAATCGAACGCTGCAACAAGAGGATGGCTGACAGTCTTTCGAACGGACATACAAGCCCAAGGAGTGATTGGTCAGCCAGTTGCTCCTCTTATTGTAGCTTAGGCACGAGATGGAGGGAAAGCCGGACTGGCTGCTCGGCTTTCCTGTCCAAATTTATTGTAATAGCGAGGATTAAGCATGGACGCAAAAACCATGATCGGGATCGGCCTTGTTCTGTTCATTGTAGCAGGGCTGGTATTCCTGTATATCCGTAACAGACGCAAGAAGTGAGTTTCCAAAGGGGCGGCTTTCGAGCCGCCCTTTACTTATTGAAACGAAAGGAGGAAAGAAAGTGAATGAGGATAAACGCATGGCCGGCGACTATGAGATCATCCATGCCATTAAAATTGGCGACCGCGAGATCGTGATAGGCGAAAACCAAGCCGATGAAAACGGACAAAAATATATGACCGCCATCGGGGAATGGAACGACCTGTTTGAACGGTACGGCGATGTGCTGGTCAGCGATGATTACCCGGAGATCGTTAAGTATTTCGGGGAGCGTGTGGCGGCGCAGGGCGGAGAAAACCCGCGAAGAGCTGTTCGTGCCGAGATTTCAAGGCATTGACAATGCGCCGATCACCGCCGAGGTTTGCACGCCCATCACGCACAGCGATGATCTGAACGGAAGAATCATCGTCATCAAGCCGGAAATCCTGCGCCGGGAATACCGTGCGGCAACGCGGCAGCTAAAGCTCTGTCTGGGCGGCTTCGGCGCAAGCCCGCACAGCCGCGGTTCTGCGGTTTTCTGCAAGGATTTATACAGCGGCAAGGGAGGCGCGGTTCGAGCGCCGGGACATTTTAGGCATTATGGAGCCGGACAAGCTGCCTGCATGGGCGCAGCACGGGCTTACAGCCATTCAGCAGGAGCGAAGCAAAAAAGAAAGCAGCAAGGAGGCGCGATAATATGGAACCACGCACAAACGCCGATTATCTCATTACAGATTCCATTCATATCGGCAAGACGGAGTTTGTAATCGGAGAAAACCAAACCCGCTTCGGCACGATGTATGTCACATGGGAGTGCAAGAACGGCGACAACTACTTTTGGGGTCATTATATGGACAGCCGCGGGGCGGCTGAGAAAGACCTTTGGAGCGTGCCGGACAGGAGCTTGAAATACAGCGGCAGCGCATGGATAAGCAGCCGAAGGAAAAGGAGCGTGAACGATAGCTGGATGAGCTTTCTCACGACCGCCGCCAGCAATTACAAGTACAAATTCAAAGACCAGATACTGATTCACGCGCAAAAGCCTAACGCCACCGCCTGCGCGGAGATTGAAACCTGGAACCGTTTGGGGCGCTGGGTCAACAAAGGCACAAAGGGCATCGCGTTACTCTCGGATAAGGATATACCGTACAGGCTGCGCCATGTGTTCGATGTAACAAGGACGAATGGGCGGCGCGAAAGCAACAGGAGCGCGCCGACGCCTATGCGCTCATCGACCGGGCCGCCGAGGACGCGACAAAGGACGGCGGCGTGTTTCAAGGCTATGCCATCTTTCATTCTCCTGCCGCCGCAGCACTTTTTGCGGCGGTACATATTCTACCAATATAATTTAGCCGGTACATACGAGGATAATCGACCTTGTATGTACCGGCTCTTTTTTTGTTATTCGTGTTATCAAAATGTTGTTACAGCGCAGCAGAAAAATGGCGCATATAAAATCTGTTTCCAAAATATCCGCGATAAATCAAGGCGAAAGAGAGAAATCGCATTTTTTGTCCCGCACAATAAATCAAACGGTGTACGACTGATATTCTCAAAATCGCGGTGTTATTCGTGTTGTAAAAATGTTATCAAACTCGACGGCGGGGCGAAATAATGAGTCTTGTGAGCTTATAACGACTTACATAAAAACCCTTATTCTATGCGGTTTTCAGGCATAGCGATACATAGCTTTATGTGAAGTTATGGAGCCTTTTACCCTCATTTTTTCGCCTCGAAATCAGTTTGCGAGCAATCGCACATGGGTTCGAATCCCATCCTCTCCGCCAAACAGTCAGCCGGATTCCGGAATAACCGGAATCCGGCTGATTCATATTTATGTCACCGGAGGTAGAGCGTCGTAACGCTCGGGGATCGTAAGGCGCAAGCCTTGCAGGCCGCATACCGGATTAGGTGTCGAGTGCGCTCGGTTATTACTTTGTAATGACCGGGTATTTTTATTTTTCGGAGGTAATTATGAAGAACGCAAAAGTAACCCTTGCACCGCTGGAAGCGGATGATCGTGAGCAGTTCATCCTTGATAATCAGGAGTCTTTCAAGTATGGTGCGACGGAAGGGCTGCGAGACGATCATTTTGAGGAGGACGGTGAAATCATTTCCCGTGCGACGATTGAGCAAAGCATTGACGCACCCGACAGCGAGACATATCGAATTCTGTATGATGGCAGAAAGGTTGGCGGTGTAGTGCTGAAAATCAACAAAGAAACACATCATAACGAGCTGGAGCTTCTTTTCGTTTCGCCGAAGGAACACAGCAAAGGCATCGGCTATGGCGCTTGGCTTGCCGTGGAAGCTCTGCACCCCGAAACCAAGGTCTGGGCGACCTGCACGCCATATTTTGAAAAGCGCAATATTCATTTTTATATCAACAAATGCGGCTTTCACGCCGTCGAATTTTTCTCCGCTATGCACCCGAAGCCGAATCCGCCGAAGGAAGACGGAAAAGCAGCACCCGATGAGGGTCCGGATGAAATGTTCCGCTTTGAAAAGATCATGAAATGAAACGCGGAATACTTTGTTTCTGCCGAAGAAGTCCTCGTTGGAAAATTGCAAAAAGTTTTAGAACTGCTAAACAGAATCATATTTTCTGCTGCTTCCGAAATCAGGGCATACTATATTGTGTATTCGCAAAGATTGGGGAGAAAAATTAAAGATTATTTTTCAAAATTGTTCCCCAATGCTTATTGACTGTTGGGGAACATTCTGATATAATGTTTAAAAAAAAAGAATTGTTCCCCCAAAAAGGAGGAGCTGCAATGGCAGTACAATATAGTGAAATACAGGAATTGCTCAGAAGTCGAGCCGACCTCAATGCCAGACTGAACTTAATGCCTTATGACGGCACACCCGAAATCAAAGAGCGCGGCGACGGGAAATACCTTTATGTGAGAAAGCGCGTAGCAGGAAAACAGACATCTACTTATATTTGACTTGCAGGCGCTTTTAGAACGATACCAAAAATGCGATAAAGAAGCCGTAGCTCATCAATGCTACCATGTTATTCTTGATAGTTTTGAAAACATTGACAAAGCCGCAGAGCAATTAAATCTCGCTGTGTCTGCCATTGAATCTTGGAGAAAAAACATTAACAGTAAGAAATTCAGATGCCCAAAGCTTGAAAATATCATTTTAATAGCTGAAAAAACAAGACGGGATATAACCGACTTATTCTAACCTTGCCGGGGGTACGTCTGTACCCTGTCGCTCCTTTCAGCGGTTCGCTATAATATGGGCAGAATCATTGAAAGGAGGTACTCAAAATGTCAAAGCATAAGACCATTGATGTGTGGAACCGGGCGTTCGGCGCGAGGCAGGAGGCTTATGATTACGCGGGACGGCTGATGAAAAAATCCGCCTGCGGGAATCCGAACAGTGCTTATCACCCGACGCTCGACCACATCCGCCCGCTTTCCGCCGGCGGCTGCGATGTCCTCGAAAACATCATCATTTGCCATCGTGATACCAACGAGGAAAAAGCAGATCGCTTTCCGCACTGGAAAGCGAACGGTGCACACTACCACGCCCGCAGAGTCAAAGGCTCCCGTGTGGAATACGAGATTATTGAAGATTGAGGAGGCAAATCTATGAGTAAGCATTTCTTCGACTATGACGACGGCGATTTTGCGTACACAGTTTCCGACAATATGGCAATCGACTCCGACGGCAATATGATGATGCGCATGGGCGACAATATGGCTATGGACATGGACAGCGGAGAACTTCACGTTATTTCGTCATGGGATGATGAAGACGAGGACGATTAAAAAATCGTTATAAATGAACACCGCAGCCCCGACCTTTCAAATGAGGTTCGGGGCTGCGGTGTTGTGCCGTAAAAATTATTTCAATCGGAAATAGCAGGTGCTTTTTCCTTTGCCTTCTTTTTTCAGTTCGCCGTCTGCCACCAGCTTGCGCAAAGCGCCCTCGATGGAGCTGTCGCTGAGGGTCGGGCATAACTCACGGATGTCCTGCTTGTTGAACCGTCAGATTTTGTTCTCGCTTGCTCTGCGCACCATTTCAAGCGCGGGCAGCTTGGTTTCCACAAGCGCTACACGCTCGTCCAGATCTTTATATGCTGCCAGAATCGTTCCGAGGAGATACTTGATAAAGGGCAGAACATTTTCCGTCCCCTCATGCCAGCCGCTCTGGGACTGCGCCAGTGCATCATAGTACAAATCTTTATTTTTAGCGATTTTGGCTTCAAGCGAAATATACTTGCCCACGAAAAAACCGTTTTGATATAAATGCAGCGTTATGGCAGCTCTCGCATTCTATCCATCCGTCGGTCTCATCTAAATCGAGACTTCTGTTGACTGTGCCGCAAATCGGGCATACATATCATCGTCCTTTGCGTCCTTCAGCTTCGCTATTTCGGAATCGTTTTGAGCCTTGATAAACTTAATAACATCCATTTTTTCTATTGCTATTATCCCTCCGGCGGGTCAAAATCCTCATCCGTGCATTTGCGGATAATATGCTTAGTGCGGTCAGGCGGCAGAGGCACGTCCTCCTCTGCGAAATACTCTACCTTTACTACCTCTGCTGCGGGTGGTGGTTATCCTTGCCGACGGGTACAATCACATAATCACCAACGGAAATATCGTCCTCTTCGGCAATGTAATAATAGCTTTTGTAGCCTTCGTCAAATTCCACGCTACAGTAAATGTAATCGTTTCTGCGGCGCTTAACCTTCTCGTAGACCGCAGGATCGAGTATTTCGCCCATTCCGTAAAACCGCATAAACTGCCACACGGTATCAGCAAAATCACTCCAAAACTCCGGCAACAACTTCTTATCGTATGTTCCCTGGATAACACGCTGCTGTCCTTTCTTGAAGTCCACTGTGATCGTGTAATCTATGGTTTCAAACGGATTGTCCATCACGTCATCCGGGTTTCCCTCAATCTCACCGAACAGGTCATCAGCATCAATATCATCGAGCAGACCTTCGATGCCGCCCTGGACATAGTATTTTCTGGACACAACACAACCGCTGCCGATGTTCTGAATATGCTCCAAGGTCTCGCTTTTACGGTCAAGCACCAATCTCTCGGTGTAATCCCAGGTCATATATTCGACTGTTTCGGAGATCGGCTGCTTCGGCTTCATTTTCGTGTGGCGGTGATAATCGATGGTGACGCGGTCAACTCTGTCCGGCTTCTTATTGCCGTCAAACACATAAAAGGTCATCCATTGCGAGTGCTTCTCGCACCATATCCGACAGGTCAACGCCATCCACTTCAAAATCAGCAATCAACGAGCCGCGGTACTTATAAATATCTCCCTCGGTGTTGGTGATCTCCATCTCCCATTCACCGATATCGGTAGCAAAACCTCTATGTACTCAGTGCTGAAATATCGTGCTATGCTGTTCAGCACTTTGGTGGCGCTTTCCTTTTCAATTTTATAAATTTTGCTCCTGGACTTTTCATATCCGTCAAAGCCGGAGCCAAAGTTGTATGCTGAGAACCATATGCGCCCATCGGCGTTGATGATGATATGCTGTTCAACCTCGTCATCTGGTTCAGGCGATGGGCCGTAGCAGATGTTATTGGAAACGATGCGCACCTTCTGCGAAGTGCCTTTAAACCGCTTCATGTGACATTCTGCTAATTCGCCCAGGCGGGATAGAGCCCTCGTAAACCACGCACGATCCTGCAGCCCCAAAATTTCCTCACCGGAATACGCCCAATGATTGAAATACCGCCATCGGGGTAAATAGCCGATCCGAGCAAAGGAATATCGGTTATCTTCCCAATGATGCGTTCCAGTGCCTCAAAAAATCGTTTGCGGCTTTGTCGTACTTCTCAGAAAAGGCATGACCGCAGTCCATTACGAACCCAAGTTCCTCACAGTCATCAGCCATATAATGGTCTGCCAGTTCAATGTAGTTGGTTTTCTTATCTCTGAATTTGTCATACCACTTGACGGCAAATTCGTGGATTTGCTTCATATCTGCCACTGCGGTACACCTCCCGTCATTTTATAAAGTTGACCGTTCTATTTTAACAGAATGCGCTCATAAACTCTTGTTCCGAAACTTTCATCATTGTGACAAATCCGGCATAATCAGTATAAAGCCTTCTGCCTTGACTGCGGGAAGTCAGTCTTTTCAGCTTTTCCCTGGCTTTCTTCTTCGACTTTGCGTGAACTCGGATATATGCACCCTTTCTGTTCCTTCCCATCGCAAAGCCGAGAAACCGAAATTTCGGATTGAATATACGCTGACCGCTTGGCTCTTTTCTGTGTTTGCCTTGAGTTTCAATTACTTTTCAAGATAAGCAGTACTTGTTCCGAGCAATCTTTCCGCCGCGCGGATACTCCTCGCAAGGAGTATTATGTCATCTGCGCAGCGGATTACCTTTACTCCTCTGCCCTCAAACCTCTTATCAAATTTGTCGAGACAGATATTTGCGAGCAGCGGTGAGAGACTTCCGCCCTGCGGCGACCCCTCCTCCGTCCTCATCACAATTCTGTTCTCCATTACGCCGCTCTTCAAATATTTCTTTATGAGGTCTATCAGCCTCTTGTCCTTAATATCCTGTCGGAGCATATTCATAAGCAGCTCATGGCACATGGTGTCAATGTATTTTGACAGGTCAAGACATACTGCATATCCGTATCCTTCATCCGCATATTCCTTCACCTTGAGTATGGCATCCTTTGCGCTTCTGTACGGTCTGTAGCCGTAGCTTCCGTCTGAAAACCACGGCTCGTAAATTGGTGTCAACACCTGCGCTATTGCTTGTTGGATAATACCTTATATACAGTCCCTGTTCGTCAGACCGAGGCTTTGCTTTGGGCTTCCTTCAGACTTCGCCTCACGACGGACGTCCTTGCCCTCTGCTTACAGTTCCTACTGTCTTGCCTGTATCTGAAGCTGCTCGTTTGTCATGCCGATACCGAGCAATATTTCGCGATATTTCCACTCGTATCCGTCTCGCTTCATATTTTCTGCCATTCCGATAGGCACTATTCTTTTGATCTTTTTTTTTTTGTATCGAGTGATGTCAATATACGATAGATGTCTTTTTGCCGTATTGCATATCTCGGGTCGCCATGTATATCGGTCAAATCTACTCATAATATTGCTCCTCCGTTATTCTGCTGTGGGACAGCTAATGAAATTCGTATGTTAAAAACGCCTGACGATAAAAACGATAAGAATCAGAAGATCCGTCGCCTCCGTAGGTGAAACTCGACATTTTAACCGCGCCGATGCTCGGTTCTTTAATTCCACACATACCGAAAATCAGCCTCCGGGAGAATCACTTCTTTCTGCGGAACAGCTCGGGAAAGCTGCGGATACCGAGCGAGAGCAGGGCGCGGACTGTTCGCACGGCGAACTCCTTCGTCTCCGGGTCAAGCCCCTGCGCAGCATGCAGCGCGAGAGGGAGATTTTTCTGCCACTGCTCGAACAGCTGATCGGTATTCTCGTTGTTCTCGGTGTCGATAAGCCCGAAGAGCAGATCGACAAAGCGCTCGCGTTCCTCGGGGGAGAGCTTGCCGAGCCAGCTGTTCACCACTCCGTCGACGTACTTTGCATCCGAGGTCAGCGAGTCGACCGAACTGAAATCTCCCTCCTCAACGACCCACGAAAACGGGTCGTGCTGCAGCACGCTGAAGCGGGTGCTCCTGACTATACGGTAGCTCTCCTGCTGCTCGAGCAGCATTCCGACTATCGAGGACTGCGGCACCGTTTTGTCTATGCGGCTGCTTATCTCGGCAAAGCGCGGGCTCTCGAGCACCTCGGCAAGGAAGCCGGGGCCGTCGTGCGAGTAGACTGCGGCAATGCGGTCGCGCACACTGTCCTCGCTGTTCGCGGCAGCGTAGACCGCAAGGTTTCCGCCCTTGGAATGACCGCCGACGCGGACGGTACCGGAGCTGTGCTTCGCCGCCTCCGCGAGGTAGAGCGCAGCCTCCTCCTGCGCGGGAACAGGGTACTGAAACGCCATATTGAAGTCCTCCTTCCATCCCGTAAAGGAGGAATCGGTCCCGCGATAGGCAACATACAGACTGCCGTCCGGCAGTCCAAAGCTCAGCGCGGCGAACTGCTTCTCCGCCTCATCGTCCCGCCGCTCGGTATAGCCCATAAGGCGGAGGTCGCGGAAGCGCGGGCTTGCCGCCATTGCCGACAGCAGCTGTCTGCTGCCGGACGGGTCCCAGTTTCCGTGAAAGAGCTGCTCGAAATACTCGGCGCGGAACAGCTCGGTAAGCGGTACGCCGTCCCACGACCGCACTCCCGTCTCATCGGGATAATGAAAATACGAGAGCCACGAGAGAATGAGGCTGTCGACCGACGAAAAAGGCTCTTTCGTCAAAGGTCTCGAGCGTCTGCTCCGCGTATGTAACAAAGTTGCCCATTTATTGCTCCTCTCCGCTCTGTGCGAGCAGCTGTTCAATTGCCTGCGAGCTCTCGCTCGGATTCTTCATACCCTCGATCAGTCCGGTGTAGAACCTGCGGACATCGGCATCTCCGAGCACGAGCCTCACCTGATTGTTTTTCAGCGCCGCGCCGAGCAGCATCTCCCTCTCCTGCGGCGAGCTTATTTCGAGCTTTTGCAGCTCGCGAACGATCGAATGCGTGTCGGCAAAGCTATGGCTGTTCTCGAGCGCGATTATCAGGTCGACCCGACGGCGGTCCGCCTCACTGCGTCCGATATCAAAGCGCTGCTGCTCCTGCCGCAGCTCTCCGCGCCATGCCTCGAGCACATTGCCCACCGAAACGCGGTCTATCATCGCCTTGACCAAGGCGTCAAGCTCGGAGCCTGCGGAATAGTCGGCAGGCGCGAAATAATCTATCCGTCCGTCGCGCATCATCTTATACACCTTGGTCTTATCCTGCGTCTGCGCGTTATAGACACCTATCGAATATCCGCCGCCCTCGCGCACGAGCTTCATGCACGGAACGTCGGTATCGCTGTCGCCGATGTATATCATATTGCGGCGCGGTATGCGCAGCTCATCCGGCAAAAACACATCGTTGACCGCCGGATCGTTTATATCGAGAACGCCCTTTTCGATGCGGAAGAGAAACTGCGTTTTATTAGTATAGTTGACCACCTGCGCCGGCCAAACGGCAACTCCCTTTTTCGTTATAATGGAAGGTGCTCGCGTAGATGCGCTCGAATGCGTTCGACCGGGCGGCGCGGGTCCCCTCTATCATCTCTTTCAGTCCGGAGGAGATGATGTAATGCTCTATCTTTACGCCGTGGCTCGCTCCGTAGCCGCGTATGCGCTCGAACCAATCGTCAACGCCGGGAAAAAGCCTGTACGCGGGAGCCGTAATTCATCAGCGTTTCACGGGTAAAGAGCAGCTTTCCCTCCGCCTCGCGGAGCATGACGTACATATAGGCGAGGTTCTGATCCATGCCGCTGCTTGATGCAAGCTCGTTTGATTTCTTCCAAAACTCGTCGACATCCCATCCGACCGACTGAATATAACCCTGCGCCTGCATGTCGTCGGGAGAAAGCGTTTTGTCAAAGTCATAGCAGATGGCGATGACGGGTGTTTTTTCTTTTCTCTTACGCTCGTAGTTCATAGGGGAGATCCTTTCTCGGCTGTGCCGACGGCGGGATGTGGGTGTTTCGCGGGAGGCGGTAATTTGAGTATAACACCCCAGGGGATAGTTTGTCAACAGCGGCGCGTCGACAAACTGCGACAAGAGCGGCACGGGAAGATTACAACGAATCGGCAGAAGAATGTACGTGCGGGTGTTCGGAGAGACGCCTGTCTATGTCACAAGGGGCATATCTCGCTGCCGCGGGCGAGGAATACGGAAATGATTCGGTTGTTTGTGTTTTTTTGTCTGTGCCGCGGTAACACAATCATGCCGCTGCGGCCGAGAGCATATAGGCAGATGATATAATAGTTATTCTTTTTATGCTTCTTTTTTTACCCGAACGCCTTTTCCGCGAAAAGCATCCGCGTAGAAAAAAAGCAGGGAAAGGCGGATGCATCTCCCTGCCGGACTGTTTTATTTTCTCTGTATTGCTTTCACAATTTCAACGATCGGTATAATTGAGAGCGCAAGTCCGATAGATATCGCATATTCGGCAATGCCGATAGGAGTAAAGCCGAACGCAGCCGCGAGCACAGGCACCTCGATAAGCACCGTTGTAAGCACGAGCGATGCAAGCATCGCGCCGAACAGCGGCATATTATGACTGCCGCGCAGACTCATCATGACCGTCGAGCCGCGCTGAGAGCGCATATTGAACGAGTGAAAAATCTCGCACATCGACATGGTAAGGAACGCCATCGTCATGCCCTGCTCACACTCGGCGATATTGCGGAAAGCCCAATAGCCGGTTTCAAGCCGTTCGCCGATGAAAAATGCGGCAAGGGTCAGTGCGGTAACGACGATCGCCTGATATAGCACATCGAAGCCGAGTCCGCCGGAGAAAATTCCGTCGCGCACATCGCGCGGGCGGCGGCGCATGATACCGGGCTCGGCCTGCTCGAGTCCGAGCGCGAGCGCAGGGAAGCAGTCGGTAACGAGATTGATAAATAACAGGTGCGGCGAGCGGAACACGGTAAAGACCGAGCACCGTTGCAAGAAAGATGGTCAGCACCTCGGCAAGGTTTGAGCCGAGCAGGAACTGTATCGCGCGGCGGATATTATCATATATGCGTCGACCCTCTCCGACCGCGCCGACGATGGTCGCAAAATTATCATCCGCAAGCACCATATCGGCGACATTCTTCGTAACGTCGGTGCCGGTGATGCCCATACCGATGCCGATATCCGCGCTCTTGATGGACGGTGCGTCGTTTACACCGTCTCCGGTCATGGCGGTGACGTAGCCGCAGGCGCGCCATGCATTGACTATCCTCGTCTTATGCTCGGGCTGAACACGTGCATAGACGCGGATATCGCAGACACGCTCGCGCAGCTCCTCATCACTCATCTCGGAGAGCTGTGCTCCGGTCAGCGCCTGCGAGGGATCACTGAGAATGCCGAGCTCGCGCGCAATGGCGACGGCGGTGTCGCGATGATCGCCGGTTATCATAACGGGAATGATGCCCGCCTCTCGGCACTGCTCGATAGCCGCTCCGACCTCGGGACGAACGGGATCTATCATACCGACCAGACCGAGGAATACAAGCTCCTGCTCGAGCGCCTCGGGAGCGCTGCTATCCGGCAGCTCGGCGAGCGGTCGGTATGCTGCGGCAAGCACGCGCAGCGCCTGCTCCGCCATCGCGCGGTTCTCGGCTTCGATCCGCTCGCGCAGCTCGGCGGTCATGGGGACAAGACCTCCGTCGACAAGTGCCGCAGTGCAGCGTCCGAGCAAAACATCCGGCGCGCCCTTGGTGTACTGAACGGCAATATATCCGCCGTCGATCCTGCCGACGGTTGCATTGCCTGCGGCGGCTCCGGGCAGTTCCTCGCCGCCTGTGGGCAGACTGTGTACGGTGGTCATCATCTTTCGCATAGAATCAAAGGGTGCCTCGTCGACTCTCGGCTGAAGCCTCTCAAGCTCCGATTTATGCAGCTCGAGCGACGCGGCATAGGCTACAAGCGCCGCCTCGGTAGGCTCGCCGACAATGCCGTCTCCGCTCTCGCGTGCGTCCGAGCAAAGTGCAAGCGCGGTTGCGAGCAGCCGCTCATCGCTGCCGTAGTGACGAACGACGGTCATGCGGTTCTGCGTCAGAGTTCCGGTCTTATCGGTGCATATGACCTGCGCGCAGCCGAGCGTCTCGACGGCGGTAAGCCTGCGTATAATGGCATTGCGCTTCGACATATTAGTAACGCCGATGGAGAGCACTACGGTAACGACCGCCGCGAGTCCCTCGGGTATCGCCGCAACGGCAAGGCTGACCGCGACCATAAACATGTCGATAACTCTGCCGAATATCTGCGCCGAATCGCCGCCGGTCAGCTCATCGCGTCCGCTGATGAGCGAGTAGGCGAATATAAACACGCATATGCCGAGAACGATCATCGTCAGCAGCTTTGAGAGCTGAGAGAGCTTCTTCTGCAGCGGAGTCTGTCCGTCCTGCGCCTGCGTGATGGCATCGGCTATCCTGCCCATCTCGGTATTCATTCCGACGGCGGTTACAACGGCTCTGCCTCGCCCGTAAACGACCGAGCTGCCCATATACAGCATGTTTCTGCGGTCGCCGAGCGGCACGTCTCCGTCCGATGCACCGAGCGCCTCGGTCTGCTTATCGACCGGAACGCTCTCGCCGGTCAGTGCGGACTCCTCCGCCTTCAGGCTCGCGCACTCGAGGATGCGGCAGTCGGCGGGGACCGCATCGCCTGCCTCGAGCAGAACGACATCACCTACCGCAAGCTCCTCGCTCGGCACGGTCATCAGCTCTCCGCCGCGCAGTACGTGCGAGGTGGCGGCGCTCATCTTTTGCAGCGCGTCGATTGCCTGCTCCGCCTTGCTCTCCTGCAGCACTCCGAGCACGGCATTTATTACGACAACGGCAAGGATTATCACCGTGTCGGTAGGAAATCCGCCCTCTCCGGACACATGTCCCTCGTAGACCGACGTTATCGCGCTTATCGCCGCCGCGACTATGAGTATTATTATCATCGGGTCGGCGAGCTGCGACAGAAAACGACCGATAAGAGATGCCCGCTTCGGCTCTGCGAGCTTGTTTCTGCCGTCACGCCCGAGCCTGAGCTCCGCCTCCTGCGTCGACAGACCCTGCTCCGAGCTGCCGAGCTCCTCGAGCACTGCGGCGGGCTGTTCAAGATAGTGTTTCAAAATTATCCTCCTGTTCGGGTAATAGTTTGCTCATCGGGATAGCTTTTTATCCGATGCATCTGCTCTGCGGTTTAAATCAAAAAAAACCACCGACAGACACATCGTCTGCCAATGGTCTTGCATCAAACGCTGCGGTCTGTCTGCTGCCAGCCGGTGCCGCTGCTCGGCGCCCGACGGTTGGTGACAGCAGATGGGACGGCTGCCCGTCCATAGCTACTCCCCAAAGGTTGGCAATATTATACCATGCGCTGCGGCGATTGTCAATAGGCGCGGGCGCATCAATTTTGATGCTTGATAGGCTGCAGCGAAGAACACCTTCGCTCCGGCAAACAATTTTCACCCGGATATTGACTGTACAACTATATACAACTATTGCGGGGTTTTAAATTATGTGGTAAAATAACCGCAACACAGAGGTGCAAAGCTATGGAAAAAATCTGACCGAGGGCAGTGTACCGAAAAGGCTGCTCGGCTTTTCGCTGCCCTATCTGCTATCATATTTTCTGCAAACACTGTACGGCATGGCGGATCTGCTGATAATCGGCAGGTACGGCACCGTATCGGACACCACCGCCGTTTCGATAGGCTCTCAGGTCATGCATATGCTGACCGTGATGATAGTCGGACTGGCTATGGGCACCACCGTCTGTGTCGGGCGGTCGGTCGGAGGCAAGCGGCGCGACCGCGCGGCGGGCTACATCGGCAACACTGCGGTGCTGTTCGTAGGGGTGTCGCTCGCACTGACCGCGCTGTTGCTCGCGCTTGTCTCGCCAATCGTCTCGGTAATGTCCACGCCTGCCGACGCTGCCGCAGGCGCGCGTTCATATCTGACCGTATGCTTTATCGGCATACCGTTTATAACGGCATACAATGTTATAAGCTCGATATTCCGCGGCATGGGCGACTCGCGCAGCCCGATGTACTTTATCGCCGTGGCTTGCGCGGCTAATATCGGTCTCGACCTGCTCTTTATGGGCGCGTTCGATATGGGACCCGTCGGTGCAGCGCTCGGAACGACGCTCGCACAGGCAGTAAGCGTCGCGGTTTCGCTCGTGATGCTGCTGCGCCGGGGCGGCATAAGGCTCAGCCGAGCCGACCTGCGTCCGCAGCACTCCGTCATCGGAGATATGCTGAAAATAGGCGTGCCGATAGCGGTGCAGGACGGGCTGATACAGATCGCATTCATCCTCATCACCGTGATAGCGAACCGTCGGGGAATGACCGATGCGGCGGCGGTCGGCATCGTCGAAAAAATAATCGGATTTCTGTTTCTCGTACCGTCCTCGATGCTCTCGAGCGTTTCGGCGCTCGGCGCGCAGAATATCGGTGCAGATAAGCCGGAGCGGGCGCGCAGCACGCTGGGATATGCCATCCTCTTTGCCTGCGGCTTCGGACTGTGTGTGGCTATCGCGATGCAGTTCGGCGCGGAGCGCGCCGTCTCGCTCTTCACCGACCGTGCTGCGGAGGACGGAGCGGCGGTCATTCGCGCCGGCGGGCAGTATCTGCGCGGATATGTCTGGGACTGCGTTTTCGCGGGCATTCACTTCAGCTTCAGCGGATATTTCTGCGCCGTCGGCAGGTCGGGGCTGTCCTTTCTGCACAATATCATCGCTATCGGCGTAATGCGCGTTCCGGGCGTTTATCTCATGTCGCAGCGCTTCCCGGACACACTGCTGCCGATGGGACTTGCGACCGCTGCCGGCTCGCTCGTTTCGGTGATCATATGCATTATCGCCTATATGTGTATCAGGCACAGCGACCGACGGAGTACTAACGAAAGCTATGCGGGGAAATAGAGCGGCGAGGTTTTCGCAAAACCTCTGAAAAGCCATTTTGGTTTTATGCAGAGTATAGGTTCGTACCGCGCTGACGCGGTGGGGTGGGCTGCAGATGAATGTTGTTTTCAGAGAAAAAGGTTAAATCTCGCTGTCGCCGCAGAGTGTTTGCGGATAATGATTTGGATCAAAATTGATGTGACAGAAAAATTGTCACGAAATTTTACCTTAGCAACAGACTAACTTTTAAGGCAGACAAAAACAGTTGTTTGTATTAAGTAAGTCAAATCTCGCTTTCGCGGTCAAAGGTATTTGAAAAAAAGATTTAGTTGTTCGTTTTTTACCACTTTCTTTTTACGCGAAAAAGAAAGTGGCGGAAAGAAAAGCGCGTATAAGGGGGATTGCGCCGCGATACGCTGCGCTCCTATTCGGCGCAAGATCCCCCTTATATATCCCCCCCTATGACTGCTCTGCCGATAGCACCCTTGCAAGATATCGTCCGAAATGCTCGGCAGGCATTATGCCTCGCATTTCTTATCGAGAGAATGCACGTATAGCGCCTTAGTTTTTCACGCCCGCAGAGCGTGTACACCCTATGCTTTAGTAAATGCTGTATGCGACATTTATACTGATGCAATATTCATTCCCACTACTGCTAAAGTTCGATCATTAAACAAAGTTCAAGCAACTAAATCGACAACATATCAAAAGCCCTCTGCACGCGGCGTATTTAACCGTATGCAGAGGACTTTTTAGGTCGGGACGATCTGAATGGCCCGACGGGATATAAAATGCAGAATCGCCAAAATACGCCTCGTCGTCATACAATCACTGGTCAGAGACGATTTTTTCGGCAGCAGTAAACAATTGCAGCAGCGGATGCTCAAAGCCCACTCAGTTTTAAAGCTTTGCGGGGGAATACTGCGATACCCAATCGGGAAGAGATAAAAAAGATGCAGAAGCGTCGAAACACGACTCGTCGCGGTGCGAAATCGGGCGCAGAAAAAGCGAAAACATCAAATTTTAAGCAGGAATCCGTCAGGATTCCGACCCCTTATCAGCTATATGGGACATACAAAAAAACAATTATCATAGTCCGTTTTCGCTTTTTCGATCTGCGCTTTTCAGCCGACCCGAATCGGGGAGAGATAAAAAAGATGCAGAAGCGTCGAAACACGACTCGTCGCCGTACTGGCGTACGGCAGAGACGGGTTTCGGCGGTAGAAAAAGCGAAAATATTATTTCATCTTTTGAAGGAATCCGCGAGGATTCCGACATCATTCCGCAAATCAGATTATACTAAAGCCGTCACTCAATAACTTATTTTCGCTTTTTCGGTCTGCGCTTTTTTAGCCTCCCCGAAAAGGGGAGAGATAAAATCGTTTGGAGTGTTCGATTTCGTGCCGCAAGGCGTACAAGCGTACGTCGCGGTGCGAAATCGGGCGCAGAAAAAGCGAAAACGTAAAATCTTATGCAGGAATCCGTCAGGATTCCGACACATCAATTGCAAATATGAACATACTAAAAGCCGATTAATGCAACTTGTTTTCGCTTTTTCGTTCCGGACGATTTTAGCCTCCCCGAGAGCTTTTTCGGTCGGACGATTTTTTAGCCTCCCCGATTAATACTGAAGTTCTCCGCGATATACAAGCACCGCGTCGCCCGTAAGCGTCACTCCGTCGTCCGAATAGCGGACGATGAGGTCGCCGCCGCGGGTCTTAACGGTTATATCGGTATTCTTCTCGCAGCAGCCGTTTTCGACGGCGGCGCAGACAGCTGCGCAGCAGCCGGTGCCGCAGGCGCTTGTCTCGCCGTTGCCGCGTTCAAAGACGCGGAGCTTGAGCATGGCGGGATTTACGACGCGCACGAACTCGGTATTTGTACGGTGCGGGAAGAGCGGCGAATTTTCGAACAGCGGTCCGATGCGTCCGAGGTCGACCTTGTCGACGTTGTCGGTAAAGACGACGCAGTGCGGGTTGCCCATCGAGAGGCAGGTAACGCGGTACTCGGTGCCGCCGATCTCGATAGGCGAGTTGACGACGCGCGGCATATCGAGCGTAACCGGTACGGCGGATGCCGCAAAATCGGGCGCACCCATATTGACGGTGACCGACGAAACGAGACCGCCGCGTGTATAGAGATGCAGTCGGCAGATGCCCGCGCGGGTCTGAACGGTCATGTCGCGGCGCGGCACGATGCCGTTATCGTAGAGATATTTACCGACGCAGCGGAGCGAGTTGCCCGCAACGTAGCCCCCTCGGTGCCGTCGCTGTTGAAGATGCGCATTGCAGCGTCGGCGCAGTCGCTGTGCTCGATGAGCACGATGCCGAAGCCGCCTATTCCGCGATGGCGGTCGCAGAGCTCAACGCAGAGCGACTCGGGGCAGAGGATACCGCCGTCGAAATTCTCGATATAGATATAGTCGTCGCCCGACGCCTGCATCTTAGAGAAGTGCAGCTGCCCGCGCTCGGTGCGCATATGGCAGATATCGACGAGCTCGGTATTGCTCTCGTTATAGCCGCAGGCGATGCTGTCGGCGAGCGCGTGAGCGGTATCGAGCGAGGTAAAGCAGGGCACCGAATGCGCAAGCGCGCGGCGATGCAGAGCTATATAATCGTCGACGGTCGAGTCCATCCATGCGCCTGTGTAGACGATGTAGTCGATGCGCCCCTCCTCGACGAGCGGGAATATCTCATCGGTGACCGTCTCGGTGGGAACGCCGAGCGAATCGGTTATCATGCGCGCGGTGTCGGGGGTGGCGTAGATACGGTAGCCGAGGTCGTCGAACTTTTTAGCGAGCGAGATGAGGTCGGCGCTGTCGCGCGAGTCGACCGAGATGAATACTCCCCCTCTCGCCCTCGCGTCTGCCGACTATCATGCCCGCCGAGGTCAGCCCCCTTGAAAAGCGCCTCGCCGAGGTTCTTGCCTATGCCGAGCACCTCGCCCGTGGATTTCATCTCGGGGCCGAGATAGGCGTTGACGTCGCCGAGCTTTTCAAACGAGAACACGGGAACCTTAACAGCAGTGTACGGGGGCACGCGGTACAAACCCGTTCCGTACGGCATATCCGCAAGGCGCTCGCCGAGCATGACGCGGGAGGCGACATCTACCATCGGAACGCCCGTTACCTTAGATATATACGGCACGGTGCGTGATGCTCTCGGATTGACCTCGATGACGTACAGCTCGCCGCGCCAGATAAGGTACTGAATGTTAACAAGACCCTGTGTGCCGAGCGAGAGCGCGAGTTTCTCCGAGCACTCGATGATGCGCTCGGTCATCTTATCGCTGAGGTTATACGGCGGGTAGACGGCAATGGAGTCGCCGCTGTGAACGCCCGCGCGCTCGATATGCTCCATGATGCCCGGGATGAGTATATCGGTGCCGTCGGAGATAACGTCGACCTCGAGCTCGGTGCCCATCATATATTTATCGACGAGCACGGGATTCTCGATGCCGCCCGATAGGATGAGCTCCATGTAGGTGCGGACCTCCGCCTCGCTGTGGACTATCTTCATATTCTGACCGCCGATAACGTAGGACGGGCGGAGCAGAACGGGGTATCCGAGGCTCTCGGCAGCTGCGACCGCCTCCTCGACTCCGTTTACGCCCCTGCCGCTCGGGCGCGGGATGCCTACCCTGCCGAGCAGCTCGTCGAACCGCTCGCGGTCCTCGGCGGTGTCGATGCCCTCGGCCGAGGTACCGAGAATGCGGATGCCCTGACGGTCGAGGAAGCCGGTGAGCTTGATGGCGGTCTGCCCGCCGAAGGCCACGACGACGCCCACGGGCTTTTCTACCCGGATGATGCTCATGACATCCTCCTCGCAGAGCGGCTCGAAATACAGGCGGTCGGCGGTGTCGTAGTCCGTGGAGACGGTCTCGGGGTTGTTGTTGACTATAACGACGTCGTAGCCGCGCTCCTTGAGCGTCCATACACAGTGCACCGACGAATAGTCAAACTCGATGCCCTGTCCGATGCGTATCGGTCCCGAGCCGAGAACCATGATAACGTCTCTGCCCGAGCGCGGATGACGGCGGGCTTCGCAGTCGCTGTCGGCGCTTGAATAGAAATACGGGGTCTGCGCGTCGAACTCCGCGCCGCAGGTGTCGACCATCTTATACGAATAGCTGAACTCGGGCAGCGCGGTCGCGCCCGAGAGGCGGGAGATCGCCTTTATCGGTGTAGCCGAGGCGCTTTCCCTCGTAGTAGAGCTCGTCGGTCAGCCCGCCCTCGATGCGGCGCTCGTAGTCGGGCGCGAGGTTCTGCAGCTTGCAGAGGAAGAAGCGGTCGATGCGGGTCAGGCGGTGTATCTCGTCGATACTCATGCCCGAGAGCAGCGCCTCAAACACGGTGAACAGACGGCGGTCGTCCGCCTCGGATAGCCGTTCCTCTATCGGGCGGTCGGAGACGGGCGCGGCGCGCAGGGTGTCGAGCGAGATCTCCGCACCGCGCACCGCTTTCATCAGCGCAGCCTCGAAGGAGCTTGCTATACTCATGACCTCGCCCGTCGCCTTCATCTGAGTGCCGAGGCGGCGGGAGGAGCCTTGAAATTTATCAAAGGGCCATTTCGGCAGCTTTACCGCAACATAGTCGAGCGCAGGCTCGAAGCAGGCGCAGGTCTTGCCGGTGATGTCGTTTTGGATCTCATCGAGCGTGTAGCCGAGGGCGATTTTCGTCGTTATCTTCGCGATCGGGTAGCCGGTCGCCTTCGACGCGAGCGCCGACGAGCGCGAAACTCTCGGATTGACCTCGATCACGGAGTACTCAAAGCTGTCGGGATTCAGTGCGAACTGGCAGTTGCAGCCGCCGACGATGCCGAGCGCGGAGATGATGTTCAGCGACGCCGAGCGGAGCATCTGAAACTCCTTGTCCGAGAGCGTCAGCGCCGGGGCGACAACGATGCTGTCGCCGGTGTGCACGCCGACGGGGTCGAAATTCTCCATGCTGCACACCGCGATGACGTTGCCGACAGCGTCGCGCATGGTCTCGAACTCTATCTCCTTCCAGCCGTAGATATAGCGCTCGACGAGTATCTGCGATATCGGCGAGGCATCGAGCCCCGTCTGTGCGGCGACGGTCATCTCCTCGCGGCTGTGTGCGACTCCGCCGCCCGCGCCGCCGAGCGTGAATGCGGGACGGATAATGACGGGATAGCCGATGCGGTCGGCAACGGCAAGGGCCTCCTCGAGGGTGCAGGCGATATCGGAGGGGACGGTCGGCTCGCCTATCTGCTCCATGGTCAGCTTAAAAAGAGCTGCCTGTCCTCAGCCTTGTCGATAGCCTCGGCATTCGTGCCTATCAGGCGCACGCCGTAGCGCTCGAGAAAGCCCTCCTTGTACAGCTCGCTCGCGAGTGTCAGACCCGTCTGTCCGCCGAGACCCGCGAGCAGGCTGTCGGGGCGCTCCTTCTTTATAATCCTCTTGACCGTCTCAACGGTCAGCGGCTCGAGATATATCTCATCGGCGAGTGCGCGGTCGGTCATGATGGTAGCGGGGTTGGAGTTGACGAGAACAACGTCTGCCCCCCTCCCTTGAGCACGCGGCACGCCTGAGCGCCCGCATAGTCGAATTCCGCCGCCTGACCGATAACGATGGGCCCGGAGCCTATCATAAGTACCTTTTTAATTGAGCTGTCGAGCGGCATTATCTATCATCCTCCATCATCGAAATAAAACGGTCGAACAGAAAGCCCGCATCACGCGGTCCCGAGCATGCCTCGGGGTGGAACTGTACCGAAAAGGCGCGCGCCTGTAGGTAGTCCATACCCTCGCAGCTGCCGTCGTTTGCGTTGACGTAGCTCTCGCGCCCGCCGCGGACGGTTTCGAGACGACGGCATAGCCGTGATTCTGGCTGGTGATATACGTGCGACAGCCCCGACCTCGCGCGCGGGCTGATTTCCTCCGCGATGGCCGTATTTGAGCTTGACCGTCTGTCCGCCCTGTGAGAGCGCGAGCAGCTGGTGCCCGAGACAGATGCCGAATATCGGCAGCCGCCCGAACAGCTCGCCTATCACCGCGATCTCGCGGGTGTTCTCGCTCGGGTCGCCGGGACCGTTCGAGAGCATGACACCGTCATAGCCCCCGCCGAGAATCTCCTCCGCGCAGACCGTGTGCGGGTAGACGGTAACGGTGCAGCCGCGGCGGCAGAGCTCGCGGGCGATGTTACGCTTTGCGCCGTAGTCGATGAGCGCGACGCGGTATTTTGCCTTACCCTCTGCGGGCAGGGTGTGCGGCTCGCGGCAGCTGACGGCGGCGACCGCATCCTTTATCGTGTAGCCGAGAATGTCGGCATTCGATACGGACGGGGCGGAGCATATCGCAGCGTTCATAACGCCCGACTCGCGTATTATCTCGGTCACGCGGCGGGTGTCGATGCCGCAGATGCCGGGAATGCCGTGGCGGCGGAGAAATTCGTCCACCGTTCCCTCGCAGCGGAAGTTCGACGGCTGCTCGCACCACTCGCGCACAACATAGCCGCGCAGCGCAGGCTCGCCCTCCTCGTCCGCGGGGATCATGCCGTAGTTTCCTATCATCGGGAAGGTCTGCAGCACTATCTGCCCGTAATAGCTCGGGTCGGTCAGCGTCTCGATGTAGCCGCACATTCCCGTAGTGAATACCAGCTCGCCGACGGTGTCGCAATCCGCACCGAATGCGCGTCCCTCGAATACCTCACCGTTTCCGAGCACCAAATATCTCTTTTTTTGATTTCCTTGTCCATAGCTCCTCCGTCAGGGTTTATGTCCGCATTACGCGATCACCGGGGACAGACAGAATTGTTCGGAGCGACGCTTGCGGAAAAAAGGTGATTCTCTTCCCCTCTGCTTTTCGATCCGGGCTTTTTCGGCATCCCCGCATTATTCACAAATGCCCGCACGCTTCGGCGGCAGGGCGCAAAAGACCTCCGCAGCATACCGCCGCAGCCGGCCATCCGCGTCCTGCGCATGACCTATCGGCGTGCGGGACATAAATATTATTCTGCTCCGCCGAGCGTAGCCGCCATTACCGCCTTTATGGTATGCATGCGGTTCTCCGCCTCGGCAAATACGACCGAACGCTCCGACTCGAACACCTCGTCGGTCACCTCCATACTATCGCGTCCGAAACGCTCGCACATCTCCATTCCTATTTCGGTATCGCGGTTGTGATAGGACGGCAGGCAGTGCATGAATACGGCGCGGTCTGAGGTGAGCGCCATTACCTCGCTGTTCACCTGATAGGGCGAGAGGTCGGCAAGCCGCTCCTCCCATACCTCGGCGGGCTCGCCCATCGAGACCCATATATCGGTGTAGATAACGTCCGCACCCGATGCGGCGGACGGAACATCCTCGGTCAGGCGGATAGAGCCGCCCGTCTGCTCCGCTATCTCGCGGCATATCGCGACGAGCGCGGGGTCGGGGAAGTACTTTTCGGGAGCGCAGACGGTAAAGCTCATGCCCATCTTTGCGCAGCCGACCATGAGCGAGTTGCCCATGTTGAAGCGCGCATCGCCCATGTATACGAAGTTTACGCCCTCAAGACTGCCGAAGCGCTCGCGGAGGGTGAGAAAAAATCGGCGAGGATCTGTGTGGGGTGGAATTCATCTGTCAGACCGTTCCATACCGGAACGCTCGCATAGCCGGCAAGCTCCTCGACTATCGACTGCCCGTAGCCGCGGTACTCGATGCCGTCGAATATGCCCGAGAGCACACGCGCGGTGTCGGCTATCGACTCCTTGCGCCCTATCTGCGAGCCCTTGGGGTCGAGATATGTAGTCCCCATGCCAAGATCACGTGCTGCGACCTCAAAGCTGCAGCGCGTCCGCGTGCTCGTCTTTTCGAATATCAGCGCAACGTTCTTTCCCTCGCAGAGACGGTGCGGTATGCCCGCCTTCTTCTTCGCCTTGAGCTCGGCGGAGAGGTCGAGCAGGTAGCTTATCTCCTCGGGGGTGTAGTCGAGCAGCTTTAAAAAATCTCTGTTTTTCAGCATCATAAAATAAATATCCTTTCACGGCAGACGGCCTCCGCGCCTCCGCCATATATATGCATATTCGGGAGCTCACGCGCCGCAGCAAATACATTTCCGCAAGTGCACAGCCGCAAACAATCTGTCGCAGAGCGGCGATGCCGTCCGCGCAGCGCCGTGTCCGCCTTACAGCACCTTCGACAGAAAGCTCTTCAGCCTCTCGCACTGCGGATGCTCGAATATCTGCTCCGGAGTGCCCTCCTCTGCTATAACGCCGCCGTCGAGAAAGAGCACGCGGTTCGACACCTCGCGCGCAAAGCCCATCTCGTGCGTTACGATGACCATCGTCATGCCCTCCGCAGCGAGTCCCTTGATAACGTCCAGTACCTCGCCGACCATCTCGGGGTCGAGCGCCGAGGTCGGCTCGTCAAACAACGCATGACAGCGGGCTCCATGCACAGCGCGCGTACTATCGCCACACGCTGCTTCTGACCGCCCGAGAGCTGACTCGGATACGATGCGGCGCGGTCGGCAAGTCCGACTCGCCCGAGCATCTCCATGCCCTTGCTCTCCGCCTCCTCGCGCGGGATATGCCGCAGCATCATCGGCGCGACGGTCATATTGTCGAGGATGGTCATGTGCGGGAAAAGATTGAAATGCTGAAAGACCATACCCATCTTCTGACGGTGGAGATTGAGATTGACCTTCTTGTCGGTGAGGTCGTTGCCCTCGAAGATTATCTTGCCCGAGCTCGGCTTTTCAAGCACGTTGAGACAGCGGAGAAAGGTCGACTTTCCCGAGCCGGACGGACCGATGACGCAGACGACATCTCCCTTGTTTATCTCGACCGAAAATACCCGAAAGCACCTCGGTGTCTCCGAATTTTTTGTGCAGATCAAGAACGCTTATCACTCTTTCCGAGCCTCCTTTCGAGCCTACGCATCAGCTGCGACAGCGCCACAACCATGCTAAGGTAAACGATGGCTACTACCAGCAGCGGGTTCACCGCGTCGTATGTATTGTTGCGGATAAGATTGCCCGCGCGGGTGATGTCAACGACCGCAACGTAGCCGGCAACCGAGGTCTCCTTGAGCAGCGAGATGAACTCGTTGCCTATCGCGGGGAGAATGTTCTTTACCGCCTGCGGGAACACAACCTTGCGCATCGCCTGCAGCCGCGACATTCCGAGACTGCGTCCCGCTTCCATCTGCCCGCGGTCAACCGCGCCGATGCCGCCGCGGATGAGCTCAGCCATGTACGCGCCCGAGTTTATTCCGAAGGTGATTATGCCGACCGACCGCCGTTCCCTCCGCGCTGACCATTATAATATAGTAGAATATCAGCAGCAGAACAACGACCGGTATGCCGCGGATGACGGTCACGTACAGGTCGCATATGAATGACAGCGGTCGCAGCGACGGAACATCCTCTGCGAAGAATTTTATCAGCGCTATCAGCATGCCGATAACAACACCGATAACAAGCGCTCCCGCAGTTATTATCAGCGTGTTCCCCAGACCCTCGAGCAGGAGCTTGTAGTACTCCGTCTCGATAAAGGTCTCATATAATTTGTTTATCCATGCTTCCATTTTGTCTCCTATGTGTCTGCCGTGTGATTTCTGCAGATGCGAGTCAAGCAGCGGACATTAACGCCGCTGCGCGGTTTAATATGTGTAGGGGGCAACGAGACCGACTTGAATTTTTGCTATATCTCGGTCTGTCTAAAATTAAGTTGATAATGCATACGGAAAAGTCGCACACGAAAGCCTCCCCTGTGTAAGGGGAGGTGCTGAGCGCAGCGAAGCGGAGGGGCTGTTGGGGAGCTAAGAAATCCTTAATCAAGCTTGGTTCATGACGCTTTTTCTTGACCATACACGACACCAAAGCTAAGGAAAAGAAACGCTGTCATCACTACGAATTCAGGTGAATCAGAGCCTTAGCCACTTTTTCTTTGTGCGAGCGGAGGCGACGTTGAATCGCATAGCGATTTCAACATGAAGTTTTTTCTTTGCCGTCATGAGCGGCAATATTGCTCCGCAAGACCGCAAAACTTCACGCGAACAACGCAAAGCGTTGTTCCAAAGCTCCAAAAGAAACGCCGATTTTCGGGGCATTGCCCCGACCCGTGATGTTTGGAGCGTAAGCTCCAAACTCATGCATAAAGGCTCCGCCTTTATGCGAGGCCCATTGAAAAGGCGGGCGAAACTTTTAAACTGTCTGAGCCTTAGTCCGTGCGCGTCGGCAAGTGACACCTTTATCTCGCAATCGTCCCGCCGCTCTGCCCGAGAAAAACTCCCTATTTCAAAGTTTTCGCCGGGCCTTTTTTCAAAAAGGCCGCGTATCCCCGCGTATCCCCGCGTATCCCCGCGCATCCCCCGCGTACCCTCTTACTTTGTCTCGGGCGAGGTGAAGGGCGCGTTGTTGTCCCTGAATATCTGTGCGATAGTTCCGTCGGCAACCAGACCGTCGATTATGCCGTTGATCTCCTTAACGAGCTCCTCGCTGCCGAACGCGAATGCGAATGCGTAAGGCTCGGTGGTCATTGCCTCATCGAGAATTACGAGCGGGCTGTCGCTGTTGTCTGCGTTGTATACAGCAACCATGTCAGCCGCGGTAAGATCGTCGATTACCCATGCATCGACCTTGCCCGAGGTGAGCGCCGACTCAGCATCGTTGTTAGCTGCGTAGGAGTTAACGGTGTAGCCCTGCTCCATGCAGTCTCGGCGGTAGTACCGGTCTGAACGGCTATCGTCTTGCCCGTGAGGTCCGCCTTGCTCTTGATGCTGCTGCCGTCGGTTACGACGATAGCCTGAGCCGCGAGGCAGTAGGGATCGGTGAAGAGGGTATTCTTCTGACGCTTCTCGGTAACGGAGATGCCCGATACACCGACATCGTACTTGCCTGCCTGAACGCCGGGCAGTACCGAGTCAAAGTCCATCTGCTCGATCTTAAGCGTAACGCCGAGCTTCTCGCAGATGATGTTCATGATGTCGATCTCAATGCCCTCGACAGCGCCGTTCGACTTCAGCTCCTCGAAGGGCGGAAAGTCGGGGCTTGTCGCGATAACGAGCTCGCCTGCCTTCTTGATATCATCGACGGTCTTGCCCTTCTTGCCGCAGCCGGATGCGCAGCCGAGTGTAAGGATAGCGGCGGATACGAGCGCTATTGCGGATATGATCTTCTTTTTTTTCATTTTCGTGTTCTCCTTTTTTGTCTTGAATTTCGGCAGGATATTTATTCATTTCGATGCATAATAATAACATGAATATTCACTAATTGCAATAGCAAAAGCATAAAAATTCTAAGTTTGTATATATTATCAGCTATCCGCGCACGATAGATATTCACTCTTGTGCATTTTTATTAGTATATCGGCAGACACACGCATGTCGCACGAAGAATGCCGCGGCATGACGCATTTCACAATATACACGGCAGCCTACGAGCCTCTTGTCAGCGTCCTCGCCCACGAATACGAATTCGCCTTTATCGCCGCGATAACGCACTTGAACAGCTGATCCGAATTCAGGCAGAACACGAGCACCGTCGGGCTCCAGCCGAAGCAGAACGCGCCGAGAAACGACAGCGGCAGCACGATGCCCCATATGCTGACAAGATCGTTCTTGAATGCAAACTTTGTATCCCCGCCTCCGCGGATAATACCGCAGATGGTCGGAAACTCGTAAGCCGTGCCGAAGCCGGTAACGCACAGCACGAGAATAAAGCTGCGCGCAAGCGACAGCGTCTCCGGGCTGAGCGAATAGAGCGAGAGTATCGGATCACGCAGGGAGAAGAACAGCGAAACGCTCATGATCGTTCCTATTAAAACGAATATTACCTGCAAAGTTTTTTGTATATTCATGCAGCTTTTCGTCGTCGCCCGCGCCGACCGTCGTTCCGATTATCACTGCAGCCGCGCTCGCCGCGCCGACAGAGCCGACCTTGAGCAGCTGGAACAGCGTCGAAGCGACCGAATTTGCCGCAATGGCACTGTCGGTCATGTGACCGAGGATCACCGTCTGCAGCGCCGTCGACACGCCGAACATAAGTCCCGTAATAATGAAGAAAAACGAGGTCTTCGCATAGTCGCGGACATATGTCATGTCGGTGCGGCGGAGGTCCTCGGCGGAGAAGCCGAGCTTTTTATCGCGGAATATGACATAGATCAGCACGGTTATCAGCTCCGCCGCACGCGCACAGAGCGTTCCTATCGCTGCGCCGCGAACGCCGAGTGCGGGCGCGCCGAAATGACCGCCGATGAGGGCATAGTTGAGCACGCAGTTGATGACACAAGCGCCTCGACCGAGGAGATGAATGCTATTCTTACCGTCTCAACGCTGCGCAGCATCGCGAGCAGTACCGCCGTTACGGCGTAAATGAGATAGGTAAAGCGGATGAGCGAAAGGTACTCCGCACCCGCCGTGATAATGGCGTCGGTGCTGCAGAACAGCCCTATCACCTGACGCGGCAGAAGCGAGAGCACGGCAAAAACACCGCTCCCGAGCCGAGTCCGACGAGCATTGCGCCCTTGGAGAGCTGCCGAATGGGCGCTGTTCGCCGCTGACCCCAGTACTGACTCGAAACGGCGACGAGCGCATCGCCAACCGCGAGCACGATCTGCTGAAAAACGAACTGTATCTGATTTGCGGCGGCAACGCCGGAGAGCGCGGTCTCGCTGTACGCGCCTATCATGACGTTGTCGGCGAGGTTGACCGAGAGAACGACCACATTTTGCAGGATCAGCGTCCCCATAAGACTTATAAAGCGGCGATAAAAGCTACGGTCGCGGGTAAGCAGCTTCATTTTACTTGACATCTCCTTTTTCGAGCCATTTCTTCCATGTGTCGGGCTCGTAGCCGACGGTGGCGAGCCTGCCGAGACGCACGACGGGAGTGCGCATTACCTCGGGGCATTCGGCGAGGCGTTCGAGCTGCGCTTCCGGCAGCAGATGTCGGATAAGGGCGAGCGAATCGCGGTCGCGGGCGCCGTCGTCAAGCAGGCTTTCGATGCCGCCTACGGCGGAAATGACGCTCTGCAGCTCACCGCGGCTCATTTCGCGCTCGCGAAGGTCGATGAATTGAATTTTTATGCCGCGCTCCTTGAAAAAGCGCTGCGCCTTCTTTGTGTTGTTGCACTTTTTGGTGCCGAAGATCTGGATCATAACACCCTCCGGGGCAAGGTTTTTCGTGAAAAACCTTGAAAAGCTTTTTTGGTATGTTCGTATGATATGGTTTGTACCGCGCTGCCGCGGGAAAGTTACTCTGTGTCTCGAGATGTCAAATCGCGCCTTCGGCGATTGCAGTGGATATGGAGAAATGATTTAGTTGTTCGTTTTTTACCACTTTCTTTTTACGCGAAAAAGAAAGTGGCGGAAAGAAAAGCGCGCATAAGAGGGGGCGGCGCTGAGGATGCTCGCATACGCGAGCATATAGCCGCGCCGGTTCCCCCTCTTATGTATCTCCCCCTGACTGCTCAACCGATTGCGACAATATCAATTTATACCCGAAACGGTCGGCAAGCATTAAGCCTCCCGTTTCTAAAAGAAAGGTATCACGTCTGCTGCTTTAGTTTTTCACGCTCGCAGAGCGTGTACACCCTATTCCGAAATTGAGATAAGTCACTCAGTTTTTCCGACTCAAAATATGTACACCTTTTTCCACAGATATAAGGAAAGTACAATTCATCTGTTGTCGACAGCTCGTACACCCTGCACCCGGTCGATAAAGGTACATCCGATTCAAGACGTATCATGCCAAGCTCTCAGATTTAAAGCTTTGGGAGGGGTTCGGGGAGGACTTTCTCGAAAGTCCTCCACGAGCGCGTCCTCCGAGCGTTCTCCCGAGCGTTTCCCGAGCGTCCTCGCGTACCCGCGGGTTACTCGACCGTTACGGTGTACATGCCCGCGAACGCCTCGTCCTCGAGGGCGGCGAAGTCGAGCTTAGCCTCCTGTGCGAGCACCTTTTCGGGCTCGGGCTTGGTCTTGGGGTGCTTCGGCGTAAAGACGGTGCAGCAGTCCTCGTAGGGCAGGATAGATGTGTCGAAGGTGCCTATGCGGCGGGCGAGCGCGACGATCTCTTCCTTATCCATTCCGATGCAGGGGCGGAAAACTATGCGGTCGGCGACGCTGCCGGTAACGCGGAACGCGCCCATCGTCTGGCTCGCGACCTGACCGAGGCTTTCACCCGTTATAAGCGCGTCGCAGCGGAAGCGTCTTGCGGCACGGCAGGCGAGGCGCATCATATAACGGCGGAGCAGGAGGGTAAAGTAATCGTCAACATCGGCGCGGCGAAGCTCCTCCTGAATATGCGTGAGCGAGATAATATGCACGCGCACGGGTCCGCACCAACGCGACAGCAGACGGGCAAGCTCGAGCACCTTTTCTCTCGCCTGCTCGCTCGTATACGGATAGCTCTCGAAGTGGACGCAGTCGAGCGCGACGCCGCGCTTTGCCATCATCCAGCCCGCAACGGGCGAGTCGATACCGCCGGAGAGCAGCAGCATGCCCTTTCCGCCGGAGCCGTAGGGCAGTCCGCCCGCGCCGGGTGCGCCGCCGATATGAACGTATGCCGCCTTTGCGCGAATCTCCACGTGAACGACGACATCGGGCTCATGCACGTCGACGGTAAGGTCGGGCGCCATTTCAAGCAGCTCCGCGCCGACTTCACCCGAGAGCTCGGGAGAGGTCATGGGAAAGCTCTTATCGCCGCGCTTGCTCTCGACCTTGAAGGTCTTTGCACCGCGCTCGCGGATCGCGGGAAGAATGTACTCGCCGACGGTGCGAACGATGGAATCGAAGTTCTTTTCGGTCACCGCTGCGCGGCAGACGCTGACGATACCGAATATCTTGCAGACAGCGTCGTATGCAGCGTCAATATCGCATTCCTCATCGGTCGGCTCGATGTATGCGACGCTCTGCGCGCTTGTTATCTCGAATTTTCCGAGCGGCGCAATGCGATGCGACAGCTGCCGGAGCATGACCGCCTCAAACTGTCTCTTGTTAAGTCCCTTAAGGACGATCTCGCCGTATTTGCAAAGGATGATTTCTTTCATGGAGGTCTCCGATCTTTGGTTTTTTATGATTGTGGTTTGATGTGGGGAATGGCGGGGGCTGCGACGCGAAGCCGCGGGGCGTTGCTCGAAAAGTTAACAAAAAGAAGCGCCAATACAAGGGCTGCGCGCCCTTGACCCCGCCTCCTTTTTGAAAAAGGAGGACGAAAACTTTTCTGCTGCGCACTGCCTCAGTCAGAGCGCAGCGGGCGAAACTTTTCTGCTGCTTACAGCCTCAGTCCATGCGCTGCGGCAAAACCTTTAATCAGCCATGGTCTCAGTCCGTGTGTCCGAGAAAAAAGTCCTCAGTTCCAAAGTTTTCGCCAGGCCTTTTTCAAAAGGCCGCGTACTCCTCGCCGCGTTCCCCTCGCCGCGTACTCCTCGTCCCCGCGTTCCCGTCTTACATGAATCCCGGGAGCGCGGGGATGCCGCCGATATCGAGCAGGTAATCACCGGAGCGGAGGACAGCGACGAGCTCTGCGCCGCTGCGGGGGAGTGCAGCGGTATAGATACCGCCCATTCCGGCTGTGCCGGGGTGATGAAAATCGCTGCCGGAGGTGATCACGCCGCCGACCTCTCGTGCGAATTTAGCCGCGAACGAGGTTGCGCCCTTCTGACGCGGATGGAGGTTAAGCACCTCGACCCCCGTCGAGCAGGTCGGGCTCGGCGCGCATACAGCCGTGACGGCAGGGATGCGCCTGAATAAGCAGCTTGTCCTCGCTCGGCGGGACAAGCTCACGAAAATGCTCGAGAGTACCGTCAGCCGCGCCTATCATACGTATCGCGTCCTCGCGGCTGATAGTGCCGTAGATGAGATAGTCGTTCGAGTTTGCGCGAACACGCAGCTCAAGCCCGAGAATCACCTCAAGTCCGATGTGTTCACCCTCTCGCCTTGCGCGATAATAGTCCTCAAGATACCTATCAACGTACTCCGCATCGCTCTCGCCGTCACAGATGCACTTGCGCATGAAATGGTTCGTCAGCACGATACCGCTGTATCCGTGCTCGGCGCTCGTGCGCACGACCTCCTCGGGCGTGAATTCGCCGCAGGCGCTCGCGGGCATGCTGTGGCAATGCATTTCTATCTTATATTTATACTGCTCGGACAGAGATCTTACAAGCTCACTTATCATAAAATACCGTCCTTTCCCGGCGATACCGCAATACGGCAGTCCCGCCGGACAATTCGCGTCGGTGCTGCAGGCAAACCTCAGCTCTGCTCGTCACCCGGGTAAAGATTGTCCTTATTCGAGATAGTATAGCGCATTCGGAGACAATTTGTTTGAACAAAAAATTAACGTGCGCACAAATTAACATTTTATTAACAAACATTGTCCGCAAAGATGCTATCATCTTATTAAGGAGCTTATTCCGAAAAAGATACTACCATCTTAATATAAGCATATTCGGACAGACAGATGTGAGATTTCAAACCGCGCCGAGCCGCGCTGCCGCTAAACGCATCCGCCCACCCACATCGACGCAGCCGCGGCACGAAAAGCGATATTTTCTTAAAATCCCCGCAGTTTTCAGCGCGTTTTACCCTTTTTCTTCATACAACCGTCACATTGGATGGTTAGAATATAGCCATCAAAGGGGAAGACCCCGAGAAGAAAGGACAATGAGCCATGACAGACGAATTTGCAACGAACGGCAACGCCGCGAACAACAATAATATAAAATTCGACCCGTACACCGGAAAACCGATAATCCAAAGCAACACAGCCGAGACAAGCACAAACGACAGCACGGCAGCCGAGAACACCGGCACGGCAAACGCGCAGGCGGCAAGCGACTTTTCCACCCCGCACGCGCAGGGCACGGTCGGCTGCGGAACGCAGAGCTACCATGCACCGAGCTACAACGGAGGCGAGGCTCCCCGCAGCGGCGAGTACTCGTTCCGTCCGGCAGAGTCGCGCTTTGACCCGCACGAGAGCATTCCGAACCGCGACGCATTCTCCGGCAATGCATTCGGAGCCGCAAACGCAGGCACACCGAATGCGGCAGGCACGGGCGCCCGATGCAGCCCCCTTATAACGCAAAGGCAGGCAGCGGCAAGAAGAAGGCCGAGCGCCGCGGACTCGGAAAGGGCGGCATCGCACTGCTCGTAGCCGCTTGCATCGTTGTATCGGGAGCAGCCGGCTTCGGCGGCGCAATGCTCGCGGGCGACAGAGGCGGCGGAAGCACCGTTATCTATAAGACCACCGACGGCAGCACTACCACGACCGGCTCCGACGACAGCGCATCGGGAATCCCCGCTGTTGCGGCTAAGGTCGAGAACAGCGTTGTTGAGATAGTCACCGAGCAGGTAACGACCAACAGCTTCTTCGGTCAGTATGTAACGCAGGGCGCCGGCAGCGGAGTCATAATCTCCGAGGACGGCAACATCATCACCTGTGCACACGTTATCGACGGCGCGTCCACCATTACGGTCAAGACCGCCGACGGTACAAGCTATACCGCAAAACTCATCGGCTCCGATTCTCAGACCGACATTGCGGTCATTAAGATCGACGCAAGCGGACTGCAGCCCGCAGTCATCGGCGACTCGAGCAAGCTCGTTGTAGGCGAGCAGGCCATTGCGGTCGGCAACCCGCTCGGCGAGCTCGGCGGTACGGTAACAAGCGGCATCATCAGCGCGCTCGAGCGTCAGGTCAATATCGACGGCACCACCTACACCCTGCTCCAGACCTCCGCTGCCATCAACCCCGGCAACTCCGGCGGTGCGCTCTTTAACAGCGCCGGCGAGCTTGTCGGCATCGTAAACGCCAAGGAATCCGGCTCGTCCATCGAGGGACTCGGCTTCGCTATCCCGATCAATTCCGCTATGGGCATCGCGGAGGATCTGCTCACAAACGGCTATGTCAGCGGCAGGCCGCAGCTCGGCGTCGTTCTCTCCGAGATCAACAGCAGCACCTCGCTGAACAATATTCGCAACTCCGAGTATTCGGCGCTTATCAACTATATCACCGACTACGGCGTTTACTTCATTAAGTACGCAGACGGCGTAACGGGCGACCTGCAGTTCGGCGATCGTATCGTCGCAATGGATAACGTATCTGTCTCGAGCCGCGCGGACATCAAGACGCTGCTCGCGGAGCACGAGGTCGGCGATACCGTAACGCTTACCGTCTCGAGGATCGAGGATACGCGCGTCGGCAGAGCGACCATGACCGAGATCGAGGTAACACTTACCGAGGCACAGTCTAACTCCTGACACGCGCCGAAAAACGCTAACCACCGAAAGGAAGCCATGCCTTTCTCAAACAGAACAACCCCCAAAGGGCGGCACCTACATGCCGCCCTTTGGGGTATCGAGGGACGCTCGGAGGACGCGCTCAGGGGGGACTTTCGAGAAAGTCCTCCCCGAACCCCTCTCAAAGCTTTTAATCTGAGAACTTGGCATGATACGTCTTGAATCGGATGTACCTTTATCGACCGGGTGCAGGGTGTACGAGCTGTCGACAACAGATGAATTGTACTTCCCCTATGTCTGTGGAAAAAGGTGTGCATATTTTGAGTCGGAAAAACCGAGTGACTTATCTCAATTACAGTGTAGGGTGTACACGCTCTGCGAACAGGAAAAACTAAGGCGCTATACGTGCATTCCCCCGATAAGAAATGCGAGGCATACTGCCTGCCGAGCATTTCGGACGATATCTTGCAAGGGCGCTATCGGCTGAGCAGTCTCAAGGGGAGATACATAAGAGGGGAAACTGCGCCGAATAGGAGCGTAGCGAATCGCGGCGCAATCCCCTCTTATGCGCGCTTTTTTTCCGCCACTTTCTTTTTCGCGTAAAAAGAAAGTGGTAAAAAGCGAACAACTAAATTATTTTTACATATACTTTCGACCGCGGCAGCGAGATATTACCCTTGTGTTAAAGTTTTGCTTGCTTTAGATATTAATGTTTACTGCCGAGCGACGAGTTCGTGACAATTTTCTGCCATACTAAAGCTACCGGTTATTGCAATTCTCGAATGGCAGAAAACTCGTCACGAATAAAGTTTGATGAAAGATTTTTTAGTTCCCAACAGCCCCTCCGTCACGGCAAGCCGTGCCACCTCCCCTTGCACAGGGGAGGCTTTCACGTGCGGAATCTGCTCCTTGCATTATCAGCGTAATTCAATATTATTTTTGCTTATTCGGCTGCGGCTTCGCCTTGCCTACCCCTTACACAGGGGAGGCAAACACGTTCGCAATCTCCACTCATACTATCAACTTAATATATACCGAATCTCTTGTTCATGTTCGCCTTTCGGCACAGAAAAAAACAAATCACCGAATTCCACCATTTCAAAGGAGGCCTTCCATGCAGTCACTGCTCGTTGTCGATGACGAAAGAATGATCCGCACCCTCATCCGCAAATACGCCGAATTCGACGGCTACGCCGTCACCGAGGCAGAAAACGGTATGGACGCGGTCATGCTTTGCCGCAAGAATAAGTATGACCTTATCATCATGGATATTATGATGCCCGAGCTCGACGGTCTCTCCGCCTGCCGCGAGATAAAAAAGACCTCCTCCACCCCCCATCATCATGCTCTCCGCGCGCGGCGAGGAATACGACCGCATCAGCGGCTTTGAGCTCGGGTGGATGACTACGTCGTAAAGCCCTTCTCGCCGAAGGAGCTCATGCTGCGCGTTGCCGCCGTGCTGCGCCGCAGCTCAGTCCGCAGGTGAGCAGACTACCTCCGCAGATGTCTTTACATACGAGGGACTTTGTGTTGATTTCACCGCGCGGACGGTCAGCATCGACGGTCGGCGCGTCGACCTCTCGCCGAAGGAATATGATCTCCTTTTCTACCTCATCCGCAATAAAAACATCGCCCTCACCCGCGAAAATCTCATCACCGGAGTATGGGGCTACGACTTTTACGGCGACGACCGCACGCTCGACACGCATATCAAGCTGCTGCGCCGCTCGCTCGGTGAATATGCCTCGCTTATCGTTACACTGAGAGGAGTTGGCTATCGCTTTGAAGCGCCGAGATGAACACGGAGCCGAGACGGCAGTGCAGCCCTACGGCATCAACGATACCGAAAGCATGTACATAGGCAAAGCCTCCGCCGGGGATGGGCAGGGGAGAACGCCCGACGAAGCCGCCCCCTGCCGACGAAAATGCCGCGCTCAATGCAAGCACCGCATCCGAGACGCGCACGACTGTCCTGTCGGACGCTGCTCCCGAGCCGAGCACTGCTCCGAGCCCGAACGCCGCTCCCGGAGCAAACATTTCTCCCCGAGCCGCATTTTGCCGACTCAGGCAGCACGCCGCCGAATATTTCAGACGAGCATAACGATACGCCAAAGCCGAAAAAGCGCAGAAGGCGCGGGCTTTTCTCATGCAGCCTCGAGCGCGGCGGCACAAAAAGATAAGCATCCGATGGCAGCTCTTTGCGCTGCTGACGCTGTTTACCGCCGTAATAATCCTGATACTCTGGCTGTGTCAGGTAGTTTTCTCGATCGCATCTATAAGACGGTAAAGACGGTCACCATAGAGCGCACCGCGCACCGTATCAAGGAGCTTATTTCCTCGACCGACGATTTTGCCGATGAGGCAAGCGCGCTCGCCGAGGATCGCGAGCTGTGCCTGCTCGTTCTTCGAATGGTCAGCGACGGCAGAGCAGAGGAGCTGTGCTCGGTAGAGGCGCAGCGCAGCTGCGTCATCCATAACGCCGAAAAAAGCTCTGTATTCGTATTCTACCGCGAGTCGCTCGAGGCGGGCGGGGAGATGGTCTACCGTTATCGTTACAGCACCGAGTGGCGCAGCTACATCAGCTCGCAGAACCCAATGTACGATCAGCTCGATGCCGAGAACGAGAGCATCATCTACTCTATCGTTGCAAACGAACCGGACGGCACGGCGGTACTGCTGCTGCTTAACTCTGTCATATCCCCGGTCGACGCGACCGTTACGACGCTCAATGCTATACTTATCGCAGTTTCGGTACTGCTTGTCCTGCTCTCGCTGTTGATGGCTGTGCTCATCTCGAAGAAGATTTCCCGCCCCATCGAATCGCTCAGCTGCGGCGCGAAGGAGCTTGCAACGGGAAATTACAACGTTGATTTTTCGACATCGGGCTACCGCGAGATAGGCGAGCTTGCCGAGTCGCTCGACTATGCGCAGCATGAGCTGTCAAAGGCCGATTCGCTCCGCCGCGAGCTTATCGCCAACGTCTCGCACGACCTGCGCACGCCGCTGACCATGATATCCGGCTATGCCGAAATTATGCGCGACATCCCCGGCGAAAACTCCGCCGAAAACCTACAGGTCATTATCGACGAGGCGGGACGGCTGCGCGATCTCGTCAATGATGTACTTGATATCTCGAGGATCGAATCGGGCGCAAGAAAGCTCGACATCACCCGCTTCAGCCTCACCGAGCTGATTCGCGGAGCAACCGAGACATATTCAAAGCTGACCGAGAAACGCGGGTTTGCGATCACATTTGACTGCGATACCGATGCGATAGTCGAAAGCGACCGAACCGTAGTTCAGCAGATATTCTATAACCTCCTGAATAACGCCATCAATTACTCCGGCGACAGCCGCACCGTAAAGGTCACACAGACGATCTCGCCCGACGGCTCAGCCGTTCGCATAACCGTGCGCGACTACGGCGAGGGCATTCCCGAGGATAAGCTGCCGCTGATATGGGACAGATACTATAAGGTGGATAAGGTCCATCGCCGCGCGGCGGTCGGAACGGGACTCGGACTGTCTATCGTCAGAGGCTCAACCGAGCTACTCGGGGGAGCTTGCGGGGTCAGCTCGACTGTGGGATCTGGCAGCTCCTTCTGGTTCGAACTTCCTTTGCGGGGATGCTAAAATCGTCCGGACCGAAAAAGCGCTCGGGGAGGCTAAAAAAGCGCAGACCGAAAAAGCGGATAAAAGTGAATTTTGGGCTTTTATTCAGCACAAAAACAAGGAAAGCTGATGAAATCCTGTCGGATTTCTCCAAGGGAATGATTATCCGCTTTTTCTACCGCCGAAAACCGTCTCTGCCGTACGCTTGTACGGCGACGTGACGCTTTTCGACGCTTCTGCATCTTTTTATCTCTCCCCGTTTCGATGCGGCAGGAATCCTTACGGATTCCTGCATGAGATTTGACGTTTTCGCTTTTTCTGCGCCCGATTTCGCCGCACGACGTGCGATTGTACGCCTTGCGCGACGAAATCGAGTGCTCCGAACGATTTTATCTATCCCGCAAAAAGGCTAAAAAAGCGCAGATCGAAAAACGCAAAACCGTCTCTGCATCTTTTTATCTCTTTCCAGCTTACAACGGATGAAAAAGCACAGATCGAATATTCACTGATTCAAAAAACAAATAGCAAAAAATCAATTGAAAACCGTTCCTGCTATTCCGTCGGGGTATACAGGAGCGGCTTTTGATTTTTGATATTTTTTATCAATTATCAAATCAACATACAGCAATCGCAGTAAGATTCATGTTTGACATATTTTAGCATAATGTGCGTCGAAATGCAGAGTATGTAGAACGCGCGTTACCATTATATGAATATTGATGAATATTTCGCAAAGCGTGCCGTCATTTACTGTGCAGGCACGGCGCTTTTTGTCTATTCGTGCGCTTGACGCGGGACAGTGTTTGTGTTATCATATTAACATATTAAGGCTATGACCGCACTGCGAATGTTCCACAGCCTGTGGCAAACGGCCGCCGAAAAGCAGCTGATGCATTTAATGTGCCGACGTATTAGTTGTATTAGGTGTAGTTGATACTCGCTAAACACCGCGATCGTGGACATTACAGCGTTTGCAAGACACAAAGCAAACTATCTTCGGCACAACGGCTGCGCAGCTCGGTAACATAATCAAAGCGCAAAGGACGATCAAATGAAAAAAAAGATATTATCCGCTCTGCTCACCGCGTGTATGCTCGCCTCGGCACTTGTACTGCCGTCTGCGGCGGCAGACTCATATACCGGAAGTGACAACGAGCGAAAGGTATATGAATTTGCTATAAACAAGCTCGGTGTGAACGGCGCGGTCGCCTCCGCGATACTCGCCAATATATACAGCGAATCCGGCTTCCGACCGACAGCTTCGGCAATGGAATCGGACGGCTACATAAGCTACGGTATCTGCCAGTGGCACAAGGGAAGATACGATGCTTTGCAGAGCTATTGCGCAAGCAACGGGCTTGATTACACAACCATCGAGGGTCAGCTCGAATATCTGAAGTACGAGCTTGAGAACGGCGAGCGCTCCGCATATAACAAGATACGCGGCGCGGAGAACACCGCCGAGGGTGCCTACACAGCGTCCTATAACTGGGCAAAGTATTTCGAGCGCTGCTCGTCGGTATATTTCGAGCGCCGCGCCGCACTCGCGCGCGATTCGTTCTGGCCGATCTACGGCGGTGAAACCTACACTCAGATGGAGCTGCGCGGCATCACATATCCCTCGTCACTTAAAGAAGGCGGCTATTTCAGCATCTACGGAACGGTCGTATCGCCCCGTCCGCTTGCTTCCGTCACCGTTCGAGTCCTCGACGAGAACGGCAGGGCTTGCATTGACGAGGGCGTAAGCGCAAACGCGCTCGCAGGTGCGCAGTACTATGACATTCACAAGATCGACCGCATGGTCTCCTTTAACAAGCTCCCCTCCGGAAGCTACACATACGAGATCTATGCCTGCGACGAGCGCGGATATGCAATCCGCCTGTCGGTCGCTCTGAATGTCGGCAGCGAAACCAAATCTGCCACCGCTTCGAAGAGCGGCAGCTTCCACGATCATGACAACAAGCTCGGCTATGGCTGGGACAGCGGCGAGGTGATCATCGAGCCGACCGTCGAGGAGGACGGACTGATAATGTATACCTGCTACTGCGGCGAGCAAAAGACCGAGTCTCTCCCGAAGCTCAGCGGCGACTACCGCATCACCTATGATGCGGGCGAGGGAGCGGTGCGCCGCTCCCGCAGGGCAAGGCAAAGAGCAAGGCAATGATAATAAGCCCGGTAGTACCGACGCGCGACGGGTTTGATTTTCTCGGGTGGGCATTGACCCAGGATACCGAGCAGCCGGAATACCTTGCGGGCGGCGAATTTAATATAGACGCAGATACAACGCTGTATGCCGTATGGCGCAGACAGACGATTCCGCTGACCGAAATTGCCGTAGAGCGCAGCTACATTTCGCTGCTGCCCGGTGAGAGCTGCGATTTTGCTTTTTCCCCGATACCCGCGAATGCTTCTGACTATACCGTCTCCGCAGACGGTTGGAATACCGAGATTATCGAGTGCAGCGGCTCTACCGTCAAGGCTCTCGCTCCCGGAGAGACGCTGATACGCCTCTACTCGGGCGATATCGAGACGTTTATAACCGTGTCCGTAGCCCCCGAGAATCATATACCCGGCGACGTCAACGGCGACGGCGAGGTAGACACAAGAGACCTCGTTCGTCTGATGCGCCGCCTCTCCGGCGCCGAGCTGCCGACGATATTTGCGGATGTAAACGACGACGGCTCGCTCGACACACGCGATCTTGTCCGTCTGATGAGATTTCTCTCGGGCAATGATGTTGCCGTAAAGTAAGCCTACTGCGCTTTTTATACTCCGATCGACAGCCTTTGCAGCGGCTTAGGACACCGGAAACTATGAATAAGCATTTCCCTATTTGATAGTTTAAACAAATCTATAAACCGTAAGCGGCAAAAACAGCATCCGATTTATTTCGGATGCTGATTTTTTATATGTTTTATTTCTTCGCAGATACTCGCTGCACGGCAGTCCCGCGCTTTTATTTTCCGTCCGGTCTGAGTAATACTATCCTCCGACGAGCCTCGGATGCGCGCATACCGTTTTTGCCCGTCTCGTCTTTTTCTCCGTGCATCAGCGCAACTATTTCCGCTCCTCCGTCGAAAAGAATACCCGCATAGCTCATTTCGGCACGCTTCTCCCTCATTTTTGCACGCAGCGCACGGAGATATCCGCGCCCGCAGCGGTCTTTTAATTGCGGCTGTATGCCGGTATTCTCGGGCAAGCTGCTTTCGGCTTTGACCTTTTCGCGGGTATCTGCCGCCGTTTTACTTTTCGGCTCTTCCCGCTCTGCCTGCTCTTTTTCGGTTTTACGTCTTTGTACGCGCTTTCCGGTCAGGAGCGACAGCCGCGCACCGTCCGGCTCACGCATGACCGCCTCGCGCAGACCTATGATTCTGCCGCTCCGCTTGTTAGCGGTAAATCCGAGCGTTCCTATGTGCATGTAATCCGTCCGCCGCGGCATCTCCTCAGCTCGAGCCTAATCGAAATCAGCTCCACGCATTCGAGCAGCTCATATGTGCCTTCGATCCGCTCCCCCTTCGGCGAGCGCGCAGTTTTTCACCGCATCAAGATATGTTATTATCAGCTTATCTGCCCACGGTATACCGCTTTCGGGATATTTCACTCGAATTCCTACGTCTGTATACTCGTGCTCCGTCATAGTTACCACCCCTGATATTCATTATATGCTGCCGACACGCTCCGAGTGACTGCAGTTTTCCGACAGTTAAGCAGGAATAAAAGGAGGAGGGAGCCCGATTTCTCGGACTCCCTCTTCCTAAGCCTCGCCGTTTTAAAGAAAGGAACTATGGTTATATGCGTGAAGTGTCGCGCCGCGATTTCAAAGGTATGCTCTCGCTCATTTCATTACATCGGCTCGATGATACCGTAATCACCGTCGTTGCGCAGGTAAACTACATTATATTTACCCGTTTCTGCGTTCAGATACATAAAGAAGCTGTGATCAAGCAGATTCATGCGGAGAATTGCCTCATCGGAGGTCATCGGATGCATATCAAAGGTCTTAACGATCTTGATATTGTACTCCTCCTCGTCCTCTGCCGGCTCTGATACGTCCGGCTCTCCGCTATATACAATTTTCTTCAGCTTCGTTTTGTTTCTGACGATCTGACGGGTTATCTTTTCAATAGCTTCGTCAAGAGCGGTCTGGAAGGTATCGGCGGTAACCTCGCTGCGGAACATTGTACCCTTACTCGAAATAGTAAGCTCGAGGCGCTCAAGGTTTTTCTTACGTGCCAGAGTGATATATGCGGTTACATCGTCGTCAAAATACTTATCGAGTCTTTTCAGCTTTTTTTTTCAAACAGCTCTTTCAGCTCGATTCCGACTACCATCTGTCTTCCGTTTGTGACTATTTTCATTGTTACGCTCTCCTTTTTTATTATTTGGAATTATGCTGATCAATTTACTGTAACTCCGTAAACCACTTCCCCTCATAGATTTTTGCGGGCAATCTGCCCAATGTTTCACGTGGAGCAAAATTTTGTCTCAAATCAAACGGTTTTGCCCCGAATGGGTGTTTCACGTGAAGCAATTTTTTGTGATTTTTCTTCTCAAATTAACATCGGCAAGCGCCGACAAGCTCAAAAATGCTTCACGTGAAACATATATCAAGCCGAAAACGTCTCGGCGCAAAGCGCCTGAGTCGGTGTGTTCGGCTCGCTTGTGCATTCTGCGCGTTTTTCGTCACGTGAATCAACACCGGAAAATCCATTTATACAAGTCGCCTTGATCTGCTTTCTTAGTCTGATTTTTTAATCTGCTTTCTTAGTCTGCTTCGCCGGTCGATATAAAGGTAATGCACTGAAAAATATTAAGCAACCAAGGCAAAGCGAATATGGCAGGTACTCCCGCAAGGGTGAATCAAAGAGCAATGCCCGCATACAGCAGACCGATTATCCTCCCGTCACGGCGGAATGAATAGAACTCGTCCTCATGGCAGGTACAGTGCGGCGATATCATAATATTTTCTTCTCTTATACCGACACGTCCAAGCAGGTCGGCATTCAGTGCGGGCAGATCAAAATACCGCTTTTTCTTCCTTTATTATAGTATATCTGTCGGTCAGCTCCGCGAGCGTCGCTCCGAGCTCCTCCCGAACGGAATCGAGAAAATCCCCCTTGACCTCAAAGCAGCAGCTGTGTATACAGGCGCCTATCGCAACACGAATACTACCGACATCTGCGCCGTGCGCACACATCACCCGCACCGCCTCGGCATCTATTCCGGGAACTGCAGCTCGCTTCGCTCCGCCGCTTATCGGCAAAGCATCGGTAACCTCGGCATCCTCCGGCATCGGAAGCCCCTGCGCACCGACGGTTCCGCGCCATCCGGCGTGAACAGCGCCCGCAACACCCGCTATGGGGTCATAAAGCAATATCGGCACGCAGTCGGCTGTGCGTATGGCAACATATCTGCCCCGCTCCGCAAATGACTCGCGGTCGATAACAAATCCGTCGCAGTAGTGCAGCTCCTCTGCATTCTTATCGGATATATATTTCACTATCGTCGAATGCAGCTGCTTCTTCGCCGTGACCGTACCCTCCGGCATAAAGCTGTCCGGGGTATTACGTGTTGTGAAAAAATGCGGTGTTCCGAGTCCCTCGGCACGGTAAACATTTTCGGGCGCCGCATGGGCTTCATCAGCCTTGCAGCCGCGCTCCGCACCGCAGTGATGCCTGCCGCCGGACAGCTCCGACGCATCACCGCAAAAAATGAAAAAATTTGATAACCGAGTTGGCATAGCAATTCCATATATAGGTTCGGATTTTGTTAATTCAAACATCTTTTCTATACTTCCAACACTATTGTACCTGATTTTAATGCGATTGTCAACAATTTTTTGAAATTTTAGTATTTTAGCGCGCTAAAGTATTGACGTGCTGCATCGTTTGTGCTATAATGAGACCGTCAAAAACGAAAGCATTTCCGCCGAGGCTCGTATCGGGCTCGGCAAAAGAAAGGAATTAATATTATGAAGGCAACTAAGATACTCACCGCCGCACTTGCGGCAGCAATGCTCTGCGCTTCGCTCTCCGCATGCGGTAAGGCAAACGACGCGATAGAGACGACCGCAGCGAGCGGCTCGGATAATAAAACCACCGAGAAGTACACCGTTCTCTCCGAGGACTTCGGCGCCGAGAACTACGCAATCGGCTTCCGCCGCGGCGACGACGCCCTCGCAAAGAAGGTCTCCGATATCCTCGCAGAGATGACCGAGGACGGCAAGGCAGGCGAGATTGCAAAGAAGTGGTTCGGCTCCGACGTTATGCTCCGCGACCCCGAATATCCCCGCGAGCCGAACGAGGAGGAGGGCGACGCATCGCTGCAGTACATCCTCGACAAGGGCGAGCTTATTCTCGGACTTGACGAGACCTTCCCGCCTATGGGCTATCGCGACGCGAAACGGCGACATCATAGGCTTTGATATCGACCTTGCAACAGAGGTTTGCAGCCGCCTCGGCGTAAAGCTCAAGCTCCAGCCTATCAACTGGGACTCCAAAGAAATGGAGCTCAACGGCAAGACCATCGACTGCATCTGGAACGGTATGTCGATCACCGATGAGCGTATAAACGGCATGGATCTCTCCACTCCCTACATCGCAAACAAGCAGATAATCATCGTCAAGAGCGACAGCGGCATTTCGACCAAGGCCGATCTTGCCGGCAAGACCGTCGGTGCACAGCAGGGCTCGAGCGCGGTCGACGCTATCAGCGCAGAGCCGGATGTCAAGGCATCGTTCGGCTCGCTCAACGAGTACGCAAGCAACGACGAAGCCTTCCTCGACCTCAAGGCGGGACGCATCGACGTTCTCGTAGTCGACGAGGTTTACGGAAGATACATGATCTCGCAGGATAAGTAATCGAGGTCTGACATATTATTAGCCGCACGGTAACGGATCTCCGCTGCCGTGCGGCATTGCCGCAGAAAGGAAACCCGCGGAAATGGATTTTCAAACGATATTATCGGTCATCGGTGTGCTGAGCAAGGGTCTCGGCTGCACCGTTTCCCTGTTTTTAATCACGATATTGCTCGCGCTCCCGCTCGGACTTCTGCTGAGCTTTCTCGTGACGGGCAAGAGCAAGGTGCTGAGAGCTATCACCCGTGCCTTCGTGTTCGTCATGCGCGGAACGCCGCTGATGCTCCAGCTGTTTTTCTTCTATTTCGGACTGCCGTTCATCCCGTTATCGGTAAATATCTTACCATGGAGCGCTTCACCGCAGCAGCACTCACCTTCGTGCTCAACTATTCGGCATACCTCGCCGAGATATTCCGCGGCGGTCTGCTCTCTATCGAGAAGGGTCAGTACGAGGCGGCGGCGGTTCTCGGCTTTACATCCATGCAGATCCGTCTGCACGTCGTGCTGCCGCAGATGTTCAAGGTGGTGCTCCCGTCGGTTGCAAACGAGGCAATAACGCTCATCAAGGACACCGCGCTCGTCACCTCCATCGGCATCGCCGACCTGCTCCATTACACGAAAACGATGGTCAATCACTATGTCGACGTTACCCCCTATTTCATCGCGGCTGCGATCTACCTGCTCATGACCTTCGGTCTGACAAAGCTGTTCACGCGCCTCGAAAAGAAGTTCATGTTCTGAGAGGAGAGCGGATATGGAAGAAATCAAAAACAGCGTCAATACCGGCATCAATACCATTCACGCGGTCGGCGTCAAAAAGACCTTCGGCGACAACGAGGTGCTTCGAGGAGTCGACCTCGATGTCGCACCCGGTGAGGTCATCGCCGTTATCGGTCCCTCCGGCTCGGGTAAAAGTACCCTGCTCCGCTGCCTCATCGGACTCGAAACGGTCAGCGACGGCAGCATCTTAATCGACGGTCTGCCGTTCGTCGAAAACGGGCGGTACGTCCCCGAAAAAAAGGCCAAGCAGGTGCGCAGCGGCATGGGCATGGTCTTTCAGTCGTTCAATCTGTTCTCGCATATGTCGGTCCGCAAGAATATGATCCTCCCGCCGACACTCGCGGGTCGGATGAATAAGGAGCAGGCGCTCGAAAAAGCACAGGCGCTGCTCGCACAGGTCGGTCTCTCCGATAAGCTCGACGCTATGCCGAGCGAGCTCTCGGGCGGACAGAAACAGCGCGTCGCTATCGCACGCACCATGATGATGGATCCCGAGATAGTGCTCTTCGACGAGCCGACCTCCGCGCTCGACCCCGAGCTCACGGGCGAGGTGCTCGCCGTTATGAAGGAGCTCGCCGAGGCGAAAATGACGATGATCATAGTCACTCACGAAATGGCGTTCGCACGCGACGTCGCTTCTCGAATCGTGTTTATGGACGAGGGTGTTATCTCCGAGTCGGGCACGCCCGAACAGGTGTTCTCCGATCCCTGCCCACGCCTCCGCACCTTCCTCCGCGGCTTCTCTCGCTCTGACGTACGCGGAGGGGAACGCGGGACGAGGGGTACGCGGCCTTTTTGAAAAAGGCCTGGCGAAAACTTTGAAACTGGGGACTTTTTTCTCGGACACACGAACCGAGACCGTGGCTGATCATCGTCGCGGCGCATGGACTGAGGATTAGACAGATTAAAGTTTTCGTCCACCTTTTTAAATGGGTGGCGCATAAAGGCGGAGCCTTTATGCCTGAGTTTGGAGCTTACGCTCCAAACAGCACGGGTCGGGGCAACGCCCCGAAAATCGGCGTTTCTTTTCCTTTAGCTTTTGAACAACGCCTCGCGTTGTTCGCGTGAAGTTTTGCGGTCTTGCAAAGCAAGATTGCCGTCTGTAACGGCAAAGAAAAACTTCATGTTGAACCGCGCAGCGGGTCAACGTCGCCTCCGCTCGCACAAAGAAAAGCGGCTGAGGCTCTGATTCACCTGAATTCGTAGTGATAAAGCATAACGATACACTAAAATTCAGATGTAAATAAAGCCGATAATGTTTCCAAAGCAGCGGACATGTTTGCCTCCCTCATTGAACCGCTGCGCGGTTCAATATGGAATTTTGCTTTGCCGCAAAATTGCACTCGTGTAGGGGTAGGCAAGGCAAGTTTCTCCCTTCACATCGCTCATTAATCAAAGAAAGGAATCAAATCATGTCAGTAGTTTACACCGTACCGCTCAAGGAAGTTATCCGCGAGTTTCAGCTCGAGGAGATCTTCCTTCCCGAGGGCAGCGACACTCTTGTTTCCCGTTCCGACCTGAACCGCCCGGGGCTTTGCTCTCGCCGGCTTTTTCGGGCATTTCGACCCGGAGCGCATCCAGCTCATCGGGCGCTGCGAGCACACATACCTCACCCGTTCGACCATGAAGAAAAAGCGCAGCCACATCATGGGCTTCATGTCGCAGAAGCCGGTCGCCGTTATCATCACCTCGAGTCTCGAGGTGTTCCCCGAATTTCTCGAGGCGGCGAAGAAATACTCCGTTCCGCTCCTGCGCACCGAGCAGCGGACATCCGAATTCATGGCGAGCCTGATATCCTTCCTCGGGGTCTGCCTTGCGCAGCGGATAACGCGGCACGGCGTGCTCGTCGAGGTGTACAGCGAGGGAATGCTGCTGCTCGGCGACAGCGGTATCGGCAAGAGCGAAACGGCAATCGAGCTTGTCAAGCGCGGACACCGCCTCATCGCAGACGATGCCGTAGAAATCAAAAAAAGGTCTCGTCGAAAACGCTCGTCGGCAGCGCACCCGAGGTCATCCGCCACTATATCGAGCTGCGCGGAATCGGCGTTGTCGATGTCCGCCGCCTGTTCGGCGTCGGCGCGGTCAAGGATACCGAGAAGATCGACCTCGTCGTCAATCTCGAGCCGTGGGTGCAGGGAAAGATGTACGACCGCCTCGGGCTCGATAACGAGTTTACCGACATCATGGGCATCAATATTCCGACGATAACCATCCCCGTCAAGCCGGGACGTAACCTTGCCATAATTCTCGAAATCGCGGCGATGAACAGCCGCCAGAAGAAGATGGGACACAACACCGCAAAGGGAGCTTGAACGCAATCTGCTCCATCAGATGGGCGCGGACAGCGACGCGGATAAGGCAGACTTTTTGATCGCCGAAACCGATCGAAAGAGCATTCGAAGCAACTTACTAAAACAGAACGCCGAAAAGCATCTCCGAGCAGGATCGCACGGGGATGCTTTTTTGGTTGGGAATATGCTTTTAATGCAATCATAAAGGGGAGACCGGATGCGGCTCACAGCTTGCCACGGACGGCAAGCTCGAGCAGCAGCACGCCGCCGACAAGCACACACAGAGCGGCAAGCGCGTATTCCGCGGCGGTAGAGCACACAAGCAGTCTGCCGCACAGCGACATTTCCGATCGGATCGCACCGTCGAGCAGCAGTCGCGCGGCAAACTGCTCGGCGAAGATCAGACTCAACCCTACGGCAAACAGCCGCGCAGGCAGCCAGCACGGGCAGTGCGCTCAGATATGCGGGGAAGAAATATGTATTTTTTCATGGCTTTTCCTTTCTCGATTAATCGGCAGATGATTTCGCGGCGAAAACACTTTGCAGCCATTGCTGCTCAAAAACGGCAAAACTGCATTTCATCACGCTGCAAAATTCGTTACAGCCGGGTAGACCGCAGTCCGACGAAATAACATTACAGCCCTTCAGAGTAATGAATATGCGTAGGTAAATCGGCATACCTCGAATCGTCGTATAATATCCCTCGACGCGACCGATATCCGCACATTGCCGCAGCTAAAAATATCATCCGGCAATACAATCGAAAACTCGCCGCACGAACCCGAGCCGTTGAGTTCGTAAACCGCCGCTCACTAACCGCCGCATCCACAGATCGCTTCTCACGACAGGCAACTATCAAGCAGCCGAACCGATACGGCGGTTATTCCCTGGAGCAGAATATTAAACAGACTTTTAGTCTGTACTATTTTTCGACCGATATAGTAGTTAAAGACAGTTTGCGAAGTCTTGAGAGCGTAATTATGCATAAATCCATGTATTCGGTCATTGCGCGGCAGAGAGTGAATTTATCCGAGCGTCACGGCTAAAAGTATGCTGTATTGCGCTGCTACGCCATGATTATAGCATATTCGGCAGAAAATTTCATTATATAATTTCTGTAGTTCGTGTTATATTCTTCCACTTCATAGAATATTTATTCTTATTTCGACATTTTTCCTCATGGCAGGTCACACATTAGTACTTTTAATAAACTATTTCTCTCACAAATTAGTATGTTTTCGCCGACAAACGCCGTGATTTTTATGCACCCGCGGGGCTTGTGTTCATATTGTTTGTCGAATCGAAGGGAACGAATTTGGTTTACTTTTCCGCTGTACGGTGTTATCATATTATCAACCATTCGGACAGGATCAGCTCCGAAACCACCGTTTTTTCAGCCACCGCAGCGCCGGATACCCCGATCCGGGCACCGATATGCAAGGCACCGCCGCAAATAGGCTTCGGCGGAAAGCGCTTTGCCGACACCGGCACGTCCAAGCGGTAATGTGCAGCGCCGCGGCACCCGAAGCAACCGAAAAGGGAGGCAAAATGAACATGACCGTTTCCGTAAAAGAACGAATACCGAAGCAAAGGACCGAAAGGCGCGCCTACGTCACCGAGCGCGCGAGGGAGCGCGATTCGCTGCTCGTCCGCACCGACCGCCCCGGTCTCTCGATGCAGTATAAGCTGATCGCCACCACCGACGCCTCGCTTTCCGACGCCGAAAAACACCTGCGCACCGTCTATTCCGTGCTTATCATCAAGACCGAGCAGGACCTCTTCGGCATTACCGACGAGACTGTTTTCATCTATGATGTCGCCCGTAACCGCGACGCGGCAGACCGCCTGCTTGCCCTCCTCGCCGGCGGCTGCGTCTCGCCCCTCTAACGCAAAGGATGTTATCGACGACCTGCTTTGCGAGTGAGCGAGCGGGAAATGCTATATCTGAGTCCAAGGCACAAAAGCTCACAAGTCACCAAGCTCACAATAATTTTTTTGAGTACGATGAGCAATATTTGAGAGAGATAGACAACGGAGATTTTTCTGATCAGCGCGTTTGGCTGTTCATACCGCAGATATTGTTTTTTGATGCTCCGCTGCGTACTGCGGCATCAGCTCGCGCATTCCGCAGCAGACAAAGCTAAATATCTTCTGTGACAACAGATAATAATACAAGGCACAGCAAAAAACACGTGTTTTGCATTGATTGCAAACGCCGATGTCCACACTGCAAGGCAGCTTAAATTGAGTATGTTACTCAAACTGCGGTATAGGGTGTACGCGCTCTGCAAGCGTGAAAAACTAAAGCAGCAGACGTAATACTTTTCTTTTAGAAACGGGAGTCGTCGTACCCGACGACCGTTTCGGGTACAAACAAATACTCATGCTATCGGCTGAGCAGTCTCAAGGGGAGATACATAAGAGGGGGAACCGGCGCGGCCATATGCTCGCGTATGCGAGACATCCTTAGCGCCGCCCTCTCTTATGCGCGCTTTTCTTTCCGCCACTTTCTTTTTCGCGTAAAAAGAAAGTGGTAAAAACGAACAACCGAAATTTCTTTTCCATATATTTTGACCGCGGCAGCGAGATTTGACCTTCTTAATACAAGCTTCTGTTTTTTTTTTTCCTAAAAAATCATGTCTGCTGTCAAGTCTTATTTTCGTGACAACTTTTCTGTCACATCAAATTTGTATAGTTACTACAATTTTCAGTGTGACAGAAAACTCGTCACAAGCTGAGTTTGATAACAGACTCTTTAGTTTCCAACAGCCCCTCCGCTTCGCTGCGCTCAGCACCTCCCCTACACGGGGAGGCTTTCACATCCTCAATCTCCACTTGCATTATCAACCATTATCAGCCCATTTTTAATATAAGCAAAATTTCCCGATCAGCATGTGTTTGTTATCCACACCTCATCTAATTCAAGCTCCTGCGCAGCAGAATCCCATTTTATCGTCGATAAAAAATTTCTCCGCACCCATCCACCTGAAGGCACGGAGACTCTTTTCTTTATTCTATTTTCGGTCAATTCGTTTCTTCTCGGTCGGGGTAATATTTTTCCTCCGCATACACAAAACCGCTGCTGCCGTGCGCAATTATGCTCCCCTCCGAGCAAAATACATCCGAATCGTTCTCACAAATTCTTATTGACCGTCAGGGCGATTATCAGGTCAAGATCATCATCAGATGCCGCCTTGTTTCTGCGCAATGCATCGCAGCGGGTGCAGCGATGCGTTATGATATAGCCCTTTTTTCGGGTCAGGCTCGGCAAATACCGGTTCAAGAGGTGCGCGGCCCTCGGACGCGCGATCGCCCGGATTTTCGTCAACATGGAGCGACCAGAGGCAGTATGGGCAATGATTTCTCGAGGTGTAGCCGAGCGGCGGGACCTCTCTGCCGCAATGCTCACAGATAAATCCGCTGTCGTTCTTTGAAAATCTCTTTGTCTCCATATCAGCACCCTCCGCTGTTCCGCACTGTATAACTGTATATATGATATATGCTGCAGCACGGTTTGTCAACCTTTTTTCCGATATGTCAGCCGCTCAAGATAAATGCCGCCTCGCAGGCAAGACCGATTGACTCGCAAAAAATCTGCCGTTACATAATTTTTCACTTCGTAATATACGCACTCGATCAAAATATCGGCAGATTGCCCCTTTATGGGTATAAAAACAAACGAAAAAGAAAAATTAACGGATCGTTAATAATATCGTCTGTCCTACTTTATAAATGTTTGGTAACATCTTCTCTACCGTTGTTTATATGTAATTTTTTATTAATATAAATCCATTATTGAAGGGGATATCAACATGAAGTTTACTACGAAAATCGTTTCTCTTGCCCTCGCGGCTTTCGTTACCGCCGCCATGTCTGTTTCTGTCGCAGCCGTCGATGAGACGACCGCAGACGCGACCGACGCAGCAAAAGAGTCTGTTGCCGTAGAGTCATCGAACGACGACGGAATTGCACCTCAGACGGCAGAAGAAAACGATGCAGTACCGCTCGCAGCAGAGGGCGGCGATGCCGTTCCTACCAATGAGACCGGCGCTGCGGCAGCAGATACAACCGCAGAAACCACGGCAGCCGAGACCGATGAGGACGGTCACGACCACAGCAGCGAGTCCTCCTTTCTAAGGTTTCCGATATTATCGGAATCGTCGTTGCGGTCATTCTTCCTATCGCGGCTATCGTTGGCATTTATCTCTATATCCCCAAGAAGTCGAAGAAGAAGTAATTCAAAAATATAATCAAAATCAGGGGAAGCATCCGCTCGATGCCTCCCTTTTCTTTTTGTTGTGCTTATTTTTTTATTGTGAAAATTACATTGCCGATACTTCACCGGCATTCTGACCGCCGCGCGGAATACAATGGGTGATTTGAGATCGAAAAATCCACATGCTGTGGAATTGTGCGGCGCTCTGCCTAAGTCCGTGCGCCGAGACAAAACCTTTAATCAGAAGCCACGGTCTCGGTCCGTGTGTCCGAGAAAAAGTATTCAGTTTCAAAGTTTTCGCCGTGCCTTTTTCAAAAGGCAGCGTCCCATCCCCTTGTCCCCGCGTCTTACTTACCCACGCAGAAGCGCGAGAAGATACCGTTTACTACGTCCTCGGTCACGGTTCTGCCGTCCACCGAGCCGAGCGCGGACAAGGCGAGCTCGAGATCGGTGCCTGCGACATCCTCGGTCATTCCGACAGCGAGAGAGGAGAGCGCTTCGTCGATGTGATGCACAGCAGTGCAGATATCCGCATACTGACGGGAGTTTGAGACCACGGCATCGCCGCGCAGGTCGATCTTTCCGTCGTCATAAAGCGCGGTAATGCGGTCGAGCAGTGCCTGTTTTCCCGCGCCGGTCGCGGCACTGATGCAGACGGGCGCGCCGAGCAGATCGGCGTTTTCCGAAAGGAACGGCTTGATGGGGATGTCGGGCAGAGTATTTTCCGGCGCATCGCCCTCGCACGGGTTCATTCACAGCTTGAATATTCTCGCACAAATCGAGCTTATTGACAACGGTCAGCAGCTCGCCGCCGCGTGCCTTGAATCCTTCGAGCAGACGCAGCAGCTCGGCATCCTCTTCATCGGCAGGACGCGAGCCGTCAAATACAGCAAGGCAGAGCTGCGCTCCCGAGAGCTTCTTTTTCGAGCGCTCGATACCGAGCTGCTCGACCTCGTTCTCCGAATCGCGAATACCCGCCGTGTCGGAGATGCGGAGCATTATCCTGCCGACGGTAAGCGTCTCCTCGATAACGTCGCGGGTCGTGCCCGCAACAGATGTGACTATCGCACGGTCGTCGCCGAGCAGTAGATTGAGCAGAGGATTTGCCCGTGTTCGGCTTTCCGACGATGCAGACAGGGATTCCTCGCCTACCGCGCTGCCGAGCCGATAGGTCGATGCGAGCGCTTCAAGCGCCGATTTCAGCCCGCGCATACGCGCCTCAGCTTCGCCCTCACCGAGTCCCGACAGCCCCTCCTCGGGGTAGTCGATGTCGACGTAAATGCTCGAAATCAGGTCGGACAGACGGCTGTACAGCTCGTCGATGCTCTCGGACAGCCTGCCCTCGCGCGTGCCGAGCGCAAGCTCTATCTGCGAGCTGCTGCGCGCGTCGATGAGGTCGATGACCGCCTCCGCCTGCGACAGCCCGAGCCGACCGGAAAGAAACGCGCGGCGGGTGAATTCTCCTGCCTCCGCCTGAGACGCGCCGCTGAGAAATGCCGATTCGAGCACCTTGTCCGCGAGCAGAATGCCGCCGTGACAGCTTATCTCGACCGTGTCCTCTCCGGTGTACGAATGCGGAGCACGAAAAGTGACGGCGAGACCGTCGTCTATGACCTCGCCTCGGTAGAGTATGTCGCCGTATACCGCGCGATTGCTCGGCTGCTCGGTCAGCGAAATTCCGCTGCGCGCGCGAAACATAAGCTCGGCTACCGAGATCGCCTCGTCGCCGCTTATGCGTATTACTGCTATGCCGCCCTTGCCGCGCGGCGTCGATATTGCTGCTATTGTTCTGTCTTTCATAAAACCTCCGGGGGACGAGGGGAATGCGGGGGGAACGCGAGGGACGGGGTACGCGCGGGGGACGCTTTCGAGAAAGCGCCCCCCACACCCCCCGCAAAGCTTTAAAGCAGGGAGTCTTTCTCGGGCGCACTGACTAAAGCAGTCACTAATAAAAAGTTTCGCCCGCCTTTTCAAAGGCGGCGGGGTGTGGGGCGGAGCCCCATGTGCGGCGTTTCTTTTGGAGCTTTTCTTTGCGCTTACTCGCTCAAAGAAAAGTGGCTAAGGCTCTGATTCACCTGAATTCGTAGTGATAATACATAACGATACACTAAGAATTTGATGTAAATCATGCTGATAATGTTACCAAAGCAGCGGACATGTCCCCCTCCCTGTGTAAGGGGAGGGGGACCGCCGTAGGCGGTGGAGGGGCTGTTGGAGTCTTAAAAGTCTGCTATCAAATCCAGAGTTCGTGACGTTTTTTATGCTATTTAAAAAATGCAATATCTCTTATGTTTGATATGGCATAAAAACGCCACGAACCAAGTTTGATTGAAGATTCTATTGTTCCCAACATCCCCTCCGCTTCGCTGCGCTCAGCACTTCTCGCTGCGGCTCGGTCACTCGCGGCTCTGACAGCCCACCGGGCTGTCATTCACTACCGCTCGCTCGGCTGCGGGCTTCGCCTTGCCTACCCCTTTACACAGGGAGGCTTTCACGCGCTAACTTTTTTGATATGCATTATCTGCTTAATTCTAAAAATACATCCGAGTACAACTAATCTTAAGTTGATAATGCTACCTTACTGCACATATTTAATCGCGCAGCGATTAAATAACCCCATCCAACAACGAGACCCCCGCGGAGCTTCCCGAGGCTTCGGGGTATCATCCATGGGGGTCCGTAAAACCTATATTCAATTACCGCTCAGCTGCCGTTCGGCGCCGAGCGCGGGAGTATGTATCACTCGCCGTCGTAATCGTCGCCGCCGTTATCCTTTTCGTAATCGCTCTCATAATCGGAGCGGTTTTTCTCTGCGGTCGCCGTAGTTATTGCTGCGATAGCCTCCGCGACCTCCGTTATTATAGCCGCGGCGGTCTCCGGAACGATAACGGGGCATTCCGACCTCCTCGGAGTAGATAATTATCTTGCGATCGGTATCGTTGCCGACCGAGATGGTGGTAACACCGGGGATATTCTGAACCTCGGAGTGAATTATTCTTCTCTCATAGGGATTCATCGGCTCGAGGGTAACGCTCTTCTTGTACTTCTGAACTCTGTATGCCATGCGGCGTGCGAGTGTGCGGAGCGTCTGCTCGCGCTTTTTCGCGGTAGCCCTCGATATCGAGAGTGATGCGGACATAGCCCTTGCCGACCGTTCTCGAGCGCTCGGTCATCTGATTTTTGATGCCGCCCTCGTCATAGCTATACTCGTTCTCGGCAGGCTCATCATCCCTCGCTGCGTGCCGCGGAGGCAGCCTCCTCCTCGCGGCGGAGCATATCGCTGCGCTTATTAGCCGCAAGATTGACCAGATACTGAATAGCATCGAGTGTCGCACCGTGATGACCGATAAGAATACCTGCGTCTCCGCCGGTGATGTTTATCAGCTTGCCGCCGCCGACATCGGATATCTCCGCCACAGCGTCGATTCCCATATCCTCAATAAGCGTGCGTACAAAGTCAATGGCAACATCCTCGTCGCTCGTATCGTACGAGATGCGAACCTTTGCAGGTACCTCGCCGAAGCCGAGGAAACCGCGCTTAGGCTCCTCAAGGATCTCATACGAGAGATGCTCGCGGTCCACGCCGAGCTGAACCGCCGCGTCGGCGATAGCCGACTCAACCGTCTTTCCGTATACTTCAACGACCTTTTTCATCTGTTTTCACCTCTCATGCTTTAATAATCGTAATCGTCATCGTCGATGTGATGGAGCGAACGGATCTTAGGCTCTTCGCCGTCGTCCTTGCGCTCCGGCTTCTTTCCGTCCTTGTCCTCCCTTGAGCGCGGGCGCGTCCTTCTTCTTTGCCGGTGCGGGGGTCGGCTCGTCATCGTCGTCTATATGATGGAGGGAATGTGCTTTTTCTGCCTTTTTATTCTTCTTTGAGCTGCCGGCGAGCTCACGCTCTGCCTGCTTGTAATCCTCCTCGGTAAACTTCGGTATCTTGAACATCTGCGAGAGGATAATCTGCTGAACGGGGCTGAGAACATTCTGGAACATCCAGTAAACACCGATGACCGACGGGAGAGTATATGCGATCCATGCCGAGAAGAGAGGCATGGTAATATCCATTATCTTCATGGACAGGGCGTTGTTCGTACCCTCAGCCTGCGGTGCCTGATAGGTGAATTTCTTTGTCAGCTTCATGCTGCCGAAGGCGAATACAAAGGTAAGTATCGGGATGAGCAGATACCAGTTGCTCACGCCCGAGGCGTTCGGCGTTACCGAAAGGTCGAATGCGCCGATATTGAACGACGGCACCTTATCGAGGGTAATGCCGTTCATGTATGCGGCAAACTCCGAAAAATTCGCTCTTATCGTCGGCATCATCTCGAGGTCGGTCATGACCCGCTCTGCGCCGGTGAGGCTCATGAATATCTCCTGAATCTTGGTCAGGTTATCGCCCGCGATGCCGAGCATATACTGAAGGGGATTACGGATAACATTATACAGCGCGATGATTATCGGAAACTGTATGAGCAGCGGCAGACAACCGCCGAACATACTGTAATTCTCCTTCTGGTACAGCTCCATTATCTCCTGCTGTGCCTTCTGCTGCGTTGCCTTGTCGTTGCGTCCCGCATACTTCTTGCGGATAGCAAGCTCCTTCGGGCGGAGACGCGCCTGCTTCTGCGAATTCTTCTGCTGCTTTATTCCGAGCGGGAACATCACTATCTTGATGATAAGCGCGAAAAGCAGGATCGCTACGAGGTAGTTGGGGACGATCTTATAGCAGAGATCGAGCACCCATCCGAATGCTTTGTAAAGATAACTCCATTCTTTGTTCTTTTCCTTTTTTCTTAATTGATTCTTTATTCTCCGATCTGCGGCGGCAAAGCCATCCGCGCAGATCCAAAAACCATTTTTCCCAGAAGAATGCGCCGTACTCCGGCACGGGATCCTCGCCGCAGCCGCCGAACGGATTGCAGCGCAGTATCCGCCACGCACCGAGCAGGGTGCCGACGATTATACCGTGCGTCTCTATCGTTCCGAGCGCGTACGCCGAGCAGCTCGGCTCGAATCGGCATGAGCGCGGGAGCGCATCGGACAGCGTTTTCCGATAGAGTATTATCGGCAGGCAGTACAGCCGCCTCAGCAGCCTTATCGGATGCAATTCTTTAAATATATTCTTCTTTTTCGCCGCTCTGCCTCATACAAAATCACCGTACAGCTGTCTCAGAGGCTCATATCGAGCTTTTTTCATGGCGCGGTGCATATCCTTGTATACCGCGGTGGATTTCGCGCTTACAGCGGCGCTGCGCGCGACGAAAAAACGATTATGTTGCCGCACCTCACGCCGTCCCGCATCACCTGTCTGTACGCCTCGCGGATAACGCGCTTTGCTCTGTTGCGTTCAACGGCGCCTCCGAGCTTCTTTGAGACTGTTATGCCGATACGGTTGACCCGTTTTTATCCGGACGGGCGTTTGCGATGCGTCCGGCGGAAAAGTCGCGCATAACATAGACGATAACGGTCGGGGTGACGAACTTTTTGCCCTTTGAGTATGCCTTTGAGTAGAGATGATTTTCTTTTACGGCTGTAAATTTCATTCTCAGAGGCTCACTTTCGGACGGTAAAATAGACGTGCGCGGCAGAGCCGAAACACGGCAGGGTAATCAAATTGTATTATAGCACACGGGGAGCATTATTTTAGAAAAATAATTGTAACTTTTCTATAAACTTTGAGTTGTCGATTCGACAGGTAAGGAGGTATTACGCGATAAAAAATATAACGTAAATTAAGGTACGATTATTGAAGGCATTCATTGAACAAAACAGTGCAATACGTAGGAATGATGCAATAAGCCTTGTATTAATTGAACTTGAACTTAAATAAAACTGATAATACTCCAAGCTGATAATACATACCGAAAAGTCTGCGCGTGTTTGCCTCCCCTGTGTAAGGGGAGGGGGACCGCCGTAGGCGGTGGAGGGGCTGTTGGGAACTTAAAAGTCTGCTGCCAAATCCCGAATTCGTAACAACTTTTCTGCCATGTCTAATTATCTATTTTAGCTATCTTTAACGTGGCAGAAAAGTTGTCACGAACCAAGATTGATTAAGGATTTCTCAGTTCCCAACAGCCCCTCCGTCGATTGAGCCGCTATGCGGCTCAATGAGCACCTATCCCCCTACACGGGGGAGGCTTTCACATCCGTATTTCGTGCTGACAATATCTACTTAATCAACTTGATTCTAAAGCAATCACCACCGCGCAACTTATTTATTTTCCCCGTTAATTCTTCGTCTGACAATACCGTCGATATATTCGCACACACCTCTGAAATTTCGTTTGATCTGAACATTCGGAATCCTTACTACCTCGAGTCCAAACTCTTGAAGATAAAGCGTTCTGTCGATATCCTTTTTTTTCGCCTTCAGCCTCGTAGTGTTGATTTCCGTCGAGCTCCACTATAAGTTTTGCTTCCGAGCAATAAAAGTCGGCTATAAATCTTCCGAGAACCTTTTGCCTCGTAAATTTTACAGGATAAGAACGCAAAAAATCGTACCACAGGTGCCGCTCTTCCTTCGTCATATTCTTTCTCAGCTCTTTTGCAAAAGAAATATTGTTCTTGTTATATTTTCTATCCATATTTCTCCTCAGAAAATTTTCGATAAATAAGGAAAAAGGACCGGCGGGGATCCGTCGGTCCGTCTTTTTCTCTTTGCAAAAAAAAATAACTGTGCTCGCGCGATTAATAGGTAAGTCTTGCTCTACCCTTAGCGCGTCTTCTCTTAAGAACCTTTCTGCCATTGGCAGTACTCATTCTTTTTCTGAAGCCATGCTCCATCTTACGCTGTCTTTTCTTAGGCTGGTATGTTCTAAGCATTCTACGGCACCTCCGTTCTCTGATAGCTCTTTTATCACAACAATTATTTTAAAAAAATAAAAAATGTGCTTTACCGCGAAATGCTTGCGCTGTCCGTTTCAATCCCGCGCGAGGAATAATACGGACGCAAAAAGCGGCACATACATTATTATACCTGAGATTATGGCGGTTTGTCAAGGGATTTTTACAAAAAAAATAAAACTCGGTAGTTTTATCCCTACGGTAACGCGGTGGGACTTGTCGGTTTGCCCCGGTTTTGGGGTTAAAGAGGTGTTTTCGGAGTTAGTGCAGATGATTGAGTTTATTTAGAAAGTTATGTCTCGAAAAGGTCAAATTTCGCTGCGCGGTCAAAAGTATTTGGAAAGGTGATGTGGTTATTTTTTTGTCTGTGTTAGAGGGACTGATTGCGCTGCCGCGGGCGATAGTGTTTGGAAAGGTGATATAGTTGTTTGTTATGTCTGCGTTAAGGGGACTGATTACGCTTCCGCGGTCGAGGTATATGGAAAGATATTTCGGTTGTTCGTTTTTTACCACTTTCTTTTTACGCGAAAAAGAAAGTGGTAAAAAACGAACAACTATATCACCTATCCATATGCCTTTAACCGCGGCAGCGAGATATTACCCTTGTGTTAAAGTTTTGCTTGCTTTAGATATTAATGTTTACTGCCGAGTTATGAGTTCGTGACAATTTTTCTGTCACATCAATTTTTATAGTTACTGCAATTTTCAGTGTGACAGAAAACTCGTCACGAGCCAAGTTTGATAGCGGATTTTTTAGTTTCCAACAGCCCCTCCACCGCCTCTCGGCGGTCCCCCCCCCTACACGGGGCAGGCAAACACGTGCGGAATCTGCTCCTTGCATTATCAACTTGATTTTTAGCTAATCAAAAGTACAACTGAGCTTTAGTTTGTCTTATTTTTGTCCGTGCGTGCCATCAGCGTGCATTATTAATACGAATCACCTATAAACACTTTATTCGCGGCAGCGAGATTTGACCTTTTTCCTTTAAAAAAACAACATTCTTCTGCAAACCACCTGCCCGCGTCAGCGCGGTACGCACTAAAGCCCCGCAGTGTACCAAAAAGCTTTTTCAGAGGTCTTTCACGAAAAACCTCACCGCCACGCGAAGTCCTATTATATATTATTATAATATTATTATATATAAATATCGCATTTTCTCTTTGAAATGAGCGGATTTGTGTGCTATAATATAGGATGTATTTGTGTATACATACGAAATTATCTGAAAGGAAAAGCATATGCAGTTTCTGTCGGAGGTCTGGAATTCGGTCCTCGCCGAAATGCGGGAAGATTATTCCGAGACACTAATGGAGCTATGGTTCAACGAGCTGCACCTATCGTACCTGAGTGACGATGTTGCCGTTATCTCGACCAAGCAGAAATTCAAGCGTGACTTTCTCGAATCTAAATATACATCTGTCATACACGACTATCTGACTCGCGTCGGCTTTGACGTTCGGATAATCTTCATCGCCACCGACGAAAAAAGAGCGAGGCGGAGCATCTCCGCGAGCTCGGACTTGCCGGAGACAGTGCGGAAGGAGAGGAAGGCACGGGCGGCGCAGAAGCTGCCGAGCCGGAGCTTGACACACCGTCAGATCCTGCAGAATCTGACAGACGAAACAAGGCATTTCTCGAAAAGGGCTTTGACAGCGGAATAAATTATCTGTCCGGCGAGAGCAAGAAGGAGAGCGTCGGCTCGACCGTCGGCTCGGATTATACCTTTGATAATTTCATTGTCGGAAGCTCGAATAAATTCGCTCATGCGGCGTGCCTCGCGGTCGCGAATCGCTATGCCTCCGGCGCGGATTCGGACGAAGAATATTTTCAAAAGCAATACAATCCTCTGTTTATATACGGTCCGAGCGGACTCGGAAAAACGCATCTGCTCTACGCGATAATGAATCGCATCTCCGAGCTGTGCCCGGAGGCGAAGATCGTATATGTCAAGGGCGACGACTTTACAAACCAGCTGATCGACTCGATAAGCCACGGAACATGCGAGCAGTTCCGCAGCAAGTACCGCACGGCGGATGTGCTGCTGATAGACGATACGCAGTTTATATCCGGTAAGGTCTCGACGCAGGAGGAATTTTTCCACACCTTTAACACGCTCTACGAAAATCACAAGCAGATCGTGCTGACCTGCGACTGTCCGCCGCGTAGCATCAAGACGCTCGAAAACCGTCTGCAGACCCGCTTTGAATGGGGTCTCACCGCGGACATTCAGCCTCCGGCGTACGAACTGCGTATCGCGATAATGAAGAGCAAAGCCGAGGCTCTCGGTATCTCGCTGCCCGCAGACGTTCTCGAATTTCTCGCGAACAATCTCCGCAGCAATGTCCGTCAGCTCGAAGGTGCGGTCAAAAAGCTCGGTGCGCAATCGTTCCTGACCGGCGCACAGATAACCGTCGACCTTGCCATTTCGTGTGTTGCCGACCTGATGACCGGAAGCGAGCCCGCCTCCGTCACCGTCGACCGCATTCTCGAGAAGGTCTCGCAGAAATACGGTATTTCGGTCGAGGATATTAAGGGCAGAAAACGGACAAAAAGAGATAGCTCTCGTCCGCCACCGCTCGATCTACATAATCCGAAAGCTGACCGATCTGTCTTTTCCCGCGATCGGTAAGCTGTTCGGCAGAGATCATACCACCATAATGGCGTCGCTTGATACCGTCGAGCGCGAAATGGCTAAGGATTCGCTGCTCGAGATCGAAATGAGCGATCTCATCCGCGAGCTGCGCGGATAAAACGCAGCCGATATTACGTCGAAAATGCGGTGTAAGACGAATAATCCACAGGCGTTTTACACAAGCTGTGTAAAAATCATATCCGCATAAAACAAGGTATTTTAATAGCTTATCCACACGATGCATCAGGCATTTTCCACCGAGCAAAAGCATAAAGCTATGTGTACGGATCTGTGTAAAAATCGGCTGCGCCGAAGCGGGCGCGGGGCGGAAGATTTGTCCACACCGTGCAGATGCTTCTTTCCACACCGAAATGCGGCACGCGAGGAAGAATAATACAAGCTGTATCAATGCTTTCCGAGCTTTCAACAGTTTCAACATGTCCTACTGTTACTACTGTATCCGATTATCTTTTATCTCTTTCTCTTTTTATCTTTTTTAGGGGGGATGAGCGGAGAGCGGTAGTAAACGAAAACTCATTTTACTTGATAATGCATACTGAAAAGTTTGCACGTGAAAGCCTCCCCTGTGTAAGGGGAGGTGCTGAGCACAGCGAAGCGGAGGGGCTGTTGGAGACTGAAAAATCTGCAGCCAAATTATGAGTTCGTGACGTTTTTTATGCTATATTTAAAAAATGCAAAAATCATTATGTTTGATATAGCATAAAAAACGACACGAGCCAAGTTTGATTAAAAAATCCTTAGTTTCCAACATCCCTTCCACCGCCTACGGCGGTCTCCCTCCCCTTACACAGGGGAGGCATACACGTCCGCTGCTTTGATAACACTATCAGCCTAATTTACATCTGAATTTTAGTGTATCGTTACGCGTTATTACTATGAATTCAGGTGAATCAGAACCTTAGCCACTTTTTCTTTGTGCGAGAAAGCTGTGCAGCGAACAATGCAAGCATTGTTCAAAAAGTTAACAAAAAGAAACGCCGCACATGGGGCTCCGCCCCACGCCCCGCAACCTTTGAAAAGGTTGACGAAACTTTTTATTAGTGACTGCTTTAGTCAGTGCGCTCGAGAAAGACTCCCTATTACAAAGTTTTCGCCAGGCCTTTTTCAAAAGGCCGCGTACCCCTCTCCGTCCTGAAAGGAATTGTTATGAAGATTATATTTGAAAAGAACGAGCTGCTTGGTGCAGTACTTCCGATGCTCGGAGTAGTATCGGCTAAGAACACGATAGCCGCGATCGAAGGAATCAAGGTCGCGACCGAGGAGGGCGGCTGCATGCTGTCCGCCTTTGACAACGAAAAGGGCATGGTCACGCATGTCGGCTGTGAGGTTATCGAGGACGGCGAGTACATTATCGGCGCGTCAAAGCTCTCGCAGATACTGCGTGTGCTGCCGGACGGCAAGGTAACCATCGAGGTAAACGAGCGAAATGTTGTGAAAATCTCGAGCGGGATATCCTCCTTTGAGCTGCACGCGCTGCCCGGCTCGGATTTTCCCGTTCTGTCGGAGCTGAGAGGCGACAGGGAGTTTACAATCGGTCAGGCTGAGCTGCGAGACATGATAAACAAGGTCATGTTTGCGGTAGCGGTCAACGACCCGAAGCCGATGCTGAACGGCGTTTATTTCGTAATAGACGGCGACACGGTAACGGCGGTATCCTGCGACAGCCAGCGTCTTGCGCTGCGCCGCCGCCGCTGCTCGCTCGAGAGCAGCTACGACGGTGAATGAGCTTCATCCTGCCAGGAAAATCGCTCACCGGAGCTGCTCAAGCTGCTCGACACGGGAGAGGACAGCTCGGTCTGTATTATGATAGCGCGCAAGCACATCATCTTCAATTTTGAGAACAAAGGTATTCTTTACGCGAATGATCGACTCGAACTACATCGAGTACGAGCGCTTCATTACTAAGACCAACCGTATCTTTGTCAAGGCACCGGTCAACCCGCTGCTCCGCAGTCTCGAGCGCGCGTCGCTCGTTACCGAGGAAAAGACTATGGGTCAGACGAAGAGCCCGCTGCGCTGCACCTTTACCGAGGGAAAGCTCGCGCTATCGTCCGTTTCGGTCAGCGGACGCTTTTATGACGAGATACCCGTCGAGAAGGACGGCGACGATATCGAGATAGGCTTCAACTGCCGCTACTTTATCGACGCTATGAAGTGCGTAGAAACCGACGAGGTAATGCTCTCGATGTCTACGCCGCTGATGAGCATGGTTATCGAGCCGAGCGAGAAAACGACGACGATACCTTCATCTATCTTGTTCTTCCCGTCAGAATGAAGGACTGATGATCTGCGAGAGCTTAGATTACTACAATTTCCGCAACATCGAGACGGCGCACATCGACCTCTGCCCCGGAATAAACGTCCTATACGGCGAGAATGCCGAGGGCAAGACGAACGCCATCGAGGGCATCTACCTCTTTGCGGGCGGGAGGAGCTTCCGTGCGCATTCGGATGCCGAGATGATACGCTTCGGCGAAAATACCGGAGGAATTCGGCTCTGTTATTCCGACAGAACGGGAAAAGGCTCTCTCGAATTTGCCGTTCTGCCGAGCGGGCGGCGCAGCTGTAAGAAGAACGGCGGCGCGGTCTCGAGGCTGTCCGAGTTCGTCGGCTGCTTTCACGCCGTGCTGTTCTGCCCCGAGCATCTTGCGATAGTCAAGGACGGTCCCGCCGTCAGGCGGTCGTTTCTCGACATGGCGCTGAGCCAGCTCAGCCCCGTTTATCTCTCTTCCCTGCAGCGCTATCACATGCTGCTGCGGCAGCGCAATGCACTGCTTAAAAAGAGGATGTTTTCGGGACGCGGACTTGACTCCGAGTTTTCTGACAGCTTATATGTTTGGTCGGCGCAGCTCGCGCACGAGGCGGCATACATCTCGCTCGCGCGCAGCGAGTACGTCGAGCGGCTCTGCGGTAAGGCGCGCGCTCTGCTCTCGGATATGTCGGGCGGGCGCGAGGAGATAACTCTGAGCTATACCGGGCCGCAGGACGAGGCATGGTTTCTCGAAAAGCTGACCTGTTCGATCGAGCGCGAGATAAAGCTCGGCGGTACCATCGGCGGTATCCACCGCGACGATATGGGAATTAAGATAGGAGAGCGCGATGCGAGGAGCTTTGCGTCGCAAGGTCAGCAGCGCTCGGCGGCGCTCTGCATCAAGCTCGGCGAGGGCGAGATAATCTGCGACGAGGTCGGCGAACAGCCGGTCTACCTGCTCGACGATATTCTCAGCGAGCTCGACGAGGGCAGACGGCGCTATATCCCTCTCGGGCATCAGACGCGGACAGGTCATCATCACAAGCTGCAGCGCCGATGTCGGCGGGGACCGAAGATTTCTCGTGCGCGGCGGAACATATACTCCGCAGTAGCTGTTTTTTTCGGTTGCTCGGTTTTGCTTTTCGCACTGCATCCCGCGCTGCGCAGAAAAGCTTTTCATCGGATTTCTCGTCAGACAAGCTGTTTTATCCGCACTCGTTTTATTCTCTGCCATCCTTCTCATAAGCAGTATTAAAGGCGGTGATGCAATGTATCTTCATCTCGGTGTCGGTAAGGTTATCCGGACAAAAGACATTGTCGGAATATTCGATATCGACAAAACGACGCTCGGTTCTGTTACTAAAGGTTTTCTGTCAAACGCCGAGCGCGCGGGCAAGGTTCATACCGTCGGCAATGACATACCGCGGTCGTTCACTCTCACCGAAAACGGTGAGGTATTCATCTCTCAGATCTCACCCGCAGCTCTCGCTTCCCGCGTCGACCGCGCCCGGGTAGTACGCGGCCTTTTGAAAAAGGCCTGGCGAAAACTTTAAAATAGGGAGTCTTTCTCGGGCAGATCAGCGGGACGATTGCTGACCGAAGGGCTCGATTGTTTATGCTGACTAAGAAAACAACGTATATTGCGCTGTTTAGCTTAACTTCGGCAGCAGGTGTATAAATAATCGAGTCGGGAAAACAATGCTGCTATGTATTTCCCCGGCATCGGGTGTACACGCTCTGCGAGCAGGAAAAACTAAAGCAGCAGGCGTGCATCTAAAGCTTTAGAAACGGGAGTCATCGTGCCCGACGACCGTTTCGGGTATAAATCCGCATCTTAGCTATCGGCTGAGCAGTTCAGGGGATATATAAGGGGAGACTGCGCCGAATAGGAGCGTAGCGAATCGCGGCGCAATCCCCTTATACGCGCTTTTTTCCGCCACTTTCTTTTCGCGTAAAAAGAAAGTGGTAAAAATGAACAACTATATCACCTATCCATATGCCTTTAACCGCGGCAGCGAGATATTACCCCTTTGTGTTAAAGTTTTGCTTGCTTTAGATATTAATGTTTACTGCCGAGCGACGAGTTCGTGACAATTTTTCTGCCATACTAAAGCTACCGGTTATTGCAATTCTCGAATGGCAGAAAACTCGTCACAAATAAAAGTTTGATGAAAGATTTTTTTTAGTTCCCAACAGCCCCTCCGCTTCGCTGCGCTCAGCGCCTCTCGCTGCGGCTCGGTCACTCGCGGCTCTGACAGCAACATCCGAAATATAGTCGCAGCACTCGCTGCTGCTTCATGCTGCTCCTTATTTCTTCACTTCAGCGGCAAGCCTGCATCTGCCACCGGCAGCGGCTTGCCGCTTCACCACCGGGCTGTCATTCACTACCGCTCGCTCGGCTGCGGCTTCGCCTTGCCTACCCCCTACACGGGGGAGGCATACACGCGCGGAAACTGCACTTTGCACCATCAACTTGCTTTAATCCTAAATTAAAGTTACTTTAAACAACTCGAGATATAATTCGACATTATAAAAACCAACCAACCATCCATCCATCCCAAGGCATCCGCCTTTTTGATATAAATAAAATCCCCAGTTAATAGCTTTGCAGGGGCTCGGGCCGATACTTTTTAAAAAGTATCCCCGTCCTCGGTACAGAAAGGAAATAAAATGCAAGAAAACAGCGTAAACAAGGAACCGGTATACAACGAGGATCAAATACAGATACTGAAGGGCTGGAGGCTGTCAGAAAGCGTCCGGGCATGTATATCGGAACGACATCACAGAGAGGACTCCACCATCTCATCTACGAGATAGTCGACAACTCCATCGACGAGGCACTTGCTGGTCACTGTGACCGCATAACCGTTACCCTGCATGCGGACGGCTCCGCATCGGTCCAGGATAACGGACGCGGCATTCCTGCCGCAATACACCATAAAGCGGGCATTCCGACGCCTGAGGTGGTATTTACCGTTCTGCACGCAGGCGGAAAATTCGGCGGCGAGGGCTACCAGATCTCCGGCGGACTACACGGCGTAGGCGCGTCGGTCGTAAATGCGCTCTCCGAGTGGCTGTATTACGAGGACGTATCCGACGGAAAGCTGTACCGCGAGAGCTTTTGCCGAGGAAAGGTCAAGGATGCATTTGAATGCCTCGGCGACGCGGGCGACCGTCACGGACTGTATGTCCGCTTCATGCCCGATGCGGAGATATTCGATAATATCGACTACGACTACGAGATTCTGCTCAACCGCATGCGCGAGCAGGCGTTCCTGAATGCGGGCGTTACCATCGTAATGCGCGACGAGCGCGATGCGAGCCGCCGCCGCGCGGGTATAGACGAGGCGGAGTCGATGGCTGAGATAGAGAGCGTCAACTTCGGCGAGAGCGAGCCGCTTAGCGCGCTTCCGCTCATCTCCGATGAGGATGTCGACGCCGAGGAGAATACCGTCCGCGAGGATGTGCTCTGCTATGAGGGCGGTGTAAAATCGTTCGTTGAATATCTCGGAGAGCATAAGCATGCCGACCCCGTTCATCCGGACGTTATCTACATATACGATAAAAAGGGTCTGACTACCGCCGAGATAGCGTTCCAATACAACACAAGTTATAACGAGACGCTGCTCTCCTTTGCAAATAACGTCGTAACGCCAGACGGCGGTACGCACGAGACGGGCTTTAAGACGGCGCTGACCAAGGCGATAAACGAGTACGCACGCAAGACGGGCGCGCTCAAGACTCCGACGCAAAGCTCTCGGGCGAGGATGTGCGCGAGGAATATGCGCGGTAATTTCGGTCAAGCTGACCGAGGCGCAGTTTGAGGGTCAGACGAAGGGCAAGCTCGGAAATGCCGAGATAAGGACCTTTGTCGACTCGCTCGTAACGCGCAAGCTCGGCGAATATTTTGAGGAAAATCCGACCTCCGCAAAGGCGATACTCGATAAGGCGATGCAGGCGAGCAGAGCCCGCGAGGCGGCACGCAAGGCAAGGGAGCTGACACGGCGCAAGAATGTTCTCGAGGGAATGACGCTGCCCGGAAAGCTCGCCGACTGTCAGGAGAAGCGGGTCGACGTTACCGAGCTCTATCTGGTGGAGGGAGACTCCGCGGGAGGCTCTGCAAAGGACGGACGCGACTCCAAGTATCAGGCGATACTGCCGCTGCGAGGCAAGGTTCTCAACGTCGAAAAGAGTCGACTCGACAAGGTGTACTCCAACACCTCGATAATCCCGATAATTCAGGCGCTCGGCTGCGGCATAGGAGAGGATTTCGATATCTCCAAGCTCCGCTACGGCAAGATAATCATCATGGCGGATGCCGATGTCGACGGTTCGCATATACGTATACTGCTGCTGACATTTTTCTTCCGCCATATGCGCCAGCTGATAGACGAGGGACATGTATTTCTCGCACAGCCGCCGCTCTACCGCGTATTTAAGGGCAAGACGACAAAATACGCCTTCTCCGACGAGGAGCGCGACGCGATAATCGAGGAGATGGGGCGGAGGCCGCGGCGAGAAGATCGAAGCAGAGCGGTACAAGGGTCTCGGTGAGATGGACCCGATCCAGCTCTGGGATACGACGATGAACCCCGAGACGAGAACGATACTCAAGGTCACGATAGACGACGCCATCGAGTGCGACCGCATCTTCTCCACACTGATGGGAGACAAGGTCGAGCCGAGACGCGAGTTTATCGAGGAGAATGCGCAGTACGCGACCGATCTCGATATATAAGTATTGCCACGGGAGTTTTCCACAGGCTGTGCAAACATGTGTGAATTTTTGCAGACGAGCGGGCTTCGGCGCAGTTTGCGGCATGTTGAAAAGGCTGTAGAAACAAGCCGAAAACCGAAAAATATAAGGAATGGTCGAAAAAATAAATGGAAGAAAATTTCGAGTTTAAGGATCAAAAAATAGTTGACGTTCATATGGAGCGGGAGCTGAAGGATTCGTTCATTCAGTACGCGATGAGCGTCATCGTATCCCGCGCTCTGCCGGATGTCCGCGACGGACTCAAGCCGGTTCATCGCAGAATTATCTATGCGATGTACGAGGACAAGATAACGCACGATAAGCCGTTCTATAAGTCGGCGACGACGGTCGGTAACGTGCTCGGTCGCTATCATCCGCACGGAGACAGCGCGGTATACGATTCGATGGTACGTCTCGCGCAGCCCTTCTCGATGCGTTATCCTCTTGTAGAGGGTCACGGTAACTTCGGTAATATCGACGGAGACAAGGCGGCTGCATACCGTTATACCGAGGCGCGTCTTGCGCGTCTGGCGGACGAGATGACCCGCGACATCGAGAAGAATGTCGTAGACTTTACACCCAACTTTGATAACAAGCGTCAGGAGCCTACCGTGCTCCCCTCGCGTATACCTAATCTGCTTGTAAACGGCTCGGTCGGTATCGCCGTCGGTATGGCGACGAATATCCCCCCGCATAACCTCGGCGAGGTTATCGACGGTACGATATATCTTATGGAGCATCCCGATGCGAGCGTATCCGACCTCATGGCATTCATCAAGGGACCGGATTTTCCGACCCGCGCGATGATATGCGGCAGCATGGGCATCCGCGAAGCGTACGAGACGGGCAGAGGAAAGCCACCGTCCGCGCGCGCGCAGAGGTCGAGGAGGACAAGCATCGCATCGTTATCACCGAGATACCCTATCAGGTCAATAAGAGCACGCTTGTCGAGGCTATGGCTGAGTGCCACAAGGACAAGCGCATCGAGGGCATCACCGATATCCGCGACGAGAGCGGCAGAGCGGGACTGCGCATAGTTGTCGAGAGTACCGCCGCGACGCGAACGGACAGGTCATACTCAATCAGCTGTATAAGTACACGCAGCTTCAGGATACCTTTTGCGGTGAATATGCTCGCCATCTGCGACGGCGTGCCGAAGCTGCTCAACCTGCGCGACATTCTTCGCTGCTATATCGCACATCAGGAGAGCGTTATCGAGCGCAGAATACGCTTTGACCTCGATAAGGCGCTGCGCGAGCTCCATATCAACGAGGGCTACAAGATTGCAGCCGACCATATCGAAGAAATTATCAAGCTCATCCGTGCGAGCGATTCTATTCCGAGCGCAAAGACTAACCTGATGGAGCGCTACGGTCTCTCAGATGCACAGGCGCAGGCTATCGTCGAAATGACGCTCGGCCGTCTGTCCGGACTCGAGAGACAGAAGGTGCTCGACCGCATCGCAAAGCTGACCGCAACAGTAAGCGAGCTCCGCACTATCCTCGCGAGCGAGGAGGGAATAAAGGGCGTTATCCGCGACGAGCTGCTTGCCATCAAGGCTCGCTTCGGCGACGACCGCCGCACCGAGCTTGTTCCGATGGAGAACGAGATCGTTCTCGAGGATCTTATCGAGCGCCATACCTGCGTTATCACGATGAGCCATGCGGGCTACATCAAGCGTCAGGCATCGAGCGTTTACTCCGCGCAGCACCGCGGCGGTAAGGGTATTATCGGAATGGGCACCAAGGAGGAGGATTACATCGAGCGCATGCTCGCGGTAGGTTCTCATTCCTACCTGCTCATGTTCACGAGTAAGGGCAGGGTGTACGTTAAGAAGGCATACGCCATCCCCGAGGCAGGCAGGACCGCTAAGGGCACCAACATCGTCAATATTCTTGACCTCGCGCCCGACGAGCGCGTGACGGCAATGGTTGCGGTCGACGGCTTTGACAGTGATAAGTACCTGACAATGGTCACCTTGCGCGGAGTTATCAAGCGCACTCCGCTGAGAGAATTCGAGATACAGCGCCGCGGCGGAAAGATCGCGCTCTCGCTCGATGAGGGCGACAGCCTGCTCTACGTCCGCCTGACCGACGAGAACAGCCGCCTGCTCATCGCGACGAGAAAAGGCTACGCCGTATTCTTCCGCCTCTCCGACATCCGCCCGCTCGGCAGGACCGCGCGCGGTGTCAAGGCGATATCGCTCTCCGAGGGCGACGAGGTTCGCGGCGCGGCGGTCGCAGACGAGAATAAGCGTCTGCTCACCGTTACCGAGACCGGCTACGGAAAGCGCACACCGTTCGACGATTACCCGATGCACAAGCGCGGCGGTAAGGGCGTTCGCTGCCACAATACCGAGCGCCGCGGCATGATAGCCGGCATAGAGACAGTCGGCGAGGACGATGATATCATGCTCATCACAAGCACGGGCACCATCATCCGTACCCCCGCGTCGGATATTCCAGAGTATTCGAGGACTGCGGGCGGCGTTATCATCATGCGCACGGCGGAGGATGCGGGCATAGTCAACTTTACCTGCCTGCCGGCGGTAGAGGATGAGCCTGATGAGACTGTTGACGGCAGTCCTGAAGAAAATGCAGATGTTATCGGGGCTGAGGGTGAAGATAATGCCGCAGAAACCGATTCTGATGCAGAAGAAGTAGAAAATATTGGTAATTCGGACGGGTCCGAGGAGGACATCTGATGAAGAGTCTTAAAGCTCTTAAAAATCGCAGTGCAGAAGCGAGAGGCATTAAAGCGTCCGCTCTTGCGGCGCTCGGTGCGTCGGTGCTGCTGATAGGGGCGATGCTCAGCGCCTGCGGCAGCTCCGGAGAGACAAAGGTCGATGCGCCGAAGCTCGACGACGCGGGTGCGCGTGAGGTACTCACCGCCCTGCTGCCGGATGCCGAGGAGCTGACCGAGGTTATCTGGGGCGACGGTCTGCCGGTCGATGACGATGAGCTGCTCGAATCGGTCAGCGGTGCGCAGTACCGCCCGATATCTGCGGACAGCTCGTACAAGAGCGAGGATCAGATAAAGGAAAAGGCCGAGACGGTATTCTCCAAGGAGTACCTTGTGACGGTATATGCCGTTGCGTTCGGTGAGTATGACGGCGAGACCGAAACTGCGGAAACGCAGGAGGGCGATCCCTACAATGAGGATCAGCTCGGGCTCGGGCTGCGCGGCAGATACTACACCGATAAGCAGGGGGTAATGTACCGCAATATCGCCCTCGCCCGAGTATGATATGACTACCGAGATCGACACAGACAGCGCAAAGGTCGCATCGCAGAACGGCAGCACTGCCGTGCTCGAGGTAGGCTGCACCGTCCGCGGCGAGGAAAGCAGCATGAAGGTCTATCTCAGATATGACGGAACAAAATGGCTCATCGACGGACCGATCTATTGATTTAGGGTTTAATTTTTAGATTGAGCCGGTGATACATGCTGAATTTTCGGCGCGTGAGAGTCTCCCCTACACTAGTGCAATTTTGCGGTCTTGCAAAGCAAGATTGCTGCTGTTGGCAGCAAAGCAAAATTTCATATTAAACCGCGTAGCGGTTTAATGAGGGAGGCATACACGTCCGCTGCTTTGGAAGCATTATCAGCTTGATTTACATCTGCAGTGATTCATCACGTCACTACGAATTCAGGTGAATCAAACCCTTAGCCACTTTTTTCTTTGTGCGAGCGGAGGCGACGTTGAATCGCAATACGATTCAACATGAAGTTTTTCTTTTTGCCGTTAATGACGGCAATCTTGCTCCGCAAGACCGCAAAACTTCACGCGAACAACGCGGGGCGTTGTTCAAAAAGTTAACAAAAAGAAACGCCGATTCTCGGGGTGTTGCCCCGCCCCGTGATGTTTGGAGCGTAAGCTCCAAACTCATGCATAAAGGTTCCGCCTTTATGCGGTGTCCATTGAAAGGCGGGCGAAACTTTTCTGCTGCTTGATGCCTTAGTCGGTGCAGCAGCGAGAAAAGTCCCGGTTTTAAAGCTTTGCGGGGGGTGTGGGGGCGCTTTCTCGAAAGCGTCCCCCGCATATCCCGTCCCCGTCCCCCGTCCCCATACCAAGGAGGTAAAGCATATGGCAACAAAGCCTAAGAAGGCGGTAGCGGTTGCGCTGCCGACCGATGCAAACGAAAAGAAAAAAGCGCTTGACACTGCGATATCGCAGATAACCAAGCAGTTCGGCGCAGGCTCGATAATCAAGCTCGGCGAGAATCCCGCCATCAACCGTGACGGCGGTCTCGACCGGCTCGCTGACTCTCGACCTTGCGCTCGGAATCGGCGGTCTGCCGAAGGGCAGAATCATCGAGATATACGGTCCCGAGTCGTCCGGTAAAACGACGCTCGCACTGCATGTCGCCGCAGAGATTCAAAAAGAGGGCGGCACTGCCGCATTTGTCGACGCAGAGCATGCGCTCGACCCGATTTATGCCAAGAATCTCGGCGTAAAGATTGAGGATCTGCTTGTTTCTCAGCCGGACAGCGGGAGAGCAGGCGCTCGAGATAACCGAGGCGCTTGTTCGCTCCGGTGCGGTCGACCTTGTTGTTGTCGCCTCGGTCGCGGCGCTCGTTCCTCAGCAGGAAATAGCCGGCGAGATGGGCGCGGCGCATGTCGGCTTGCAGGCACGATTGATGTCGCAGGCGCTGAGAAAGCTCTCCGGCGCTATCTCGAAGTCGAATGCGATGGTCATATTCATCAACCAGCTGCGCGAAAAGGTCGGAGTCGTTTACGGCAACCCCGAGACGACCCCCGGCGGACGTGCGCTGAAGTTCTACGCCTCCGTGCGCATAGAGATACGCAAGGGCGAGGCGCTCAAGAACGGTACCGAGCAGTACGGCAGCCGTGCCAAGTGCAAGGTCGTTAAGAATAAGGTCGCGCCGCCCTTCAAGGTCGCGGAATTCGACGTTCTCTACGGCAAGGGAATATCCAAGTCGGGAGAGCTGCTCGATATCGGAGTCGACCTCGACATTGTTGAAAAGAGCGGCTCGTGGTTCTCGTTCAACGGCGTTCGCATCGGTCAGGGCAAGGAAAATGCCCGCCGCTTCATCGAGGAGAACCCCGAATACATGGAGCAGATCGAGGCGCGCATCCGCGGAAAGAAGGACGATATCGACCTCACCATGACCGGTCTCGATCTCGAGGATGCAGATACCTCGGAGGGAGAGGAATTCGACGTTGACATTCCTCTCTCCGATGAATGATAGGCGAGCTTGATTCGCGTCCCGAGGGCACGGAGGAGAATTCCTCCGCAACGCGCTCGGACGGTGAATTTTCCGCCTCCGAAAAGAAGTGCATTGCGAGCGCGATGAACATTCTCGTCTATGCGAGCAACACCGAAAAAGCGGCTGCGTGAAAAGCTGCTGCGCAAGGGGTACTCGCAGTCGGATGTTGATACGGCGGTCGACTACTGCAAGGGCAAGGGTTATGTCAACGACAGCTCGCAGCTCATCTATACCGCGCAGGTTATGGCGAGCAGCAAGCTGTACGGCAAGCGCAGGCTCGTCGTCGAGCTGTATAAGAAGGGCTTCCGCCGCGAGGATATCGCCGCGCTCGACTATGATGAGCTTGATATCGACTTTCCCGCCAACTGTGCAGCGCTGCTCTGCCGCGCCGCAAAGCTCCGCACCCCGCAGGAGAAGCGCGAATTCGTCCCCGACCGCAGGATCATGGGCGCCATGGTCCGCTACGGCTACTCGGTCTCCGAGGTGAGAGACGCGGTTCGGTTTTTGCATGAATGCGAGGACGAGGAATAGAAGCAGAAGAACCGGTTATGCGTAAGTTCGCAAGAGCGCAGAATTGCACTCGTGCAAGGATAGTGTTATCAATTATAGTTTTGTTGTACTCAGGTGTATTAGAATTTAGTTGATAATACAAACCGAAAAAGCTTGCGCATGTATGCCTCCTCTGTGCAAGGGGAGGCTTTCGAGTGCAAAACTTTTGTGCGAGCCATCAAGGTTATTCCAATCAAACCCTCAGCCGCTTTTCTTTGTGCGAGAAAGCTGCGCAGCGAACAATGCAAGCATTGTTCAAAAAGTTAACAAAAAGAAACGCCGCACCGCATAAAGGCTCCGCCTTTATATGCGCCGCCCATTTAAAAAAGGTGGACGAAAACTTTAATCTGCTCAGCCTCAGTCCGTGCGCAACAGGTGAAACCTATATTCCGCAATCATTCCGCTGCTCTGCCCGAGAAAGACTCCCTTTATCAAAGTTTTCGCCAGGCCTTTTTCAAAAGGCCGTGTATCCTTACCTCCCCCGTTAGGAATCAGAATTATGAGAAAAACAAGAGTTGGATTTATATCGCTCGGATGTCCGAAGAATCAGATCGACACCGAGGTCATGCTCAGCGAGCTTGTCGCTGCCGGTTATGAGATAACGCCCGAGGACATCAAGGCGGACATCATCATAGTCAACACGTGTGCATTTATCGAGAGCGCAAAAAAAGAAGCAATAGACAACATCCTCGACGTTGCGTGGCTGAAGCAGAAGCGGCTGCGCGGTATCATCGTCACCGGCTGTCTGGCACAGCGTTACGGCGATCAGCTGCTGAGTGAGATGCCGGAGATAGACGCCGTGCTCGGCACGGGCAGCATACACGACATTGTTGCCGCCGTCAAGGCGGTCGACGAGCGCACGAGAGACAGGATCGGCGCAGGTCACGACGACATAGTTGACGGCGACGCATCGGTCGAGTCGAGAATGCGCGCTATGCAGCCCGTGAGACCGGAAGCGACACTGCCTCTCCCGCAAATATACACAGCTGCTCCGGCAGCTGCTCCGCATGCTCCTCCGGATGTGACAGCTGCGGCGGTCACACCTGCGGTGAGAACGGTATCGAGGAGGACGGGGACGGCAGGTATATCTCCGTTCGCCCGCTCGAGTCGCTCGCACTCGGCGGCGACCGTGTTATCACCACACCGGATTTTTACTCCTACCTCAAGATAGCCGAGGGCTGCGACAACCGCTGCTCCTACTGCATCATACCAACCCTGCGCGGGCGCTTCCGCTCCCGTCCGATTGAGGACATTATCGCGGAGGCAAAGGATCTCGAGTCGCTCGGCACCAAGGAGCTTATTCTCGTTGCGCAGGACACCTCGCGTTACGGTGAGGATCTGTACGGCGAATACAGCCTCGCGCGTCTGCTGCGTGAGCTGACCGAGCAGACCTCCATCCCGTGGATACGGTTGCTCTATCTCTATCCGGACAAGATAACCGACGAGCTGATAGCGGAGATACGCGACAACGACCGTATCTGCAAGTACGTCGATATTCCGATACAGCACATCTCCGAGGACGTTCTCCGTCGGATGAACCGCCACGGCGGCAGCGCCGTTGTCCGCGACGCGGTATCGCGTCTGCGCCGTGAATACCCGGCATAGTCATCCGCACCACCGCCATCGTCGGCTTCCCAGGCGAGACGGAGGCGGAATTCGAGGAGCTGTGCACGTACGTTAAGGAAGCGCGGTTTGACCGCTTCGGCGCGTTCCCGTACTCCCGCGAGGAGGACACTCCCGCGTACAGCTTTCCCGATCAGATCGACGAGCAGACAAAGCAGGATCGGTACGACATTATAATGAACACGCAGCTCGGTATTACCGACGAGCTTAACCGCAAGAAGCTCGGCAAGTGTCTGACCGTCCTCTGCGAGGGCTTTGATCCGGTTTCCGAGACGCATTACGGCAGAAGCTACGCCGATGCGCCCGAGATCGACGGCAAGATTTTCTTCACCGCCGAGCATCGGATAAACGACGGCGAGTTTGTCACTGTCAAGATAACCGACGTGCTCGATTATGATCTATACGGAAAGGTCGTGTCCGAATGAAACTCAATTTACCTACAAAACTGACTGTTCTCCGCCTGCTGCTCATACCGTTCTGCATGGCGGCAATAATCGCGCCCGTTTTCCCGGGCGACGTTATTTGGCGTATCGTCGCGGTAGCAATATTTGCACTGACCTCGATCACCGATATGCTCGACGGTATGATAGCAAGGAAATACAACCTTGTCACCACGCTGGGTAAATTTCTTGACCCGCTTGCCGACAAGATGCTGATAATCGGCGTACTAATCTCGGTAATGCTCCGCTATTCGGAGGACAAGACCTTCTGCACCGTTCTCGGAATTGCGCTCTTCGTTATCGTTCTGCGCGAAATGTCGGTCACGCTGCTGCGCATGATGGCTGCGAGCAAGGATGGGATCGTTATCGCCGCCGCGTGGCTCGGCAAAAATGCAAGACGGTAACTCAGATGGCGGCGGTCATTGTGATGCTCGTCGAGCCTGTTTCGTTTATCTCGCAGTATACGCACCTTGCGCTGTCGTATATTCTTATCGCGGCAATGACGTTCATGACCGTGTGGTCGGGAATCAGCTACTTTAAGGCGTACCTGCCGGTGCTGAAAGAGGCCTGATTACCGATTCTGCCGGAATGTCGGGAAAAACAATGAATATAAAAATTCGAGGCTGCTGAATACAGCCTCGTTTTTTATGGAGAAATGAAGAATTTCCGGGAGAGTATCGTCAAGGCAATATATAATTGTTAGATAGCTTTTTGCATGTAAAGCGGAAGCCGGGAAAATGTATTAATAATAGCTTGAACTCAAAGGGTTTGTCTTAGTGCAAAATCAAGCCGATAATGCAAGGTGCAGATTCCGCGCGTGAAAGCCTCCCCCGTGTAGGGGGAGGTGCTGAGCGCAGCGAAGCGGAGGGGCTGTTGGAAACTAAAGAGTCTGTTATCAAACTCTGCTCGTGACGAGTTTTCTGTCACACTGAAATTTGCAATAACTATCAAAATTGATGTGACAGAAAAATTGTCACGAAATCTTACCTTGGCAACAGACTTGATTTATTTAGGCAAACAAAAACAGTAGCTTGTATTAAGAAGGTCAAATCTCGCTGCCGCGGTCAAGGTATATGGAAAGATATTTCGGTTGTTCGTTTTTTACCACTTTCTTTTTACGCGAAAAAGAAAGTGGCGGAAAGAAAAGCGCGTATAAGGGGGATTGCGCCGCGATTCGCTTCGCTCCTATTCGGCGCAGTCTCCCCCTTATATATCCCCCTATGACTGCTCAGCCGATAGCGACTTGACGAGCTATCGTCCGAAAACGCTCGGCAAGCATTATGCCTCGCGTTTCTTATTTGGAGAATGCACGTATAAAGCTCAGCTTTTTCACACACGGTTGACTCGTACACCCTATGCCGCAGTTTGAGTAACATACTCAATTTAAGCTGAGCTTTGGGAGGGGTTCGGGGAGGACTTTCCCTATGCCGCGGTTTGAGCAACATACTCAATTTAAGCTGCCTTGCAGTGTGGACATCGGCGTTTGCAATCAATGCAAAACACGTGTTTTTTGCTGTGCCTTGTATTATATTATCTATTGTCACAGAAGATATTTAGCTTTGTCTGCTGCGGAATGCGCGAGCTGATGCCGCAGTACGCAGCGGAGCATCAAAAAACAATATCTGCGGTATGAACAGCCAAACGCGCTGATCAGAAAAAATCTCCGTTGTCTATCTCTCTCAAATATTGCTCATCGTACTCAAAAATTATTGTGAGCTTGGTGACTTGTGAGCTTGGTGACTTGGATTCAGATATAGCATTTCCCGCTCGCTCACTCGCAAAGCAGGTCATCGATAACGTCCTTTGCGTTAGCGGGCGAGACGCAGCCGCCGGCGAGGAGGGCGAGCAGGCGGTCTGCCGCGTCGCGGTTACGGGCAACGTCGTAGATGAAAACCGTCTCGTCGGTAATGCCGAAGAGGTCCTGCTCGGTCTTGATGATAAGCACGGAATAGACGGTGCGCAGGTGTTTTTCGGCGTCGGAAAGCGAGGCGTCGGTGGTGGCGATCAGCTTATACTGCATCGAGAGACCGGGGCGGTCGGTGCGGACGAGCAGCGAATCGCTCTCCCTCGCGCGCTCGGTGACGTAGGCGCGCCTTTCGGTCCTTTGCTTCGGTATTCGTTCTTTTACGGAAACGGTCATGTTCATTTTTGCCTCCCTTTCGGTTGCTTCGGGTGCCGCGGCGCTGCACATTACCGCTTGGACGTGCCGGTGTCGGCAAAGCGCTTTCCGCCGAGCCTATTTGCGGCGGTGCCTTGCATATCGGTGCCCGGATCGGGGGGGTATCCGGCGCTGCGGTGGCTGAAAAAAACGGTGGTTTCGGGCTGATCCTGTCAGAATGGTTGATAATATGATAACACCGTACAGCGGAAAAAGTAAACCAAATTCACGTTCCCCCCTCGATTCGACAAACAATATGAACACAAACCCGCGGGTGCATAAAAATTACGGCGCTTGTCGGCGAAAACATACTAATTTGTGAGAGAAATAGTTTATAAAAAGTACTAATGTGTGACCTACCATGAGGAAAAATGTCGAAATAAGAATAAATATTCTTCTATGCAAAAAAATATTCGACAGAAAATATGTGTTTCGGCACGTAAGCTTTATGGTTCTGTGTCTGAAAATGCCGGAGAAGTGCGTAGAAGCATGGCATGCATAATTCGATATATTAGAGGCGCGAGAGAACATGATTATAAGATTTAATACATAGTTATATGCATAAATCCATAATTGAATATGTAAAAACAATACATTTAAGTGCAAGAGTCCGAAAAAAGTACAGACTTTAGTCTGCTTTTTTGAAGGCCGGTATATTATAATATATGATGACCGTCTGTGTTGACATCTATGGTGAGCGGAGAGAACGGTTACGCAGTTAGCTTGCTTGCGTTGAGAGCTTGTATACGCGGCGGAAATGCTTGCGCGTAGAGCTTATATGCGTGGTGAGATCGCTTATGCGGCGGAAAGCGTATCTGTGGACAGAGGTTTAAGACGGAGCGGCGGTTCGCAGCTGCTTCGGCAGCTGCGGAGGTGCATTTAAGTCTGATCATGCCAAACCGCATTCTACCCGGCGGTGAATTAAGGCTTGCGGCGGACTGCAGCAGACGATACAGATCGAGAGCGTTCCGGCGCTGCAGGCGTCGCGAATGAGCATAGATGAGCGCGTAAGAGCGAGGATGAGCGAGGATGAGCACGGATGAGCACAGATGAGCACAGATGAGCACGGATGAGCGACGAAAATACGCAAAAAAGCTCCCCATGCGCCCGAGTTTTTCCTAAGGCATGCGGAGAGCTGTTTTTTGATTTTATGCCGATATTATCGGGTGGTAGTATCACCTGTCCGGAGCTGATCGGCGAACTGCGGCGGCAATTCACAGCGGCTCGTATCGGTGATTTTGGCAGTGCGGCAATAACGCGCCGCTATTCTGTGTTTGTCGGCATAGCCGTTTCGGGGCAATAAGCAGCGACTGTATTTACATCGACATTTTCAGCAGGGCAAAAAATCGAGTAGTTGATAATATCCGAGATCTGCGCGTCGAGCCCCCCTCGGAGGCGAGGGAGCTTACCTCCGGTGGAGATGATATTTTTCATTCTGAATAGCTTAACGATAATCTGATCGGTGATGGAGTGCAGATGCATCTCGGTCCAGGCCGCACCGTAGTCGTGGTTTTTACGCTCCATCAGCGCCTTGACGCCGGCGAAGGCATCGAGATATGCCCGCTTCATGTCAGAGAGATGCAGCTTATAATACGCTTCGGTATCGGCGACAACCTCGCCGGGCGACGGGAAGAGCTCGGGATTCTGCATACGCATGAGCATTATTATGCCGTAGTTGACGATGCCGAGATATTCGTCGGCTCTGCCCTCGCCGACGAGGCTGTCGTCGTCCCGTTCTCCTCGAGGGTGCGGATGCGGCGCGCCTTTATCCACAGCTGATCGACAAACGACTCGTCGCGAACGAACAGCCATGTCGGACCGTAATCCTTTGTTTTTGCTTCAAAGATGGCGACGCAGCGCTCTATTATCCCGTCGTAGCGTCTGCCGAGCTCGATATTGTCCATGACGTTCCTCTTTCGGTTTGATTATTTCGCCTGTGCGATGTGTACATACAACTACTATTATATTCTTTTTTTGCAATGTAAAGTCAACTTTTTTTCGCGCGGAGGTGATGTGTGATGCAAATATGCGCAGTGCGGTTGCAAGCGGAAGAACGGTTCGTTTATTCATCTGCGATATTAATGATTCGTTTTCCTTTTCGCCTTGCTTTTTCAGTGTATGTGTACGCTCCGCCGAAATTATTTACTACATAGCATATAACAGCATCCGAATTATCTATCATCCAATCGTTTCGTTTGCATACGGCAAATTTCGGAGGAGCATCCTCAAGTCCGTCTGAATAAATTGTATCTGTATATAGGTCCGGTGTATCAAATTCGTATTTATGCCCCGGAATGTACGCAAGGACCACCGAATAATTGACCTTTTTTTCCCCTCAGACAGCAATTCTTTCATTATTCCGCGAACCATACTATCGAATTGTCCGTGATTGCCTATATAGAATGTGACTTTTTCAGATTCTGTCAGCATTTTCTCTATCTGCACTTTAATTTTCGGTCGTATAGCTAACGGGCAGATGCTGTGTCCGAAAAAAGCAGCAGGTCATTAAACCACCTCATATTCAAAAAATATTTGTTTTATGACGCATATTTAAGCTAAATCTCATTATATATTGTAATTATAACATATTTCAATGGCTATATGCGTATGTAATACGAATATTTTGAAAATAATAGCGTATAATATAAGAATAATGACTCCCGATTTTGTTTTACAATATAGCAAGAACCCGGGAGGTGAGCCGAATGATTGATGCAAACTTTATAAGGAATAGAATCACGCAGCTTCGTTTGCAAAAGGGCGTCTCGGAATATCAGATGGGCTATGACCTCGGTCATAGCAGGAGTTATGTTTATAACATTTCATCGGGCAAGTCGCTCCCGCCGCTGACAGAATTTTTGGAGATATGCAATTATTTCGGTATAACGCCGAGTCAGTTTTTTGATACATCAATTGACAATCCTGCATTGCTGCAGACGGCGATCAAGGAGCTGAAGAAGCTGAGCGATGATGATCTTATGCTTATTATCGGCAATATTCGCAGATTGGCAAGGGACGGATGACTGCAGTACCGCAGTTATTATGAACCGGATATTATTTGAACAATACCCCCGACGAGAATCATAAGAGAACTCTCGTCGAGGGTATTGTCTTTGCCCTTTGTTCTGTTTTGCAGTGACAGCTCGAATAATATGTACCCATAAAGGTGCAGTACGCAGAATGCCCGAGTAAAAATACAAAACGGACACAGCCGAAGAGCCGTGTCCGTTTTTAACGTCATGCAGAGCCGACGTATTATTAAAGCAGAGCAATTACGTGTGAGCGGCGGGATATTCCGGGGTTATGCCCGGTCATTATCCGAATCATCGGAGTCGTTCGAGCTGTTTTCGGAATCCGAAGCATCCGAGCTATCCGAGCCGTTCGAGCTATCGTGTGCATCGGGCTTGCTGCTGTCCGAGTCTGCGTTATCGGTATTATCGGAGCTTGCATCGGAGCCGGCTGCATCATTCGTGTCGGTCGTATCATTCAAGTCGGTCTTGTCCCGGCTGTCCGAAGCGTCCGTGCCTGTGTCATTGCCCGGATTATCCCGATCGTCGCTGCTCTCGTCAGGGAAAGGACGGGCGGGGAACACATAAAAGCCCGCCTCACGCATTGCCTTGATACGAGCATCCTCCTCGCGCTCGCGCACCTTCTGCTCCTGCTCGCGGCGGCGGCGCTCTTCCTCGTCGCGCTTAGCCTGCTCGGCGTTTTCGCGCTCGCTGCGGCGGCGCTGCTCGCTCTTCATCTCCTCGAGCTGCTCCATGGTAGAGTCGGTTTCCATAGCCGCCTTGAACTGACCCTCGTCCATTATCTCGTTCTTGATAAGGAACTCGGCAATGAAGTGGAGCTTATCCATCTTTTCGGTCAGGATGCGCTCTGCGCGATTGTACTCAGCCTCGATTATGCGGTAGATCTCGGAGTCGATCTTAGCCGCCGTCTGCTCGGAATAGTTGCGCCCGGAGGAGAAATCTCTGCCGAGGAACACCTCGTCGTCCGAGTGCTCGCTGCCGAAAACGATAGGTCCGAGCTCGGCGCTCATGCCGTATTTTGTGACCATATTGCGGGCGATATTCGTTGCGCGCTGAATGTCGTTTGAGGCTCCGGTGGATACATCGTCGAGGATGAGCTTTTCCGCCATACGTCCGCCGAGCAGACCGGCGATAGATGCCTTCATCTGCGAGACGGTCATGTAGGAGCGGTCCTCTGTCGGGATAGACATTGTATAGCCGCCGGTGCCCTTATTGCCCGGAATGATGGATATCTGATGAACGGGGATATCGGGCTGAAGAATGTGTCCGACTATCGCGTGACCCGCCTCGTGATATGCGGTGAGCTTGCGCTCCTTTTCGCTGATGACCGAGCTCTTCTTCGGAGTTCCGACCACGACCTTTATCATAGCGTCCTCGATATCGTTCATACCGATGAGTGACTTTCCGCGGCGAGCCGCAAGGAGTGCCGCCTCATTTAGCAGATTTGCGAGGTCCGCGCCGGTAAAGCCGGTGGTGCTGCGTGCAATGACCGAGAGATCCACATCGCCCTCAAAGGGCTTGCCCTTGGAATGGACGCGCAGAATAGCCTCTCTGCCCTTGATGTCGGGATAGTTGACGGTGACCTGACGGTCGAAGCGTCCGGGACGGAGAAGAGCGGGGTCGAGGATGTCGGGACGGTTGGTGGCGGCGATAACGATAACGCCGTCCGAGCCGTCGAAGCCGTCCATCTCTACGAGCAGCTGGTTAAGCGTCTGCTCGCGCTCGTCGTGACCGCCGCCGAGACCCGCGCCGCGGTGACGTCCGACCGCATCGATCTCGTCGATGAATATGATCGCTGCGGGATGCTTTTTGGCATTTGCGAACAGGTCACGGACACGGGACGCGCCGACACCGACGTACATCTCAACGAAGTCCGAGCCGGAGATGGAGAAGAAGGGAACGCCCGCCTCTCCCGCTACCGCCTTGGCAAGCAGAGTCTTACGGGTTCCGGGAGGGCCGACGAGCAGTACACCGTGCGGTATCTTTGCGCCGAGGCGGCTGAAATGAGCGGGATCCTTGAGGAACTGAACTATCTCGACCAGCTCCTCCTTTTCCTCGTCTGCGCCCGCAACGTCGGCGAAGGTGACGCGCTTTTTATCCGCATCGTAGGTCTTGGCGTGCGACTTGCCGAAGGAGCCTATCTTTCCGCCCCCCTGCCGTTCGCCTGATTCATCATAAATATCCACAGCGCTATGAACCCATAGACCTATCATTATCAGATAGGGCAGCAGGCTGACCCACCACGGTATATCAACGGGGGCGGGCATATCGTAGTCTGTGATAATGCCGCTCTCCTTCTGCTCCTTGACCGTATCGCTCAGGTCAAGGTAGAACTGCTCGAAGGAGCGGAGCTTGTAGCTGACGGTGCTCCCGTCCTGAAGCTCCATCTTGAGCTGATTGCTCTCGTCGAGAACGAAGCTCTTGACCTGCTCGCCCTTGAAGAGGTCGACGACCTGACTGTACTTGAGCCGTTCGGAGCTCGTGTCGCGGAGCATGAACGAGGCGGAGATTATGATAACTCCCATAAGAAGTATCCAAAACAAGAATGAGGAGAATCTATTCTTTTTTCATGTTGCCTCCAAAGTATCATACCGATAGTTTGACCGGAATACGGCGTAATTATTGAGCCTCGGCGAATTTTTGTCTGTCTGCATATTAATTTTCGTAAACGCTGCGGCGCAGAACGCCGACATACGGCAGCGCGCGGTACGCCTCGTCGTAGTCGAGACCGTAGCCGACGACGAACTCGTCCGGAATGACCTTGCCGATGTAGTCCGGCTCGAATTCGACCTCGCGGCGGTCGGGCTTGTCGAGCAGAGTGCAGGTGCGGACCGATTTTGCCCCCTTCAGGCGCAGATATTCCGAGAGGTAGGAGAGGGTGCGTCCGCTGTCGATGATGTCCTCGACGATGAGGATATTGCAGTTTGAAAGATCGGCGCGGTGAATATCGAGGATAATGTTAACGCGTCCGGAGGTCGATGTGCCTCCGCAGTAGGACGAGACCTTCATAAAGTCTATCTCCACCGGCAGCGATATGCGCTTCATCAGCTCGCCCATAAAGACGACCGAGCCCTTGAGAATGCAGAGCAGCACGAGCTTTTGAGTCGTCGCCCGCATAGTCGCGGTCGATCTCGGCGGCAATGCGGCGGACTATTTCGTTGATCTCCCCCTCGGAGACGAGAATTCTTTCGATGTCCTTGTTTATCTGAGACATTGTATGCTTTTCCTTTCGCCTTAAGGTATGCTGATATTGATTTAATGATAATTTAAAGATAATTTGTGCCGATGCGCCGTCAACTATCGATCGGCGCGATGTATATAAGGTCAATACGGGATACCTCGTCGCTCCCGTTGTCCGCGCGCGCGGCTGAGGAGTCGATTTGGGCACCGTCTCGCACTGCGGCGCCGGGTATCCAAAGGATGCCGTCTTCGTCGCAGATCATCGGCAGCGTTTGCCGCTCCTGCGGCGGTACGGCTGCCGCCTGATACAGATTTTTCACCGTGCGGTGTCTGCCGCGCACGAGCACCCGGTCTCCGGGCTGTCGCTTTCTCGCGAATAATGTACCTTTAAGTTTAGCAGATGCGACGGTTATGTGTGTAGATAAATTGTAAATATTTTCGCCCGATGGGTGACGAATTTTTGCCGTGCCGCTCCCCGTCGTGCCGCACGGCTCGGAGACCGATGCACCGTCGTGCGGGACGCTCTCCACGACTATCAGCATTGCCCCGCCGGGCAGGCGGTTTTCGCCGGGACGCAGAGGGTATTCGGCAGCGGATCCGCCGTCGGGCTTACCGCATGTCTTACCGTATGTATCACCATATGTCTTACCGTCTGTCTTATCGCATGACGCGCTGCCGCCGGCTGCCGCCGCCGGATAATCGCCGTCATTCGCGGCTGTCGTGCGCGTTCGGCTGTCGCCGGAGCTCGGTGCTCTGTCCGCACCGCGCCCGATATCGGGAGAGAGCATTATCCCGCCGCGCAGCTTTGTCGCGCGCACCGCGCCGGGCAGACTCAGCTCCTCGTGCGTAGCGCCGACGCGGCAGAGCCTCGCGAGCGCCTCTATGTTGTCGCTGCCGGGGTCCGCGGATATTCCGCGGCGGGCGCAGTAGTCCCGATAGAACGAGAGCAACCTGCGGCGCAGCAGCGGTGCGGGCAGCCGGTCGGGAACAGTGATGCTGTCGGTGCTGCGGATGTGTGCGGCTGCCGCTGTATTTTCGATACTATCGGCGGGGTCGGTACTCTTTATCGAATCGTAGGTATTCCGTATCGAATCGCCGGTAGTATGTCGAGGGCGGTCGGTTTCCGGGTACTCGGCAGAGCCTATGCCGGCTTGTGCCGCGCCGCTATACGCCGCGCCGCTTGTGTCTGTTGCGCTTTTGCCAGTACCGTATTCGCCGTCGGTGCCCGTTCGGTATTCCCCGAGCAGCTCGGTCAGTCTTTTCAGCCCGTCCTCGGGGAGGGAGGCAAGCGCCGAGAGCAGCGTCTCATCCTCGCGCAGCAGCCGTGCGGTACGGTATGCAGCCTCGGGCGCGTGCGGCGACAGCTCGCAGAGCGCAGGCACGCAGCGGGAGCGGATAACATTCCGTGCGCAGCACGGCTCGAGATTTGTACTGTCGGTAACATATTCTATGCCGTTTTCGGCGATATAGCGCTCTATCTCGGGGCGCGGGACGGACAGCAGCGGGCGCAGCACCGGTATGCCGCCGGAGAGCGCGGAGACGCTGTACTCTGGTATGCCGCCGAGCCCCGCAAGCGCGCTGCCGCGCGAGAGTCGAAAGAGCAGTGTTTCGAGCTCGTCATTTGCGTGATGGGCGGTGACGATGCAGCTGCAGCCGTATTCCTCAGCCGCCTCGCGCAGATATGCATACCGCAGCTCGCGCGCCGCCTCCTCAAGTCCGAGTCTGTGCGCTCGAGGGCATAGGCGGGTACGTCGGCGCGGCAGACCTTGAGAGCAATGCCGTACTCTCGGCAGAAGCGTCTGCAGTGCCGCTCGTCTCTGTCTGCCTCCTCACCGCGGATGCAGTGGTTGAGGTGCATGGCGACGGGGGTTATCCCGTACTCCTCGCGGCAGACATGCAGCGCATGCAGCAGCGCGGGAGGAATCGCCTCCGCCGCTGTAACCCACGAGCAGGGTCTTGCCGCGCAGCCCGCAGCGGTCAACGGCGCGTCGCACCGCCTCGGTCAGCGGGGCGGCTTTTTGATGCGCCGCGGCGCGTGTCGGGCTTGCTATTTGCATTATCGGGCGCAGCGCCGCATGCCGCACATTCGCCGTGCGCCGTGCGCTCCGCTTCGGGAAAGCTATTCGCCCGAGCGGTCATGTCGAGGGCTCCTCGACATCGGAGATCGACGTAAATTTAGTATACTGTCCGAACCATCCGAGCTCGACCGTTCCCGTCGAACCGTGTCGGTTCTTTGCAATGATAACATTAGCCACATTCAGCTTCGGCTCGACCGCGCCGCCCTTTGGATTCCTTTACCGTTCTCGTAGTACTCGGGGCGGTAGAGGAACATAACGATATCCGCGTCCTGCTCTATCGCACCGGAGTCGCGGAGGTCGGACAGCATAGGTATTTTTTCGGTTCTCGACTCGGTCGCACGCGAGAGCTGGGCGCAGCAGATGACCGGGACATGCAGCTCCTTTGCGAGCAGCTTCATGTTACGCGAAATATCCGAGACCTCCTGAACGCGGTTTGTCTATCTTTCGGTCGGAGTTCATCAGCTGGAGGTAGTCGACCACGACGAGACCGAGGTTTTTCTGCTTCAGTCTGCGGAGCTTTGCCCGCATACCGGTAACGGTGATGCCGGGGGTGTCGTCGATGTAGATATTGCATTCGGAGAGGGCTGAGGCGGCGTGTGCGATGCGCGTCCAGTCCTCGCCGGAGAGCTGACCGCTTCGCATTGCGCCCGATTCTATGAGCCCCTCGCTTGACAGCATACGCTGTACGAGCTGCTCGCAGGACATCTCGAGCGAGAATACCGCCACGGCTTTGCCGGTCTTTTTTGCCGCGTTGGAGGCTATGTTAAGGCAGAACGATGTTTTACCCATACCGGGGCGCGCGCCGACGAGCACGAGGTCGGAGTCGCCGAGACCGATGAGCACCTTGTCGAGGTCTCCGAAGCCGGTCGGCGTGCCCTTCGTGCTTTCCGGGTCCTCGCTCAGTGCGCGCAGCCCGTCGTAGACCGAGACGAGAACGTCGCGGATGTGAACGAAATCCTTGTTGCCCGTGCCCTGAACTATCGAGAATATCTTTTGCTCCGACTGCTCGAGGATGTTGCTCACATCGTCCTGTGCGGTGTATGCCGTCTCGGTTATCTCGTTGCAGGCGGTGATGAGCTGGCGAAGCCTGCTCTTGGCGCGGACGATAGTTGCATAGTCCTTTATGTTAGCCGAGGAGGGGACTATCTCAGCGAGTACGCGGATGTATATACGTCCCTGCTCGTTCGAGGAGTAGACCCCGCGACGGACGAGCATATCTATCAGGGTAACTACGTCTATGGTCTTGTCCTGCAGGTACAGCTCCTTCAGTGCGAGCCATATCTCGCGGTGATCCTCGGTGGAGAAATCCTCCGCTGTCAGCTTGTCCGCGACGAGATTCAGACTGTCCGGGTCGATAAGCACCGAGCCGATGACCGACTGCTCCGCCTCTATCGAGACGGGCAGCTCTCGTCTGATGTCACTTAGTTCCATAAAAATACTACCTCTTCCTTGTTGTTTGCGTGCCGGATATCACATCGGCACCCTTCGGCTGTGCCGAAGGGGTATTATGCCGCTTACTTTTCGGTGACTACTACGTTTATCTTGCCGACAATGCCGGTGTACAGCTTTACATCAAAGGTGTAGGAGCCGTATGCCTTGATCCCGTCCATATCTATCTTGCGGCGGTCGATAACGATGCCGGTCTGTGCCCGGAGCGCCTCGGAAACATCCTTGCTCGTAACAGAGCCGTACAGTCTGCCGTCCGCGCCGCCTGACGCCTCGATCTTTACGAGTACCGACTGGAGTTTTTCGCTCGTAGCCTTAGCCTCCGCAGTCTCCACCTCGATGCGGTGGCGCTCCGCGCTCTCCTTGTTTTTAAGGTCGTTGAGCGCCGCGCCGGTAGCCTCGATCGCGAGTCCGCGCGGGAGCAGATAGTTTCTTGCATAGCCGTCGGAGACGTTTATCAGCTGTCCCTTTTTTTGCCCTGAGCTTTTACGTCCTGAGTGAGAATTACTTTCATTTTTTTACCTCCTATTGCTGCGGTGATAAAATCGTCCGGACCGAAAAAGCGAAAACAGGGCTTGTATAGTTAATCTTAAGTAAAATCAACTTTATAGATAATGTGTCGGAATCCTGACGGATTCCTGCATAAGATAATATGTTTTCGCTTTTTCTGCGCCCGATTTCGCCGCGCGACGTACAATTGTACGCCTTGCGCGACGAAATCGAACACTCCAAACGATTTTCTCTACCGCAGGGATATGCTGTAGTTAAATTGTGTTGCGGTTGACCCGCAGGGTTATGCTGTAGTTAAATTGTGTTGCGGTTATCGCCGCAGAATCATCGCCGCAGAGCTACTCTTCGTCAAGATAGCTGTCGATCGCATCGAGCAGCATCTGCTTTGCTTCTGCGACAGTTACTCCCGTCATCTGCGTAGCAGCAACGTCGAAGCGTCCTCCGCCGCCTATCTTTTCGGCTATGAGCTGAACATTTATCTCTCCCGCCGATCTGGCGCTGATGTGAACATAGCCGTCGAGCGGGCAGATAACAAAGGAAGCCTCCACACCGTCGACCGACAGCAGCTTGTCCGCCGCCTTAGCCGCCGATACGCGGTCGAGTGCAGTCAGCTCGCCGCCTCCGCTTGCAACAGACACGGCTATCGCGGTGCGGTAGAGCATAACGTCGCTCTCAAATCTCGCCTCGCTCATAAAGTCGCGCAGGTCGGTCTTGAACAGCTCCTCGGTATCCGCCGGGTCGGCGCCCTCGCCGCGCAGATACAGCGCCGCGCTGAAGGTTCGGGTGTGTGTATTGCGTGTGAATCGGCGGGTATCGAGCAGGATACCGGCAAATATCATATCCGCCTCTTCCTTAGGCAGGCTGCCGGTGGGTATCGACTGCTCGAGTATTTCGGTGACCAGCTCGCAGGCGCTCGATGCCGACGGCTCGATGTAGGTGATTATCGGGTTTATCGGATATTCAGCCGTCTTTCTGTGGTGGTCGATTATGACGGTGGAGAGAACATTGTCCGCGATCTCGGGCGACTCGAACTTTTCGCGATTGTTGACGTCGCAGATAACGAGCAGCGTCTCGCTCGTGATGGTGTCCTGCGCGTCGGATGCGCCGATAAATACCGAGGACAGATCGGGTGTCGCCTTCAGCATAGCCAGCGCGCGGGCAAGATTCGGGTCGCGGTCGTTTACGATGATGTTGACGCGAACGCCGCAGAAAATCGCGAGCCGCGCAATGCCGACACAAGCGCCGAGCGAGTCGAAATCCGCTCCCGCATGTCCCATGACGAGCACATTCGACGACTTTGAGATAGCGACGGCGAGCGCGTTTGCAATGACCCTCGCTCTGACCTTGGTGCGCTTGGATACGCCCTTGCTCTTTCCGCCGTAGAATTCGAGCGCGCCTCCGCGCCGAATGACGGCTTGGTCTCCTCCCGCGCTGCAGCGCCATGTCGAGAGCAGCCTTTGCCGCGCGCTCCTTGTCTGCAAGATTGCCGAAGCCGCCTGACAGTCCCATGGAGATAGTAACCGGCATACTGCCGTCTCCGACCCGCACCTCGCGCACGCGGGCGAGGATATCGAAGCGCCGCTCGGCAAACTCCTCGAGATGCCGTGCCTCGAATATGAACATGTATCGCTCCTTTTCATACTCGCGAAAGATGCCGCCGACCGACTCCGCCCAGCTCTTGAGCACCGTCTCGACCTCGCCCGCGATTGTTCGGTACTGCTCCTGAACGTACTGCATCAGCTCCTCGAGATTGTCTATCATGATGTAGCAGACCACGGGACTTTCGTTCTGTATCTGCATGTAGAGGGAGCTGACCTCGGTGCGGTCATTGAAGAATGCCATTATGCAGCGGCGCGAGTCGAGAGTCAGGCGGTAGCCCTTTACCCCCCATTGCCTGCCGAAGCGGTGGTAGTCGTAGCCCTCCTCGGAGTCGGGCGAGAGCACATCCTCGGCGGTAAAGCCGCATATCTCCGCGACCGACGCGCCGACCGCCTCCTCGCCCTCTACACAGACTGAGGCAAAGCTGTTGTTTATCCATCTGATTATGCCGCCCTCGTCGAAGATGACGATGGGTCTGCGGTGGTTCAGCAGCGCGTCGAGCACGGCGGTGTCCGTCGCTTTGTCGCTGCGGTCGAGTATAAAGCTGCGGTGCGCCTTGAGGGCGCTCGTCAGCACCGTCAGCGCGGCGCAGGCGGGGATGTAGAGCAGGGCGACGGTGACCGAGGTCGCCGTGCGTGCCGCCGGGTCGGGGATCTTTGTGCAGATGAGCGCGGTAACCCCGAGAAAGAAGAGCGCGAGCAGGGCGCTGGGAAGAATGGTTATCGCGCGCTGCTTGATGAGCCGCTTTCTTCTGCCGCTCAGTATTCGCTGTCCTCTCGCGCGGCGCGAGCCGCTTACGTTGTTGTTTTCAATCGCTTGTCCTCCGTTTTCGGGGCGCGCCGCGATGCTCCGGAATAAAGAGCACCGGGCAGAGCCGACAGTCTTGTCTTCCCCTGCATAGCTTTTAAAGCGTTAAAATGGGATGTAAAGCCGAGTGATCATACAGCCGTGTGTATGTCTGTCCCGCGGCAGCGCCGCAGGGGTTTTCTGCAATGTGACGGCAGACGGTATCGGATGAGTCTGCGCGGCATTCCGATGGATTTCGGAATGCCCTTTGCCTGCCGCAGCGGGAATTTCCGTTCGCGTGTCCTGCCTTGCATATCCAACCCGGATGCTGTTTTTCGACAACTCGGGAAAATTATCTGCCTATGCGGTCATTCTTCCTTGCGGTGAGCAGCCGCAGCCGCACGAAAGGTGTGTATCACGCCGATAAGTACGAACAGTATCGCGGCAATGCCGACGCTCGATATTAGCGCTCCGATACATATCATAACGATGATTGCAAACATCGCCCCGCCGCCGGTACGGCGCTTTGCGCCGGAGAGCAGCGTTCCGAGCCCCACCGCAAAAAAGCCGGGCGCGAGCACCGCAGCCATATTCTCCGCCGAAACGGCTATCAGGCTGTTGTCGGACGACGCGCCGAATATCGCCGAGGCGAGGTAGGAGAGGGTGAATATCACCGCCGCCGTAAGGCTCATGGTCACCTTGCCGCGCTTGTCGAGCTGCGGGGGTGCAAGGAAACGGATGCAGCCGCCGAAAATGCCGTGCGCGAGCCATCCTATGAACAGCGCCGTCACTATGACTATCGACGGCAGCACGCGGAGCATCGAGGCCTTCATCTGCCGAAATGCCGCGGTAAGCTCGCCGACCGATACGCCGTATATCTGCCCGCCGCTCTTTTCCATTGCTTCGGCGCTGCTCAGCAGACTGTCGCGCATTACGGAAAAGGGAGCCTTTGATCTCATTCCATATAGCCGTCCACGACAGCTCTCCGCCGAGGTACGCATCCGCCGCGAATTGCAGCAGACCGAGCAGTATAAGAGCCGCTGCGGAGGCGATGAGCGAGACGTTCTTGGTCATCCCTGCCCTCCGCGCTGAGGCAGATGAGGAGTGCGAGCAGTGCCGCCGCCGCGCTCCACGCCGGAACGAACGGCGCATAGATCACCGCGGAAGCGATCGAGCCGAGCAGCGGTGCGAGCGCAAGAACACGTATGCCGGAGATGAACGCCGCGACCGCGCCGAATCCCGCCGAGAGCGAGAGCCACAGCCAGCCGTCGAAAACATCGTGCGCAATGAGAGCTGCGCCCGCCGACAGCAGTACGGCGAGAATGACGGTAAAGGTCGGTATCTGCCGCCCGCTGCTCTTTTTATCCCGTTTTCCATGTAGATACCTCCCGTGCTTTTCGCTTGACCTCGTGATCTCGCGCCTAAGTATAATACTCCATATTACGATTATCCTTAATTATATCATATAATATGCATTTTGTAAATAATGCTTTTTGTAAATAACTCGGATACGCGGGGAGGAGAACGCGGCGGGGAACGAGGGGTACGCGGCCTTTTGAAAAAAGGCCTGGCGAAAACCTTTTATAATAGGGAGTCTTTCACGGGCACACTGACTAAAGTAGTCACTATTAAAAGTTTCGCCCGCCGTTGCAAGAACAAAACGTGAATGTTTCGGTAAGTGCGAAGCACAGACCGAAACTTCATATTGAATCGCTCAGCGATTCAATGACCCCACAGAGCGGCGCTTCTTTTGGAGCTTTGGAACAACGCCCCGCGTTGTTCACGTGAAGTTTTGCGGTCTTGCGGAGCAAGATTGCCGTTTGTAACGGCAAAGAAAAACTTCATGTTGAATCGCTATGAAATTCAACGTCGCATCACTCGCTCAAAGAAAAGCGGCTGAGGCTCTGATTCACCTGAATTCGTAGTGGTAACGCGCGATGACGAAACAAAGAATTTGCAGTAAATCAGGTTAACATTGCACACTGAAAGTTTGCGCGTGTATGCCTCCCCTGTGCAAGGGGAGGTGCTGAGCGCAGCGAAGCGGAGGGGATGTTGGGAACTAAGAAATTCTTAATCAAACTTGGTTCGTGACGTTTTTTATGCTATATCAAACATAATGATTTTTGCATTTTTAAATATAGTATAAAAAACGTCACGAAATCATAATTTGGCTGCAGATTTTGACTCCAACAGCCCCTCCGTCGATTGAGCCGCTATGCGGCTCAATGAGCACCTCCCCTTGCACAGGGGAGGCATACACGTGCGACTTTTCAGTATGCATTATCAACTTAATTTTAGGCAGATCAAAGATTAGCAAAATTTGGGTCGGTCTATAACCTCATGCACGAGTGCATTTTTGCGGTCTTGCGGAGCAAGATTGCCGTTTGTAACGGCAAAGAAAAATTTCATGTTGAATCGCTATGCGATTCAACGTCGCATCATCACTCGCTCAAAGAAAAGCGGCTGAGGCTCTGATTCACCCGAATTCGTGCGATTCGCACAAAGAAAATCCACCAAAGAGCCGATTTTCTTAAATTCGGATTTTTCACCGCTTTTTCACGCGGCTTGACGAGAGCTGTGCATTCCCGCGTTTGCGTTATGTAAAAATGTTTATAAAAGCGGCGCAAATTCGCAATATTTGCCGTGAAATCTATCCTCCGTATTTCTTGACAAACAGTATTTTTTATGCTAAAATAAGCAAAAGGAAATCTGCTGACGCTTTTCCACGGAGGAAATGAAATGAAAAAAGAACAAAAGACTTTCCGCGATTATCCTCGCGGTTGCTATGATATTCGCGTCCGTCGCGCTCGCTTCATGCGTGTCCGAGACGGATATAAAAAAACACAGATATCTCAGACCTATTCCGAGTTCGGCAATGCCTTTTATAACGCGGTCAAGTGCTGCGCGTTCAACGACGTTTACAATCCCGCAGACTTCAAGGAGTGGTCGACCCTGCTCAAGGCGGCAAGATCGGTCAGCAAAAAAAAAACCAAAGATTATCCTCAGAGCGACCTCGAGTCGTATCTCGAGCAGTGGAGAGCTGCTATCGACGAGCTGAATGCACTTGCCGACAAGTACCCGCTTCCGAGCGGCATAACCGAAGAGACTGTCGAGACCGCAGCCGAGTAATAAGCTGCCGAGCCGACAGCATCGGCGTGCCCGCGTATGCTTTATCGGCATGACGCGCTGCGTTTACGCATGCCTCTTTCCACCGTACGGTATGCGTATTTAGATGCTCTGTCCCTTATCCCGTCACCGCATCGGCGGAGGGGGAGAATATCCGAATGCGGACGGGGTCTCCCGAGACGGTCGCATAAGCGATGAGCGCCGACGAACTCAGGCGGCTCCGACACGATTCCGCGGTATATGCGAGGGCAGGGCGATGCTGCGCAGGGAATATGAATTTAATAAGGCTCCGGCAGGGTGCTTCATTATCGAAGAACCCTGCCGGAGCTGTTTTTTCGGCGCTCGCCCCTGCCGAAAATCGTTTTGAGTCTATTATCCGGCAGATAAATCAAGCCGCATCAAAAGTCGGGCAGGAAAGCCCGTGCTATGTGAACGTCCCGAGCCGTTTCGGACTCGTGCCCCCTTAGCCGTACCGGGCTTTTGCGGCTCACCACCGCCCGCCTGAGCTGCCGTACCGCACCCCGAACGCACGACACCCGAGGCTATCTCCGCGCCGGAGGGCTGCGCCGGCTACGACCTTGCCGTTAAACGTCCTCTTTTTTTTCAGACACCGCAGCCGCAGCCGCAACCGCAGCCGGTGTTTGTGCCGGTGCTGCTGTTGCAAGCGAGCAGGAGCACAAGAATTATAAGGATGATGATCCACAGTGTATCGTCACTGAAAAGATTGCAAAGACAGTTCATTTCTGACCTCCGTCATATTCCGTTTTATTGTACGGCGCATGCGCCGAGGCGGTGAGCTCAGCCGCCTATAACATATTATGCATGCGGCGGGGAGTGTTCCATGTGTGCGGAGGTTTTGCCGCCGCGCCCAAGCGCCCGTCGAACAGACGGCTCCGTAACGATGGAATTGATGTGCGGTCCTGCGTCTGTGATTCTTAAATTAGGGGACACCTCAAAAAACCTGACCTGAGATATTTTGCCTATTCTCACAAATAAAAGGGAGCTGTTAAAAACGCGGTTTTTAACAGCTCCCTTTGATTCGGTGGGGATAGGTAAAAAGTGTTCGGAGCGAGTGGCGTTGCCCCGTCAGGCGTACGAGCATACGTCGAGGGGCAAAGCGCTCGCAAAATAAGCGGATAATAATTCCGTCGGGGATCCGATAGAATTTCATCAGCCTTCCCTGTGTTTGTGCCGAACAAAATTCACACTTATATCTGCTTTTTGTTCCGGACTTTTTACAGCCCCGACTGCCTCTGCATCATGCAGCTCTGCGCGGCAGGGTGCGCTGCGGCACAATGCGGCGGGAAAATTATCAGTCTATCTCATACATTGCGGTCGTTTCCGCATAGCAGATATCCTCGATATTATCATAATAGTCATTGCTGTCGGTCGACTCATATCCGCCCGACTTATCCTGTGCTATATACTCCCGAAGCTCATCCGCGACCTCGCTGTCGATCGGATATTGCATACCCTCAGAATAATAAACATAATAGCTGCCGTCTGAATAGCCGACTACCGTAAGCTTAGGATTCTGACCCGCGCAGAATGTGCCGCTCTTATCACAGGGATAGATGCCGATGGTTTCGATCGGCTCCGGCATACGGTCCCCTAACCGGCTCGCCGGCAAGGGCGGTGTTGACAGCATCGCTGAGTTTTTTGCTCATTACGAGAAATGACTGGTGATATGTGACACCGTTGTCCGAAATGTTTTTTTGACAAACATATACGTTCCGTAATAGTCAAAATCCGTTTCGTTAAGCAGAGCCTTATAATCATCGTACTTATCCTCACGGATAAAGATGCGGTAATCGACCAACAGAATTGTTCTGTCGTTGTTGATTTCCGCGACGGTGGTGTAGTAGCTTCTCGCAAGAAGCGTCGGAACATCCGGCTTTGTTACAAACACTCTGTCCGTCGATTCAAAATCGGTGGGTCTTGCCGTAAAAATGCGATATCAAAGCCTTGTATACAACGCCGTCTATGGTGTAGGTCTCGCCGCCGTCCTCCGATACCGCCTGATGCGCACGCGCATCGTCGACAGCGGCGCAGGAGGAGAACAGAGCCGCAGAGCATGCCGCTGCCGCAAGGAGTATAAGCGCACGAAGCAATTTCTTTTTCATTTTCTATTTCCTCCTTACTCGAGATTGAGCTTCTTTTTCATAATGTGCTGCGTTATCAGATAGTATATTGTGCCGAGTATAAGATTAAATACTATCAGTCCCGCCGCAACGAGATGATCGGTTGCCGGAGAATTATTCTCTATCCATGAAAGCAGCTTATATATTCCGAGCTGTCTTCCGTATGTCGTAAGAATGATGATAGCGATAGTGCCGAGTATCTGGCAGGCAAAATAGTACCCGAAGAATACTCCGAAAGCGAGCAGCACGCGGTTTTTCTTTGCGAGCTGACCGACGGCGATGCAGGTGTAAAAAGAGCAGCATCGACACCGCAGATACAACAACGAGCATAATAACTGCCTCGACAATATAGGCAATAAAATGTCCGCCGATGTTATCAAGCGCACGGTTGCAGAGATAGCAAATTGCTTTCCAGAGTTCTACAAATGCATCGCCTGCGGTTACTATCGAGCATGCGAGCAGAATAGCGACAGCGGACACAAGGACGCAGATAATAGCCGAGAGCAGCTTTGCCCATATGTGCTGATGCACGGTCACGGGCAGAGTAAAGCTGAGATAGCCCTCGCCGGTGAACATATTCTTATAGAATCGCGCGATGCAGAGTGCAACGGTCGCGACAAGGGTAACGATGCAGGCTATTATGAATATGGCGGTAGAGGATGAAAAAAGGTCCAATATGCATCGCCGTCATTCTCAAAGAGCTGAACAAATCTATGCAGCAGCGCTATTCCGAGCAGGATCAGCTGAAACGGAAGCAGCGAGCGCATATAAGAAGCCAGCTCGTATTTCATCAGCTTCTTTACCATTTGAATACCTCCCTGAACAGCTCATCGGCGCTCTTTCCGCTCTCCTCACGGATGGCATCGACGCTCTTGTGCAGTACGATGTTTCCGTTATTGATGAAAATCACCTCGTCGAGCACCTGCTCGATATCCGAGATGAGGTGTGTCGATATGATGACCGACGCCTCGGGGTTGTAGTTGCCGATGATGGTTGAAATGATGTAGTCGCGCGTCGCCGGGTCGACGCCCGCTATCGGCTCGTCGAGAACATAGAGCTTTGCGCTGCGGCTCATTACGAGGATGAGCTGTTACCCTTGGAGAGTGTTTTCAGCCGCACGCCGGTCGTTATGCCGAGCCGAGTGAGCATCTCTATCGCCGTGTCGCGGCGAAAATCCTCGTAAAAATCGCAGAACATGTCGACGAGCTGTCCCACCGTCATCCACGAGTTGAGGTAGTTGCTGTCGGGTAGGTATGCCACGACCTTCTTCGTCTCGACTCCGGGAGCGCCCCCGCAGACCGTAAGGCTGCCGGAGGTCGGGGTGAGCAGTCCGTTTATCAGCTTTATGAGAGTCGTCTTTCCCGAGCCGTTCGGTCCGAGCAGTCCGATTATCCTGCCGCCCTCTATCGAGAGATCAATATTATTCAGTGCGATAAGAGGACCGTATTTCTTGGTGATGCCGTCACATCTGAGCAGTTCCACCATCTGTATTCCACCTTTCCGTATATTGCTTTGTCTCTGCCTCGGTCATGCCGAGGTTCTCCATGTCAGAAAAATATTGACGCGTTTTGTCCGCGCGCGAGCGCTCGACCACAGCCTCAGCCGCCTCGAGGTTGTCGCCGACATACCAGCCGTAGCCGACCACCGCATAGATTATCCCGTCGCGGCTCAGCTGCTCAAACGCCTTCTGCACCGTTCCCGGATTTACGCCCGCCTCGACCGCGAGCGCACGCACCGACGGCAGCTGCTCGCCTGCGGCAAACTCTCCGAGCGCTATGTGCGTGCTCAGCTGCTCGCATAGCTGCGGGCAGATAGGACGGCTTTTAATCAGTTTCCATTCCATAGTGCCGATTCCTTTCGTTATACTTGCAGTGATACCTGCCGGGGCTGCTGTATATCGGATCGCTCCGATGCCCGCGTACCCGGCTGTGCGGCGGTCCGACTGTCCGGCTGCACTGTATCACTGTACTAATACAATAATACAGTATAAAATGAGTTTTGTCAAGGGTTTTATAAAAAAAACTACTGCGAATTTAAATCATTTTTGTTCGGACTTCTTCACAATGAATATGGCAGATGCCTAAAAAGCCCGAATCAGAAAAAAAGAAATTCACTTTTTTCTGCGGGCAATGCACCGAATCTTTTTACCTATTAAGGGCGAAAAAAGCGGAGCTGTTAAAAAAACTCGCTTTTAACAGCTCCAAAATTCCGGCTTATGACAGCACCGGGACGGTATTTTATATCTGATGAGGAGAAATGCTCTCGGTTACATGGGTCTGTTCGGCGTATCGGTCTCGGGCTTTAGGATATGCCGGGTGCAGCTCGACATCAAGCCCGGAGATAAACTTCATCAGTCTTACAAGGTCTGCTACGCTGACCATTCCGTCGCCGTTTACGTCGGGCACATGTGCGATGACATCGTTGCCGGCGATATACTTCATCAGCCGAACAAGATCTGCGGTGTTAACGCTTCCGTCGCCGTTGATATCGCCCGCAAGCTCACCGCCGGGATGCAGTCTGACTATTCCGTCGCCGAAGCATTGCGCGCCGCCGAGGGATGCTGCGAAATAGCCGTAGGTGCATTCCTCGCCGTTTAGGATCAGCGTAAGGTCATTGCCGAACTCGTAGCCGTCCTTTGCCTTTATCCATATCGAATATGAATATTCTGCGCCCTTTTCAAACTCCGTAATGATCGGTGTGGACTCGGAATCCGCCGAAGACCACCAGGCGACCTCCTCCATGGTGCCCCTGTCGCTTTCCTCGAGCTTTGCCCAGCACTCCCACAGTATCTCGTATTTGTCCGCGTCCGCTTCGGGAACGGCTGCCGACGGCACGGGCGCTTCGCCTGGCTCGTAGCTGACCTTAAGCTTCTCCAGCCGAACGGTGTCTATCACGTTCTGCGAGGTGGGTCTTATCGTTTTCAGCGCGGGGGCAAAAAGGGTGGAATCGAATACCGATACAAAATCAACAGCCTTACCGTTCAGACTGAGAGAGTACAGTCGTCCGAAAAACAGTAGCCGCTGATCGTGCGCAGATAGAGGCTGTACATGTAGGTCTTGCCTTTCTCAAACGTCGTCAGCCGCTTATCCTCCGGAACTTTGGCGTTTTCCTCTTCATCGGAATGCCAAAAGCGTACGGGGATCATTTCGCCGTTGCCGTCCGATTCGAGCTGTTCCCAGTATTCGTCTATCTTATAGAAGGCAGACTCACCCTCCGGCAGCTCGGCGACCGCACTTGCCGGCGCGTCGCCTGCCTTGCCTAGGAGAGGATCGCATTGATGATGGAGATGCTATCTATCTGGACTACCGACATGTCGACAGCGGTCAGCTGTGCTCTGCCGTCGCCGTTCAGCCATAGCGCACCGTGGTATTCCCGACCGTTATACGTGAAATTTATCTCGTCGGGATTAACAAAGGTGTACCCGTCCTCCGCCTGCAGCGAAAGGTCGTAGCTGTACTGCTTTCCCTTTTCGAAGGTCGAAATTCTCGTATCATCCGCCGCATAAAGGCTCTCATCCGAGTACCATACCGCAGCCGGATCCTCGGTATCCTGCCCCGGCTCGCTCCAGCGCTCGAACAAAACGGAGTAGTGCGCGCCGTCCGGAACCGATGCGATCATGACAGGCGCACTGCCGTATTTGAAGCCGGAGGCATCGAGCTCGACCGAGACCTCGCGGATAAGGCCGCCCCCTCCCCGGAGGAACCCTCTTCCTCATATGCCGATACCGTAAGCATCGGCAGCGCCGTGAATGCCGCGAGCGCGGCTGTCAGCAGCCTTGACATAATAGATTTTTTTGACATAAGTTAGCTCCTTTCTACAGCTATTCCCGTTGTGACCTTATTATAACATGCTGCGGAGAGGGAAAAGCAGTATTTCCGAGTTGGCATATGCCAACTCGGAAATATCATAGATATGTAGCGCACGGCTGATGAAACATACATCGGCTGAGGGCTGACCGATGCTGCCGTCATAGCTCGGCATGCGACAGCAGCACGTCGAGGCGTTCGCCGTCGCGCAGTATGTCGATTATCCCGTAGCTCGGTCTGCCCTCGCGGGGGCGGGAGATGCTGCCGGGATTGAAAAGCCACAGAGGGCGCTCGCCGTCACGCTCCGGCGGCATATATCGCTCGAGTCGGAGGTGCGTGTGACCGAAGAGCGCAATATCCGCCCCGCGCTCGCGTGCCGCTGCCGCGAGAGCGGAGAGCGAGCACTTGACCCCGTAGCGGTGCCCGTGACAGATGAATATCCGCGCCGCGCCGAGATCGAGCGTGAGCGATTCCGGCATTCCGCCGACGAACATATCGCAGTTGCCGGGCACGACTTGATATGCCTTGCCGCAGTCCTCGAGCAGCGGGACAGCCTCGCGGCAGCCGTCGCCGAGAAAGATAAAGCAGTCGGTGTCGCGGCGGTGCAGCTCTATCGCCTCGCGCAGCGCGCCGGAGCTTCCGTGCGAGTCGGAGAATACGGTGAGACGGTATTTTTCTTTCATATATGACCTCTTTCTTTCATATGCATGGATTGTGTTGTTGAGTCGCTGTGCGATTCAACATGAGGTTTTTCTTTGCCGTTATGGGCGGCGATCTTGCTGTGCAAGACCGCAAAGCTTCACGCATCACTACGAATTTAAGTGAATCAGAGCCTTAGCCGCTTTTCTTTGTGCGAGCGGAGGCGACGTTGAATCGCATAGCGATTTCAACATGAAGTATTTTCTTTGCCGTCATGCGCGGCAATCTTGCTCCGCAAGCATCGCACGCGAACAACGCAAAGCGTTGTTCAAAGTTCAAACGAAGTACCGA